>Ga0209488_10001898_pt1 | contig 17680 bp, 20 predicted proteins | sample Rivendell_Oct201_8_FD_188349 | JGI IMG/M metagenome (GOLD analysis project Ga0209488, IMG submission 188349) | Vadose zone soil microbial communities from the Eel River Critical Zone Observatory, Northern California, USA -... | ecosystem: Environmental > Terrestrial > Soil > Vadose zone >...
GGGGGGCGGGGCTACGACCTGTCTGATTCTCATGCACGCAACCCCCCCCTAGGGCCTAGACAGGCGGCCCCGTGGTGTCATGTTGTTTGTGTGCCTGGCGTCGCCTCAATAGTCGAACACCGGCGTTTGCGCCGCATCGAACGACCTGATCAAATACTGTAATCGTTCGGCGCTCCGCCCTCCAAACACATCAGCCTTTAAAAAAAAAGTTTGCCCCATTATGCCGCCCGCGCCAAAGTTGACATGCACGCTTTGAACCCGATTGCGTCGATTGCGGTGATTGGTCCGCACCTGACCAAGGACGTCCCACGTCAACGCGTGTGCCATCGCCATCTCGATGGCAGGTCGACTCCAATCCTTCCACGTCTCGACAACATTACCGAGAAGATGAGGCTAAATGCGTTGCCTATGCAACACATAAAAGTAGTTAGCGGTAATAACGCTGGAGCCTTCCTTAAATCATAAAAGTTGAGATCGTCAGCGTCCAGCCGAGGCCAAGCCGCTGCTGCGGTGCACTCTAGACAAATTCTTCAGTTAGGCTTCTGAGCTCATGCGCCGCTGCGAGCATATCGGAGCGTGGTCAGGGTTTCATCAAGAAAGGATGCTTGGCCGTAAACATAATAATGCCGCCGGCTTCGCTGGGTGCTAGAAATGCAGCCATACACAACGGGATGGCAACTAAAAATACTACTTACAACTGGGTATGCAAACCACACTATATACATACAATATGATCCCAATGTTCATCTTTCCAAAGTACGCGGTGCTTTGCCAACAGCAATAAAAGGACAACATCGGGCTTGATGTACTTTCTTTGGCAACCAACACGAAATGGTGAGGACGAGGGGTGTGAGGAAACCTAGTCTGCATCGTCGTCGTCGTCGTAATCGACTCGGGCTCGTTTTGAGCCCGTGCTCACGCCCATACCGATTCCGCGGGCTTCCAGAGCCTCAAGCGCAACCTTGGCTGCACTGTCTGCACCTTTCTTTGCGCGAGAGCGTGTTCGACGCAAAGCGCCAAAAGCCTGAGCTTTGATGACGGCAAGCGTACCAGATAATGGGGGTCCTCCAGGAGACGGTGATCGATTCGCATGGGCGACTGTTCTGCGAGACCTCAGCTTGGAATGTGGGATATCCGACTTGACGTCGCCACCGTCACCAGTCATGACGTCCGACTTTATTAAGCCAGTAAGTGGAGAAAATAGTGCCCGGTCTGCTGCAGAATCTGACCGGCGTGTGCCAAGTCTGAAGCGAATACCTTCCCCACCGTGGCTAAGTAGAGAGACATCGGCGATTCCGCCGTGCAGGGTGACCTCTGGATGTTGGTGTCGTCGATAGTCGAAATCGCCCTTTTCGTGTCCATCGCTGAAAGAGAATTGAAACGGAGAGGTAAGAGATGTAGATGAAGACGATGGCCGGGTTGATGAAGGAGAGTGAGAGCGGCTGGTGGGAAGGTAAGACGTCGACTCCAGTGGAGAGGGTAGGACCTTTTGGTCCTCAAAGCTGTGGCTGGGATAACGGGCCATGTAGGGAATGTCGGCAGTAGTCACACTAGGTGACTCTACAAAGGTTGGTGAGTGAGAAGAACTACTGCTCCCAGCGTGACCGGAGTCGCCACCAGAGGAGCCGGTGAGGGCTATTGGCGGGGGCCAGGAAGTAACGTCACGCATGAGGTTCCGGGGAGGGGAATGATATGGTGTGAATTGATTGGGTGGCCGATGCGACTCGTTGTCGCCATGAGCGTAGGGAACGGAAGGTGAACGGGCACTGAGTTCGCTAGGGGTGCTAGTAGGATATGTGACATCCGAGAAAGGTGGCGTGTTGCCCGTTGGGTAATGGAGCGCATCCTCTGCGTAGGGGCCGACGGCAGGGCTGATCTGTGAGTTGATGGCGGTGATCTGAGGGTGCATAGGCCCAAAACACGACGGAGGGGGAGGGAACTCGTCCACTTGCGATTCTGACCCCTTTTTGGTCTGCTGCCACAAGGCTCGCCAGAATTTCTCTCGCTCCCTCCCCGCATTTCTCAGACGAGAATTGTCCTGACGGAGCTCGGTCGCTTCCGCGCGTGCTTCACGACAGGAATCCTGGAGTTGCAGGACGACGGCCTCCAGGTTTGTGACTTTTGAAAGGGATGAGAAGGGGAGAGGGAAATGAGAGGCAAGAGGGCACGAACCTGTTTCCTCCAACGTGGCAATGTAATTCGCGCGCCGTGCTCTGAAGGCTGCCTGAGCGTCGGCATTTTTCTTTTTCCTGAGGACAGTATCAGAGGTACGGGACATGAGGTCGTCCTTGGGAGTCGCTGGGGCCATAGGATGGGTGAGGGAAAAGCAGGCAACGCCGGGGGGGAATATCCCGAATTATTTATCTTTTATGGCAGCGCAGATTTAGAGAACCAGAACACACGAGGACCGCGTCCCAAAAGCCGCATACCAGGCATCCGGCGCCTTTAATTCTTCATTTTTTTTTGCTTCCGTTCCTTTCCTTTCCAGACCCGCGTTATTTCATCCGCGCCTCACCCCCTCACTGCCACCAGCGCTGCCAGTCCACAACCCGTGCCCCTCGCCCATCCTCATCTGCCCCATCGAGTTACATCACCCCCCTTATCCATCCCTGCACTCATGCTTCTTCCTCATCCTCATCCCAGACTTCTTCATCCTCGCTTTCCCCCTCAATGTCAAGTACCTCCAGGACTGCCTCTTTGCGGTCCAAGACGCAGGCAACCCTACGGCCAGCTCTCCCATTTAATGCCAGTGAGACATCCCCGCTGATACACCCTGCCAGCACATACGATCGCCTGATCGGCATGAGGACGGCAGCAATCTGTAAGCACGTTGTTGTCTCGTTAGGAATCGGAATGATTATCATCTCTTCTGGTATTGGTATTTCTTACCTGACCGACTTTCCGTTCTTCCGAGGCGTGTGCGATCATCTGCTCCAATGAAAGCTCATCGGTGGGACCGATGGGTTGCAGCTCCTGGAAGTACAGATCGGAAAATCCGACCGTTGCAACCGTTGCGGGTCCTTTCACCGGGATCGCGATTAAGTTCATCATAAGTGTAGTATCGTGAGACACGCACCTGCCGCGCCATCCACCCGAAACACAACGACCAGGCTGTCATCGTCGAAAAAGTCGAAGTCGAGGATGTCATAGCGGACATTATCATTATTTCCAACTCCGTTTCCGCCGCACTGGAGCATGGCTGCCCCTACCGTAATCTTAGGGCTCAGAGTGCTAGGGTCGTATACAAGACGAAGCACGCAAACTGTTACGGAAGTGAAAGCGTGTATTCAGTACATGATGCCTTGAATTCACGGGTATCAGAATGAAGCTTACGATCAGCGCCGTCCTTGGCCGAATGGTCATAGGCAGCCATGTAACGCACCCAAACAGCGGAACCCTACAAAACTTTGAATTTTGCCATCACGGCATCGACACTCTAAACGTGCTTGCCTGATTGTGTTCCACATTCCACTCACGAATCGTGTACGAAACGTGCACCCCGTGGTCACGGGGATTAGAATCTACGCGGTGCGACATACTCGGAGGCTGGCAATTTGCCGCGCGTGCGGTCGCACTAGCGGCGCGAGCAAAGATGCTTTGGCATTGACCTGCCAAATCCTTGATCAAGGCGTGAAGATTCTTATCCAGGTGCGAGAGATCTCTGTATCCAACTCTCTGGAAAGGTCGCCATCATTTAGAGTTCATAATTAGATACGGCATTGAGAACCCACATGCGCCCACGCAGTCTGCGATGGATCGCGTAAAGCGGATCGCGCTCGCTCTATGGCAGCGGATAAATTTTGGTTGTCATGAGGTACCCCCAAATCTTGCGGCAAGAAGCCGGGAACACCACCACGGAACCAGGCATCTATCTCGCTTTTCATGAGGCCAGTCGTCAAATACTCGTTCACTTCCAAAACGTCATGCCTCGGCTGATTTGAGGACTGAGGATCGGCAACAGGACTGGCGTTACCGATCTCTGAGTAGACGACGTCAAGAGGATGCCAGACCGATCATTTATGCTTACCAAACCTCAGCCACTTCATGAACTCCTTGAAGCGAGATAGTTCTCGCCGTGCGGTTGCTGAAAGCCAGCTGGCGGAGACTATGGCACGACTAGTCATTGTCATTGCCTGGATGATATCGTCCTTTTTTAATTCGCATGCCACATACGTTCTGGATCTGATCAATGATGGGGAGAGGTGCACGCGATGTGATCGCCCAAAAGAGGCTTACAGCTGAGACCAGCCCAGGATCTCCTCCAATAACAAGTGAAGGCGCTGACACGCTGGAGCAACGCGTAATTCAGAAAAGTCGCGCAGTTTCACCAGGGCCTCCACCACTGTGGATTCCCACTTTTGTAATCCCTATAAAATGCTTTCATGTTATGGCTTATCTGACGGTCAACAATGAACCCACCCGTTCGCTCATTTGTTCACCGCTGCCGATGTAATCTGAGACGGATTCCGATGATCGACCGACCAGCAACAGCAAGGTCAAATCAAGCAACGATGTCGTGCTGTCGGCTGCGGCTAGGGTTGCGTCAGCCCCAAGTCAGGGATAAACGGGGATTGCCAGGCATACAGGCGTCCATCTGTGCCTGGAGATCATCAAGTGATTTCAGCCATCTAATTCCGGGCTCCCTCGCGCCTATCTGGGTGCCGGACCCTAGCCACGCAGCGTGCATCTCGTCCAGGACACGCATGGCGTACCAAAGCAGCTCGCGGGCAGTCGTCGAAATCCTAGCCAAGTCGCGAGGAATCCGTGTGCTCAACAACGGCAGCTCCACACAGGTCGGATGCAAAGTCGTCCCACCGATCTCAGAACGCTGATGCGCAAAAAGGATGGGATTTTGAGGATCCTTCCGTATTGACGCCATCGTGGAACCCGGACCGACAGAAATAGCACCGAGCGGATAGCTGCCATCAAGGAAACAGTGTATGCGGCCCGTGTCAACCGAGACGACCAAGATGCTGTTCACTTTCGGGTCATCAGGTTTGGGCAAACCTCCACGGTCACCGGCACCTTGTCCTCCAACACTATCTGCTGACTGAATGGATGCCGAGAGAAGGTCTGGAGGCAAGGCCGGCCAAGCGGCAATGGCTTCCGGTAGGTCGGACTTTCTGGACATCGGGGAGGCATTCTGGAAGGAGAAAAGCTGGGTGGCCCTGTAATTCAGGTTGGGGACTGGTACGTTGAGATGGCAGGAAAAACGGGTACAAACGTCAGCACCCGCGAGTTGTCTGAAACCGGATCCAAAAGGGGTAGGTGCTTAATGAGAGAGTGAGCAGATCCTGACTTTCACAAAGAGTGGGGGTCAGCAAGCGTCCTTCCGCTGTCAACGCGTGGGCGTACAATATCCAAACCGCGCTTGAACATATCTGGAACAGTGTCTAGTTCTGCCTGTCTCTCATCCTTGAACCACCAAACTCCGGTCAGCTTCGCGGACTCTGACAATTGGTCTACGAAGGGTGGTGAGTGCTCCTCGTGTCCGTCTTGAATAGAGTGTATGGTGATTCGTGGAGGATGGTGAACTAATGCGATCGCTTGCCCTAGAGTCATGGACTTAGTGTGGGTAGCAGTGTCAGTTTTAGCTGAGCACACCATCAGGACTCCATGCCAGGTCGACGATTGTTTCATTTCGCGCTGAATCAGAGCGCACGTCAACCTCCCACTTCTTCGAACCTTGCATTTTCCAAAGACTGACGTGATCTTTGCCATTCTGTGGGGAGATGGTGATAACAAGGTCTTTATCTGGGCAACACGCAGAAGGGAGCAATCGAGAAGAAACAGGAAGTTGGAGCTTTGCTAGGGAGACGAACGGTTTATTGTCGTCGTCGTCGCTCATCGTGAAGTGGGAGGTGTGGGATAGTCCCGCCGGCCCGGAACTCCCGCTAGGTACCCTTGTGCCACACTTAGTGTTCGTGCTATTTCCGTCCCTTGCCCTTGATCTTAGCGACATCTCCTCGCTTGGCACGGAAACCCTCTCTTCGGCTCCCGCTCGACCCCTGATCATGACTAAACCCTACTTTGCTTAATCTGTCGCCCTTCCTCTTGCGCTTGGATTTACGTTGCCCACGAGGCGACGCGTTCGGGACACCAATCTTTGCCGGCCGAGTTGCTTTCTTCGCAGAGCGTATAGCCGCGTCGGTAGCTCTTCGGTCTTCTTTTGTTTCTCCTTCTGATCCAAGTTTCCGTCTCTTCGCGCGCCGAGTAAGACCAGCGAATTTGTCACGCTTTGGTTTCTAGGTCCGATGATGTCAATAAAAATAAACACATTGCATTGCAACTCGAATGATACCTTTTCTGCCTGGGACACAGGCCCAGAAGTCTTCCTATTGATAGAGTTGTCGTTTTGGAAATTGTTCTCATATTGTCGTTTGCTGAGAGCTAAACTGACAGTTTGTGGGTGCACAAATAAACACTGCGATCGAGACACACCCTCGGAGTGCTGCTTTTCTCTGCCACTCTGAAACCATGTACGAGCTGGTCTGGAGTAAATCTCCGCTTCATGTTCTAACATATTCTGGCCCTTTTTAACTTCCATTTCGGCCTGCCGAAGCTAGCAGAATAGTCAGTAACAAAACAACTGTCGGCTGTCTCATCCCTACCTTCTTCTCCTCTTGCTCCTCCTGCAGAACTGCGGCGATCTCATCCTTCAAGGACTCTAGCCTTTTTGACCACTTTGCTACAATCTCTGATAGTATAGTCCGATGCCCGACCTGGTCCTCACCAGCGGCCCGCTTGATAGCCGCTTTCAGAACCTTACGGTCGGCTTCCCCAACGAGAGTGATCGATCTCCGCCCTAATATCAGAAACAGGATATCGCCTACGGGAGACCCGGACATACCTTCCTTTTCTCCCCGCACGTGCTGTTCTCCCTACACGATGCAGATACTGTGCGAGTTGGGCGGGCATGTCGTAGTTGATGACTGTCTCTATGCCCTTGATATCCAACCCGCGAGATGCTAGATCCGTAGCCATGAGATAATTGACCCGTCCATCGCGAAAAAGTTGAAGAGCTTGGAGCCGCTTCATAACAGAATGAGGAGCACATCGGGAGCAGATACGGGGAATCACCTACCTGCTCCTGCGTTAGGTCGCCGTGCAGCTCCTGACATGACAAGCCAATGAGTCCGAACACAATGCGCAGTTGATGGGCAAGCTTCTTGCTTCGCAAAAATATGATAACACCAGACTTGAAAGACCGAGTGCAGAGCGCTAACAGAAGGGCCGACCGATCTGCCTCCCTACCTGCTCGGACTCGTACGAATTCCTGCACCAAGCCACGAGCAACGCTGCGCTTTGGGTCAACAAAAAGCCGAACTGGCTTGTTGAGAGACATCTTGACAAGCTCGTCGACAGAGTCTGTCATCGTGGCTGAAAAAAGCATGGTCTGACGGGAAAGAGGGCATGCTTTGATTATTTCTCCAAGTTCATCCGCGAATCCATCCGAAAGCATCCTGTCGGCTTCATCGAGAACGAGAATGTCGAGCGCGTCGAGTGCGAATGTTGGAGAATTGCGCAGGTGGTCAATAAGACGTCCTGGCGTGGCAATGACGGCGTCTGGTCGTGCTCTCAATGCAACTTCTTGCGCTTTAAGGGACAGCCCACCTATAGAACCAGTTTGACTGAGGTCAACCATGCAGAAGCTGCATGCGCACCAACTATCAAGCAGAACTGAATGTCTGTGTGAGTAGCCAGCTTCTTTCCGACATCGTAGCACTGGACAGCTAGTTCCCGTGTAGGGACAAGAATAAGGCAGCGCGTCGCTGCCGCCTTTTTGCCTCGATCACGATACAGCAAGCGTTCGATCATAGGAATAATAAAGGCTGCAGTCTTCCCGGAGCCCGTAACAGCATTACCTACGACGTCCTTTCCCAGTAGACCAACTGGAATCGTAACGGCTTGGATAGGCGTGGGGGTGTGAAAACCAAGCGAAGTCAGGGCCTTGAGGACAGGCCGGGACAAATTCATAGTGAGAAACGATGCGTGATTTTCGGAAGAGGGAGCGTCCGAAGAAAAGAACGCCTTCTTCCTAGCCTTTTGGACCTCTGTTTCTGATGCACTGTCATCCCCAGAAGAAGAGCCTGTGCCTTCACCTTCACCTTCAGATTCTTCCTCTTCTTGGTTGTCAGATTCGCTTCCAGTGTCGTCGGATGTCGCTAGGGGATCATCGCCGCTTTGGCCCTCCTCCACCTCATCATTTTCGGGAACAGCGGCCTCCTCATCCGTAGAGTCCTCTTCTTCGTGGGACTCAGCGTCTTCAAATCCATCACTTGCATCATCAGAATCATCGCGATGCTCGTCGTGCTTGCGCTTTCGGGAGCCGTTGCGTGCCGCTCGCCTCGCGATGATATCTTCCACGGATATTGGATCCTACTCAAACATAAAGTGGTGAATAGAGTGAGGCATTTAGTCAGCGCACCGGTTTAGAGCCACTTTTTACTACGTCTGCAAAGTCTGTTTCCCCATGGAGCAGGTCAACGTATGGGTCTCCCGACACATCGAATGTGAATGCAGGGTCCAAAAGTGCCTCGTCAGCGCCTTTCGAGACTGAATGTTTTGAATGCCTGATGGCGCCAGAAGGGGACTCGTCTTCAGAGTCCAGCGTCATGATAAAGTCATTCGGTGCCATTGTATGGAGCCTGTGCCGTGCGCTCGTACACGCTAGCTTGCCAATGTATGGAGTCCGTCGGAGAGCAAATAGAAAAGTTGTCTGGTCACCTGATCGTGCGCGTGTGGCCCAAATGATCACACCAAATCACTGGCACGGGGAACGTACTTTATGGGGGACAGTTTTAGGACTGCGCCATGTTGTTGGCGGTTACGCGAGTGCGAAATGACAACTTAGCCGGGTAATGGCTTTCGACCCTTGATAAGTACAAAACGCAACCCTTGGCCTTGCAACCACCCCATCAACCCTGAGAAGGCCGCGCCCAGATTCCCTCGCCCCTTCAGAAATTTGCGGAACCCCGGAAATACGAAAGGCGTGATGTCCTCCATCTCGACATCTTTGTACCCTATATTATTCATCTGATCTACATACTGCCCTTTAGTCACCATGTTACTCCTTGGCATGACGTGAAATATACGGGACAGAAAGAACGCGAGCGCCGGGCCAGGTGGGGCGGAAAAGCAGAGGTCTGCTAAGGCAATGCGACCGCCGGGTGCGAGGCGCTGGAAGGACTGGCGAAGGAATTCCTCGCGAGTGTCAAAATGGTATGCACAATCGAGGGCAAGAATGTTATCAAATTCGTGGCCAAAGTGGGGCGAGAGCGGATGATGTTCCTGATGGCCTGGCCGCCAGACGGCGTCACCCTCGAATAAAAGTACATCTGGCATCTTGTCCGGCGCATCGGCGGAAGACAGGAAACTGTTCACCCTCTCCTTCGATCGGCGGTGGTGGGACGGAAGACTAGTTACTCCGCATAGCAGGGCTGGTTTGGCTAATTCCGGATGGGACAGTTGCAGGAGGATCGAGTCACCACTGCCATGACCAACATCTGCTCGGCTTTGCCATTAGAAGAACATCTGCAGTAATGCAACGTAGATTTTTACCCAGAACCCGACCGTTCTGTCTAAGCGCTGCAGCCCGAAATAGTCGCAAGGCAAGGGCTGCAGTACCGACTTTGAGTACGATGAATAAAGTTGAGGGCTGGTAAGAATTACCTTGACACGCTTCTGGGAAGACTGAAGTGTCCTATATCGTACTCAATCATGGGTCAATGAAGACAGTTGACTGATGACGGTTGACTGTACCTTCCAAAATCCCATGTTCAGCCATTCCGTTTGTGGGGGATCTGGACCTCCATGCAATTTATTGAACGAGATATGGAATGTTCCATATGGATCACTCGACCGCCAAGCGAAATACACGTATAACACGGAAAGCGTGACGAAGACGAGGATGTACAGGGCCAGCATGATTTTCTTATCAGTGGAAGTGGCCACTGGCAAGATGATATAGCCTGCGGCGCCACATCTCAAATTGAGGTTCTGGCGTTCCGTTCATTTACCGTCGCACAGACAGATGATTGGTTGGTTTCCCTGTCTTGTGCATGCAAATCGATGCCACGTCATTAACGACAAGGAGATTGGTTCGTGGCACGTTTTCAATCATACTGGCGATGCAGATCTGTTGTTCTATTCTTCCTTCAAGCGTTTCGCTGCAGCATGTTGTGGTTGGATAAGAGATACGTGACAGCCAATATATCACCGTGCCACACAGATTCTGGATGGTGTGCGCCGCGTCCCATCAAGAACTGGTCATTCAAATTCTGGGGTCTCCAAAATCTCAAAACTTGATTGAAACTATGATAAAATATCTGTCACCAATATATGGCTTCAGAGCAAAACCCTGGATGCCTACCAAGCGTTTATCGATTATCATATTACGAAATGCATGAGATACGGATGTTATTCCTGGTTTCCAGGGCTTCAAGGAACGCAGAGTGCTGAGTATACGAAAAACCTCAGAGCCACTCAGGGTTTCTTAGCATCACGGACACCCCAAACGTGAAACCATTGAGCCCGCGGTTTCCGATTCCGCCCGGCCCCGCGATCTCGTATCATGGAAGACGTTCTACCCGAGGGTCAACAGTCTGTCGGGCATCAACAAGGGGGTTGGTCTTTGCTTGAGTGTCATACAAGCTACGGTGGAGACCAGGGGCAGTCTACGGCAGCCTGCCCACGACTCCTGTTCGTGTCAACCCCACCACTCAACCTCAACCCCACACGATCCTCAGTCGATATGCGGCACCACTCACTGGCACGCCAGGTTTCATTCCGCAAGTTCACCTTGCGATTTCTTGATCGGGTTCGTTGGCGATGGTATCCCGATGAAATTGTCTGCGTAACTCTGACATCCGTGAATTCAGACAAACTACGTGATGATAGCGTTGACAGCGTTGACAATATTATATACTCGTTCCGTTGGCGTCGTTTATTTTTGCGCAGGAGCGATAGCCTGCACCGTTTCCGTAAAGTGTGTCAAACAGATCCTTCGGCAGGCTCGTCCCGCGCAAACCACCCCCCAAAGACAAAAACAATCGTTCGGGTAAGTACTAGCAGGACTCTACTGTTTCGGTGTTTTTTTTTCAATATCACGACGGTCTAGGATGCCTAGCACGCATTCCGCAGCTATCACTTTCTTTGGGACGTACATTCCCCTTGCATGTACATGGCTGCCACTGCATGCGTCATTTCCGGAAAACGCGCTGTTTCGTATCTTCGTGGTGCTGGTCATCGTTACGTGGACATGCGCGGTCGCCATTTCCCGAATTTCGCTGGGACACCACACTGTTCCACAGGTACTTGTGGGGTGTATCTATGGTTGCATTTTTGCGTGTGTATGGTTCTGGTTCTGGACGCACGGACTGAGTGATTGGGGACGTATAGTAGAACGTTATTTCAAGGCATATATTAGTTGACATGGAGCTGAATTAGAGTAACTTTGTTCAAGAGGTCGACGCATTTTCCATGTACCAACCTGTCATGCTATGGTGATACCAAATGGCATGCCCCAAGCCTGATTGTGGAAGCTTGCCAAGGCGTGACAACTCTGTCTGAGACAATGCGCTAAGAATAGTCCCAACACGCCCCCCGGGACAACCAAACGGCTATGAGGGTACCTCGCTCGTAGATGGCGAACTATCGTTTCTCGACTTGGCCTTCCACGCGCGATTGATGCTGGAGTAGCAATGAGGACATAAATGATGCGCGAGCTTCGCTGCCCCACATCCAGGACAATGCACTAGGTCTGCACGACAGTTAGAATCATGATAAATAATACTGTAACAGAATTCCACCTACTTTGCTTATCTTTGAGGCCTTTGTTTGCACTGCGCATGGCTTTCCGTGAATGGGAGACTTTCTTTTTGGGTACGGCGAGGAGGAACGGTGGGATGAGGTCGCGAAGAGAAGGAAGGAGCGGTATTGACCACGATGACCCAAATATGGTGGACGAATATGGGACAAAGAAAGCAGAAGATATCGCGACAAGTTGGCGGGGGATAATGGCGGCCATGACTGACGACGAATGTATGATACCACTGTACATCTTGCGTGTATTTGAACTCCGACGAGCAACAAGTCATACAGAGACCGTTTCCTCTCGCTGCCCGCAATCAAATGCTCCGATTCACGCGACCGCTACTTCAGGCGTCCAGGCTATCCACCGGACTCCATGGCCTTCCCGTTCATCCCAACCCACTACCGGAGCTGACCAAGACCTACGAGTCAACCCTCACCGCACTCTCATCCATTCCCAAACATGCCGCGTATCGTCAGGGCGCGGAAGCCCTCACTTTAAAGAAGCTGGAGATTGTGCAGAGCGCGAATGGAGATATCGCGCAGGCAGAGAAGCAGCTAGACGAGGGGCCGATTGAGCAGTCCATCGTGATTGCGAAGGACGAGCTTGGTCTTGTCGGCAAGATGGCGGAATGGAAGGCGTATGTGTCTCCTCTTCTGTGTGTCTGTGCAGCGGATTGACTTTGAGCAGATGGGAGCCTCTGGAGGAGAAGCCAGAGCTCGGACAGTGGGAGTACTTTGGCAAAACTTCCACCGCGTCTTAGAGGAGTTTTTTTTCTGGGCACTATGCTCTTATGGACTCGCAGAGATGATGGTCGGGTATCTGGCTACGTGTGTATTCCCAGAAGAGTATATGCAACACGCGCCTCACCAGCCTCTCACCAAGGAGCTTACAACACTGAGATCAAGTATTACTAGAATTTTTATGAAAAGAATGTCCATCGTCTTCCAACTCGGTGGTTGCGCGACGTGGTGTCTACGACAATTATTTCATCTGTAGACATAAACTACAGGACGATCTAATTATTTTGTGCCCGGAGGAAGTTCACCGAGATGTAAATTAAGTGCATCTGGGTGACTAGTGAAGGGCGTCGTTGTGAAATACCTCGAACAGTCTCCTACATCAAGATGCACCATAGATGAGACGCATGGTGAATACGTTGTGCAATTTGAGCTCATGATGACATCGCGTAAAGAGTTCGGCCAAGCCAACAAACGTCGAGCGTGAACACGTGATGTTGTGGAACCAAAAAAAACGCTGACAGCAGGATTTGAACCTACGCGGGCAATGCCCAAGTGATATTTGACGCGTGACACGATTCAAATCACTCGCCTTAACGACTCGGCCATATCAGCATATTGACACATCCTTCAAATGAGCACTCATATATAGCTACGGAGGATTCCCAATGAAGACCGTCGAACGATAAGATGAGAGACTGTTGATTTTCGATATGAAAGAGTTAGGAAGCGGACGAATGCGTAAATTTATTCCGGGGGATGATACTATATACGCCGTCGCATTAGATTGCGCTTGACTGTGACACACTACAGTACGCAAAACCACGTCTGCCATCCAACTTACCCTCGCACCACGCTCGCCGGGAAAGAAAAAACACAGTCGCAAATCGCGACCATATCCATGGACTCCCTCATCCCATTCACAACATCCGGCTCCCTAGTAGACTGTGTGGACAGTACGTCTACCTCCCCAAGCCCCCTGCTAGCCCGTGCTCAGTCAAGTGTGCACATGCGTCCCCAGGAAAGATGCTCGTCGTCCTACGAGATGGCCGGAAACTTCACGGCGTGCTGCGCTCCTATGACCAGTTCGGTACGTCCTTGTTTCTTCTTCCCCTCTTCCCAAACCGTGCCCAACCTATCTTTGAACGTCTCTCCCCCGCCCCTCCTGGGTTTAGCAAACCTCGTTCTCGAGGATACTGTGGAGAGAATATACGCCGGCAACACATTTGCTGAAAAGTGGTGTGGGCTATTCTTAATCCGAGGGGAGAACGTCGTCCTGTTGGGAGAAATTGTGCACTTCCCTCTCCCCCCCCCCTCTCAGTTGCCTCTTGCCGCGATGATTCATGATTACGCGACAGGATCTGGATCAAGAGGACGATGTCCCACTACGTCAAGTTGACTTCACGCAGCTCGACGATTACTATCGACAAGACGTCGCAGCAAAAAAGCAAAGAGAGGAGGCCAAGGCGAAGATCTTATACGAGCAGAAAGGCTTTTGCAAGGAGGGAGGGGAGGGGGACGGTTATTGAGATATATCACTTATGGAGTACCTGCTTTCCGGCAGATTCATTAAGCCCATGTGAAGCAGGGACAGTCTCAGATTGTAAATTACACTCGCAGGTCATTCATCACACCATGGTTCCAAGTCTGTTGAGACTACAGTCAAACGAGGATGCTACAAGGTATGTGAGTACCGAAGGACCAAGACCTTACTCCTTCCTTTTCTTGCCCTTCTTTGTCTGGTCTCCGTTGGGCTTGTGCTTCGGCTGCCCATTGATAGTAGTTGACCTCGATAGAACAGGGACCCGAGGTGAAGAAGGCTCGAGCATCTTTGCTTTGTCGAGATGGGCATGCGGGTCAAGAATATCCTCGACGCGTTTCCGAATCTCGCGTTCTAGCTTTGTCAACTTTTGTAACGCCTGGTCCTTCGTCTCCTTGTCGAACTCGACATCGGCAATCCGCAACTTCTGCCAACTGAGTTTCGACCCATAAAGTGATCAGTGCCTTTCACCGGACTTTGACCAAACCAAATAACAGACGTACCCCGAGTGTCGATCGCACTTCTTTTTACCCATGCACCACCACTCCGCCTCCTCCTGCGTCCCATCCACGTCCGCCTGAGTGTGATTCTCCTCATAGCTCTCCAGCACACTTGCGCCGAACTCGGCCACCTCCTCTTCGCCAAAGCACAATCGTTGGTCCCACCCACACTGCTCGATCGTGTCTGCGTGCTGTATTGCGAGCTCGGTAACCTTTTCACGCCACGCGATAACGTCCACCTCAGCTTTGAGCGCCTCGCGCTTCTGGACCAATGTGTCGAGGCGCGCGCGCAGCCTTGCAAGTTCGCGATCTGCCTTGCTAATTTTCGGCGGGACGATGGCGAACGCTGGTTGTTGGTCACCCGCGATAGCTGGCAAACGAGATTGTCCCTTCAGACGTGCTAACACTACAACACCCTCGCGCTTCTCTGCATTCTTTACCGTTTCCCAGAGTCGATCACGGTTTCCACCGTCCTCGACCCAGAGAGATATACGCATGTGCATATACTGTATACCACACTCGTCGGAGCAGTACTTTGAGAAAGCGCCGCGAGCAGGCTTGTGACACGCATCAGGTGAGTTTGGGTCGTGCTGCTTGAGCCCATTCAGGCAGCGGCGCTTCCAAGTCGTGTGCAAATCGAGGTGAGGATTCTCTGGACATTGTAACCACAAATCAGTAAATAGAGCGTGGTGCAACTGCGGAGCACACGCACTCTCCACACAGAGCGGGCAGATGAATTGGTCGACGAGGTCAACTTCTAGGTCTGGCATGTTGACGCATGACGTGTGATACCACTCGTCGCAGCTGTGTAGGCAACGAATATGAGCAGATCGCAACCCAATCGCCGAGAGCAGCGCACCGGTCGCAGGCGATCATAACCCTCTCATCATCATACCTCGTTTCGCAGATACAGTACAGCTTGTCCTCATTCCCTTCTTCCGCGTCTTCAAGTTCCACCTCGCCCGGAGGTTTGTTTTCAACGCCGGGTGCGGGGGTCGTGTTTACGGGCATGACTGACGTGGATCGAGATCGGGCAGCGATGGCTAACTTCTTTGTCCCAGTAGTCGAAGGCTTCTTGCTTTTCAGTGGTGCTGTCGAGGGGGCATCGGAAGACACCTTAAGCTTTGTCTTTGCGGAACCACTTGGTTTGGCGCGGCTTTTGGGCTGCGCATGCTGCTTCGACTTTTTGGAGTCAGATGGACGAACATTGGGCTAAGTACGGATTAAATTACCTTCTTTTTCTGAGTTGGACGCTCCTCCGGTTTCAAGGTGCTTGACTCAGTTTCACGAGTGGAAAAAGCAGCGTCTGGAGAAAGCGTTGAGGCCCCTTCCAGGTTGACAGCAAAGGAACTCGGGGAAGGAGATGGATGCGATGGAGTAGGTGTACCGAGCGCGGACTCTTGCTTGAGAGGAGGATGATGAGAAGGGGAAGGTTTATCTTCAGACGAGGAAGATTCTTGTTTCCTTGGCATGCGCGACGGTAGATCATCAGCAAGAAGGCTAAGGATTGCTTCATCAACTTCCATGTCCGCGTGGGTTCGCTCGGCGAGCTGGCTCTGTCCTGTGTCCATCGCGACATCCAACTCTCCGTCGGTCTCACTTTTAATCTCGTTTATGATCGGAATGGGCGTGTGGTCAGTTCCAGGGGGACTGTCTGGCACTGGGGGATGTATGGTTTCCGCAGCTGCTGGGATGTCCCCGGGCGAAATCACCGCTTCAGGCTCAGGCTCTCCATGTGGGGTGAGTGATGCTTCAGTGTCCACTGGGTTCTGAGGCTCTGTAACCGGAGTAGCGGTACTAGTCCCAGAAACTGTAGCCATCCCAACTCCCACCGACTGATTGGCACTGATACCATCTTGAAAGCCCGAAACTGGGGTAAGAGCTCGTGGTGACGGTGAAGCTGTAGTTGGAGGAGGGAGGGGTTCTGGCTCTGAAGTCTGTAGGTTGAGTACATCTTCGCGGGGGAGAGAACTAGGCCGAGGAACGTCTGGGGGTGACTGGATACCTTGGGCTGCTGGATCTGGATCTGCGTCAGGAGGAGGTAATGTTGGTGATGGCGGCTCAACAGGTTCCACATGGCCGGGGTTGACATCATAAACATTCGGCGTCAATGGAATGACCGGTGTATCCTGAATAGTGGTTGTCGGGCTGTCATGTGGCAGTGACTCAACAAATGCCGCTGGGGGATCCTGCATAGCCGAGGACCTTGAGACAGTAGCATCCATCAATGTCTCCGGACCAGTAACACTTTCCGTCTCGATAATATTTTGGGTTGTCGCCTCAGGAACCAGAATACTACTAAGTGATGGACGTTGTGCTTGCGGACTCCATCTTTTTTCTTTCACACGTGACGGTGATTGGTGACGCGGTGCAGGTGCCTGCGGCGTTGGTGGTTCCGAGGGAGCGAGCAAAGTCCGAGGCGGAGAAGATGGAGGAATGCTTTGCTTTTCCAGTACCAAATCCGAATGTGAGACCTTTGGTGGTGGTGGTAAGCCAACATTCGGTCGTATTAACAGAGGGTCTTCGGCTGCGAGGATATGCCGATCGTCACCAGGGGCGAAAAGTGCAGAAGTGATTGGCCTGCGGTGACCTGGGATGTGTGATCCTACACCCTCTTCTTCTGTCGTATATTGCCTTCTCGTGGAACGTTCCCTCGTCGGCGACACGCGGCTGCCCGCTGGCAATGTCTCCTCTTTCTCTCGCGAGGGTATGGGAAGAGTAGGGCGTATCTCTGTACGAACCTCAGAGGACGGTCTGCGCGGCTTTATTCCCGGACCCATCAATACACCGGGTTGGGAGGTTGAAACCCAGCTATGGTCGGGGGGAGGATGGGGGTCCGACTGACGTTGGCGTTTAGAAGGATGGGCTTCGGGACTGGCACCTATCCTAAGTGACGACTCCGAATAAGAGTCGCGTAGAAGAGGGCCCGGGATAAGGGAAGGCGTAATGGGAGTGCGGGGCGCGGGAGCCTGGAGATGAGACCGAGGGGCCTCGTGCGATGAACGGAAGTGTAGTTCAGGGCTCCGTCGCACACTGGAATGAGGGCCATCTGCCTTACGGTCGAGATTGGCTTTGGCCTCGAGCCTAT
>Ga0209488_10001900_pt1 | contig 17657 bp, 14 predicted proteins | sample Rivendell_Oct201_8_FD_188349 | JGI IMG/M metagenome (GOLD analysis project Ga0209488, IMG submission 188349) | Vadose zone soil microbial communities from the Eel River Critical Zone Observatory, Northern California, USA -... | ecosystem: Environmental > Terrestrial > Soil > Vadose zone >...
TCGCGATCCAGACCAACAACGTCGAGGTCGACGAGCGCGGCTACATCTACGCGGTCGACCGCGCCAACACCGGCATGCACATTCTGCGGCTCACCGGCGCCGCACGGGAGGCAATGAAATGAAATCGTATTGGATCCGCTCCGAATCCGGGAAAACCGCTCTTGAGCTGCGCGACGCGCCGACGCCCGAGCCCGGCCCGGGGCAGGTTCTCGTGCGCATGCGGGCTGCGAGCTTGAATCGCGGCGAGCTGATCGTCGGGCACAGCGTCAAGGCGGGCGGAGCGGCAAAGGCCGCCGGAGCCGAGGGCGCGGGCGAGGTCGCCGGGCTCGGGGCAGGCGTCACGGGCTTCAAGACGGGCGAGCGGGTCATGGGGCGCTGCGCCGGATCGTTCGCCGAATATTCCCTCATGGATGCGCGCGAGGCGCTCGCCGTGCCGAAGAATCTTTCCTGGGAGGAAGCGGGATCGGTCCCGCTCGCCTTCATGGTCGTGCACGACATGCTGATCGCCCAGGGCAAGCTCAAGGCCGGCGAGTGGCTGCTCGTCACCGGAATCTCGGCGGGGGTCGGCGTCGCGGCGCTGCAGACCGCCAAGGCGCTCGGCGCCAAGGTGATCGGCACCTCGGGCTCGGCCGAGAAGCTCGAAAAACTGAAAGCCATGGGCTTGGAGGTCGGCATCCGCACGCGAGTCGGAGATTTTGCGGACGCCGCGATGAAGGCGACAGGCGGCAAGGGTGTCAACCTCGTCGTGAACAACGTCGGCGGCTCGGTGTTCGCCGAGACCATCCGCGCGCTCGCCTACGAGGGCAGGCACGCGACCGTCGGCTACGTCGACGGCGTGCTGAAGAGCGAGATCGACATCGAGGCGCTGCACACCAAACGCCTCACCTTGTTCGGCGTCAGCAACCGGCTGCGCAACGCCGAACAGCGCGCCGTAACCGTGCGGGGATTCGCCGCCGATATCCTCCCCTTCATCGCCGCGGGGAAGATCCGGCCGCTCGTCGACCGGGTGTTTCCGTTCTCCGAGGTGCCCGCAGCCAAGAGCTACATGGAATCGAACTCGCACCTCGGCAAGATCGCGGTGCGCATGGATTGAAAGCGGAGACCGTTTTATTCCGCCTGGATCCCGGCTTCCTTCACGACCTTGCCCCAGGTTTCTAGCTCGTGCTTCATGAACCGCCCGAACTCGTCGGGCGTTGTGGGAGTGGGTTCCTCGCCGTGCGAGAGGAGCTGATCGCGTACGTCTGCGGCGTTGAGAGCCTTCACGAAGTCCCGGTTTACGCGCTCGATGATGTCTTTCGGCGTTTTCGCGGGCGCGACCAGCCCGTACCAGTTGGTCGCCTCGTAGCCCGGATAGCCGGATTCGGCGATCGTCGGAACATCAGGAAAGGACGCGGAGCGTTTCGGGCCCGTGGTGGCGAGCGCGCGAATCCTGCCCGCCTTGACCGGGCCTACCGCGGTCGGCGCGGAGGCGAAGAGCGAGGGCACCTGCCCGCCGAGCAGGTCGCTCATCGCGGGTCCGCCGCCCTTGTAGGGTACGTGAACGAGGTTGGCTTTCGCCACCAGCTTGAACAACTCTCCGGCGAGATGCCCCGCTCCGCCCACGCCCGAGCTGCCGTAGGGCATGCCGCCGGGTCGGGTGTTCGCCTCCTGCACGTATTCGGCGAGTGTCTTCGCCGCAACTGAAGGATGCACGACGAGCACGTTGGCGAATACCACCCCAAGCGAGATCGGGACGAAATCGCGTAGCGGGTCATAGGGCAGCTTGGAATTGAGGTGCGGGGCCACGGTGAGCGCGCCGACGTTACCGAGAAAGAGCGTGTACCCGTCGGGATTGGCCCTGGCTACGTAGGCGCCGGCAATGTTTCCGCCGGCGCCCGCCCGGTTCTCGACCACGACGTTCTGGCCGAGATAGTCGCCGAACTGCTTTGCGAGGGTGCGGCCGGTGATGTCGCCGCCGCCGCCCGGCGCAAACCCCACCACCATGGTGACCGGCTTGTTCGGATACGAACCCTGCGCGAGCGCGCCGCCCGCCAGCGCCAGCAAGACCACCGCGGCTGGAATTCGCTTCATCTTCTCTTCCTGGTCGAGAGCTTTGTGCTCTAGGCGAAAACCGCGATTGTAAGCCCTCAATAAGGTCTCGCACCGAAGAGGTAGGGATGCAGGAATGCGAGCACGAAGTACAGCGCGAGCCCGGCGAGCACTTTCCCCCACCCGATTTCGTCGAACCTGAACTGGTTGCGCCCCTGCATGATCGCTGCGAACGGGAAGTTGGAGGTGGTCACGGCGAAACGCTTCCAGTCCACGCCGATCGTTCTCTCCTTGCGCCGATCCTGCAGCACCGTACCCGATACCGCGAGCAGCAGAAATCCGCCGAAGAAAATCAGCGACGCGGTGTCCCCGCGGGAGATCAGATGCACCGCGGCCCAGAGCGCGATCCCCCACAGGATCGGATGGCGCGTGACGCGCAGGATGCCGAGCGGCTCGTCCATGTACCGGACCGCGCGTTCCTGGCGCACCGCGCTCGGGTTGCGGATCAGCACGCCACAGGCGATAAGCACCAGCGACACGGGCATCAGCACCACCGCCCACACCTTGAATTCATCCCCGACCCATAGGCGTTCGTACGGCGCCTTGGCGTAAGCCCAGATCATCCACCCGAGCGTCGCGAGGGAAACGAGCGTGTAGAGGCCGAGATAGCTGTTCTCGCCGAGAACCGCGACCAGCCCCGAACGAAGCGGGGTGCTCGAGACGTAATGGGTGACGAGAAAGACCACGGTGGCGACCACAAGCATTTGCATCGGATCCATGCCAACCTCCCCAAGTTGGATTCGATTCCAGTCCTGCCGGCGCCGGGCCTGTGCGGCACCGCTGTACGAATTGTTACACTTTTTCCCGTCCCCCGGGTAGACCGTGGGCCGGGACCGGCGTTAATCGCTCGGGGAGACATTTCACGAGGAACTTCAAGGAGGCAACATGAAAGCAGCAGCCACGGTCATCGCAGTTGCAGTCGCCGGCCTGTTTCCGGTCGCAGCTTCGGCCCAAACAGTCGGCTCGGAGGTGCAGCGCGACGTGAACCAGCAGCAGCGCATCGAGCAGGGGTTGAAGAGCGGATCGCTCAACACCCGCGAAGCGTCGCAGCTCGAGAGGGGCGAAGCGCGCATCGACCGCATGGAATCAAACGCAGCGAAAGACGGCACGCTCAGCCCGGCGGAGAAAGCGCGCATCCAGCGCGCGCAAAACCAGGAAAGCCGCCAGATCAACCGGCTCGAGAACAACGCCGCCAAGGGCAATCCGAACTCCGCCTCGTCGCAGCGCATGCAGGCCGACGTTCAGCGCAACGTGAACCAGCAGCAGCGCATCGAGCAGGGCGTCCAGTCCGGGCAGCTCACCAACCGCGAAGCCGCGAAGCTCGAGCGCGGTCAGGCGCGTGTCAACCGGGCCGAAGCGCGCGCGGGTGCCGACGGAAAGGTCGGGCCGAACGAGCAGAGGCGCATCCAGAAGGCGGAAAACCGGCAGAGCAAGCGCATCTACCGCGAAAAACACGACGCGCAGACGCGCTGAAGCCCGCAGCCAGTACCGGAAAAGCCCGCCTGCATCTGTGAATGCGGCGGGCTTTTTCTCGCCCTAGCCGGGCGCGGGCGCGCGCCTCAACAGCCGCGTCGCGGCGCTGTCCACGCGCCCCTCGCCGTCCAGCGCAACGCGGTAGATCCGGCGCGCGACCGCTGCGCTCACGTACCCCTGGCGGACGTCGTTCGCGACCTTCTCCGGATCGCGCTCCTCGGGCGGCCCGAAGCCGCCGCCGCCGCCCGCGAGGATCGTGATTGCGTCGCCGGGGTTGAGGCGCTTCATCAGCACCTTGGCGTTGGGGAGATCGGCGATCTCCTTGCCGCCGATACGCAGCATGACCCGATTGCCCGCTCCGGATTGGCCGCCGGCCAATCCCCAAGGCGCGCAGTGCACGCGATCGACCTGCACGTTGATGTTGATGGGCGCGCGCGCCTGCACCACCTGCTCGGTGCCCAGGCCGCCGCGATGGCGGCCCGCGCCGCCGGAATCCTCGCGCAGCGCGTGACGCTCGAAGAGCATCGGGTACTTCGCTTCCATCTGCTCCACCGGATGGTTGTGCGTATCGCCGTCGTTCAGGCACACCGTCGCGCTCATGCCGTCCTCGGTCAGCTTGGCGCCGAAACCGCCCCCCGAAGGCCCGATGCCGGCGAGGAAAAGCCTCCCGTCCTTCGGCGAAATGCCGTTGATCAGGCAGACGAGCAGATCGGCATGGTGCGCGGCGATGGTGCGGTCCGGGATCGCCTTTTCCAGCGCCCTGAACACCGTGTCGACGACGGTCATCGGGAAAGTCATCCACCAGCGCATTGCCGCAGGTTTCACCGCGCTCACCACGGTGCCGGGCGCGAGGATCACCTTGAGCGGCCGGAAGCTGCCTTCGTTGATCGGGTAATCGGTCGGCGAGGTCAGGCATTTGTAGGCGACCTGCGCGCAGGAATGGCCGGTGGTCGCGCCCGAGTTGTAGAAACCGCGCACCTGCGGGCTCATCTGCGAAAGGTCGATCGTCATCTCCCCGCCCTTTTTCAGCACGCGCACCTTGACCGGCACGGGCCTGCCGATGTCCACGCCGTCGTCGTCCATGAACGACTCGGCCTCGTACACGCCGTCTGGAATGGTGCGCGTGCGTGCGCGAGCCGCGGCTTCCGATTGGTCCATGATATTCGCGATCGCGGCGAGGACCTCCTCTCTGCCGTAACGCTCGAGCAGCTCGAGAAAGCGACGCTCGCCCGTCTTCAGCGCGGTAATCTGGGCGCGCAAGTCGCCCATCGCGCGCTCGGGGATGCGCACGTTCATGCGGATGATGTCGACGAGGTCCCGGTTCACCACGCCCGCCTTGGCGTACTTCACGATCGGGATCTGTAGACCCTCGGAATAGATGTCGGTGGTCACGCCCCCGAGGACGCCGCCGACGTCGGTCCAGTGCGCCATGCAGCAGGCGAATCCCGAGAGCTTCCCCTCGTGGAAGATCGGCAGGCTGAAAGTGAAGTGGTAGAGGTGGCTGCCCGTGATGTAGGCGTCGTTCGTGACGAGGATATCGCCGGGCTCGAGGCCGTCCTTCCCGAAATGGGCGAGCTTCGCTTTCACCGTTTCGGCCATCCCGCGGATAAAGCTCGGCAACCCGAGCCCGATCGACACCGTCTCGCCCTCCACCGTATACAGGCCCACGGTGAAATCGAGCGCCTCGTAGACGATCATGTTGTAGGCGGTGCGCATGAGATTGGTCTTCATCTCCTCGGTCACCGCGATGACGCCGTTGCGGACGATTTCCGTCAGGACCGCGTCCGCCTTGACGCCCCGTTTCGCCTTTGCGCGTTTCATTTCGTTCTCCGGCCGACTTCGATCGCTAGATTTCCGAATTCATCCACGCACAAGCCGTCCCCGGGCAGGAGGACCGTTGTCGAAGCGTGCTCTTCCACCAGTGCGGGACCTTCGATGCGGTTCCCCGCTCTCAAGCCCTCGCGCGCGTAGCTCGGCGTCGCGAGCGACCTCCCGAGCTCGGCGAAGTACACCTTGCGCTTTCCGCGGTGCGCGGAGGAGAGCGGGGAGCGTCCGCCGCGCGAAAGGCGCTCGAGCCGCGGTTTCCCCATCGTTCCGGTCACCGTCGCGCGCAGGCTCACGATCTCAGCCGCCTCTTCGGGGGCGCATGTACCGTAGCGCCTCAGGTGCTCCTCGTCGAAGCGCCGCTTCAATGCATCGCGGCTGCGCCGGCGAAAGACTTCGGCGGGGAGGTCCACGGTGACGGGGTGTTCCTGTCCGACATAGCGCATGTCGGCGGCGCGCGAGATGGCGACGCGTGCAGGCCGAACGCCGCTCGCGGCAAGGGCTTTCCTTCCATCCGCGATCAGGGATTCGTAGATTTTTTCTATGGCGTCGAAGGACACGTCCGCGAGCCGGGCGAACCAGGTGCGCACGAAGTCGTAGCGCAAGTCCGAGAACAGCATACCGAAGGCGCAGAAGTGTCCCGGAACGCGCGGTACGATGACCCGCTTCATGCCGATCTCCCGGGCGATGGCCGAGGCGTGCAGCGGGCCCGCACCCCCGTAGGCGATCAGCGCGAAAGCGGCGGCGTCGAGGCCGCGCTCGGTCGATACCGCCTTCACCGCGTAGGACATGGCCGTGGCCGCGATGCGCAGTATGCCGTCCGCGGCACGGACCACGTCCAGGCCCAGCGGCCCGGCGATGTGCTCGCGGATGGCGCGGTCCGCGGCGCGAAGGTCGAGCTTCATTTCGCCGCCGAGAAAACGGTCTGCGCCGAGGCGGCCGAGAACGAGGTTGGCGTCGGTTACCGTGGCTCGAGTGCCGCCCAGCGCATAGCAGGCAGGACCGGGTTCCGCGCCGGCGCTTTGGGGCCCGACCCTGAGTGCGCCGCTCGAGTCCAAGGCGGCGATGCTGCCGCCGCCCGTGCCGACCTCGAAGATGTCCATCATCGGGATCTGCACCGGAAGCGCCTGCGCGTAGCCGCCGACGAGCGCGGCCCCGGTGGTAAGTGCTTCGCCCCGGTAGATGACTCCCGCCTTCGCCGTGGTGCCTCCCATGTCGAAGGCGACGGCATCGGGGAGACCGAGCGCGCTGCAAAGCGCCTGCGCGCCGACGACGCCCGCGGCCGGACCCGATTCGAGCATGCGCACGCACTGGGTCCTCGCCTGGTGCGATTCGTAGAGTCCGCCCGTCGATTGCACCAGCAGGAACGATCCCTCGAAACCGGATTGCTTCAGGCGCTCGTCGATCCCGCGCACGTACTCGCTGACGACCGGACCGATGTAAGCGTTCGCGACGACGGTCGAGCAGCGCTCGAACTCGCGGTATTCCCGGGAGAGCTCGTGCGAGGCGGTGACGAAGGCGCGGGGCAGACGCTCGCGCACGATCTCCCTCGTGCGCGTTTCGTGCGCGGGGTTGACGTAGGAGTGGAGGAACATGATCGCGACCGCTTCGACACGCGCCGCTTCGAGCCGGTCGCAGGTGGCGTGCACGCTCGCCTCGTCGAGCGCCACGCGTACCTCGCCTTCGGCGGTGACGCGCTCGCGCACCTCGAAGCGCAGCGCGCGCTCGATCAGCGGCACGTGTTTCCTGAAGTAGAGGTTGTACGCGTCGGGCCGGTTGATGCGCCCGATCTCGTAGACGTCGCGAAATCCCTCCGTGGTGAGAAGAGCGGCCTTGGCCCCGGTGCGCTCGAGCATGGTGTTGATGGCGATGGTCGAGCCGTGCAGGAAGGCCGCGGCGCCCGCGAAGCGTGCGCCGGCCCTTCCCATGCCGTGGGAGATGCCGTCGACCAGCCGAGCGGGCGTCGACAGCGCCTTGCCCAGAAGCAGCCGCCCGGTTTTTTCGTCGTAGGACACGACGTCGGTAAACGTTCCGCCGATATCGGCGGCGAGGCGCGTGCGCGGGGAGGCGTGCTGCGAGGATCGGCGGGACGGCCGGAGCTTCTTCATCGTGCGCGGATGATACCGATATCTGCGACAATTAACCGCCGGAGCGACTATGGACCTGAAGGACATCCGTCTCTACGTGGACGACCGTCCCGCGGAAGGCGTGTTCCGCGTGCACCGCGACGTATACGCGGACCCGGAACTCCATGAGCTCGAGCACAAGTTCATCTTCGAGCGCACCTGGAATTTCCTCGCGCTCGAATCGCAGATCGCGAAACCCAACGATTTCGTCACCGCGCATATCGGCAGGACGCCGGTGCTCGCGACGCGCGACGCGAAAGGGCGCCTGTGCGCATTCGTCAACGTCTGCCGCCACAAGGGCGCCATGGTGTGCGCTGCCGAGGGAGGCAACGCCAAATATCACGTCTGTCCGTATCACGGCTGGGCGTACGACGCATCGGGGAAGAACGTCGACATCAAGGACCGCAAGACCGGCAGCTATCCACCCGCGTTCGACGCCGAGGACCACGACCTCGTGCCCCTCGCGCGCGTGGCGAGCTACAAGGGGTTCATCTTCGGGAGCCTCTCCGACGAGGTTCCGCCGCTCGGGGATTTCCTCGGCGACATGCGCTTCTTCATCGACGTCGTCGCGGATCAGGGACCGAGGGGTCTGGAATTCATCCCCGGGCGCTCGGTGTACACCTATCGCGGCAACTGGAAGTTGCAGCTCGACAACGGTCTCGATCCCTATCACCTGACGACGACGCACCTTTCCTACATGGACCTGCAGGCGCGCCGCCGCGGAGGCGAAGGCCACCTGGAGGCGCGGCAGTACGATTGGGCGAAGCGCAACTCGGCCGACGGCGGGACCTTCGCGCTCTCCCACGGCCACGCCGCGACCTGGCTCGAGCAGCCCGAGCCGGAAAAGCGCCCGATCTATCCCGCGCTAGCCGAGATCCGCGCGCGCGTGGGCGCGCAGCGTGCCGAATGGATGCTGAAGGCGCGCAACGTGCACGTCTTTCCCAACATGCAGATCGCGGACGCGATCACGCTGATGCTGCGCACCTTCCGGCCTCTCGCGGTCGATCGCACCGAGATGAAAAGCTGGTGCCTCGCCCCGATCGGCGAAGCGCCCGAGCTGCGCGCCTGGCGGCTGCGCCAGTTCGAGGATTTCTTCAACCCCGGCGGCATGGCCACGCCGGACGACACGGTGACCTACGAGGGCTGCCACAGCGGCTTCGGCGCGCAGCCGATCTCGTTCCTGCAGGGCTACTCGCGCGGGATGGCGGCGATGAGAGCCGGCGCGGACGAGGCGGCGAGCGCGATCGGCATCGGGCCCGAGGCGAGCGTGCGAGGCCGGTTCGAGATGTTCAGCGAGGTCGGCTTCCACGCGCCCTACCGCGAATGGGCGCGCCTGATCCAGGCGGGCGTGGCGGGTCGGAAGGCTTATCCGTGAATGCCCGCGCGCAGGCCGGATCGCTCGCGGCGGGCGTCGAGCTCGTCCATCTCGAGGCGAGGTATTTGGACGAGCAGCGCTGGGACGACTGGCTTGCGCTCTTCGTCGAGGACTGCGAATACTGGATGCCGGCGTGGAAGGCGGACGGCACGCCTACCGCCAACCCGCAGGCCGAGCTCTCGCACATCTACTACGCCAGCCGCGCGGGGCTGGAGGACCGCATCGTGCGCATCCGTTCGGGGAAATCGCCCGCGTCGACACCGATGCCGCGCACTGCGCACGTCCTCGGTAGCGTTCTGCCGAAGGAGACCCCCGCTGCGGACCGGCTGCGTCTCGACTCCACCTGGGTGACCCACGTTTTCTTTCCGCGTTCCAGGGAAAGCCACGCGTTCTTCGGGCGCTCGGAGCACGAGCTCGTGCTCCGAGAGGGAGACTGGCGGATCGCGAAAAAGAAGATCCTGCTGCAGAACGACTATATTCCGACGATGCTGGACGTGTATTGCGTCTAGCATGCCACGCGTGCGCGCGAACAAGGCGTCAGCCGCGATCGAAGCGACGCGGCTCCTCGGCAAGTGGACGAAGCTCGCTCAAGGCCACGTGATGTTCGCCTCGGGCTGCTCCTGCGGCGTGGGTGTGGGCGTGCGGCTGCAGGATTTCGAGCAGCAGATCCTCGATTACCTTCACGCCAAGCACGGCGCGCCGGCTGTCGAACATACGGGCTATCGGGAAGGAGAAGCGGGGAGCGTCACGGCGCTGCTGCGAGCGATCGCGACGCAGGGCGCGGGCAGGGGCGACCACCGCGCACTGCTCGCCGACCTGGAAAGAAGCCTCGACTCGTTCGACGAGCTGCACCGCGGGCGTTAGCCCCGGAAGCCGCGGGGAGAGGCGAGTTGAATCCATCATCATGGGAAGGGGATGCTGAATGAACATCAAACGGTTATGTGTGCTGATTCTGGCGTCTGCGGCGGCGCTCCTCGCCGGTCGCGCCTCTTCGCAAGGCCGAGCGGAAGACCTCGCGCGCATCGAACATGTCGTCGTCATCTACGCAGAGAACCGCAGCTTCGATCACCTCTACGGGCTGTTTCCCGGTGCGGACGGGATTGCGAGCGCGACGCCTGAGCAGAAGACTCAGCTCGACCACGACGGCAACCCGCTGCCACACCTCCCTCCGGTATACGACGGCGGCAAGCCCAGCCCGAAGTTTCCCCAGGGGCTGCCGAACGGACCGTTCCGCATCGATGCGCCGCCGGTGAACCGCCGGATGGACGAGGTTCTTCCCAGCCCGATTCATGCCTACTACCACAACCGCGAGCAGATCAACGGCGGCAAGAACAACATGTTCGTCGCCATGTCCACCGCAGGCGCCTGGGTGATGGGCTATTTCGACGGCTCGAAGATGAAGCTGTGGAAGTGGGCGCAGGAGTACACGCTCGCTGATCATTTCTTCATGGCCGCGTTCGGCGGCTCGTACCTCAACCACCAGTGGCTCGTCTGCGCGTGCACGCCGATGGATGCCGGCGCGCCTGCGAGTGTGAAACCGCAGCTCGATGAGAAGGGAAACCTGAAGAAGAAGCCGAGCTCGCCCGCCTCAGTGATGCAGGGGCCGGTGGAAGTCTTCGACGGGCGCGTGACGCCCGACGGCTACACGGTGAACACCTCGCAGCCGCCGTACCAGCCGAGCGGCATCCCGCCCGCCGCGGGCGCCAGCCTCGACCTCGCCGATACAGCGCATCACCCGGTGCCGCCGCTCAGGGAGAAGACGATCGGTGATACGCTCTCCGCAAAGGGCGTCAGCTGGGTGTGGTACGCAGGCGGCTGGAACGAAGCGCTTGCCGACGGCCGACAGGATCCGAAAGCGAAGCGCAACGTCATCTACGACCGCGACACGGGCAGCCCGAACTTCCAGCCCCACCACCAGCCATTCAACTACTATGCGCGCTTCGCGCCGGGCACGGCCGACCGCGCGCGCCACCTGAAGGACGTCACGACGTTCCTTGCCGACATCGAAAAGGGCACGCTCCCGCGGGTAGCTTTCTACAAGCCGACCGGGCGCCTCAACCAGCATCCGAGTTACACCGATGTGGCGAGTGGCGACGAGCACCTTGCTGACGTGCTTGAACGGCTGCGCAAGAGTCCGCAGTGGGCAAAGATGGCGGTGATCGTCACCTACGACGAGAACGGCGGCTACTGGGACCACGTGCCGCCGCCTTCGGGACCGGGCTGGGGCGACCGCTGGGGACCGGGCACGCGCGTTCCCACTATCGTCGTTTCGCCCTTCGCCAGGCGCGGCTATGTGGACAAGACGCCCTACGACACGACGTCGGTCATCAAGTTCATCACACGGCGATTCGGGCTCGAGCCGCTGCCGGGAGTGCGCGCCAACATGGGTGACCTCACCAACGCGTTCGATCTCCGGCCGCACTGAATCAGCGGCGCGTCAGGCCAAGCGATTCGACCATCGCCCGGAAGTCGTCGGGTGCTTCGCGCTGGAACGACATTCGCTGGGCGGTTCGGGGATGCTCGAATCCGAGAACCCGCGCGTGGAGCATCGGGCGCATCGCTTCGATCTCTGGACCCGCGTAGTCGCGGATATACACGCGTTCGCCGACCAGGGGATGGCCGAGCTCGGACATGTGGATGCGAATCTGATGCTGCCGCCCGGTTTCGAGGCGGCACTCGACCAGGGTCGCGCCCGCGAGCGGAGCGATCGGTCTGACGTGTGTGACCGAACGCTTCGCCTCGGGCGGAATTCCACCCCTGGGACGCCGAAAGTGCCCGTAGGAGCCGCGGATTCCATCGCCGCGATCGGTGACCAGATGAGTTTCGATACGCTTCGCGGCGACCTCGCCGTGCGCGATCGCGTGATAGACGCGCTCGATGTCGTGCGCGCGGAACTGCATGGCGAGGATGCGCTTCGCGTTCGCGGTGCGCGCGAACACCATCAAGCCGCTCGTGTCCTTGTCGAGCCTGTGAACCACGCCGAGCCCGCGGTCGAAGCCGCGTCCGCGCATCCGCCGCAGCAAGGCCCGCGTGCGGTCGACGAGCGTGTCTTTGTCGCCCGCCTCGTAGGCGATGCTCAGGATTCCTGCCGGCTTGTCGACGACGACGACGTCGCGGTCGAAGTACGCGATCGCGCTCTCGGGCAGGGCGCCGGGACGGAGCTTCTGCGCGCGTTCGTCGACCACCACCACCGCGCCGGGAGGAACGCGCAAGGCCGAGTCCAGGCACCGCTCGCCGTTCACGGTCACGCGCCCTTCGGCGCACAGGTCACGCGCGCGCGACCACGCGGCGCCCGTCTTCTCCCGCACGATCGCCGCGAGCGTGGGGGCGGTCGGCTTCAAGAGCTAGTCGAGCGGTTCGACCTTGACGATGGACGCGCCGTGGTTGCTGCCGATCCACAGCGTTCCGGGGCTCTTCGAATCGTCGAGATAGACGCGGCGGATGTTCGTCGGGCGCGGCAGCATGTATTCGGTGTACCGGCCGCTCCTGATCTCCAGGCGCGACACGCGGTCGGTCAGCATCGACCCCGTCCACGCCTCGCCGTTGCGGCCGGCCACGGCGTCGTAGGGCGCGCTCCACGGCGTCGGCACCTTCCATTCCGTGATGCGCTCGGTCCCGGGATCGAACATGCCGATGGCGTTGCCCTGATATTCGGCAAACCACAACCGGCCTTCGTGATCGACGCGGCCGCGCCGCGGGCGGGAGTCCGGAGTCGGGGTCGGGTAGACGGTCGCGTTCCTGCTCTTGGCGTCGATCTTGACGATGTTGCCGGCCGCGAAGTCGAGCAGATAGGCGTTGTTCTGCGCGTCCGAGTGGATGCCGTAGGTGCCGATGCGCTTGCCGCTGCGCGGATCCTTGAAGGCGCCGAGGTTCTCCATTTTGTCGGACGCGAGATCGAGACGGTAGATATGGCCGCCGTCGGAGTTCTTGATCCATACCTTGTTGTCGCTAGGGGTGCCTTCGATGGCGATGTGGCCGAGCTGGCCTGCGTCGCTGTCCCATTCCTTGGGGGTCGTCCACATCCGGAACTTCTCGCTCTTCTTGTCGAATTTCGCAATGGCGCTCTGGTACATCACGCCGACCCAGGGGTTGTCGTCGCGGTCGATCTCGAGATCGAGAGTGCCTTCCGACCATCCCGGCTTGACGACGGGGATCGGATACTGCGTCACCTTGCCGGTCTTCGGGTCCATCTTGCCGAGGAACATCTGGCCGAAGTCGGAGTACCAGACGTTGCCCTCGCGATCGAGCACTACGTCGTGCGGCTGGATCAGCGGATTCGGCAGGTCGTATTCCGTGATGATCACGCGCGTCGACTTGCCCGTGAGGCGCGGCTGGGTCTTGAGCGGGAATGCCCAGGTCTCTCGCTCGCTCAGGTTGACGCTAGCGAGCCATTCCGCGGTCTTCCTGCCACTGCCGCCGCGCTCGACGTCGCGCGTCGCTTTCCCGGCGAGGCGCTGCGGCTTCAGCGGCGTGCTGCCGGGGTAGTAGCCGGCCATGCGCTGGAAAACCTGCATGAAGCCGTCGGCGTCGTGTGTCGACTTCATGATGCGCTCGAGAGTGTGGCAGCCGTTGCAGTTGAGGAGAAACCGCTTCTGCTCGTCCGTGCCCGGCATGCTCGACATCCACTCGGCGTTGGTCAGGTGCGCGGAAAGATTCTTCACTTTCCTGAGCTTGATGTCGGCGCCGGCCACGTTGCCCGCCGCGACGTCCGCGGCCCTGGCACCGTCGATCTCGAAGCCGGCGGCGCGCGCCTTCAAGCTGTAGTGCCCGGGCTCGAGCCGCGCGGCCGGAAAGGCAAAGCGCCCTTGGGCGTCCGTGACGACGCTGATGCTGATCGTCGAGCCGTCTTTCCTCGCGCTGACGACGACGCCTTCCATCGCCCCTTCCTCGGCGGAGCTGACCTGGCCGGCCAGAGCTACGGGCGCTTGTGCGTACGCCGCCGCCGTGAAAAGAGCGAAAGAAACAGCGGTCAGGGCGCGGCAAATAACGGTATACATCTGTCTCTCCTCTCTCAAATTCGAGCTCCGGCAGCTATTGTCACCCATTTGTCAGATCGTTCAAGATATCCTTCGCACAGCGGCAGCATCGGTTCCAAAACCACTCTCCCGGAGGTCATGCCATGAAGCGCTTTAATCTAATTCTCGCGAGCATCGGGTTCGCGCTCGGACTATCCACCGCCGCCCTCGCGGCCGACGACGACTGGGCTCCCGTGGCCCAGGCGCTGGGCCGTTCCGGCGCACAGTTGCCCGGCGGAATTTACCGCGTCGGTCTCGGGCGGAGCGACCTGAAGGTCACGCTCGACGGGGTCGAGATCCGACCCACTCTTGCCCTGGGCTCCTATCTCGCGTTCCAGAAAATGGGAAGCGAGGCGATGGTGATGGGCGATCTCGTGCTCCTGCATGAAGAAGTCAATCCCGTGATGAAGAAGCTCGTCGAAGGCGGTATCGAGATCACGGCGCTGCACAACCATTTGCTGCGCTCCTCGCCTGCGACCATGTACATGCATTTCTACGGCCGCGGCGACCCCGTCAAGCTCGCCGCCGCGCTGCGCGCCGGCCTGGCCGAAAGCAAGACCCCGCTGGCAGCGCCGGCACCCGCGGGTTCTCCGCCGCCGCCGCTCGACCTTGACACCGCCGCAATCGATCAGGCGCTGGGCGCCAAGGGCAGCGTCAACAGCGGCGTCTACGCGTTCAACATCCCCCGGGCCGAAACCATAATGGAGGACGGAATGGCGATTCCGATCGGCATGGGCTCGGGCATCGTCATCAACTTCCAGCCGACCGGGGGCGGCAGGGCGGCGATCACCGGGGACTTCGTGCTCGTCGCAGCGGAGGTCAATCCGGTGCTCAAGACCTTGCGCGACGGCGGGATCGAGGTGACGGCGCTGCACAGCCACATGCTTACCGAACAGCCGCGGCTGTTCTTCATGCATTTCTGGGCGAACGACGATGCCGGGAAGCTGGCCCGAAGCCTGAAGGCGGCCCTCGGCAAGGTCAAGCTGGCGAAAAGCTGAGCGATAGTTCTACGCGCGTGCCAGCGCAGCCTTGACGCGCTCCGGCGTGAGCGGCGCGCGCCGCAGACGCACGCCGGTCGCATCGAAGAACGCATTCGCCACCGCCGCCGGTATGACACGGATCGACGGCTCGCCGGCGCCGCTGGGCGCGATCTCGGGATGGTTGATCAGCACTACCTCGATCGCTTCGGGCGCGTCGCGGATCTCGAGGATCGGATAGCTCAACCAGTCTATGCTGGTCACCTTCTCGCGATCGAAACGCACCTCCTCGAAGAGCGTGCGCGACAGCCCCTGCACCACGTTGCCTTCGATCGTATCGCGCAGCCCCTGGGGATTGACGATCAGTCCGCAGTCGTGGGCGACGGTGAATTTCTTCCCCCAGATGCGCCCGCTCTTTCGCTCGACTTCGATCTCCGCGACCACCGCCACGAGCGTGCCGTTGCGCTGCGCGTAGGCGATGCCGCGGCCGGACAGGATGTCGCCCGAGCGGGCGGCGCGCGGCGCTTGCCGCGGCTGCCAGCCGGCCTTTTCAGCGGCCGCCTTGATGACCGCCGCGTCGCGCGGCGCGCTGACGTATTTCAGCCGGAACGCGACCGGGTCTTCGCCCGCGGCGGCGGCCAGCTCGTCGATGAACTGCTCGCTTCCGAACTGGATCTGCGGGCCCACCGGATCGCGCAGGTGCGAGCTTCTGAGCGGCGAGCTGGCGTCGAGGAGCGGCGGGATGACTTCCCAGGCGAGCAGCTTGTTGTCGAAGCCGTAGGCCTCGGCGGGTACGCCGAAGTCGATGCTCGGCTTGGGAGCCAGGCCGATCGACATGCCGGCGAGGCTGTCGCGCGGGTCCGATTCGTTCGTGTCGATGTTCCTGCGCGAGAAGCCCTTGGAGATGAACTCGTACCCGATGACTTTTCCCGAAGCATCGAGCGCGGCGCGGCCGCGGTGCACGGACGCGGGACCCTTGGGATCCCAGGCGATCCCGTCGCTGCGCATGCCCTGCACGCGCACCGGGCGCCCCGTGAGCTTGGAGAGCAGCGCCGCATCGAGCGCGGCGTCGCCGGCATCGTTGCGCCCGTAGGAGCCGGGCCCCGCCACCCAGATGGCGCGCACCTTTTCCGGTGGCACGCCGAGCAGCCGCGCCACCCCGGTCTGGACGAAGTGCGGTTTTTGCGAGCCGGTCCAGACGGTGACGCCGTCCGCGCGCACGTCGGCGACCGAGCACCCGGGCCCCATGCTCGCGTGGGACTGGAACGGCCACTCGTACTCGGCTTCAACGATGCGGGCGGCGGTCTTGAACGCGCCGTCCACGTCGCCTTTTTTCACGGAATCCTCGCGCTTCAGCACGGGCGCCTTGCGGATGTGGTCGTAGATCTCCGCCATCGGCGGGAAGGGGTCCTTCTTGATCTCGTTCCACGAGATCTTCAGCATGCGCGAGGCGCGCACCGCGTCCCACTCGTGATCGGCCACCACCGCGACGAAATCCTTTTCACGGACCACGCGCGCGCCTTTCACCTTTTTGATGGAGCTTTCATCGACGCCCGCGACGGTGCAGGCGGCGCGCGAGCACCGGATCACCCGCGCGTGAAGCATCTTGGGGAGAGAAATATCGGTCACGTACTTGTCCGTGCGGTAGACCTTGCCCTGCAGGTCGCGGCGCGTGAAGGACTTCCCGACCACGCGGTATTCCGAAGGCGACTTCGGATTTGCCTGGACCTTGATGTCCATGGCATTGCCGATCTGCTTGTTCCACTCGACCTGGTGGTGGAAGTGGCTGCCGCCGACCAGCTCGGCGTAACTCGCTTTCTTCGACGGATCGGAAGCGGCGCTCACCACGCCGCCGTCGACGCGCAACTGCTCGGCCGGAAGCCCGAGCTTCTGCGAGGCGGATTGCACCAGCAGCCGGCGAGCCTCGGCCGCCGCGCTGCGCAAGGGGCGGGCGCCCGACTGGATTCCAGTGCTGCCGGAGGCTCCGCCCTGGTTGCAGGTGAGCGCCGTGTCGCCCATGACGACGTCGACCTTGGCGACATCCACGTCGAGCTCGTCGGCGACGATCTGCGCGATCGCGATGTCGAGCGACTGGCCCATGTCCATCTTGCCGAAGAAAGCGGTGACGCGGCCGTCGGGGAGGATCGCCACCCAGGAATCGAGCTCGGTCGGGACGAGCGGCGGTTTGCCGCCGGCGGTTTGCGCAAGGGTCTCCCCGATGATTGCGGGCCCAGCCGCGGACACGATGAGCGCCCCGGACGCCTTCAGGAATTCGCGGCGGGAGAGTGACAGATCGATGCGTGCGTTCATGTCATTCTCCTAGGCCATTTGCGTTTGGGCGCGCTTGACCGCGCGCATGATCGCCGCGTGCGTCGCGCAGCGGCACTTGAGACCGGCAAGAGCCTCCCGGATCTCGGCGTCGCTCGCTTTCGGCTTCTTTTTCAGGAACGCCGCTGCGGTCATGATCCAGCCGTTGATGCAGTAGCCGCACTGCGGCACCTGCTCTTCGATGTAGGCGGCCTGCAGGGGATGCGGCTTTTCGGGCGTGCCGAGGCCCTGGAGCGTGGTTACCTTCTTTCCGGCCACGGCCGAGAGCGGCATCACGCACGAGCGGATCGGTTCGCCTTCCAGATGCACGGTACACGCGCCGCATTGCGCGAGTCCGCAGCCGAAGTGCGGATTGCTCATCTTGAGGTCGTTGCGCAAGGCGTACAGGAGCGGCATGTTCGGGTCGGCGTTGACGGTCACGGTCTTGCCGTCGACGGCGAATTTGATGCTT
>Ga0209488_10001902_pt1 | contig 17639 bp, 19 predicted proteins | sample Rivendell_Oct201_8_FD_188349 | JGI IMG/M metagenome (GOLD analysis project Ga0209488, IMG submission 188349) | Vadose zone soil microbial communities from the Eel River Critical Zone Observatory, Northern California, USA -... | ecosystem: Environmental > Terrestrial > Soil > Vadose zone >...
CCGACACCGGCCTCGGCGAGCATTTTCTGCATGGTCTCGACCAGTCCGGGCGGTCCCGCCACGTAGTAGACGAACGCCGAGAGATCCTCCAGATGGCGCTCGAGCATGCCGCGGTCGAGAAACCCCGCTTCGCCGCTCCACGGCCCTCGGCGGCGGTCTCGCTGGCGGTCAGCATGGTTTCGTATTGGGCATCGCCGCTCTTTCTCAGGTCAGACCGGATCTTCCTGGGCCCAGGCGATCTTGTGATAGTCGAAGTCCCTGGCGATCGTGGGTTTCACCACCTCGAAGTACGGCGAGATGTCGAAGTCGCGCGGCGTGAACAGGCTGTAGTGCCGGATGTGCATGACCTCGTGATAGCAGTCGTTGCAGCCGGGCGTCCCGTCGTGGACGTACTTGACCTCGGGCAGGATCGGGTAGTGCACCGACTGGAAGGCTTGGGCGACCAGAGTCGAGCAAATGGCGCGAGTCGGGTCGCCGCTGCCAAAGGCGATCAAGCGGCGGCGCCAGCGCACCGGGACGGGCGGCGTCGGCAGCAGGTAGCGCGCGAGGTCGAACACGTTCTTGAGGTCGTAGCGGCCGCCAATGTGCGAGACGGCGAATTTGATCACCTTTTGCAGATCCTCTTTCGAGAGCCCGACCGGCCGGCAGATGCGGGTGTTCATGCCGGAGACGTCGGTGAGCGGCACCGCGCGGATCCCGTAGATCATGTCGGCCTCGATGAGCACCCTGGGGGCTTCGCCGGCAGCGGGAGGCCCCAGCGCGTCGCCGATGTAGAACATCGCGTGCGACCAAGTGGACTGGGTCAGGTACTTGATGGCGACGCTGACGCGCGTGTTCCCTTCGATGAGCAGGACGTCGCCCGGCTTGAGCGTGGCAGCCAGCTGCTCGAGCGTGGCGGTCGCGATCTGTGTGCCGTGGATCGGCGTCGCAAGGTAGCGGGCGAGGCGTCCGCCCATCCATCTGAGTACGGGGTTCATGTGTAGTTGCGCGCTTATTCCTGTAGCGATCCGATGACGCTTCGACCCGCGGCGTTCCCGATTTTCCGCGGGCCCCATTTTACGGAGTTCCAGGGAGCATTTCCTTCATTCCGGACAAGAGCTGGCGATTCATCGCGCGGAAGAAGGGCGAGATGCACTACATCTGCCGCCTGCACCCCGCGATGAAAGGGGTGCTGGTGGTGAAATAGTCGGACAATTCATGCGCACACCCGGTAGCATCGCCATGAGCGCGAGCGATAAGGAGCGACACCATGACGATGCTTCCCTGTGATGGTCCCAGCGTCACCCGGCCGCAAGCTTCGCCGCCTGTCACCGGTCTGGAAAAACTCCTGAGGGGACTGTCCGTGTTCACCATGCTCATGACCGTGCCGCAGGTGCTCACCATCTGGATTGAGCGCAACGCCGGTGGTGTCTCCCTCGTTTCCTGGGTCTCGTATCTCTTCGCCGCATGCCTGTGGTTCGTCTATGGGCTTCAGAAGAACGACAAGACGATTTACCTTGCCTGCGTCGGCTGGGTCCTGCTCGATCTGGCTGTCGTGATCGGCATCGTCGTGTATCGCTGACCTCTACTCGAGCTCATCGATCGAGCGCGGCCAGCTCGCCTTGAGCAGGCGCGAGAGCGCGCGGTCGGCGAGGACCTTGCCTCCGGTCTGGCAGCGCGCGCAGTAGTTGGTCTCGTTCTCCGCGTACACGATGCGCTGCACCGGCGAGCCGCACACCGGGCAGGGCTTGCGAAATCGCCCGTGCACCGCCATGCCCTCGCGGAAGGCTGTGACCTTCTCCGGAAAATCCGCGCCCGCCTCCCTGCGCAGGCGCTCGGTCCATTCGGCGAGGATCGCCCGCGTTGCATCGTAGAGCCGCTTCACGTCTTCCTCCGATAGCGACGCGGTTTGTGCGAAAGGGGAGAGCTTCGCGCGGTGCAGGATCTCGTCCGAATATGCGTTGCCGATGCCGCTGAACAAGCGCGGATCGGTGAGCGCGCGCTTGAGCGTATGGTTCTCGCGCTTCACGCGGCCGGCGAACTCTTGGAGGCCGGCTACGAGGACGTCGAGGCCGCCGGGGTCCATCGCAGCAAGCGCGGCCTCCCCCTGGACGAGATGGATCGAGGCGCGCCGCTTCGTTCCAGCTTCCGTGAATACCAGCGTGCCGTTTGGGAATTCGAAGGCGGCAAGCGTGATTCGGCCCGGCAGCTTCGCGCTTGCTCCGAGCCAGCGCAGCCGCCCGGCGATCATGAGATGCAGCACGAGGAAGAGACGCCCCTCGAGCGCGATCACGATGCGCTTGCCTATTCGCCGGACGCCGACGACTTTCTTTCCTTCGGCGGAGGCGATCGGAGGGGTCACGCTGCGCAGGACGAAGGGATTCATGAGCCGCATGCGGTCGAGCCTTTGCCCGATAAGGCCCGCCTCGAGATGCTCGATGTAGACGACTATGTCAGGCAGTTCCGGCATTTCTTCCCGGTCAGCTTTACATAACTTTACTCGCCGGACAAATCCCGCTTACCCGCGGCTGCGAGACTCCTTTCCCAGGGGAGGCAATCCCCGTAACCAGGAAAGGACGAACCATGGAAACGCAAGACCGGAATCCGGAGAAACGCCGTCGCTTTTTCAAGCGCGCGGCGATCGCGACGTTGGTCGGCGGCATCGCCGCCGCTATCGGCATCAAAGCCTTCGCGCAAGGGGGCGGCTACTGCGGCTGGCACCGCGGCGGCTTCGCGGCCGGCCCGCTCGATCCCGCGCAGGTGGACGAGCACCTCGATCGCATGCTCAAGCATCTTTACGTCGAGATCGACGCCACCGACGAGCAGAAGCAGAAATTGGCGCCGATCGTGAAACAAGCGGCGAAAGACCTGCTGCCGTTACGCGAGAGGATACGCGAGGCGCGCGGGAAAGCGCTCGAACTGCTCACGCAGGACAGCGTCGACCGGGCCGCGATCGAGGCTCTGCGCGCCGAGCACCTCCAGCTCGCCGAACAGGCGTCGAAGCGTTTCACGGGGGCGCTCGCCGACGTCGCCGATGTGCTGACTTCCGCGCAGCGCAAGCAGATCGCCGAGCGGATGGAGAGCTTCGGTCGCAGGTGGCGCCACGGCTGAGGCCGCCGCGCAATTGAGCTACCCTAGGGAGGCATGACCGAACGCATTCTCCTGATCGAAGACGATCCCCGGCTCGCCGAGATGGTTTCGGAATACCTCGGTGAGGCGGGGTTTCGCGTTTCGATCGCCACCGCGGGCCGCGCGGGGCTCGAGCGGCTCGCGCGCGAACCCTTCGACGCGCTGGTGCTCGACCTGATGCTCCCCGATATGGACGGACTCGAGTTGTGCCGGCAGCTGCGTGCGAAGTCAGACGTTCCGTTGCTGATGCTCACCGCGCGCGGCGACGCGGCCGACCGCATCGTCGGGCTGGAACTCGGCGCCGACGACTACCTGCCCAAGCCGTTCCAGCCGCGTGAGCTGCTTGCGCGCTTGCGCGCGATCCTGCGACGGGGCAAGAGCGCGGCCACTGCGAAGCTGCTGCGCTTCGGGCGTCTCGAGATCGACTGCGACGCGCGCGCAGTGCGCGTGGAGGGCGAGGCGCGTTCGCTCACCGGTTACCAGTTCGCGCTGCTCGTGGCGTTCGCCGAGAACGCGGGCCGCGTGCTGTCGAGGGAGTTGCTCATGGATCTCGTAAAAGGCGAGCCGCTGGAAGCGTTCGACCGCTCGATCGATGTGCACGTGTCGCGCATCCGCGCGGTGATCGAGGACGACGCGAAGAGACCGCACCGCATCATCACCGTGCGCGGCGCCGGGTACGTCTTCGCCAAGGCGCAGGACTGATCGAGGGCGGGATGCGCAAGCTCTACGTTCGCATCTATTTCGCCGTACTCGCGAGTCTCGCCGTGTTCGCGCTCGCCGCGGGCTTGCTCTGGCACCAGTTCGGCGAGGACGGCCCATGGAGCCAGGCCTACGAAGTGGCTGCGACGATTGCGCAAAATGCGTTGCCGCCCGCTGGCGCGCCGAAGACCGAGCAGCAGGCGGCGCTCGAAAAGCTCGCCGCCAACCTGCGCGCCGACATCGCGCTCTTCGCCCCCGACCGCTCTCCGCTTGCCGCGGTGGGTGCGCCGCTGCCCGCACCCGCTGCAGGCCGCGAGCGCGGCGGCTGGATTCACCGCTTGGGCGGCCCCGCTTGGGTGGTACGCCTGCCCGACGGCAGGTGGCTCGAGGCGCGCGCGCCGCGCGGTCACGGGCATGCGCCCTACGGGCTGTTCCTCGCGCTCGCGTTGCTTGCGCTCGCGGTCGGTGTCGGCGCCTATCCGGTCGTACGCCGGTTGACTTTGCGCCTCGAGCGACTGCAGGCGGGGGTCGAATTGCTGGGTGCGGGCGACCTTTCGGCGCGCGTGCAAGTCGAGGGAAACGACGAGGTGGCGCAACTCGCCGAGAGCTTCAACCGGGCTGCCGGCCGCATCGAGGAGCTGGTGGGAGCGCACAAGTCTCTGCTCGCGAACGCTTCGCACGAGCTGCGCACGCCTCTCGCGCGCATCCGCATGGCGGTGGAATTGATGAAAGAGAACGCCGACCCGAAGCGCAAAGCCGAACTGGAGCAGGACATCGCCGAGCTCGATACCTTGATCGACGAGATCCTGCTCGCGAGCCGCCTTGACGCCTTGAAGGGGCTGGAAACCGATGAACGTGTGGACATGCTCGCGCTCGCAGCGGAAGAATGCGCGCGCTACGACAACGCCGCACTCGACGGCCAGTCGGCCACCGTGCAGGGCGACCCGCGGCTGCTGCGCCGTATGATCCGCAATCTGCTTGAGAACGCGAAGCGCCATGGAGCTCCGCCGATCGAAGTGCGCGTGTCACACACGGCGGAAGGCGTTGAGCTTTCCGTTTGCGACGGCGGAGCGGGGATTCCCGAGTCCGAGCGCGAGCGCGCGTTCGAGCCGTTCCAGCGTGCCGGCGCCGGGCAAGGCGCAGGGCTCGGGCTCGCGCTCGTGCGGCAGATCGCCCGGCGGCATGGAGGCGAGGCGCGTACCAGGGGCAGCTGCTTCATCGTGGTCCTGCCGCTCAAGCGCTGAGCGGCCGGGGCGCTGCGAGCGGCAACCGTGACGGCGCGGTAAAGTTCGCCCTTTCCGAAAAACTTCCATGGCTCAATACGTCTACACCCTGCGCCGGGTCGGCAAGCTCGTGCCGCCGAAGCGCCAGATCCTCAAGAACATCTCGCTCAATTTCTTTCCCGGGGCGAAGATCGGCGTGCTCGGCTTGAACGGCTCGGGGAAATCCACGCTTCTGAAGATCATGGCCGGCGTCGAGACGAATTTCGAGGGCGAAGTGATGGCGATGCCGAACATGAAGATCGGTTTCCTGCCGCAGGAACCGCAGCTCGACCCGGGGAAAACCGTGCGCGAAGCGGTGGAGGAAGGCCTCGGCGAAACGCTTGCGGCGAAGAAGCGCCTCGACGAGATCTACGCGGCGTACGCGGAGCCCGATGCCGATTTCGACAAGCTCGCGGCCGAGCAGGCGAAGCTCGAAGCGATCGTCAACGCCGTGCACGCGGACAGCACGGACCTGCAGATGGAGGTCGCCGCCGACGCGCTGCGCTTGCCCGCGTGGGACGCCGGGATCGCCCCGCTCTCGGGCGGCGAGAAGCGCCGCGTCGCGCTGTGCCGGCTGCTGCTCTCGAAGCCCGACATCCTGCTGCTCGACGAGCCCACCAACCACCTCGACGCGGAGAGCGTCGAGTGGCTCGAGCAGTTCCTGCGGAGGTTTCCCGGCACGGTGGTCGCGGTGACCCACGACCGCTACTTTCTCGACAACGCGGCCCAGTGGATCCTCGAGCTCGACCGCGGCTACGGCATCCCCTGGGAGGGCAACTACTCTTCCTGGCTCGAGCAGAAGGAAAAGCGTCTGGAGGTGGAGGAGAAGCAGGAGCAGGCGCGCATCAAGTCGATGCAGAAGGAGCTGGAATGGGTGCGGCAGAACCCCAAGGGCCGCCAGGCGAAATCGAAGGCGCGCCTCTCGCGCTTCGAGGAGCTTTCATCCTACGAATACCAGAAGCGCAACGAAACCCAGGAAATCTTCATCCCGGTCGCGGATCGTCTCGGCGATTCGGTGATCGAGTTCAAGGGCGTCTCCAAGGGCTACGGCGAGCGCCTGCTCATCGACGACCTGTCCTTCAAGGTGCCGCCGGGCGCGATCGTCGGCATCATCGGCCCCAACGGCGCCGGGAAATCGACCCTGTTTCGCATGATCACCGGCGGGGAAAAAGCGGACAAGGGCAAGATCGTCATCGGGCCGACGGTGAAGATGGCCCACGTGGACCAGTCGCGCGAAGCGCTCGAGGCCGGCAAGACCGTTTGGGAATTCATCTCGGCCGGCGCGGACATCCTCACCGTGGGCAAGTTCGAGATGCCCTCGCGCGCCTACCTCGGCCGGTTCAACATCAGGGGGGCCGACCAGCAGAAGAAGCTGGGCACGCTCTCCGGCGGCGAGCGCGGCCGGGTGCACCTCGCGAAGACGATGCTCGCCGGAGGGAACGTCCTGCTGCTGGACGAGCCCTCGAACGACCTGGACGTGGAAACGCTGCGGGCGCTCGAGGAGGCGCTCATCGAATTCGCCGGCTCGGTGCTCGTCATCAGCCACGACCGCTGGTTCCTCGACCGGATCGCCACGCACATCCTCGCCTTCGAAGGGGACTCGAAGGCGACTTTCTTTGCCGGCAACTACCAGGAGTACGAAGCCGACAAGGTGAAGCGCCTCGGCGAGGAGGCGGCCAAGCCCAGGCGCATCCGCTACAAGCCGCTGAAGAGGTGAGTCCGGAAATCCGTGCCGCTTCGCATCGCCATTCCCGACATGGTCTCGCCGTCGTATTTTCCGGCGATCGCCGCGGTCGAACTCGGCTGCTTCCGCAAAGAGGGGCTGGAGGCGGCGGTCGAGCTTCTTTTCCCCGTCACGAAGACCTTCGAAGCGCTGCGCGACGGCCGGCTCGACTTCGTCGGCGGCGCCGCGCACGCACCGCTCTACGCCTTCCGCGCCTGGACGGGCTGCAAGCTCCTTTGCGCGCTCTCGCAGAACATGTACTGGTTTCTCGTCGTGCGCAAGGAACTCGGCGTCTCACGCGGCGACCTGCGCGCTCTGAAGGGATTCCGCATAGGCGCCGCGCCCGGCCCAGCGGACGGGTTGAAGCGCATGCTCATCGATGCGGGTATCGATCCCGAGCGCGAGGTGAATATCGTCCAGGTGCCCGCGGCCGCAGGGGTCTCCTTCGGCCTGGCGGCAGCGAGCGCGCTGGAGAAAGGCGCCGTGGACGGCTTCTGGGCGAACGGCATGGCGGCCGAAATCGCATTGCGCGGCGGCTTCGGCGCGCTCGTGATCGACGCGCGCCGCGGCGACGGGCCGAAAGCTTCGCAGCACTATACTTTCCCTGCGCTCGTTACGACTCAGAAATGGATCGACCAGAGCCCCGAGACGGTCGCTGCGGCGGTGCGCGCCGTCGTCGCCGCGCAGGCTGAGCTCAGGCGCGACCCTTCGCTCGCCGCCGTCGCCGCGAAAAGACATTTCCCGGCAGCGGAGCTCGCCCTCATCCCCGAGCTCGTCGAGCGCGACGCGCCGTACTACGATCCGACGATTTCGAGGGATGCGGTCGATTCCCTCAACGCCTTCGCGCGCGCGACCGGGCTGCTTTCCGGCGCGCCGGCCTACGAGCGGGTCGTCGCGACGCGGTTTCAATCGCTGTGGAGCGGGGCCTCTTAGCCGCGGCCCTCTCCTTGTGGCGGCAGGCGGCATTGCGTAGACTCGATGCGCGATGGAAACGATATGGCAGCTCAAGGCATTGTGGGCCTACGCGAGCTGGTGCGCTCAGGCGCCGGCGGCCGCCCCGGCCTGCGATTTCTTCTGGACCTGGACGGCCGTCGCCGTTGTCGCGGCCTTCGCGCTGATCGGACTGTACATCGTACGGAAGATGGCGAAGAATTTCCTTGCCGTTCGGGCCGAAAGGCGGCGGCTCGCCGAAGCGTCACGCGTGGCCGACCCGGATACCATGTCGCGATACCGGGTCGACCCCGAGAAATTCCATCCCGACCCCCCGCAGCAGGAAGGCATCGAGCGGCGCATCAGACAGGCGCTCGACGAGAGAAAGTCGGAACGGCGCTGAAGCCGGTCTAGGGTTTTCTCTCAGCCCTTATCGGGGCCTGCCCGATTGGCTTGGCGCTCGGGCATTGCTAGCCTGACTTCCTGGATTCGACCGGCTTCGTCCAGGGGCCGGCCACTCCCGAGGAAGCCACCATCAGAGAGAAGATAATTCTCCTCGTCGAGGACAATTCGACCGACGAGGAACTTACGCTGCGCGCGCTGCGCAAGGCCAATCTCGCGAACGAAGTCATCGTCGCTCGCGACGGCAGCGAAGCGATCGATTTCCTCTTCTGCGCCGGCAGATACGGCGAGCGCGATCCTGCGCAAATGCCCACTGTGGTCATGCTCGACCTCAAGCTTCCCAAGCTGAGCGGCTTCGACGTCCTCAAGCTCATGCGCGCCGATCCACGCACGAAAGCCGTCCCTGTCGTCGTTCTTACGTCCTCGAGCGAGGACGAAGACATGCTGCGGAGCTATGAGCTCGGCGCGAATAGCTATGTGCGCAAGCCGGTGGAGTTCTCGGCTTTTGCCAACGCGGTCGGTCAACTTGGTATCTACTGGGTGCTCCTCAATCAGAAGGCGCCCGGATAAACTCTGCAGGGACTCGAGCGTAGTGCGGATGGGCGCTGGCCTTGTTGATGTATCATGAAGCGCGTTCGTTGCTGAATTCAAGCGGGCCGGTTAGAAGCCCGGACCCGCAACACAGAGGAGGGGAAACCATGCCGGCCGCAAATCGATCGGTTCGCGCCGTGTTCGGCGCTCTGCTCGCGCTGGCGCTGGCGGCGCAGAGCGCGCTCGCGGCGCCTTCTGGCCCGCCGGTCCGCATCGGCAGCACGCTTGCGCTCACCGGGCCGCTCGCCGCGACCGGGCTGGTCCACAAGATCGTGGGCGAGATCTACGTCGAGGAGCTCAACCGGAAAAACGGCCTGCTCGGCCGCCCCGTGGAGTGGGTGCTCAAGGACGATCAGTCGCGGCCCGACCTCGCGCGCACGCTCTACGAGCAGCTCATCACCGTCGACAAGGTCGACCTGATCATGGGCCCGTACGCGACCGCGAACATCCTCTCGGCGATGGGCGTCGCGCAGCGCTACAACAAGGTGCTCATCCACCATACTTTCGGCACGCCCAGCCTCGCGAAATACGACATGCAATTTCCGGCCGGCGGGCTGGCGGGCGATCCGGACAACACGATACCCAAGCTCGTCTTCGACGCGCTCGCGGCCTCCGCGAAACCGCCGAAGTCGGTGGCGGTCGTCACCAGCAAATTTCCTTCGGTGCACTTCATTTCCCTGGGCGCGCGCGACGCGGCGAAGAAGCGCGGACTTCGCGAAGTCGCTTTTCTCGAATGGGACTTCGGCAACCGCGATTTCGGCCCCATCGCCGCGCGGCTGAAAGACGCGAAACCCGATTTCGTGTGGGTCGGCGGCCTCGGCTTGGAGGGCAATCTCTTGATCGATGCGATGCGCAAGATCGACTACATGCCGCCGCTGCATTTCCACCTGTTCCCCGCGCCCGGGCCGCTCCTGAAGGCGGCCGGCGGGGAAAACGCGCTCGCGGCGACGACCTTCGAGGAGCACCCGCCGTTCACCGACAATCCCGTCGCGGTCGAGTTCATCCGGCTGTATCACGAGCGCGGCGCCAAGGCCGGATTGCCCGACACCTCGGTCGAGAATCAATCGGCCATTTCGTATTCCTCCTGGCAGACGCTCGAGGCGGCGGTGACCGGAGCGAGGAGCCTCGACGACAAGGCGATCGCCCAGTGGCTGAAGAAAAACCCGGTGGACGCCATCGTCGGCAGGCTGCGCTGGGACGGGCCCTTCAACTACATCTACGGCACCGATCTCTACAAGGTGAAGCAGAACCAGAAGGGCAAGTGGGTCATCGTCTGGCCGAAGGAATTCGCCGCGCCGGGCGCGCGCCTGATCACGCCCTGATCTAGCGGCAAAGCGATGGCACTGCCGAGCCTCACGCTCCTCGGCCAGTCGCTGCTTTCGGGCCTTTTCATCGGGGCGCTGTACGGGCTGCTCGGCTTAGGCCTCAGCCTTTCCTGGGGAATGCTGCGCCAGATCAACCTTGCGCACTTCGCGCTCGCCTTTCTCGGCGCCTATCTCACCTATCAGCTCGCGGGCGCCGGCATGGACCCGCTCGCCACGCTCGCCGTCGTCATGCCGTGCTTTTTCGCGCTCGGCGTGCTCATGCACTGGCTGCTCGCGCGCTTTTCGGTGAGCGCGTTCAATTCGCTGCTCGTCAGCTTCGGGTTCACCGCCATCATCGAGGCGCTGATCCAGTGGATCTGGACCGCAGACTTCCGCCGCATGGAGTCCGCCTACGGCGAGGTGAAATTCCGCGTCGGCGCGCTCTATGTGGCGCTCCCCGAGCTGCTGACTCTGGCGATGGCGGTCGCGCTGTCGCTGCTCGTCTGGGCCTGGCTCCGCCATACGTATACAGGAAAGGCGATGCGCGCGATCGCCGAGGATGCGCCCATGGCCGCCGCCTTCGGCGTCGACGTGCGCGGGCTCTCGCTCCTGCTCTCGGGCCTGTCCGCGGCTTTTGCCGGCGTCGCGGGCCTGTGCCTCGCGTTGAGCTACACGCTGGCGCCGGGACAGATCTACGCCTGGCTGGGCGTGGTGTTCGCCGCGGTGATGCTCGGGGGGCTGGGCAATCCGCTCGGGCCTCTCGTCGCCGGGATCGTGATCGGCGTCTCCGAAGCGCTGACCATGGCGTTTACCGCGCCCGCGTGGGCGCCGCTCGTGTCGTTCTCGCTGCTCATCGTCGTGCTGCTCGCGCGGCCGGGGAGAATCTAGCCATGCGCGGGCGCGCGCTGGCCGGATTCGCCGCAGCCGGCCTCGGTCTCTCGGCCGTGCCCTTCTTCGGGCCGCCTGCGTTCTACGAATCGTTTCTGTACCTGGTGTTCCACTGGATCGTGCTCGCCGTCTCGTGGAACATCCTCTCCGGATACTCGGGCTATTTCTCCTTCGGCCACGGCGCGTTCTTCGGCGCCGGCATGTATACGACCGCGACGCTCGCGACCAAGGCCGGCGTTCCGTTCCTGTGGACGCTGCCGCTGGCGGCGCTCGTCGCGGCCGCGTTCGGGATCGCGCTGGGCGCGTTGGTGTTCCGCCTCCCGCGGCTGCGCGGCGAGCTCTTCGCCCTGCTCACGCTCGCGGTGACTTTCGTGCTCGCGACGATCGTGCTCAACACACCCATCGACGGCGGGCCCGGGCTCTACTTGAGCGCGGTGCCGCTGCTCGCGATCGGGCCTTCGCCCTCGTCCACTTTCTATCTCCTCGGGCTCGCCCTGGCGCTCGCCACGCTGTGGATCGCCCGCGAGATCCAGCGCTCCAAGCTCGGAACGGGCCTCTTCGCCATCCACGACGACGAGGACGTAGCCGAGGTGCTGGGCGTGCCGACCTATCGCTACAAGCTCGCTGCGTTCGGCGTGTCCTGCGGGCTCGCCGGCGTCGCCGGCGGCATCCAGGCCATGTTCATTTCCTACGTGACCGTGGGCGAGACGTTCTCGATCGCCGTGCCGCTCAACGTCGTGCTGATGAGCGTGCTCGGGGGCTCGCGCCACTGGTTCGGACCCGCGGTCGGCGCGGCGGCCGTCACCGCGCTTCTCTACGCGTTCACCGCGGGCGACTATGCGGTTGCAGGACACGCCGCGGTCGGGCTGATCCTGATCATCGTGATCCTCTTTCTGCCCGAAGGTATCTTCGGCGAGCTCATCGGCGCACTGAAGCGCCGGCGGGTTCCGGCGACGCCCGCGATCGATGCGGCCGGTCTTCCCGCGCCAGCCGCCGCCGGCCCGGGAAAATCGGAAGGCCCAGCGCTGCTCGAGGCGCGCGGGCTGAGCAAGGCCTTTCGCGGCGTGCAGGCGCTCGCCGGAGTCGATCTCGAGGTGCGGCGCGGCGAGATCCTGGGGCTGGTGGGTCCGAACGGCTCCGGGAAATCGACTCTGATCAACGTGGTGAGCGGCCATTTCCGTCCCGACTCGGGCCGTATCCTCTTCGAGGGGCGCGACCTCGCGGCGCTGGAAGCGCATCGCATCGCGCGCACCGGGATCGCGCGCACCTATCAGATTCCGCGGCCTTTCGCTCATCTCTCGGTGCTCGAGAACGTCGCGCTGCCCGCCATGTTCGGCCGCGACGCGCAGGCGCGCCCGGACGCGGAACGCGAGGCGCGCCGCTGGCTCGCGTTCACCGGCCTCGCCGCGAAGGCGATGTCGCTGCCCGGCGAGCTCAACCTGCACCAGAGAAAATTCCTCGAGCTCGCCCGCGCGCTCGCTTCGCGGCCGGGCCTGCTCCTTCTCGACGAGGTGTTCTCCGGCCTCACCCACGCCGAGATCGACGACGCGATCCGCCTCATCCGCGAGATCCGCGCGCGAGGAGCGACCATCGTCTTCGTCGAGCACGTCATCCGCGCCGTGATGGAGCTCACCGACCGCATCGTCGTGCTGAGCTATGGCCGCGTCATCGCGGAGGGCGATCCGCGGGTGGTGATGCGAGAGCCGGACGTGGTCGCAGCCTACCTCGGGAAGCCCCGTGCTTGAAGTCGAGCGCATCCGCGTTTCTTACGGAGCCGCGCCCGCGATCTCCGGGGTGTCGATCAGAGTCGGCGCGGGCGAGCTCGTGTGCGTGGTCGGGCCGAACGGCGCGGGAAAGACGACGCTCATCAATGCGATCGCGGGGCTGCACTCCATAGAAGCCGGTGCGCTGCGCCTGGACGGCCGGGATCTCTCGCGGCTGCCGCGGCACGCGTTCTGCGGCGAAGGCATCGCCATCGTGCCCGAGGGGCGGCGGCTCTTCGCCGGCATGAGCGTGCGCGAGAACCTCGAGCTCGGCAGCTACCGGCGGGCGGCGCGCGCGCGGCGCGCCGGATCGCTCGATCGGGTCTGCGAGGTCTTTCCCATCCTGCGCGAGCGGCTCGAGCAGCCGGCGGGCACGCTCTCCGGGGGCCAGCAGCAGATGCTCGCGATCGGGCGTGCGCTCATGGCGCAGCCGCGCCTGCTCCTGCTCGACGAGCCCTCGCTCGGTCTCGCCCCGGCGGTAGTGCTCGCCGTGTTCGACGTGATCAAGGAGATCAATGCGGGCGGTGTCGCGGTGCTGCTCGTCGAGCAGAACGCGGCCCTCGCGCTCGAGATCGCCGCGCGCGCCTACGTGCTCGAGGAGGGCCGCATCGCCGCCGAAGGGCGGCCGGAAGCGCTGCTCGCTCATGCCGACATCCGCAGGGCCTACCTCGGATGAGGTGCTAGTATTTGCGTGAGGATGCTCGAAAGAGGAGAACGCCCATGCCCTTCGTGAAAGTCACCGACCTCGCCTACGGGCGGCTGCAGTCGCCCAGCCTCGATGAAGCCGAGGAGTTCCTCACCCACTTCGGCATGGTCCGCTCCGAGCGCACCCCCAGCGCGCTCTACATGCGCGGCACCGATCCCGCCCACCACCTGCACGTCACCCACATCGGGCCGTCGAAATTCATCGGCCTCGCCTTCTACGTCGAGAGCGAGAGCGACCTCAAGAAGCTCGCTAAGGCGCCCGGCGCCTCCGGGATCGAAAACCTCGACGAGCCCGGCGGCGGCAAGCGCGTGCGCATCAACGACCCGCACGGCTACCAGATGGAAGTGATTTTCGGCATGAAGAAGCTCAAGCGCCTGGCGACGCGCAAGAACGTAGTCAACTGGGGCGACGAGAAACTGCGGCGCGCGGGCGAGCTCATGCGCCTTCCGCGCGGGCCCTCGCAGGTGAAGCGCATCGCCCACGGCGTCATCATGACGCAGAACGCAAGAGAGAGAACCAAGTGGTACCGCGAGATGTTCGGATTTCTCTGCTCGGACGACGTCTACGCAGGCCCCAAGGACAACATCATCGCCTCGTTCAACCGCTGCGACCGCGGCAAGACCTTCGTCGATCACCACGTGTTCCTGTGCCTGGAGGGCCCGAAGACGGGATTGAACCACCTCTCTTTCGAAGTGCAGAGCATCGACGACGTTATGCTCGGCCATGAGCACTTGCGCGAGACGGGCAAGTACCAGCACGTGTGGGGCATCGGGCGCCACGTCCTCGGCAGCCAGATCTACGACTACTGGAAGGATCCGTGGGGCCGGGTGCACGAGCACTGGACCGACACCGACGTGCTCAACTCGAGCTATCGGCCCAAGCTGCTGCCGGCGGAGGAAGGGTTGAGCTCGCAGTGGGGCGAGCCTGTGCCGCAGGCGTTCATCACGCACGCGATCCCGTAGCCCGCGAGCGATGAAGGCCATCGTCATCCGCGAGTTCGGGCCGCCCGAAGTGATGCGCCTCGAAGAAGTGCCGACGCCCGCGCCGGAGGCGGGCGAGGTGCTCGTCGAGGTCCGCGCGGTGTCGGTGAACCGCACGCTCGATCTCGTCGTGCGATCCGGCGCGTACGCCGTGCCGGTCAAGCTCCCGCACGTGCTCGGCGTCGATCCTTCCGGCGTCGTCGCCGCGGTCGGACCCGGCGTGAGCGAGCGCAAGCCCGGCGATCGCGTCGTGACGCTGCAGTTCGTGCGGCCGCCGGCCGCGAACTCGTTTCCGGTCATACTCGGCCTGCACGTCTGGGGCGGGTATGCGCAGTACGTGAAAGTCCCGGTCGCGTGCACGCATCCGATTCCCGACGGCGTCGATTTCCCGGTCGCGACGGTGGTCGCGCGCCACGCGCCGGTCGCCTTCAGCATGCTGCGCGACATCGCCGGACTGAAATCCGGCGACTGGGTGCTCGTGATGGGCGCATCGGGGGGCTTGGGCTGCGCCGGGATCCAGGTCGCGAAATACCTTGGCGCCAGAGTCATCGCCGCGGCCGGCGCGGACGAGCGCGTCAAGGCGGCAGTTGCCCTCGGCGCGGATGCAGGGATCAATTACCGCACGCAGGACCTGACCGGGGAAGCGATGCGCATCACCGAGAAGCGCGGCGTCGCCGTGGTATTCGAGAACATCGGCGACCCCGATCTCTTTCCCAAGGCCTTCGCCGCGCTCGCGCGCGGCGGCCGCCTCATCACGGCGGGCGGCCACGGCGGCGGCACCGTCCCGCTCGACGTGAAGCAGCTCTATCTGAACCAGAACACGATCATCGGCTCGTTCGGGCGGATCATGCCTGCGGACGTGGAGCTCGGCTTGCGCGCGGCCGCCGAAGGGCGCTACCGTGTGCTCATCGACCGCATCCTGCCGCTCGCCGACGCGGCGAAGGCGCACCGCCTCGTCGACGCGCGCTCCGGCACCGGTAAAGTCATCCTGCAGCCCACCTCGTCATGAAGCGCAGCACCGAACGCTTCCTCACCACACACACCGGCAGCCTGCCGCGCCCGGAGGACCTCGTGCGCATGATGTACGCCAAGGAGGAGGGCGTGCCGGTCGATCAAAAGGCGCTGGGCGCGCGCATCCGCTCCGCGGTGGAGGAGGTCGTGCACAAGCAGGCCGGAGCGGGCGTCGACGTCATCAACGACGGCGAGATGTCGAAACCCGGCTACGCCACCTACGTCAAGGACCGCCTCGACGGATTCGGCGGCACGGCCAATACCCTCGTATACCAGGACCTCGTGGAATTTCCGAACCTCGCCAAGCGCGTATTCGGCGATCCCGGCCGCTCGCGCAGGAAAACCCCGGCGTGCAATGCGCCGATCGGCGTGCGCGACGCTCAAGGCCCGCGGGACGACGTCGACAACCTGAAAGCGGCCGCGTCCAAGGTAAAGACCGAGGAAATGTTCATGAGCGCGGCCTCCCCCGGCGTGATCGGGCTCTTCTTCAGGAACGACCACTATCCGAGCCAGGAGGCCTATCTTTTCGCCATCGCGGATGCGATGCGCCACGAGTACGAGACGGTTGCAAAGGCCGGAATCGTCCTGCAGATCGACTGCCCGGACCTCGCCATGGGCCGGCACATCCAGTACGGGAACCTGTCGCTGGAAGAATTCCGCAAGAAGGCGCGGCTGCACGTCGAGGTGCTCAACCATGCGCTCGCGAACATCCCGCCGGACCGGCTGCGAATGCACCTGTGCTGGGGCAACTACGAAGGCCCCCACCACTGCGACGTGCCGCTCGAAAGGATCATCGACATCGTGTTCCTCGCGCGGCCCACGGCGATCTCGTTCGAGGCCGCCAACCCGCGCCACGCGCACGAGTGGAAGCTGTTCGAGACCGTCAAGCTTCCCGAAGGCAAGGTGCTGATCCCCGGCGTGCTCGAATCCAAGACCAATTTCATCGAGCACCCCGAGCTGATCGCCCAGCGCATCGCCCGCTACGCGAAGCTCGTCGGACGCGAGAACGTCATCGCCGGAAGCGATTGCGGCTACGGCACCTGGGTCGGCCAGGCGGCGGTGGACCCGGACGTGGTGTGGGCGAAGATGGCGGCGATGGCCGAGGGCGCGAGAATCGCGACGAAAGAGTTCTGGCGCTAGGCATGCCCCTTAAGCGCTTCCTCGGGATAGTGGAGCGTGAAAAGAAGTTCCTCGGAGAGGAACTCACGCGCACGCAAAAGATCATGCCGCTCCTGATGAAGCCGCGCAACGGCGAGCGCTGGACGCCGGAGGAGAAGCGCGAGCTCGTCGAGCACCTGAAGCGCCTCTCGGGAATGGGTCCCTACGTCGCGCTCCTTCTCCTTCCGGGAGGATTGGCGCTGCTGCCGCTTCTCGCGTGGTGGCTGGACCGGCGCCGCGACCGCCGGCCGCGACCTCCGGCTTGAACCTAGGCGCGCGCTAGCGCGGCCACAGCCAGCCGAACGTGCCCGCGGTCAGAAGGGCGTAGGCCAATCCGTCCACCGTCGCCTTGATCGTGGCGCTCCACGCGCGGCTGTACCAGATCGACATCTGCCAGAGCGCGGCCGCGTATGCGATGAACGCAGTGGCGCCGACCAGCTGGAATACCCTAAGGTAGGGCGCGCCGGCAGGCAGGGCGCGGCCCGCCACGTAGGCGGCGAAGAGCCCCACGACCGCGGAGTAGAGGAACCAGAGGACGAGGGGTTTGCTCATCGACATCGGGCCGTTCGGTAGCACGGTGAGCAGCATCACCGGACCTTTTTTCAGCTTTTCAGAAAACTCCGGTGAATGCATCTCCTGCGGGCTCGAGCATCGGGGCATCATGTAGTCGCCCGGCGGCACGGCAAACGGGCGCAGTGCGTCCATCAGCTTGTCCTCGTTCGGTACCTTGGGGTAATCGTTCTTGTGCCACCAGGGCAACGCCATATGGATCACGGTGCTCGCGACGAAGACAATCACCGATGACAGCAGAATCGGGAGCCACAGCGCGGATAGTCCTGTCATGACGGCCTCCTTTGGTTGAGCAGCTACTCGCGGTACGAAGGATCGATGGAGTCGAGTTTCCTGATCAGCGCCGGCCATTCGAGCAGCCCGAGCTTGCGGCGCACCCCGGGCTGGTAGAGGTGGGATGCGTCCTCGATGATCTTGCGCGGCGGCAGCGAGATCTCGGTGTTGCAGGCGAGCGTCGTCACCTGGAGCTGGCAGGCGCGCTCCAGGCGGAAGATATTGTCGAACGCCTGCGGGATGCTCGCGCCGACCACCAGGAGCCCGTGGT
>Ga0209488_10001903_pt1 | contig 17639 bp, 13 predicted proteins | sample Rivendell_Oct201_8_FD_188349 | JGI IMG/M metagenome (GOLD analysis project Ga0209488, IMG submission 188349) | Vadose zone soil microbial communities from the Eel River Critical Zone Observatory, Northern California, USA -... | ecosystem: Environmental > Terrestrial > Soil > Vadose zone >...
TGTCCGTATGGCCCCTGCGGTTCGTAGTCACGCTTTCCGGTTCGCCGCGTCCCAGTTCCGCTGGAGATTTCCGATCAGCGCGGGGCTGAAGTGGCAGTGGGCTTGCTCGCGGGCGTAGACGGACATGTAGCGGCGGAAGGCGTCGAGGGGTTCCTGGTTGATGCGGAAGGCGCGGCGGTTGCCGGCGGCGAAGCGTATTTATTTGCGGCGTTGGTTTACTTCGTTTTCTGCTTTGCGATGTCGCGGTACAGCAAAAAACTTGAGCTCAATCCATCGGGTTCCAGTCCGCGTCTGCCAACCGGATAGCTCTCACCGGATCGACGGCGTCGGCAAACCTTTAGCCCTCGCGCTTCATGCGCTTCCGGCGGGCAATCTCACGTTCGCTGGGGGCATCGAGCGTAGTGTCGCCAATCTTGATCTCACCCTCTCGCTCGTAATGGCCGACGATCAGGCCATTTGGAGAGACGCGGGACCTAGTCAGCTTGAACGAATGCGGCGCCGAGCCGTCGGCGAACAGCTTTTTGCCGCCGCCAAGCACGACCGGCACTGTGAAGATGCTCATAGCGTCGACCAGGTCATTGGCGAGCAGCGCGTGGACGAGTTCGGTACTGCCCTGGGTGACGAGGTTCGGGCCGTCTTCCTGCTTCAGGCGCTTCACGTCGGCGATGTCGCGCAGGAGCACTGAGCCCGCCCAGCTCGTATCGACCTCGCCTGAGCGCGAAACCGCGTACTTCTTGATGTCGTTGAACAGCTTGGCGATGCCGCCATGGGGAGCATCTTCGTCCTGGTAGGGCCAGTACGCGGCGAAAATCTCGTAGGTCTTGCGGCCGAGCAAGAGGTCAAACTTCTCCTTGAAGACGCGGTCGAGCTCTTCGCCGAACTCTTGACAAAAATAGGGCATCGCCCAGCCGCCGAACTTGAAGCCCTTGGTCGGATCCTCGGTCGGCCCGCCGGGCGCTTGCATGACGCCATCCATGGAAACCTGGGCGCCGACGATAATCTTCCGCATGGGTCACTCTCCTTGTTTGATTGTTTGAGCCTAGGACGAACTGCCCGCTTCCGATCCGACATGTTCCCGCATTGACGTCTTGTTCCCTGACGTGTTGGCGAGCGGTGCGGCTCAAGCAAGGCGGCGTATGTCACAGGCGCAGACCATCATCGAAATCGCGTGCGTGCAGAACCAGTACAATCTGGTGCAGCGCGAGGACGACGCGCTGGCAGACAGCCTCGCGCGCCGGAACATCGCCTACGTGCCGTTCTTTCCGCTGAGCGGTTTCCTCTCGTCACGCGCGACGGGGTGATGCGCGATACCGTCAGAACCTGCCAGCTGCGAAGTCTATTTTGCGAGACATTCAACCGGCGTGTCGAGGATGTCGCAGCGGTCCAGCGTTTACCGGCTGCGCCAATCCTCAGCCCAAGCCCGCCAACACGAACGAACTCCCGTGTGCTATGCGTTACAGACTTCGAAAACCAGGGGAGTCGAGCAATGACGGACTGTGAATAATCAATGAGCCATTCCGTAACCCTCCATTTTCCTGCGCTATTCTCCCCCAGAGCATTCCAGGATATCCCTGATCCCTCCCACTCAATTGTTCGGAGCGATGGTAACGAATTCATGCCGGCCGACCCACTCTCCATCCTGAAGACCGTGTTTGGCTATGACACCTTCCGCGGGCGGCAGCAGGACATCATCGAGCATGTGATCGCGAGCAACCACGCCTTCGTCTTGATGCCGACCGGCGGAGGCAAGTCGCTCTGCTATCAGATTCCAGCGCTGGCGCGTCCAGGCATCGGCCTCGTCATCTCTCCCCTCATTGCACTGATGGAAGATCAAGTGGCGGCGCTCAGACAGGCTGGCGTGAAGGCGGCGGCACTCAATTCCCGGCTCTGGGGCGCGGAAAAGGATCTGCTCTGGCGCGATATCGAGCGGGGCGAGTTGGACATCCTCTATATGGCCCCGGAAACGCTTTTGAGGTCCGACAACCTCGATCGGCTGAAATCCGCGGACCTATCTCTTATCGCCATCGACGAGGCTCACTGCCTTTCGCAATGGGGCCATGATTTCCGGCCCGAATACCGCGCCCTTGACTGTCTCGCGGACCTGTTCCCTCGTGTGCCGCGTATTGCGCTCACAGCTACGGCGGATGCGCCGACGAGGGCGGAAATCCTCGAGCATCTGAACATCGGTGCTCAAGACAGCTTCATCTCCGGCTTTGATCGCCCCAACATCCGCTATTGTGCTGCCGAGAAGACGAGCACGATGCAGCAGACGCTGCGCTTCCTGGAGCCCCGCAGGGGCGAGAGTGGCATCATCTATTGTCTGTCCAAGCGCAAGACGGAGGAAGTCGCCGCCACCCTCAACGCCCGCGGCTTCACAGCGCTGCCCTACCACGCCGGCATGGAGATGAAGGCACGGGAAGAAAACCAGCGCCGCTTCCAGCATGAACAAGGGCTGATCATGGTGGCCACCATCGCTTTCGGGATGGGCATCGACAAGCCCGATGTGCGCTTCGTGCTGCATGTGGACCTGCCTGCCAGCATCGAAGCCTTTTACCAGGAGACTGGCCGCGCCGGCCGCGACGGCTTGCCCGCCGAAACCCTGATGCTCTACGGCGCGGAGGACATCGCGCTCCGCCGCCGCTTTATCGACGAGTCGGACGCTCCCGATGCACGCAAGCGTGTAGAACGCCGCAAGCTCGATGCGCTGCTAGGTTTCGCCGAATCCTGCCAATGCCGTCGGCAGGTTCTCTTACGCTATTTCGGCGACGACTGCGAAGCCTGCGGCAATTGCGATATCTGTCTCGACCCACCCGAGACCTTTGATGGCTCCATCGCCGCCCAAAAGCTTCTTTCCTGCATCTACCGCACTGGCGAGCGCTTCGGGCAGATGCATGTCGTCTCGGTTCTCCTGGGCGAGCTCGACGAGCGCATCAGGCGCCTGGGCCATGACAAGCTCTCCACTTTCGGCATCGGCAAGGAACACGACCGCAATGCCTGGCGCTCGATTGTCCGCCAACTCGTTGCGCATGCGCTTATCACAGTGGACGTGGCGGGCCATGGAGGCTTGTCCATCTCTCCCAAAGGCCGCCAGTTCCTGCGCGAGAAGCCATCCTTGAGCTTGCGCGCTTTGAAGAAGGCCAGGCCAGAACGGAAATCCGCTCATCGCAAGACAGAGCAAGCACTTCCCGCCGCCGACCGCGCTCTTTTCGAGAAGCTGCGCGCCAAACGGCTGGAACTGGCCAAGGCGCAGAACGTACCACCCTATGTCATCTTCCACGACAAGACGCTTGCGGAAATGGCCATGCGCCGTCCACGGTCTGTGACAGCGCTTGCTACCATCCCGGGCGCCGGTCAGGTTAAGCTCGCGCGCTATGGAGAGATATTCCTGAAGGTCATCAACGGCCACGACGTGAGGGCCGGATAAGACACGCGCTCGGACGAAGCACGGTCGCCTCAACTCTCCCGCCTACTGCCAACGAACAGCGCCTGGCGACGATCAAGCAGCATCATGCCCGCGCCTATGAAAAATGGCCCCAAGCGGAAGACACCGATTTGTTGTCCCTGTACGCCGCGGGAACACCGCTTTCCCAACTGGCCACACATACCGCTCGCGCCTTGCGAAGCTGTCACCGCAATCGGACCCGGAAATCTCGTAGCTGTTGGGATTGACTGTGCACCGACGATCATTTTCTCCAGGTCGAATGTCGGCTCCGGAAGCGCCAAGACGTCGTCTCTATATACTCAATATACTCACCTGTATGGAGGTTCCAGATGGTCCCGATCAACGGCGCCTTGCCCGAAATAGTTTCCGAGGCGCAGTGGTGCGAAGCCCACGATGCCTTGCTGGCGAAGGAAAAAGCGCTGACCCAAGCTCGAGACGCTCTGGCCGCCGAGCGTCGCCGCCTGCCCATGACGAAGGTCGAGACGTCCTACACCTTTGAAGGGGCAGAGGGCGAAGTGAGCCTATTGGATCTGTTCGATGGGCGGCCTCAGCTTCTCCTTTACCATTTCATGTTCGCGCCCACGGTGCAGGGTTGGCCCTCTGCTGGGTGCCCGGGATGTTCAATGTTCACCGACAACATCGGGCAGTTTGCAGCAGAGCATCTGAGGGCGCGAGGCGTCTCTCTGGCGCTCGTATCCCGTGCGCCGATCGAAAACATCGAATCCTATAAAAAGCGCATGGGGTGGCCGCATCGGTGGGTATCGAGCGCAAAAAACAGCTTCAATTCGGACTTCGGGATGACCGTGCCCGATGGGGAGCGACATGGTCTGTCGGTCTTCCTGCGCCATGGGAAGGACGTCTACCGCACTTATTTTACGGCCAAGCGCGGATGCGAAGCGATCGGAAACGTATGGGGATTTCTGGATGTGACGCCCCATGGACGACAGGAGAAGTGGGAGGATTCGCCGGCCGGGTGGCCGCAAACGCCGCCTTACGAATGGTGGCATAGGCATGACGAGTATCCTGCCTCTGCGGGCCGCGAGCAAGCTGACGGATGATGCCCACCCGACGAGCGCGGCGGCCACATTCGATCGCAACTCGCGCTAGGCGTGGTGGATCAACGAGGGAAGTGTCATGGATGATCCAATTGTCCCAAACCTATCAAGGATTATCGAAGACGATCGATTAAGCGCGCCTCGCGATCCTATCCCTGACTCACCCATTTCTACGACCCCTCACTCCCACTCGATTGTGCCGGGCGGCTTGCTCGTCACATCATAAACCACCCGGTTGACGCCCTTCACCTCGTTGACGATCCGCGTCGCCACCGCACCAATGAACGCCATGTTGAAGGGATAGAAATCAGCCGTCATGCCGTCGGTCGAGGTGACCGCGCGCAGCCCCACCACATAATCATAAGTTCGGAAGTCGCCCATCACGCCGACCGTGCGCACCGGCAGCAGCACCGCGAAGGCCTGCCATATCTCGTCGTAGAGGCCGGCGCGACGGATCTCCTCGATGAACACGGCGTCGGCGCGGCGCAAGATCTCGAGCTTCTCGTGCGTGATCTCGCCCGGACAGCGGATCGCGAGCCCCGGCCCCGGGAACGGATGGCGGCCGACGAACTTCTCCGGCAGGCCAAGCTCGCGGCCGAGCGCGCGCACCTCGTCCTTGAACAATTCGCGCAGCGGCTCGACGAGCTTCATGTTCATGCGCTCGGGGAGCCCGCCGACATTGTGGTGCGACTTGATGGTCACCGACGGGCCGCCCGTGAACGAGACGCTCTCGATCACGTCGGGATAGAGCGTGCCCTGCGCCAGGAACTCCGGTGAGCCCTTGCCGTCACTGGCGATTTTCTTGGCCTCGGCCTCGAACACGTCGATGAACAACCTGCCGATGGTCTTGCGCTTGACTTCGGGGTCGGTGACGCCCGCAAGCTCGCCGAGGAACATCGCCTCCGCTTCGACATGGACGAGCGGGATGTTGTAGCTGTCGCGAAACAGCGCCACCACCTCCTTCGCTTCGCCGAGCCGCAGCAAGCCATGGTCAACAAATACGCAGGTGAGCTGGTCGCCGATCGCCTCGTGAATGAGCACCGCCGCGACCGCCGAGTCGACGCCGCCGGAGAGCCCGCAGATCACCCTGCCCTTGCCGCCTCCTTTGTTTACTTGCGCCCTTATCTTCTCGATCGCCTCCTCCTTGAAGGCGCGCATGGTCCAGTCGCCGGTGCAGCGGGCGATCTTGCGCACGAAATTGCGAATGATGAGCGCGCCATGCGGCGTGTGGATCACTTCGAGGTGGAATTGGGTCGCATAGAACTTGCGCGCCTCGTCGGCGATCATGGCATTGGGCGCATGGAGCGAGGCGCCAACCGCCACGAAGCCGTCGGGCAGTTGCGTCACCCGGTCGCCGTGGCTCATCCAGACCGGATATTTCTGGCCGACCTCCCACACGCCCTCGATCAGCGCATTGGCCTTGGTCACCTCGAGCTCGGCGCGGCCAAACTCGCGATGATGGCCGCCCTCGACTTTGCCGCCGAGCTGGCGTGCCATCACCTGCTCGCCGTAGCAGATGCCGAGCACAGGCACGCCGGCCTCGAAGATCGCCATGGGGGCAAGCGGTGCTTCCGGCTCATGCACCGAGGCGGGCCCGCCGGAGAGGATGACGGCCTTGGGCTTCATCGCCCGGAAGGCTTCTTCCGCCCCCTGGAACGGCACGATCTCGCAATAGACCTTCTCCTCGCGCACGCGTCGGGCGATGAGCTGCGTGACCTGCGAGCCGAAGTCGACGATCAGAATCTTGTCGTGAGCGGAGGCTGTCATGGCAAGCAGTTAATGGATTGCGGACCCACCGGCAACCGGCCTTGTGGACTTCGTCATCGGCGCGCCTGCTTCCATTGGCGCGATGCGCACCGAGCGGAGCTTGATTAACCTCAAGGACGGTAAGACTATGTAGTTTAGGCTTACCGCGAATCGCCAAGGAATCTCCAAGGAGACAGCCGCTCATGGGCATGCCCCGCCTTTCAATTGCCTGCAGATTGCGCCGTGGCCTTCTCCAGGCCGCCGTTCTGGCAGGCGCAGTGCTGTCCGCCGGGCTTGCAGCAGCCCAGCCGCTGCAGCCGGGCGAGGCCTATGTGACGCGGTTCTCCGGCTTTCTCTATGGCGCCACCGGCCCGATCATCGACCCCAACGGCACCGTCGGCAGCATCCTCGACGTGCGGGCGCCCGGCCAGGCGCCGCAGGGCACCCATTGGCTCTACGAGCCGCAGCGCAGCCCGGTCACCGCCGGCCAGGTCGGCCAGGTGTTCGGCGTCGTGCTCGATGACGCCAATCCGCCCAATGTCTACCTCGCGGCGACTTCGGCCTTCGGCCTCCATCGCACTGCCAACAACGCGCAATGGATGCCAGGCATGTGGGGCCAGGGCGGCGGCCCTGGCACCATCTACCGGCTCGATGCCGCGGCCGGCTACCAGCCGCGCCCGTTCGCGCAGATCACGCTCAACGGCCGCCCGAACAGCGGCCCGGCGCTCGGCAACATCGCCTACGATCGCTTCAACAGGCAGCTGTTCGTGACCGATCTCGAAACCGGAATGATCCATCGGGTGCGCGCCTCCGATGGCGCCGATCTCGGTTTCTACGATCACGGCACGCAGGGCCGGCAAGGCTTCTTCGATGCGGAATCGAACCAGCCGTCGAGCCTGGGGCCGATCGGTTTCGATCCCAACTCGCGGGCGCGGCTCGGCAATTGCGAGGGCCGCTTCGATCAGACGCCGCAGTGCTGGAATATCGCCCTGTCGGGCCGGCGCGTGTGGGGTGTGGGCGTGCACCGCAACCCGGCACGCAACGAAGTGAGGCTTTATTACTCGGTCTGGAGCGGGCCTGCTTTTGACGATCCGGGCTGGCAGTACGCCCAAGACGACGACAAGCGCAACGCGGTCTGGTCGGTGCGGCTCGGTCCTGACGGCAACTTCGCCGGTGACGTGCGACGCGAGTTCATCCTGCCGGACTTTTTCGCCAAGCAGGAGGACATTGCGCGCGCGGGCTTCAGCCAGCCGGTCAGCGACATCAGCTTTGCAACCTGCGGCCCGCGGCCGATCATGCTGCTCGCCGAGCGCGGCGGCATTCGCAACCTGGGGTTAGGGGCGGAAAATCCCTTTGCCACGCCGCACGAGGCGCGCGCGCTCCGCTACGAGCTCGACCAGAACGGCAACTGGCACGCGGTCGGGCGCTATGATGTCGGCTTCTACAATCGGGAGGCCGAGGGCGAGCCCTATCTCAACGCGAATTGCTCAGGCGGCATCGCCTTCGGGATGGGCTACGATTCCAATTCTTGGACCGTCGATCCATCGAAGCGTGACCAGTTCGTCTGGATCACCGGAGACTCGCTGTGTTCTCCGGAGGGGCCCTGCTATCTGTCCGGACAGGGCTCCCGCGTCGCCACAGCGCAGCCGGCGGGCGGGTTCGGACAGGACTCGCCGCTCGACGACTCCCAGGTGCACGGCGTTCAGGGCATGGCGGAAGGGGCGTTCGAGGAGATCAATCCCAACAATGTGCAGCAGGCGTCATCACAGTCCAATGGCACGACGTCGGCGGGCCTCGGCCAGTCCTACCTGATCGACACCGACGTCAACTTTGACGCCCAGGGCGCAATCGTCGACGCCGAGCTCGCGCGCAACGACGCAACGAAAATCGGCGATATCGCGATCTACATGCCCTGCGAGGCACCGACCGAATACACCGGTTATTTCCTGGTGCAGGGCACCGAGCCGCCGCCCACCGGCTATCACTATCGCTATGGCTCGCACAGCACTTATTGGAGCCACAGCCGGTTCGGATCGCACAATCCGTACTGGAGCCACAACCGCTTCGAGTCGCACGACCGCTGGGCCAGCCACTGGCGCTACGCCTCGCACGACCGTCGGCTGAGCCACCAGCGGTACGGCTCGCACGACCGTTACCGCAGCCACTGGCGCCTTGCCTCGCACGATCAGCGCGTGAGCCATAACAGGCTCGGCTCGCATGATCAGCGGCTGAGCCATTCGCGCTCCGGCTCACATGACCTGCGATTGAGCCATGCACGCACTGGCTCGCACAACACGCAGCTGAGCCACAATCAGAAGGGCTCGCATAACCAGAAGCAAAGCCATAATCAGCTGGGCTCCCATAATCAGCGGCTGAGCCACAGCCAGCAGGGCTCGCACAGCACAGCGCAGAGCAAGATTCAGCAGCATGACCTGACGCTGAGCCATAACCAAAAGGGCTCACACAGCACGGCGCAGAGCAAAATTCAGCAGCATAACCCGACCCTGAGCCATAACCAGAAGGGCTCGCACAGCACAGCGCAGAGCAAAATTCAGCAGCATAATCCGACCCTGAGCCACAATCAGAAGGGCTCCCACAACGCGACGCAGAGCCATAACCAGAAGGGCTCACACAGCACAGCGCAGAGCAACATTCAGCAGCATAACCAGACCCAGAGCCACAATCAGAAGGGCTCGCACAACGCAGCGCAAAGCCATAGTCAGAAGGGCTCACACAGCACAGCGCAGAGCAGCATTCAGCAGCATAACCAGACGCAGAGCCACAATCAGAAGGGCTCCCACAACGCGGCGCAGAGCCACAATCAGAAAGGCTCGCACAACCAGACCCAAAGTCACAATCAGAAAGGATCCCATTCCACTGCGTCCAGCAAGCAAGTGCCAAGATGACGTCGACGGAGCGGAGAACAGCAGCGTAAAGACCGTGCTTGGAGTCGCAGCAGGAGTCGCGTCATGAGTTGTCATCGAGCGTCGCTGCCGCAATGGCTGGTGCGGGCGGCAATGATCATGGCGGCCACCGCAACCGCAGGCCTGGGCGTGACCTTGGGCGTGACAACGGCACGGGCCGGCACGCCGCAGTTCTACACCAATCAGTCCTTCGTCGAGGACGCAGTCGCTGCGCCCTCACTTCCGATCACCAATCCGATGGCCATGTTCTCCTACGTGCTCGGCAACCTGCCGGAGCGCGTCAAGGTCTATCCGACCGAGAACTACTATTACTTCAGCTTCACCCACGACCACGTCCGCTACGCCGGCAACATCAGGCTCGACGTCGTCGATCGCGACCAGGGCAAGGTCAACTTCGCCTACTACGTGGATCTTGCAGAGTGGAAGGATCAGGACCCGATCAGCTACATCCTCTTGGATCAGCGCAACGGCGTGAAGGTCGAGAAGCTCGAGCCGCTGGTCTACCGCATCTCATACGGCACGCGCAGCGTCATATTCGAGCTCAATGATCTGAGCAAGGTGAAACCGCCGCCAAGCGTTCTCGGTGCTGACGAGAGCCATATCGGCCCGGTGTTCGATGAATCAGCGATGCGCTTCTTCCTCATCTTCAACCGCAAGCTCAAGCTGTTTCACTACGTGCTCGACGAGACCATCGCGATTGCCGACCAGCTCATTCCGATCCCGGGCTCCGAGCGCATCCTGATCGGCAAGCGCACCGGCTTTGCCTACTATCGTGACGACAAGATCGAGCGCAAAATCCTGATCGGCGTGTTCGAGGGCAATTCGCGGGTCAACAACTACTATGACGGCCCGTTCGATCAGCTGCCCGACAACTTCATCGAGGGCGAGACGCTGCGCGAGGCGATCCTCGCGGTCGATCCGAGTCTCACTGGCAAGATCGATCGCTACGGCATCTCGCCGGGCGGCCAAGACCGCTATCTGATCGCACCCTACCGACACTATCGTAGCGACGACGACCTCGTTGCGTTCGAGCGCTGCGCGACCAACAAGCGCGTGCCTGCGGCGCGCTACTACGAATGCTTCATCTACGACGAGGACAGCGGCATGCAGCGCGCGGAAATTCCGCCGCCCAAGCCCAAGAGCCGCCCGCGACCCAAGACGTCGCACAAGCATTTGTGATGCCGGCGGCGCACGTGCGACTCAAGCCCTTCGCACCATGACCGCGACGTAAAAACCGTCGGTGTCGGTACGGCGCGGTGTCATTAACAGCCCCTCCTCCGACATCAGCGTCGCGCGGCGGAACATGAAGGCGCGCTCGCCGAGCGCGCCCGCGACATCAGTTGGCGGCACCACCATGAACTGCGGATGCCGCGCGAGAAATCCGCGCACTTGTTCGCCGTTCTCCTCGGCGAGAACCGAGCAGGTGACATAGACGACACGCCCTGTCGGCTTGGTGAGCGCAGCCGCCATATCGAGCACCACCGCCTGCTCCTTCAGGCGTATCGCAAGCGCGCCCGGCCGCACCCGCCATTTGGCGTCGGGATTGCGCCGCCAGGCTCCGATGCCGGTGCAGGGCGCGTCGATCAGCACCAGGTCGGCACGGCCGGCGAGACCGTCGAGCGGCGCCGCCTGTCCTTTTGGTGTGCGGACCTGGATGTTGTGCGCGCCCGCGCGCTCGATGCGGGCGTGGATCGGAGCAAGCCGGCGCTTGTCGCTGTCGGTCGCATAAATCTGTCCGCGCCCCTCCATTGCGGCTGCGAGCGCGAGCGTCTTGCCGCCCGCGCCGGCGCAAAGATCGACCACATGCTCGCCCGGCTTCGCACCAGCGCAGAGCGCCGCGATCTGCGAGCCCTCGTCCTGCACCTCGATCAGCCCCTTCAGAAAGGTCGGCTCGGCGTGGATTGCCGGGCTCTTGGCATCGGGCGACAGCATGATGCGCAGCCCATGGGGCGACCAGCGCGTCGGTTGCGGCTTGAGATGCGCGAGCGCCTCGGCGGCCGGCTCGCGGGTGCCCTGGAGAGTGTTGACGCGCAGGTCGAGCGGCGCGCGGCTCGCAAGCGCCGCACCCTCGGCGACCCGGTCGTCGCCGAACGTGTGCGCCAGTTGTGCATCGAGCCATTCCGGATAGTCGCCCGCAATCCACGCGGGCGCGCCGTCAAGGCTTGGCGCTGCAAGCCGCGCGCGCTCGGGCTCGCTCAGCGCTCCCGGCGCATGGCGGCCGTCCTCAACGAGGCGCGCGATCGCGGCGAGATCGAGCTTGCGCTCGAGCGCCAGCATCCCCAGCACCATCGCGCGCGCACTGCTCTCGCCGATCACGAAGGCCGACGATGCCTTGCGGCGCAATGCGTCGTAGACGAGTCCCGCAATGGCGGCGCGGTCGCCCGAGCCGGCGAACCGATGCGCCAAGCCCCAATCCTTGAGCGCGTCAGCAGCCGGGCGCCGCCGCATTTCGATATCGGCGAGCACCTCGATGGCGGCAGACAGACGGGCCCCGGGAGTCATGGCGCTCAGTTGCGCTGTTTCAGCCGTGATAGCAAGGCTTGCACGCCGAGATGACAGAAAGGGGCGTGTTGCATTGATCGGGTTGCCTCGAGTCAAAAGGAGATCGGCCCCTGTTCTGTCGCTGGGCCAGGGGGCGCCCTTCGTGTTGTCTCTTCGCTTCCCCCAAGCTCGAGGGGGATGGCGCGCCGACAAGGCGCAGTGATCCAGGATCGCCTGGATCGGCCCGGTGAGCGCGTGTCTCCCGGGCGGGCCCGGATCGCCGGGCCCCTGGGCGTGAAACGTCACGCCCCGCGCCTTGCGGCGCGCCAACGCGGCATCTTCGGCTTACGCCTACTTCGGGGTTCCGGACCGGGTCAGGGTCTCTGTGCCCCTGACAGGCTACCCGGAAGCCGCCCGTGGGTCGGGATGCGTAAGTGCCTACCCGCGGGTGCCGCTCCCGCTCCCCGTCTTGCGAACGCCTCCGGAAGACGCCCCTCGAAACACGGGATCGGGATGGGCATGACATAGGAAACTTTCACCAGAAGCACAAGTAATATTTTTCGCTTGCGGTGAATAGCCTGACCACCCGTCCGAAGGCTCAGTGCTTGCCGCGCACCGCGATCATGGTGAAGTCGGGATCGGACAGGAAATAGTCGCCGATCGGGCACTGCCGCTTGAGCAGCTCGAGCCGCGCTCCGCTCTCCTTGCCCTTACCGACCGGGATCGGGTTGAGCACCGGGTTGACGCCGACGAGCTCCTCGACGTCCTCCTTGAGCTTGTCGACGCTCTCGACCGTGAATCCGACATGGTCCATGCCGGTCGGCAGGATCGAGGTGCCGAGATAGTTCTTGATCCGCCACGGCATGATCATCAGCGTCATCTTGCCGTCGGTGAGATAGTGGTTGGGATCGCCCGGCTTGGCGTTCTGCTCGGAGAGCTGCAGCACATCGATATAGAACTTCGCCATCTCGTCGGGGCGCATGGTGCGCATGGCGACGTGGCTGATGTGGCGCTCGTGCTGCGCAGCGCCCTCGTTGTCGACGTAGACGCCGGCACGGTTGGCCATCTGCTTCTGCGAGAGATCGAACACGTTGCCGTCGGGATCGTTGGCGGTGATGCCGGCGAACGGCCGCGTCGAGGGCCGCTGCACGTAGTCGGCGCCCGGATATTTGCGCATGCGCTCGAGCACGGTCTCGACGTCCTCGACCTCGACGCCGAAATGATCGAGACCGGCCGGCCTGCCGGCCTTGCGCGGGTTGATGTTAAGGCCGACATAGCCGTCGCCTACCGTAATCGCCCGGTTGGTGCGGGTTCGCTCCGACGTGCTCATCCCGAACAGAGACTGGTAGAAGGCGGCAAGCAGCGCATAGCGCTCGCTCACGATGGCAACGTGGTTGATCTTGGCGAACAAGGGCGTCCCTCCGGCGTCGTTTCAATCGTGTCGGCGCCATTTTATCGGCCGGCGCCCGCAAATGCCAAGAGCGCCACATGCGCGGCGAGCGCGACCACGGCAAGAAAATTGATCGTAAACACCTGCCCGCGCAGCGACACGTTGTCGGTCAAGGTCTGCACCAGGGTGTGGGTGACGCGGCCGGCAACGAACACCCAGGCCGCAACCACGTCGAAGAGGGTCACTTGGCCGAGCGCGACCAAAAGCACGACCAGGGCGTAGAAGATCAGCGGCAGCTCGAACTGGTTGGCGAGGTTGCGGGTAATGCGAGCCACCTCGAGCGGCTCGTCGCGGCCCAGCACGAAGCACGACGACTCGATCTGGCCGCTCCTGACCGCGCGCTGGCGCGCGACCGTGAGCCAGACGTAGAGCATGGACACCCAGCCGATGTGGGCCAGCATGGGCCAGAGGATGGAGGCGATCATGGAGCTGCTCGCGTCTCAGGGTTTGCGTACCATTCTCGCCGCATCACTCCGGCGGCGCCATCTCAAACATGAAGGGCGATACACCGCGGATGGTCTCGTCGAGCACCAAAGGCCGCGTGAGCGGCGGCTCGGCGCGCTGGCCGCAATTCGTCCGCTCGCACAGCCGGCAATTGACGCCGATCGGAACAGGCTCCGCCTTGTCGAGATTGAGGCCGGCCGAATAGACCAGCCGCGCCGCGTATTTCAGCTCGCAGCCGAGCCCGATGGCATAGCGCGGCTGCGGCTGACCATAGGGCACGATGGCGCGGTGCACGGTCTGGGCGATCGAGAAATAGCGGGCACCGTCCGGCAGCTCGATGATCTGGGTGACCAGACGGTCGGGCGTCTCGAAGGTCGCGTGTACGTTCCAGAGCGGACAGGTGCCGCCGAATTTCGAAAACGGAAATGTGCCTGAGGAGAAGCGCTTCGAGACGTTGCCGGCGCGATCAACCCGCAGCATGAAAAACGGAATGCCGCGCGCGTTCGGACGCTGCAAGGTGGTGAGGCGATGGCAGACCTGCTCGAACCCGGCGCCGAAGCGATGGGCGAGCAGCGCGATGTCATAGCCGAGCGCTTCGGCTGTCTCGTGGAAACGACCGTAGGGCATGATCACCGCCGCGGCGAAATAGTTGGCGAGCGAGATGCGGAAGAGCTGCCGTGCCGGCTGATCAAGCTCGCCGCTTGCGCGGATGATCTCGTCGATGCGCGCAGACGCCTCCGCCAGCGCCAGCTGAAAGGCGGCCTGAAACACGCAGCCCGGCGCATCGAGCAGCTCCGAAAGGAGAAGCTGGCGGCGGTGATGCATATAGCGCCGCAGCGTATCGCGCATGACATCGACCGGCATCGTGCGCACCAGAATCCCATGCCGCTCCCGCAGCCGCTCGCACAATGCGCGAAACAGATCGTGGCTCGGGGCGTCGAGCTCGTCGCGCATCGTTTCGGCCGCGGCATCGAGCGCCGGGAAGTGATTGCGGTTGGCCTCGATCAGATCGCGCACGCGCTCGACCGGGTTGGCCTCAAAGCTTGCCGCCTCGTCACGCCCGGCAAGCCGCGCCGCCACCATGCTCTCGCCGCGCCGCGCTTCGACATAGGCGCGATAAAGCCGCTGCACCGCATTCGCCGCATCCGGGCAGAGCTCGACCAGATCGCGCAGCTCCTGCTTCGGCAGCTCGATCTGTCGGAACAGGGGATCGCTGAACACCTCGTTCAGTTCGGTGAAGAAGCGATCCTTGTCGGCGGCCGCAAGGTCGCGCAGGTCGATGTCGTAGGCCTCCGCCATCTTGAGCAAAATCTGCGCCGTGACCGGGCGCTGGTTCCGCTCGATCAGGTTAACGTAGCTCGGCGACACGCCGAGTTCGTCGGCCATCTGGGTCTGGGAGAGCCCAAGCTGGCGCCGGATCCGCCGAAAGCGCGGCCCAACGAACAATTTGGTGGCAGAGTCGGCGCTCGTTTTTGACATTCTTTACATCCATACAAGCATCTCTGTCATATTTTTACAATATGGCACGATTGTAGGGCAATAGCCTTTTCCAAATCATTCCGCAGACAGTTATCAGCCACTATAGAGTCATCGGTCAAACGGACCTTCCGTTTGTCAAGATTGTAAGAAAGGGCCTGAGATGTCTGACCTTACCTTCGCCAACCTCGTCCAGGGCGCCCCGAAAGGCCGTTTCGACGGTATCGAGCGCACCTATACGCCTGCGGACGTGCTGCGGCTCTCCGGCTCGTTCCAGGTCCGACATTCGCTTGCCGAGCGCGGCGCCAACCGGCTTTGGCAGCTCCTGCATTCCGAGCCCTATCTGCCCTCGCTCGGCGCCATGACCGGAAACCAGGCGGTGCAGATGGTGCGCGCCGGGCTCAAGGCGATCTATCTCTCGGGCTGGCAGGTTGCGGCCGACAGCAACACTGCCGGCGCCACGTTCCCCGACCAGAGCCTCTACCCAGCCGATTCGGGGCCGGAGCTCTGCCGGCGCATCAATCAGGCGCTGCTGCGTGCCGACCAGATCGAGCACTCCGAAGGCGGTGCCAAGCGCGACTGGCTCGCGCCGATCGTCGCCGACGCGGAGGCGGGTTTCGGCGGCCCGCTCAACGCCTACGAGATCATGAAGGGCTACATCGAGGCTGGCGTCGCCGGCGTGCATTTCGAGGACCAGCTGGCGTCCGAAAAGAAATGCGGCCACATGGGCGGCAAGGTCCTGATCCCGACCGCCGCGCACGAGCGCAACCTCACTGCGGCGCGGCTTGCAGCCGACGTCTGCCGAGTGCCGACGCTGGTGATCGCACGCACCGACGCCGAGAGCGCCAAGCTGATCACCTCCGATGTCGATGAGCGCGACCGCGAGTTCATTACCGGTGAGCGCACTGTCGAAGGCTTCTACCGGCTCAAGACTGGCACCGGGCTTGCTCACTGCATCAAGCGCGGGCTTTCGTTTGCGCGCTATGCCGACATGCTGTGGTGGGAGACCTCGCACCCGAACCTCGAAGAGGCGCGCACCTTCGCGGAGGCGATCCGCCGCGAGTTTCCGAACAAGGTTCTCGCCTACAACTGCTCGCCCTCGTTCAACTGGCGCGCCAATATCGACGAGGCAACCATCGCGCGCTTCCAGCGTGAGCTGGGTGCCATGGGCTACAAGTACCAGTTCGTCACGCTCGCAGGCTTCCACAGCCTCAACCACGGTATGTACGAGCTCGCGCGCGACTACGCCATGCGCGGCATGAGCGCCTATTGCGAGCTGCAGGAGGCCGAGTTCGCCTCCGAGGCGAAGGGCTACACCGCGACGCGCCACCAGCGCGAGGTCGGCACCGGCTATTTCGACCTGATCAGTCTCGCAGTCTCGGGCGGAACGGCCTCGACCACCGCGCTCGCCGACTCAACCGAGAACGAACAGTTCGAGGGCGCGAAGCTGCCAGCCGCGGCCGAGTAACATTCACCTTCAACCCAATCACCTCAACTCTGGAGAATGGCCATGCATCGCTTCTGGATCGTCGGCGGAGAGTTCCAGTCCCTCGGCTTTGACGAGATCGTGCACGGAACCGAACGGCTCATCGGCCCGTTCGGCACACGGGACGAGGCCGAGCGCACCTGGCGCGACGTCTCCGAAGAGCATCGTGCCCGCTGCACGGTGCGCTTCACCATCGTGCAGGAGAACGCACGCGTGGCGGCGTAAGGCCGGCGCGTTTAAGGCACGTCAGAGCCGCGAAAGCGGCCCGCTCCCTCTCCCCAGCGGAAGTCGGATGTTTCCGATTTCCGCCACTCAAAAGGTGCCGAACTCAGGCAAGCCCGAGTTCGGATGGAGAGGGAGTCCCGCCGTGCGTCATCAAAGGCCGTGCTCGCGAGCAGGCTCTGCGTCAAGAGAAATACGGAACGTCCAAGAGGTGCAAGATGGATCATCGCGTCAAGGTCGGAAAGCTTGCGGTCGCAGCCACGCTCTATGACTTCATCGAGAGCGAGGCGCTGCCGGGCTCGGGCGTCACGGCAGGGGACTTCTGGAGCGGGCTTGCGACGCTGATCCACGAGCTTGCGCCGCTCAACCGGCAGTTCCTCGACTTGCGCAGCGAGCTACAAGCCCGCATCGATGATTTCCATCGTGTCGGCGCGGGCGCATCGATCGACCCAGTCGCATATGAGCGGTTCCTGCGCAAGATCGGTTATCTGCTGCCGGAGCCCGCCGACTTTGCGATCCGCACCACGAATGTCGACGACGAGATCGCGAACATTGCAGGCCCGCAGCTCGTGGTGCCGCTGTCGAACGCGCGCTATGCCCTCAACGCCGCCAACGCGCGCTGGGGCAGCCTCTATGATGCGCTCTACGGCACTGACGCGGTCGCGGAGGATGACGGCGCCGCGCGCGGCTCCGCCTACAACAGTGTGCGCGGCACGCGCGTGGTCGCCTGGGCGCGTGCATTCCTCGACCGGGCGGTGCCGTTGGCGCAAGGCAGCCACCGCGACGCCACATCCTATGTGGTCGAGCACGGCCAGCTCCGCGTGACGCTGAGCGATGGCGCGTGCACCGGCCTCACCCGGCCGGAGCAGCTCGCCGGCTACCTCGGCAATCCGGACGCGCCGTCGGCGGTGCT
>Ga0209488_10001904_pt1 | contig 17636 bp, 13 predicted proteins | sample Rivendell_Oct201_8_FD_188349 | JGI IMG/M metagenome (GOLD analysis project Ga0209488, IMG submission 188349) | Vadose zone soil microbial communities from the Eel River Critical Zone Observatory, Northern California, USA -... | ecosystem: Environmental > Terrestrial > Soil > Vadose zone >...
CATCGAACCGGATGAAAACGAACTTGCATTTGCACTTGACCCGGTGGGAGCCGTCTCCGTACGCTTCACGCATTGAGCGTTTGGGAGATCGCATGCGCAATCGATCGGCCTGGCAACGTCCATCCATCTGTCGGCACGCTTTGGCGTTTGCGCTCGGTGCGCTTTCGTTCGGTGCGCTTTGGTCGGGTCCGTTTGCCTTCGGCTTGCTGGCGCTCGCTGCCGGCCCGGCGCGCGCCCAAAGCTGGCCGCAAAAACCAGTGCGATTTGTCATACCGCTGCCACCCGGCAGCGGCACCGACCTCAGCGCTCGCCTGCTCGGCGAGCGCCTAACCGAGCGCTGGGGCCAGCCGGTTGTGATCGAGAACCGGCAGGGTGCCGACGGCATTCCGGCCGTCACCGCTGTTCTCTTGGCGCGCGACAATCATACATTCTTGTTGTCGTTCGCAGGCGTGGTGACCTTCAATCACCTGCTGCACGAACGATTGCCCTACGACCTCAAGGATCTGGTGCCGATCACGCCGGTCGTTGACAACTTCCTCGGTGTCTCAGTCACTGCCGTGCTCAAGGTTAATACATTGGCCGAATTGATCGCCAGCGCGCGTGCGCAGCCTGGCAAGCTCAATTGGGCGGCGACCCCGGGGCTGCCCTATTATGTGCTCCTGGCGTTACAAAAATCAGCCGCGATCGCCATGGTGCAGGTCGCCTATCGCGACTTCGCGCCTGCCTATCAGGATCTCAACCAGGGCCGGTTGCACGTCGCCGGCACCGGCGTGCCGACGCTGGTGGCGCATCACAAGGCCGGCACAGCCAAAATGATGTTCGTCACCAATCGCGACCGCTCGCCGCAGGTGCCTGACGTGCCGACCGCCGCCGAGGCCGGATTTCCCGATCTCACCTTCGAAGGGACCGTCGGGCTCTATGGCGGGCCCGAGATGACCAACGACGCGCGCCGACGCATCTCCACCGACGTCAACGCCATCATGGCGGATCCCGCTTTCCACGCCCGCGCAGTGGGCGTCGGCGTGCTGCCGCGACGCGGCACGCCCGAGGAATTCGCCCGCGCCATCGAGGAACAACGCGCGAAGGTCGCCGCCATCCACGCCGGCGCCCCGAAGCCGGCGCAGTGAGATTTATGCGCTCTGGACGCAACTGTTTTTGGATATCAGGGTTGCGGTCTTAGCGGCCGTCAGTGACGGCGAAAACGCCTCTCCGAACCTATATCCGGGCGATGCAAAACCATCCAGGACCGACATTCCAACTGCAGTACCCGCGCCGGTCCCTCCGGCGGATACGCGTGCGAAGACAAGGGCTTGACGAGTTTATCGAGGAGGACTGGATCGAACCGTGGATGATAGGAACTGAGGCAAAATAACCGGTATTGCGTCCGATTTTCGTGCCGGGTTCCTCGCTTGGAACGTCGCCGACGAATCCTTGGTTTCGCCCCAATATCCTGGCTCGTGCGGGCCTCCACCCGAAACATGGAACTCTTGGCGCCTGTCGCATTTGACGACTCATTTCAAATGGATTCGGAGTTTGATTTTTTCCGGGATTCATGCATCTGGCCGGACCATCCGAGGAAACGCGCCCCTGACCAATTCATCAACCTTCGCCGTGATGCCGCCGTCATTGGTCCCGACGAACAATGACCAAGCGCCAGTAGCTGCACCCTAACTGCGATTGAAGAAGACATCGGCGTATTGTCTTCGCCTTCTTCGAAGACGTCAGGGAAGGGTGAGTGTATGTTAGGGCAACGCTGTCAGGCACCGGCACGCTAAGTGCGGGCCGCAATCAGGAGGAAGCGAGACATGAGAACGGTCAGCCGGGGACGATTTGCAAGCATCTGCTTCATGGGCCTGATGGCATTTGTTGTGGCCTCCTTTGTCACCGTTCCGGTGCACGCGCAGGATTACCGTGCGCTTGTAGCCGCGCCGGATCGCAGCGCCGCTGACCGGGAGAATGACAAGCGGCGCGATCCGATCGGGATGCTGAATTTCATACAACCCCGCGCCGGCATGAAGATTCTCGACATGGGCGCCGGCGCCGGCTACAGCACCGAACTGATGGCCCGCGCGGCGGGACCGACCGGCATGGTCTACGGTCAGAACCCTCCCGACCAATTCGAGAGAGCACGGCAGGCCTTCGATGAGCGGGCCAAGAGCCCCGCCATGAAGAACGCCGTACAGGACGTGCGGCCATTCGACGATCCGGTGCCGCCCGGCGTCCGCGATCTCGACATGGTCACTTTCCTGTTCTTCTATCACGATACGACATACTTGCCGGTTGATCGGGCGCTCATGAACAAGCGCCTGTTCGACGCCCTCAAACCCGGCGGCATTCTTGCAATCGCGGACTACTCGGCACGTCCAGGGGATGACGTATCGTCAGGCAAGAGCCTGCATCGAATTGATGAGAACATCGTCAAGCGCGAAGTGGAGGCGACGGGTTTCAAGCTTGTGGCCGCAGGCGATTTTTTGCGCCATCCGGAGGACAAGCGCGATACGCCGTCCTCGCGCGCCCCGATGCCGGTCGACGAGTTCATCCTCAAGTTCGAGAAGCCGCGCTGAATTACCTTCCGTCGTAGGCGCTATTGCGCGGGACGTAGCCTCAACACGCCTGGCGGTCACTTACGCCGGCGTGGGACGGGGGACGAAATCGTATTGCAAACCGGATACGTTACCGAAGATTAATCTGCAACGAATGTGGAATGAGTTTTTTTTTGAATCCCGCAAGAAGGCAAAACTTCGCACGATGCTGATCGATCCTCGATCGGAAAGAGGTTTTAGGTCAATTGGCCAACTCGAGAAAGGCATCGAAGCCGATCGTGCAACAACTGAACGGCTGCTACTCGCCATTGGCGCAAGAAAGTCGGAAATGGCTGATGAGTGGACCTTGAATAGCTAGCAAACGCGTGTTTTTATTTAGCAGTTCGATCCACTACTCGAGATGATGGGACAGCGGCCCGTTTTATTGCCGGCAATCACTGTCTTGGGCAGGCGCATAGATCATGCAACATATTCCCTGCATGCCGTTGGGATGGTCGAGCCCGATAGCATTCGCAACGGCGGCGCGTGCGCGCAAGGGTCATTGATATCTCTGGCCGTTCGAAGGCGTCCCATCTGCCTCCGTTCACGAGACGGTCGCGCTGACCTACCTCGCTGAAACCGGCGACCGTCGTGCAGAATCCTTGATGCTGCAAAATCGCCGCTATTCGCTATTCGCTATTTCAGAACGACGACGCGACCTGCTCCAGCCCCATAAGGCGGGCGAGTTGGCGAACCTCGTTTTTCTGTTCTTCGCTGAAGCTGAAGAGCATCGGCATAGCTGCGGCCTTGAGCTGCTGCACGCCGGCACTGTTAGGATCGACCGCCGCGCTCTTGCCGCCGCGCGCCGCGTCCTTCTTGTAGGTGATGTTGCGTAGCGCTGATTCAACCGCGGGCCAGTTGCGTTGCTGGTCGGCGGTCAGTTTGAGGCGCGATTTGATGCTGGCAATCTGTGCATCGTTGAACACGTTGTTCGACTGTTTGACCTCACGCGCCGCGTTTACGGGACCATTGCCGGCTTTGGACTTGTCGTTTTGGGCCTTGTCGCTGTTCGACTTGTCCGCTGGAGGCCTTTCAGCCTGCGGTCTTGCGACTGCAACACGTTCGCCTGCCGCAGGCCTGCGCGCCGCGGAGCTGTCCGCTGACGTGTCCGCATAGGCATTTGCATTATCGGGCAAGGTCACCGTCGTGGACGAAGCCGAGGCGAGACCGAAGGTCGGCTGCGGGTTGAACAGACTGGCGACCGCCGCACGATCGGCGGCGCGCGGCGCTGGCGGATTGTTGGCCGGACGGTTCGTCGACGCCGGCGCAGCAGTTGCAAGACGCGTTTGCGCGGGGGGCGTCGTATGCCAATTGGACGGAAAACGATAGGCGACTGTCTGAGCGGGAGTGAGCTCAGCGATCTGAGCCAGGGTCCGTTGCATGCTCGATAATGCAAAACTGCCAGCTGCCACCCCCACACTCAGCATCGCAACGACGACGCCGCGCGTGACGGTTGTCCCGCCCAATTCCCGCATTTCCATTCCCCCGAACGAGTCTTCCCAACGACCCTTATGTCATCGCAAACCACGTTTAATTTGTGGCTAACCAAGGAAATCTTGGCGGCGTGCTGACCAATCGACAAACAATTAAGGTGAACAAGTGGTAAATTTTCACCGCCGTCGATGGGCCTCTCGCCGTCTCTTGCTGCCACAAATTCAATCGCGTCGCGGAGTTCCTCGCATTTATCCCAGACACTACCGATAGTAATCATTATTTCCAATAGCTTCCAATCACTTGCAGCGCGTTGTGAAGGGCTTGAAGGTGGAATGCGCGAAATTCGATGACAATTAACGCTTTCCGGACAACCGAGATGAAACTCGTTCTTGCTAGAAAGAGCGAATGCTGGAGGGCAACACATCATCCGTTGGCCGAAAGGCTGGCGTCCCAATTGCGGCGATGGCAGGCGGCGCACTGGTAATTGTTGCGTTCGGTCTACTGGTCGCGGCCATCTTGCAGCTTCGTTCGGATGCTCTGGAAGAGGCGAGACGAGATATTGCCAATCTGGCATTGGTGCTCGCGGAACAGTCGGCCCGAGCTGTCCAGACGATCGATATTGCATTGCGAGATTTGCAAGACTCCATTTCCGAATATCAGGTGGAAACGGCCGGCGCGCTCAGCGCCTTGACCTCGGATTCACGCTTTCATCGCGAGTTGCAGGAGAAAGCAGTGCGTCTGCAGCATGCCGAGGTGTTTGCAGTCGTCGACGCGCGCGGGCGGGTCCTTAGCAGTTCCCGTGACACCCCCAACCTTGGACTCGATGTATCGGATCGGGATTACTTTCAGCATTTCGAGAGGGCGGACGATTCAAAGCTATTTGTAAGCGCCCCGACGCAGGACCGTAGCATCCAAAAATGGGTGATATTTCTTGCTCGACGTATTGTCGCAAACGACGGCACGTTCCTGGGTCTCGTCGTCGGAACAATCGCGCTCCAATACTTCGAGGATATCTACGCGTCTGTCGACCTCCCCCGTGGCGAGGGATTCCTCCTTGTCAGGCGCGACGGAATTGTTTTGGTTCGCCATCCTGATCCGGTAAAGCGCGCCGGCGAAACGATGCCGGCCTCTTCGCCGTGGCACCAGCTCGTGCTTGACGGAGGTGGGTTCTATGTATCGCCGGGCTATTTCGATGGCATCTCCCGGATCGTGGCCGTTCATCCACTCCGCGACTTCCCCCTTGTCTTGAATGCGGCAGTGTCCGAACAGGCGGCCCTGGGCACTTGGCGAAGGCAGACAATCTTCATGTCTGCCGGATCAGGACTCGTATTCGCCTATGCTGCCTTCCTGATGTTCGTCGGGCGCCGGCGGTACGTACGATTGAATAATTCCCAACAAGAACTGAGAGCAATCCTGGAGACGATGGATCAAGGCCTATTGATGGTTGATCGCCTAGGCGTTGTTGTCCATTGCAATCAACAAGCGTTCCTACTGCTTGACTTGCCGCAAGCCCTGATCGAGTCCAAGCCCACCTTTGTGCAGTTGCTCACGCACCAGTGGGAAAGCAACCGAGTTGGTCGAGAGGACGGCACGTTCGAACAGTTCTGCCGCAGGAGACTTGTGACGGATCGACCGCACGCTCAAGAAATCAGCAGGCCTAATGGCCGGGTCATCGAAGTGCGCAACGTTCCAATGGAGGGAGGCGGATTTGTCCGTACCTATACGGACATTACGGCCCGAAAGGGCGCTGAAGCGAAGGTCGAGTATATCGCGCGCCACGATGATCTCACCAAGCTTGTAAATCGCGTTACGTTTCGAGAGAAGCTGCAAGAAGTGCTCGCCATGAGCAGGTCAAACCGCCGCGGCGCCGCCATTCTCTACATCGATCTGGATCGGTTCAAAGAGGTCAACGACACGCGCGGCCACAACGTCGGAGATAGAGTTCTTGTTGAGGCTGCGCAGCGAATGCGCTCGGCTGTCCGGGAAGTAGATACCGTTGCAAGGCTCGGCGGGGACGAGTTCGCGATCATTTTGCCGCTCATGGAAAATCCAGGATCAGCGGGTTACTTGGCAGGACGTTTGGTTTCGGCTCTGGGAGAGCCGTACTTGATTGACGGGGAGCCCGTATCGATTGGCGCGTCGATCGGCATCGCGACGTTCCCGCAGGACGGTAAAGAAGTGGACGAACTGGTCCAGCGCGCGGACAAAGCGTTGTACGAGGCAAAACGTGATGGTCGAAACACGTTTCGCTTCTGCCAGGCCTCGTGGCACACCTCGGAGGAGAACCGATTGTCGGCCTAAAGCAATCCGACGTTAGGAGATCCGTAAAAATAACTGCTACAAGTTTTTCGGGCGCGGGTGGACCGTGTAGTTCCATTCAGGATGGAACGTGTGGCCGCGGATGTCGAGGGCCTCTATTTCGGCGTCGGTGATTTTGATGCCCTTCTCATAGGTCCGCTCATCGAGCGCACACTCGACCTTGAGGCCGGTTTTGGTCGTCGTCGCGGCGATCAACTCGACTACTGCGGCACGACTGACGAGTGGTTTGGCGCGCCAGTTCTGCGTGATGTGGCAAAACAGCCGGTGCTCGATCTTGTTCCATTTCGACGTGCCGGGAGGATAGTGGCAGACCTTGATCGGCATGGCGATTTCGTCGGCCAGCTTCTGCAACTCGACCTTCCACAGTCGCGAGCGCGCGCTGTTGGACCCGCCGCAGTCCGCCGTAATCATCAGCTCACGCATGTCGGTGTAGCGCGGGCGCCCAATCCGATCGAACCAAGTGCAGATCGACTGCACCGCGAACGCGGCCGTGTCGTGCGTGATGCCGACGCTAACCCAGCCAACGTTGGTGGTCGGGTCGTAGATGCCATGCGGCACCACCTTGCCAAGTTCCTTATCCTTGAAGTCGTGGACGTTCACGTCCAGCGGGTCGCCTTTAGGCCGATAATCCGTGCCGCCATTCTTGAAGTTGCCAATCAGCTCCTTCTTCTTGGTGTCGACCGAAATGACGGGCTGGCCCGCGGACTGGGCCGCAATCACCTGCGCGTTGATGTGCTCGAACTGTGCATTTCGATCGGGATGGCTCGCGCCCTCGAGTGTCTTGCGGTTGACTTGCCGTGAGTAATCGAGCTCGTCGACCAGCAGCCTGCCGACGGTGTTCGGGCTCACGTCATGGCCGCAGGCGTTGAGTTCGCACGCCAGCTTCTCCCGGCTCTTGGAGACCCACGTCAGTGGGCGCATCGGATCACCCATCGTCGCCGGCTCGACAAGGCGCTTCAGGTTCCCGAGCAGCATGCTGTCGGTCGCGGTGACCGTATGGCGCCCGCCGCCGGCGCGGCGAACACGGCCGGGCGCCAGCGCTGGCCCGGCGAGGTCCTTCAGACCACGAATGATCCGTGACCGCGCGAGCCCGGTGATCGCGGCCACAGCACCGACGCCACCCCAACCGGCGGCCCGCGCCTCGCTGGCTGCGAACAAGCGTTTGCCGCGCTCGTCCCGCTTCGAGCCGTCCGCCTCCCATCTCAGTCGAATCGCGCGAGTGTCGATCATCCCAACCAGATAGCCAGGCCCGATACCGAAGGGAATCCACCCGAGTCAATCTGACGCACGTCCTTTCACACCCAACACGATTCAGTTATTTTTGCGCCTCGCCTTAGCGGCGAATTCGCTCGCATCTCCTGTCCCAATGCCATCCCCGGCGCAACACAGCAAAAGGTCCGGGGGTACCCCCTCGGGCCTTTTGCATCTTCCTATATGGTTGAATTCGCGGTGTACGCGTGATCGAGCCAAGCGGCTACTATGCCGCCTCTTCCTCGACAGCTTCTTCTTCCTCGGCGGGTTTGGGTCCACGCCGCGGCCCCTTGGCCAAGGCAGCCTCGATCTCCTTGACGGCTTCCGTCTCGGTGTTGCGCTGCACAGCCGCAATCTCGCGCGACAGCCGGTCAAGCGCGGCCTCATAGAGCTGACGCTCTGAATAAGACTGCTCGGGCTGGGATTCCGAACGAAACAGGTCGCGCACAACTTCCGCGATCGAAACAATGTCTCCAGAATTGATCTTGGCTTCGTATTCCTGAGCCCGACGCGACCACATGGTACGCTTGATACGGGCACGGCCCTTCAACGTTTCGAGCGCCCGCTTGACCAGGGGCGCCTCGGCCAGCTTGCGCATACCTACCGACACAATCTTGGCGGTAGGGACCCGCAGCGTCATCTTGTCCTTGACGAAGTTGATCACGAAAAGTTCAAGCTTGGCGCCCGCAATCTCCTGCTCGTCGATCGACACGATCTGGCCTACGCCATGCGCCGGATAAACGATGAACTCGCCAATCTTGAAGCCTTGACGTTGGGTCGTCTTCTTGCTGGTCATTCCGACAGGTGCTCCTTCAGCGACCGGCTTGGGCCGGGCGTTGGAAATGGGGGCCCGGGCGTGGCTGGTGCCGCGCACAGACTGCGAAGTCGTTCGTCCTCCCTGAGCACCGGTTTTTTTGGTGCGTGCCCCCGTTGCGGAGGTCTTTTTTGATTTTTGACTGGACTTTTGACTAGACTTTTGAGTCGACTTATGTCGCGTTTTTCCGGCCACGTTAATCGCGTGGGTTGCACGCCCCTGTTAGACGCTTCCTGGGAATATCCGCGAAAAAAAATTGCTCCCCGCAAGGGGAGCAGCCATCTATCGCGGGGGTTTCTTCATTATTTTCAACATATAGCACATTTTGCGTCGAAATCAAAGTGTTACGGCGTCACAAAAAGGTATTGCAGGCATGCATGGCGCTGACATTGCGCCCGATGGTTAATTTCGCAGCCGATTCAGCGATAAAACTAATCACCTTCCCCTGGATTGGCGGAGAAATGATCGCTCAATTTGTTGGGGACCGATTCCCATTTCTTGGCATCATCCGGCGGTGGCTTCTTGGCCGTAATATTTGGCCAAATTTTCGCGAAATCGGCATTCAGCGATACGAATTTTTCCAATCCCGGCTCGGTGTCGGGTTTGATGGCCTCGATCGGGCACTCGGGCTCGCAAACCCCACAGTCGATACACTCATCCGGATGTATCACGAGCATATTCTCTCCCTCGTAGAAACAATCCACGGGGCAGACCTCCACGCAATCCATGTATTTGCATTTGATGCAGGCATCGATGACGACGTAAGTCATTAGAAACTCCGCTTGTAGCAGCGCTGAGTACCGCAACGAATCAGGCGGGGCAAGTACAACAGCGCGTTTACGCCGCCTTGACGCGCTATGCCCCATCCCGGCTCTTGAAACGGTCCATGGCGCGTCGATCTCGCTTGGTGGGACGGCCCTCACCGGAGTCGCGCGCAGCTACGGTCGTTGGCCTCAATTCCGGCGCAACGGGCGGCGGTGAAACGTCCGCGTAGAGCCCCTGAACTGATTCGGATGAACCGCGGCGCTCCGCAAAGCCGATGACCTTGAGAACGCGTACCGTGCGATCAAGCGCCACAGTGACGACGTCGCCGACACGCACGGCTTGGCTTGCCGCGTGGTTGCGCTGGCCATTGAGCCGAACCTGCCCGGCGGTGACGAGGGCAGCCGCAGTGGTCCGGGTGCGAACCACACGGGCGTGCCATAGCCATTTGTCGATGCGCTGACGGTCCATATTGAACCGAATCTAACGACGGTCCTTGGCGTTAGCCTCGAGCTGCTCCTTGAGGGCTGCAAGTTTTGCAAACGGCGAGTTCGGATCCGGCGTGCTATCGCGGCGATCACGCTCCGAACGGCCCTTGATATATTTGGAGCGCAATTCGGGATCGCGCTCGGGTCGATCGTTTCGATTGGCCCTTTGTTCGCGGTTTGGCCGCTCATCGCGCGGCCGCTCACCACGGGGCCGCTCATCGCGCGGCCGCTCACCACGGGGCCGTTCAGCACGTGTTCGCTCAGCGCGGTCGGGCCGATCGCGATGCGGGGGTCGATCTGGACGATCGGAACGTTCCTGCCCGTGCGGGCGTTCAGCGCCCTCGACGCCCTCAGCGCGTACGGCGCCTTCAAGGCGTGTTTCACGCTCCGCTGGAGCACCGCCGTGCCGCGCGGCCCCCTGTTCACCGTCGCGCCGTGGTCCGCCGCGGCGGCGTGGGCGCCGATGCTCGCGCGTCGGCTGGCCGTCGCCTGGCTGAACAGCGGCCGAATCGGCTGCCGCCAAGTCGCCCTCGCCCGCCGGAGCTTGGGAAGCCGCAACGGCAGCCACCGGCGCACGCTGGTCGCGGTGGCGGTCACCGTGGCCGGGCCGGCGATGTTGACGCGACCCTTCGGACCGGCCGATCCGCCAGACCTCGACGAACTCCGGCTCGGGGCTCGCCTCCTCCGACGCGCTCGCGATACTCGTCGAAGCCTCGCCGTCCGTTGGCGCGGTCGCCGCCGGCGCCACTGCCACTTCAATGGCGGTATCCTTTGGCACCTCGGCCAAGGGTGCTGCTACTGTGGGCGCGTCCGATGTCGGCGTATCTGGTGTTGGCGCGTCTGGTGTTAGCGCGTCGGTTGGCGCGGCTGGTGTCGGCTCGGCGGAAATTATCTCCGCCGTAGCCGTATCACCCGGCAGCGGATTGACGGCCGGCATTTGCGCGGAGGCAAGTTCCCCATGGGGCGCACCGTCCGTAGCGCCATGAGCCGTAGCGCCATCAACCGCAGACGTCGGGTCCGCCGCCGCCACGCCCGGCATTTCTGACGAAACAGCGGCAGTGTCAGCCGGCAGTGTTTCGCTCGGGCCAGCTTCGCTCGGGCCAGCTTCGCTCGTGCCGGTTCCAGCCGGTACGGCAGCCGGTTTTGGCCGCTTTTCCATCCGGTAACCGAGCGCGCGCAGGATCGATGCAAATTCCTCACCCGAACATCCGGTGAGCGAAGTCATCGCCACCGTCACCACAAAACCCGAACCATCGAATGCAGCGGCTGGTTTCTGTCCCGGCGAATTCCCCCGCCAGGCCAACGCCGGGCGCACAATGTCGGCAAGGCGCTCCAGTATGTCGACACGTACGGCACGCTCGCCGCACACCCGATAGCCGGCCGTCCGATAAAGCACCCGAGGCGCCTCTTTGTCGGCTGCAATCGAGGTGCGGCCGCTCGCTGCCAGGCGCTCGATCGCATCGAGACCCTTGGTTTCCGGGCTTTCGTGTTTGAGGGCCCAAAGCTGCGTGGCCAAGACGCGCGGCGCAGGCTTCAGCAGAATCGGCAAATAGATGTGATAGGCGCCAAAGCGCACGCCGTATTTCCGCAAAGTTGCACGGGACGGCTGGTCGAGCCCTTTGACTTCCTCGGCGATCTTTTGCCGCTCGATCACGCCGACAGATTCTGCCAGCTGGAAAGCAACACCACGCGCCATGCCGGTGATGTCTTCGGCAGCAAGGAGCTGGAGTAGCGGGCCCAAAAATTTTTCGATGTGAGCCTTCACCCAAAGGTCGAGCCGCGCCTGCACGAGGTCGCGCGATGGGCCGGTGAGATGTTCGTCCGCAATGATGCGCACGCGCGGCTTGAGCACTTCCTCGCCGGCGAGGAGCTTGCCGACGGGTTGGCCCATCCAACGAATCGCGCCGTCCGTTGCCAAGACAAATTGGTCATTTGGCGCTTGCGAAGCCTTCTGGGCCCGCGCGTCGATCTCGCCGGCCAGCGCCTTCTGCGCGGCGCCCGCAAGCGTACGTGCTTCCGAGCCCGCCGCCGAAGCGTCGGGAGTGAAAGTGAAGCCATCCAGCCGGCCGATGGAGTGACCTTCGACGACGACGTCGCCGGTCTTGCTGATGTCGGTTTCGAGCGCCGTATTCTCGCGCATGCGCCGCATCAGCACACTGGTCCGGCGATCCACGAACCGCTCGGTCAACCGCTCATGCAAGGCGTCGGAAAGCTTGTCCTCGACCGCGCGCGTGACCTCCTGCCAGTGCGCCGGATCAGCAAGCCAGTCTGGACGATTGGCCGCAAAGGTCCAGGTCCTGATATGGGCAATACGGTTGGAAAGGGTGTCGATGTCGCCTTCCGCGTTGTCGGCGAGGTCCACCTGAAGCGCGAACCAATCGACCGGGATCGTCCCGTCGCGCATCAAATGGCCATAGATTGCAACGACCAATTCGGCATGCGCTGCCGGAGAAATCTTGCGATAGTCGGGAACCTGGCAGACTTCCCATAACCGCTCGATCGATTCGCGGGTTTGCGCGACTGCGCGAACGTCGTCGTCGCGCACCGCATGTTCCAGAATCAGAACATCGTCCGCAACGGGCGCGCGCGTAAGCCCACTCTCCTTCGGAACTTCCGCCAGCGAAGCCTGTAAAGCGCCGACTGAGAAAAAATCAAGATCGGTATTGCGCCATTGCAGGACGCTGATCGGTTCGAACGAATGACTTTCGAGCGCCTGGGCAAGTTCGGTCTCGAACGGCGCACAACGCCCCGTCGTGCCGAACGTGCCGTCGCGATTGGCGCGGCCGGCACGGCCGGCAATTTGCGCCAACTCGGCCGGGTTGAGACGGCGAAACTGAAAGCCGTCGAATTTTCGATCCGACGCAAACGCGACGTGGTCGACATCGAGATTGAGCCCCATGCCAATCGCATCGGTGGCAACCAGATAATCGACGTCGCCGGATTGGTAGAGCGCGACCTGGGCATTGCGGGTACGCGGCGAAAGCGAACCAAGTACGACCGCGGCGCCGCCACGCTGGCGGCGGATCAACTCGGCGATTGCATAAACTTCCTCGGCCGAGAAGGCCACGATGGCGGAACGACGTGGCAGCCGCGTGATCTTTTTTTCGCCCGCGAAGGTCAGTTGCGACAGACGCGGACGCGTGAGCACATGCGCGCCCGGCAGCAATCGTTCGACCATCGGACGCACGGTCTGCGCACCGAGCACCAGAGTTTCGTCTCGACCGCGACGATTGAGCATCCGATCAGTGAACACGTGACCACGCTCGAAATCGGCGCCCAATTGCACCTCGTCGATCGCGACGAAAGCGACATCGAGATCGCGCGGCATGGCCTCTACGGTCGAGACCCAGAAGCGCGGGTTGGCAGGCTTGATCTTCTCTTCGCCGGTTATGAGCGCGACCGAATCCGCGCCTGTCCGATCGACAATCTTGTTGTAGACCTCGCGTGCGAGCAGCCGGAGCGGCAACCCGATGATGCCCGAAGAATGCGCGAGCATCCGCTCGATTGCGAGGTGCGTCTTGCCCGTATTGGTGGGGCCAAGCACGGCGGTTACCCCCGCACCACGAGCGCGGGAATCTCGATTTACCGGCGACGAAAATGAAATAGCCATTTCTTATCTGGAAAAGTTGAGGCCGCACGGCCCCTCCAGCCCCTCATGTACCACAATGTGACGGTTGAAATGTCTGTCCTTAAGGTTTGGAACGAGTCCCGAACGAAACGCGCCCGAATCGCTTACTCAGGCGCTGCCGAGCGTTGTTCACTGCCATACCTCGCAGTACCCTCATGATGAGACACCAGACCGAGTAATCCGTCGTGGACGGACCCACCCAGTTTACACGGTCAATCAATAACAGGAATAGGTCGTCCGAGTCATTGGGTTTTGACGCTGCCGGTAATCGGTGATGGTAGGCGGGCTATGGACGTGAATTGGGTTGCCTGCAGAACGCCCATGCCAAATGGTGTCGGCAGCGACGCCCGGTATGGCACCATCAACCGGGTACCCGCAACCGGAGCGAGAGCGACCTCCGTATCACGCAACTCCGTCAGATATTTGATGGCTGCACGTTCCGGTACATGACCTGCCAGCGGCACGAAATAGACCGCACAGACCACCACGGTGCCCTGGTAGCCCTTTTCCGACCTGACCTTTTCGAGCCGCTTATAAGCGAACCGCAGGTCGTAGCGCATGCGGCCATCGAAGATCGCAAGCTTGCGCTGACACACTTCAGGCGAAAAGACATCTCCCGTACCCGGAACGCGGATCAATGCGGCCGTGATTGGGTCGGATACGCCGCGCCGATGGGCATCCGTAATCGGGACCCGCATCGGGTTCGGCGCACTCGGCGGCTCGGCCTGGAAATCCTTCACCCCATTACCGGTCATGAGCATGCGGACTTCGTCGTATTTCTTATCGGTCTCGATGCTTGACACATAGGTTACGCCCTGCAGCTGGCCATTGGAGACCGTGCCACGCACGGCGCTGGTGCCTTTGCCGCGCGCAAAGAGTTGCAGGAGGCCCGTAGTCGCACCGCTTATTGCAGCCGTGAACTGGTCGTCTCGCACATCGATCCGCCAGGTTCCCTTGCCGAACTGTATGCCGCCGAGCGTCACATTGTATTGGGCATCAAGCGTCCCCTGTGCATGGGCAGTGCCCAGGCTTGCGCCGGCCGCAGCCAGTACCGCAATGCCAAACACCCATGAATGTCCAAGGCCCCCCCGTGACATCAAGACTTCCTCGCTGCTATTCGCCGGTGGCTCCTCGCCACCCGGACATGAAATTTCAAGAGGTTTGCCTCTTCATCTTGGCCCGATCAAGGCAAATTCTACGGTAGGACCATTCGCCGGAAAATGGTTCAGCTTGACGGTTTGGCCCCTGCTCCCCTATAGGTTCCGCAGATTTCCTGGAAACAATTGCCCTTCGGCGAGCGCCCGTGCACGCGGCTCCAATACACGGGGCCAAGAAGAGGCATCCACCATGAAAAAGGTATCTGTCATGAGTTGGCGATGTGAACTGACTGGCAAAGGCCCGCAGACCGGTCACAAGGTAAGCCATTCGAATCGCAAGACGAACCGTCGGTTCATGCCCAACCTGGTGAATGTGACCATGATTTCCGAAGCGCTTGGCCGTTCGGTGCGGCTGCGCATCTCGGCAAATGCATTGAAGTCTGTCGATCATCGCGGCGGGCTGGATGCATTCCTCGCCAAGGCTCACGACACCGAACTGTCGTCGCGAGCGCTCGACCTCAAGCGCCAGCTTCAAAAGAAGAAGATCGCCGTGGCGAGCTGATCGGGCCATCACGCGTTTGGGGAAAACATAACAACTGCGAGCATTCGGCCGAGTTCGGATTGAGCCCGGCCGTTGCTTTCGCCTATCGCTGCGGGAGATCGACGCCCGGTTGCGCGCTGATCGCGACCCGATCCGCGGCGCCTTACGGGCAGCGGGCAGGTCGGAAAAGGTCGCTCATTTGACATCCTCATATGACGCGGCGTCGTCGGCCTCCGGCACCACGCAAGGATCGCGAGTAGCTCCTTCACCTCCTCGCTAGCTGAGGAGAGAGCCGCCTCGTCGAGCGCTTCCAGGCGCTGTCTTAATGCGCCCAGCGCACGTGTTTTTTCGTCAATGGGCTTCTGATCAAATCCTCGGAAGGTTTCGCGAGCAGCTTCGACCACACCAGGAACGCCAGCTGCTGGCTGGGCTGCAGGACCATCGAGCAGGACTTTGCAGTAGTGGTGGAGGTGCTTCTCGATCATCGTTCGAAATTGCTCGGGCTTCTCGTAACTGTGGGCCGCATGGCCGATAGAGCTATCCGGATTTCGCAGCCCGGCGAAGAATTGACCGACCAGTCGATATTGCTCGCGTTTGCCGTCGAAATCCGTGTCGTCGAGGTCAATCTTCGGCTTCTCCGTCCGACGATACAGAAGCACCATCGGTTTGCCCCCGATAGCACGCGCCTCCTCGAACTCATAATGTGTACCGGAAAGGTATCGCTTGCCCTCATGCTGTAATGGCGTGCCGATGCGCGACCAAAGCATCACGACCACGACATCGCACGCCGACGGCCGAATCAGTCCGAGGTCGATGGCTTCCTGAGGCGTCAGGTGTGCCGGCAGCGGTGTCGAACCATTCGGATCATCCCAGCTATAGACGTCGAACGTGAAGCGGTCGCGCAACCAGTCATTCACCGGCAATGCCATCTTGATCAAATCGCGCGCAAGATCACGCTGCTCCTTCACTTCGCCGGGTGAAGAGAGAAATACCCGCACGTGTCTCGGAGTGGCAGTCACAGCAGTTGGCGCCTGCGGTGGGATCGGACGGGGCTGGGCGCCAACGGCCTCGTCGACCTTGGACAGGATGATGGGCCCGTTGCCTGCCGCCGGCAATCGCGGATTGATCTTGCGCAGCGAATACCGCATACCTGACGGGCCGATGTAGACGGTTTGCCCGGCCTTCAGCGTCTCCTGAACCTGCTGGAATGGTGCCCACTCGGTTGCGGCCCTTCCGCGGAGTTCCGGCGAGCGCTCGTCCTCGATCAGCATCTCCGGCAACAACGCTACCTGCTCGTGCACCACGAGGTGAGGCATCTTCGCAAGCGCCCGGCGCATGCTCTCGCGCAGCACACCGAGATAGTCGTCACCCTGCCGGCCAGCGACCGAGATGGTCAGCGTCCGGTTGTTTTCGACAGATTCGATTGCGTCATAACTGCCCGCAGGCGGTCGCAGCACTACGCCAAACCGCCGGACGAGGTCGCGCGGCGGGTTGCCCCCGCGGGCGATATAGCCGTGCCGGTCGACGATGAGCGAGAGCAGCACGTGCTGGGGCATGAATCCCTCGAACAGGAACCTAAACGACCACGCCTTCGACATATCGAAGCCGGGTCCTTTGGCTCGTCGGTGATCAATAGTGCCGGGATGATAATCTGATCCTCGTCCTCGGGCAGGCCGTAGGCCAGCTTGAAGCGGCACATGGCCTCCACGATGAACTGCGCCCGTTGGCGATTGAACGCGAGCGGCCGACGCGCCTGGTCGAGCACGGACTTTGCCGACAATGCCGTCGTCACATCCGCGAAATGCAGCCAGCCCCGGCAATCGTGCGCTACCTGGGAATAGAGAATCGTGTAGACACCCTTAGTCAGCCATTCTGGACTCAGCAGCATGGCATCGAGCGCACGCAGGCCCTTGAAGTGCACGATCACGCCCAGCGTATCAAGGATGTCGAGCAACTGGTTCTCGTCGAGGCCCTTGTGACCCTTGCCGATGCCATGCTGCCTGCAGAGTGCCACGTACGTGTCGCGCGACAGGAACGCTTCGGTCTTTGCGCGTTCTCGCAACGCGCCGATCACCTGCATCTGGCTTTCTGTCAGCATCGCTTGCGAAGTGACCGCCTTGATGAGCTGGTCCTCGAACGCGGCCCGGAAGGCCTTGAATTCCTTTTTCCGTGTACTGAGTGCCTTGGTGCAGGAGACCGGGAAGAAGCCGACAATGCCGGCATAGGTGCGTGATAGCGGCTGGATATCGATCCACACCGGCGCCAGATCAATCTTGTTGCCGACGATGAGTACCGGCGAGCCGTCCCCGAAGGCTCGCACGTGCTCCAACCAGTAGCGCGCCGCGTCAGTGGCCTCGCTGTTCCGGCGGCCGTCGAGCACGATGACATAAACGCAGTTGGAGCGGAGGAAGAACTGATGCATCTGGTGGCCATCACCTGGCCGCCGAAGTCCCAGAAATAAACGGTGGGATGTGAGGTGTAGGCGGCGCGCTCGCGCCACAATACGTCGGGCTCGGCATCGGTGATTGCGACACCACGCGTCATCGTCTTGCTGCCCTCGACGACCTTTTCGCCAAGCAAGGCGGCAATGAGTGACGTCTTGCCGCATCGCCATGACCAAGAAAGATCGCGCGCACCCTGTTCAACGGCTTGAGCTTTGCACCAGCCGAGATTTGGGCGATGTAGGCGTTGACCGCCTTTGTGTCCTGCTTCCAGATCTC
>Ga0209488_10001905_pt1 | contig 17624 bp, 27 predicted proteins | sample Rivendell_Oct201_8_FD_188349 | JGI IMG/M metagenome (GOLD analysis project Ga0209488, IMG submission 188349) | Vadose zone soil microbial communities from the Eel River Critical Zone Observatory, Northern California, USA -... | ecosystem: Environmental > Terrestrial > Soil > Vadose zone >...
TTGTCATCCCGACCTTCGGATGCGATTCGGTTCCTGTGCACACACTCATCATCATTCCGCTCTTCGGATGTAAGCAACTCCCTGAATGTCGGCATTCTCGCTACTTTCGTTAGCCGGACATCGTCGTCTCTAGGTGCACATGGTCTCGATGTCCTGCTGACCTCGGTCGACCGCTATCCATCATCACTGCCATCATCGGTGGACGGATGTGTGTCGTCATCACGTCCCACTGACGTTGATTGGCTCCCGGCTCCCACCCACGTCATTGCCGTCGTCACTTGCTTGGTGTCTGGTTGTCTGACTGACCGAAGACTTTTTCCATGCATGCACTTCAATTACTCTCGTCATACTCTCAATGTTAGCCACTGATTGTCCTTGAGAAAACCATATCCCTTGGATGGATTCACCCACTGGCTACCATCATATTTGATGAGTCGTTCGTCCTGGGTCAACCCGGGCATCATCCTTACCAGAAAGTAAAACACCGCAGCTAATATGTTAGAAGTTGTAAATGTCAACACCTGTTGTGTAATTGTTGATGATGTTACAGAATATGTTGAATGAACTTTCGCTTTTTCATTATCAATGGATATCCAAGATTCAAGAACTTGACGGCTATGCTTGCGTGGGGAGAGATATCTCTATTCATTTGAAATCCGAACCGCTTTGCTTATATGCAGCTAACTCATAGATGACTTTCTGAAGACAAGTCGACCGCCATTAGGACCCCTTTATTAAATGCTGTATCGTACATGTGGATGGATGCTGTATTATACACATGACTTCGTTATACACTAGTGACTGCCAACGCGACACTGTTTTCGTCTTCCAATCGCTCAGCGATTAAGGATACAACAAAAAGTTAGGAATACAGGTCGAGATCAGTCGCCACAACGTAAGCTTGTCGTTCGTAAAGTGCCAGAATCCGGGGTGCAGATGGTTCATTTGGTAGGCTCCACAAAAGCGTTGACACACTAGATAACAGTGGGTTTATAGTTGAGCGTGGGCGAACTAAAGTTATCAGGCTCGACCGTGGGCTCGGCGACGCTATAAACGCTACTGCCAAGACTGGCGGGCCGAGGCGTGTACCGCGGGACGCTTTCCGAGGGCTTAGCAGTAATGAATCCTGTGCGAACCAAAGCGCAAGCAGTTAAAGGTCACATCCTCCGACTAGACTATGGGGAGGGGGAGGGGGGGACCCTACGTACCCTTCAAGCCTGCTTTCTTCTCGCCTTGCTTGCCAAAGCCAAAGCCGCTCGACGACCCATCGGCGGCCGGCTTCCCGCCAAAGAGTGAGGGGCGGAACTTGGAATTGGGGGTCGCCAGGTCTCCCGTGTGCATGGGGAGGGTGCCGGCTGCGTCGTCGTCGTCACTGCCACCGTTTCTCCACGCGCGGATGCTGCGCTTGGCCTTGGCCTTTTCGCGGAAGATGAGGCCGAGGGTGATGTTCAGGCATCCCACGGAGAAGAGGAGGAAGGCGCTGACGAGCGTGAACGTGCCGATGTGGTGCGAGAGGATCGTCGCGCCGATGCTACATGATCCTCAGTTTCCAGGAAGAAAAAAAGATGAGTAAGTACGTACAGTCCTTGGAAGATGCCGAGAGCTCCGAGGCCAAAGTCCGAACCGAGGACCGGGAAGAAGCGGTCGAAGAAGGCCATCGGCCATGAGATCTCGGAGAGGATGAGAAAGACGAGCTGGAAGATGATGAAGAGGCGGTTGACGACGGCCCAAAAGACGCCTGCGGGCTGATCGGGAACGGTGCTACCTCTGAAGGTCATTACGGCGCGCGTCAGCGTGACCGTACACAAGGTAAAAAGTGGATAATGGGAGTCGTACCCTACGTAGCCGCAAGCTCCCTGGTTGAAATTTGGGTCGTGTTGCGACTTGTTCACTGCTCGAACATCTGACACGATGACCACGACGCTGCTTGCGAATGCGAGCAACAGCGAGACGACACTCAGAGCCCTGACGGCGTTGAGACCATAAAACACATCTGAATGATGACGACGAGATTAATCCAATGGAAAAACATCGAGCATGGATCAAGACGCACGAGAACCGGAAGGCATTCTTCAGACTCAGACAGATTAATAAAAGAACGAGAGGCAAGAGAGCGTCCTAGTGTAAAAACTTAAACTTGAATATACAGTGACCCAGCACCGTATGAGGAGAAAAGCCCGAGAGGTTAGAAGGGAGGAAAAGCGGTCGAGTATGCGTGGAAGGGGGGCCTGAAAAGATAGGGCACCCGCCATGGGCAAGCTGCTTAAAAACAAAGTGCCCTGGAAAACTTTTTATTGTTCTATCCCCAACTTGGACACAACACTAGTACTGTGAGCGCTGACAGGACTAGGGCTTTTTAATTTTAATGCCGTAAGCGGGAATACTTGGCCCGCTTCGCCTTGCGACCTGCCAAAGAACAATGGAGGTCGTTGTAGCGCTAGGGCCCAAAGCACCTTCGCGAATCAACGCGATTGTGCATCGAAGCACGCGTAGTCAGGTAGAGTCAGAGAATCAAGCACAGGTTTACTATAAGACAAAAGGCTGGTTTTACGGGGCGATAATAAAGTAATCCTCGTTGGTTGGTACCGAATATCCCCACACGCGCGAAGCGATAAAGCCGCAATTCTTGGCCAATTCCGTCTTTGTATTTGGGGTTATCAGAGAAAAGGGATAGGGCATAAATAAGTCCAGTATCTCTTGTGATGCAAAGTATGATGGGAACAAAATGCCAATGAAAACAGGGCCGGACATAAGTATCGTCAACACGTGTGAAAACAGAAGAGGAATTTGAGAAGGTCGCTGTATGTAAAAACCCTAAAAAGTAAGAAATGAATCAATCTGGCCCTGGAAGAAGAAAGAACATGACGAAATAGCTCCTTTTTCCCCATCGTTGCCAGAACGAAGCGTGTACACAATCTTGCGTCAAGGAGTCGTATGCGAGTGAGATGAGAGGATAGGGGATGATGCTTCCCGTGGACACTAGAATCTGAGGCAGTTTCCCAACGAACCTATTCCACATATGCGGGTGGTGCCTCAGTTAGTTCCGGAGTTGCCGGATGGACAGGGGGGTTGCTCTGAAGCTGAGGAACTGCACTGGGGCCTACTGACACAGATGGTCTGTGGTCGTGGGGCTGAATACGACCACCGTCTGAATGGACAATGACAGGACCACTCGAGGATGAGAGATCCTGAGCAGCGTTTTCGAATCTCTGCTTTTCAGACTCGGGTGCTGCCATAGGTCCGGAACTTGAACCGGGGAAAACCTCGGGAGAGAAACCAAATGTGGGCGTGGACGATAGGCGGGGATTAACAACTTGGAGAGTGCGCCGACCTGAGGGGCCAGCGGAGACGCTCGACCCACTGACACTACCGCCACCGCCACCACCACCACCACCACTTCCGGATTGACTGTAATGATCCAGCGAGGGCGAGGGAACTGGAGCAGCTGCACCGGGGGGCAACTGATGGGCCGAACTCTGCGATCTCTGCCGCCCAACATCAACTCCGGCCTGGCCGCCATTGTAACCAGAGCCCGCCATAGGCGTCAAGCCGTTGGAGGATGCACCTATCAGGGGCGCAACCGAATCACGCCACCCGTCACTGGTGAGAGATTGGCTGGCGGCAGGCGAATGTGACGTCGGCACTGAGCGTCCTACGATGCCATACTCATATGGACGGCTCTCCTTGGCCAAATCCAGACGCCTTGTTTGATCCCGGTCTCGTGTAACAGGGAATGGGAACGCGACTTCCTCCTCCTCCCTTTCTGTATTGGGTCTGCGGCATTTTTTCCTGGAAAGCATCTAGGTAAGCAACTTGGTCTGGAAACAGGCGAGACGAACGCACAAAATAAACCAAATCATGGCGACGATGACGACGAGGACGACGAAACCGCCAGCCGCGCCGCCTGCAATGGGCACGATGTTTGAAGAGGACTTTGATGTTGATGATGGTGGTGGGAGAAGAGAAATTAATGTCGTTAAAACCACCGCAGTGGCAGGGGGAGTGGAAGTTGATGTGACCGTGATCACGTCGATTTCACCATTGACGAGTGTGGTCGTTTGCGGCACATATACCACGACAGGAGAGGGGGTAGACGTTACCACATAAACAGTAGTAGTTGGAGTGCTCGATGGAATGGATGAAGTCGACGATGGGGATGGACTGCTGATAGAGGTCGGCGGGCAACTGGCGAAGAGTGTTGAAGTCGGATTAACAAGAGTAATGATGCTCGTAACGATTAGGGGCACTGTTACTGACGAGACACTGCCTATGCATGTGTGTTAATGATTGAAAAAGTAAAGGAGGAATATAGTGGGAAAAAGGCGCTTTCAGGTCTGATATTGAATTGCCCGAGCACTTACCATCTGATAGTGTCTGCACAGAAATGGTAAAGGTGGTTAGGATGGAGGTCGATATGGAGGTCGAAAACAAGGTCAGAGTAGGGGTGGGAGCACAGGCAGCCATAATATTGGGACCGGAGGTTGGGGAATGGACAGAGTACTGAGCGTAAGAAGTCGTGACCAATCAAAGCGGGGGGCCGGGGTTAGGAGGAATCCCCCACCAAGTAAATATGGAGGAAAGTGGAATAAAGTATGGAAGAAGGGAGGAAACGGGAAGGAAGAGAAGGGGAGAGGAGAGGAGAGGCTGTGGCGGTGTCAATGTTGTCCATGTCACTCAGTCAGGGTGACGGTGCGGTGCGGTGCACGCGCCCTGAGCGGCAGGGTCCAGACAAGGCATCGTCCAATCAGAGTAGACGAACGCCGTCCCGGGCGCTGCGCCCATAGGTTGTGCCTTATCCAGGTGATAATAGGCGTGCGATACCATGCGTACATTTGTGATTAACCATGTCAAATATCATGTACTGTACCACATGGGAGGAGGAGGAGAAGAAGACAGACACAAACACTCAGCGTGGGACAATGAATAACCTGCGGGAATAAACTAACGGATTCATTAATGTAGCAAACCAACCTTTAATCACCAATTTATCCCATTGTCATTAGACGACGTACCAAACAAGCGAAGCGATACCTTTACACTGCCATGCCACTATGAGGAGTTGTGTGACGATCGACTGTACGGCTGCTGTTGTTTATGGAAATCTCCCTTGCTCCATTGGGGTTCGGATGTGACTGCACATTCGGGAGCAGCAGCGATTGAACCACCTTTCGTGTTTCTCCATCCGTCGTAGTCTCGCTAACACCGTCCATAGCTTCGTCCTTGTCTGACTGTTTTCCATTTGAAGAGAGCCGTCTCCATAACGCTTTACTCTTATCGGCAATAAATCTCCCGAGAACTTCGAGAGGATCGTCTTCTTGCAGTTCATGCGGGATGAAGGCCACAGGTTGACCGTCGGGGTCTGTCCATCCGCGAGAAGGTCGTGGCACACCCTGCTGCATCCGAACGTTCGTTTTCTGCTGGAGCAGCTCTGACCGTGCTGCGACGCCAAGCGGACGGCGCAGGCTGCGGGTTCTTGGCCCGATCTCAGGAAGAGGTGCAAATTTGACGTTGGTAGTTGCGGGCACGATACGAAGGGATAACGAAGATCGAAGGGAACTTGAATGATCTTCCGTGAGAGGCTGATATTCGTCGGATGAGGAATATGAGGGGGTTGAAGGTGTTGGAGAATGGGACTGGGACGATGAGACCTCTCCGACGTCAAGGGACGGGCTTCGCGGCCCTAGGCGGGTTTGAGGGATTGGAGGTAAGGCCTTTGTGTCCTTGGACATGTCGTTGTGAGGGCAGAGATGGGTATCATCAAATTAAAAATAACGCAGTTGCACATCGTGACAATACTCAGCTGAGCCATGCCGGCAGTATTGGGACAGGCACGCCGTCACTCTCCGTCGGCTAGTGACTTGCATCCGAAACACTACAGTACTGCTATATTGTCCCCATGTCCATTTCTCGCTCAGAATCACAATTCAGCCGTCGACGTTCAAATACTGCCCACTCGGCGTTCAAGAATACTCTTCCCTCACATCCACCACTCGAACTTGGTGCCTCCAAAGTCCTTTCTGCATGGGTCCACGGAGATTCGAGCAATGCCATACTCAATCACTCACACTTTCCCGGCGTCGCTGCAGGCGATCTCCTTCGCGTCACTACCACTCAGCTTCATGAAAAGTCAGGGTTCCTCTTCCTGGTTCCTAATGAAGACCCGTCAATGCGCCCGCAACTGCAGGTAAATGTCATTCTCCTCTCCATTGGTGGACCAAGCCACAAAATCGCGATAGATTTCGCTACCAAAGTCGGTCGCTGAGGCTTTCAACATTCGAAACAATACGGAGGTCACAGTGACCAAAGTAATGTCCAACTTGTGCATCGAAGCCTCCACGACCCGTTCACCGCTCGGAGCAGGTTGACAAAGCCGAATGTCAAGTTGACTACGTAGAGCTCATTTTCCAAGATCAATACCTGGGAAGGAATGACATGTGGAGGTTGAGCGAACAGCTCACTGGTCATTGTGTCCACCTTGGCCAGGAGATTGTCTTCCTTGGTTCAATCGCTGCCAAAGTTGAATCGATCTATGTTGGGGGGCAGAAAGTATGAATTCCATAGCTTGTCTCGCCTGTTGACGATCTCGAACATTTCACTTTCTTTTAGGTCACTAGCGGGTTCCTGACGGCCACTACCAAAGCCGTCTACCGTTCTCTGTCGGCAAAGGTCATGATATTCATTCAGGTCTGTCGTGAGCTCTGGGAGTTTTCTGGGGACGGAGAACGTTACAACGAGAAAATTGTCCACTCCTTTCTCCCAGAACTATTCTCTAGATGGAGAGAGGCAGGCACAAACCACACAGCTACCATCGTGCTCATATCCCGCGTCTTCTATGATCACACTGAGGTCGACTATGCAGAAGGTCCTCTGCTTCAAGACGAGGATGGGAGGTGGCACAAGGACTTTTACAAAGTCATTACGGACTTGGAGGTCCTATATGATTGGCAGTCGACCCTTGTCAGCCTCAAGGATTCATTCTGGGCCTTTCAGCGAGACATTCTCCTGACACATCACTATCACCGAACTTGGTCAACCTCTTCTGGTGTGACAGGACCGCAAGGAGAAGTGCGCCTTGTGGGGCAACTCTCATTTGCGCATGACGGCCCTCTTCTAGAAGCATTGAATATGGCTCTAAATCCAACCGAGACTCACTATATTGACCGCTCTCTCTCTTTAACGGGTAGCTCCACCATTATCATTACGCCTGGGACAGGGTATTATCGCGTATCAAAGCAGTTATTGCGACTCACTACAACCCGTCTGCTGGACCAAGGGTTCGGAATCGATCTCGTGTCCTTGGCGAAACCACCGCTACATCGCAGTCCTATTTTCTGTTTCCGGGGAGTTGAGCCGGAACTTTTTAGGGTCGACAAGATTAGTCGATATGGCTCTCGGGCACTGGATCCTCTCTGGGGTGGAGACGATGGCCCTGCGGACTGCGTCGGTCGTGAGAAGCGAACGTTCTGGTGGGAACCCTTCTGGATTGGCATAAGTTTTTGGGATAAGCAGATGGATCTCCCTTTGCGAGAGGATAGGTATGAGCCGCTGTTACTGTCCAGGGACAATTAATCTAACCCAAGTCTCGTAGATTCGTCGCGAGTGCAAAGATGCACGAGATTCAAATGCTTGGCTTATTGGACCACGATGTGTTGTCCAGCATTGAAGTTCCCTATCTTCCAGAACAATATGCATCTCTTCTCGACCCTGCCCGTGAAGTCAATTTCGAGGCGTTCGCGATGGCTAAGCGCGAGGCAGACAAATTTGACGCAGAAATTTTTGAATTCAAAAACCTCGAAGTGCAGGATCTCAGTAGCAATCGCACGTCCGGCATATCTATAACGGGTGCGACACCGATAGCCTCGTCCGTCAGAATCGCGGGCAAGCGCGCCACACCCCAACATCGCACTTCTCAGGCCCCTAGTAAGATCCACCCGATAGAAGAAAGTCAGAATCTCCCCGAAGTGGAATCATTGCCTGCCCCTGCGCGGCCTGTGGCGTCGTCGTCGTTATCTGCTGCCTCTGCGAGCGATTTGAGTACCTCACCTTCTCAAGGTTCCATTCGCTCGGCGCGCTCGTCGGTCTCCACTTCGTCTGCTCAAGGCAATCGCAGTCCCCAGGCTGCATCGGCTTCTCTGCTGCGCTCCAAGTTCACCCCCTCGTGGCTATTCAATCCCTTCCGCAGCGGGCCTAGTCAGGCCGAGACATCCACCGTATCAGCGTCGGGCGAGTCGACTCCCATACGAAGTCCACACCGACAGAGTAAAACATTGTTGCCCACGCACCTCGCCCCGACGGACAGAAAAAAGCCCGCACCTCTACCGCAGCCTCATGCCAGGAACCTGGTCCCTCCGTCGACGGATGTATCGTCGTCGCCTCGTCCAATGCCTATCAAAGGCGTTGCAAGCTCAACACGTTCCAGGGCTATGGAAGAAGGGGGATCTATCGTCCATGGTTCTTTCCCCAAACACTCCCAATCGCCTATGAATACGCCTCCACGGGATGACACTTTGTTCGAGAAAAGGCGGAGCATCGCGCTTGGGAGCAGCACGTACCTTTTCACTCCATCATCGCCATCCGTCCGACCGACCCCGTCAGGTCCACGAATTCCCGTCTCGTATACTGACTCCTCTCTCGCCCGACGGTGGCAGCACATGTTCCCGCAGCCGGTGTTCAAGCACAACATCAAGTGGAAGTCCATGGTGACCCCAGGTTGTCTGCCGCTGACGACAGAAGAGTTTCCGAGCACGTCCGAGCTCGAGACGTCGTACGACGTGTTCTCGTACGACTTTGTCGTGGACCCTCCAGAGACGCGCTCGTTCCTCGTGCGGCCACCAGTCGTGCATTCCCAAAACCCGGATGAGGTCCGTCGCGCGTGGGCGCTCGTCGTCATGCGAGGCATGATTGCCCTCCGGCTCGCGCAGGGATTCCAGATCGTCCTAAGGCCCGCCGGCTCTGACTACGACCCGGTCCCGGAGCCGCGTGCATCGCGGCGGGCCAAGTCGTACGTGTCCGATGAGGACGCTACGCCACGACCGATTGGTGCTGCCGAGGCGCTGCGCGCGCAGGCTGACCCGGTTTACCTGAGCATGAGCAACGAAATACATCGCATTTCGTATACGGGGGAAGGGATTCAAGTGCGGAGATACGTGCGACGGATGCCGCCGACCCCTCCGTTGCAGTACAAATGTCTGATATGGCCGAAACTTGGAATCGGGTACACCGAATTGAGCTTGTCCTTTGCGTATCACGGATTGGAGAATTATGGCTGGAACAGGTGAGCCTGTGCGACTCTGATCATGGAAACGTTCTTTTGATGTGTTGGGGCGATGCTAGGTTGGACATGTTAGTCGCTGGATACGAACAACAATTTAACGAATCGCTACGGTACTGGCGCACGCGCTTCGTCGTAATTCCAACGCTGGAACCTCCGACATATACTGGCAGTCTCGGTGGTGGTGTAGGGGGCGACCGGCTCAACGAGGAGGAAATCCGCATTCTCGGAATTGAAAAGCTCATGGAAATGTTCTCCCGCGTGCGCTGGCAGTCACTAGACGAGCGTGGAGCTGGGCCTGCGCGATCTGTGCGCCTCCTAGTGACGGACGTGGGACCAGCCGTGATGGTACTTGACGACAACCTCATGGCATGCCTGGATGAGATACACGAAGCCGGGCCACTACGGAAGAAAATGAAGAGCGAACGGGACATCGCGGACATGCTCCCCTCAGCGATCGCCAAGGCCATGCGGGAGGAGGACGGCGTTCCGATCAAAGAACACCGGTGGCAACGTCAAAAGCACCCAGACTCGTTTCTTGGATTTGAGTTTGTCAACTGGCTCGTCCGGGAGTTCCGGGACGTGTCGACGCGAGATCAGGCGACGGAATGGGGCGTCAAGTTGATGGAACAGGGCTTGTTTGAGAGCAGTAACCGACGGCACGGTTTTTTCGATGGGTAAGTAAGCGTCATTAGCATCGCTCATTCCACGCGTGCAGGCAGCCCCCCTCCTCCTAGTCGGACTCGGTAATTGCATAGACCTCATCTCGTTTGTCCGGACAGGCATTACTTTTACCAACTCAAAGGAGAGTACGCGGTTGTATCCACGCCGAAGGGAGGCTGGTTCCGCTCCAAGCCGTCCGCGTCGCAGGCTCAGGCGGCGGAAGATCCACCGCGATCGGGCCATTATCCCTCCAGCCTCCCAAGGGTCAGCGTCAAGAAGCCGAAGAAGCAGATCATCTTGAGCCAGAGTATGGTCATAGATATGGACCCCAACAAGGTATGGCGCGTCCCGTCCGTTGGAATCACGGACACGGCTTTCTTACTTTACTTATTTACGCGAACATCCACAGAAAAGCGACCGTGCGGAAACCGTGATATTGCACCACGATTTAGTCCACAACCCCGCAACGATCTTCCATTTCGAGCTGCATTGGATAGGAACGGCGGCGCGGTGTATCGAGGACATGCTCCGGGTGTGGACGCGCACGATCGAGCGGTACGGCCTGACGCTAGTCGAGGCATACGTGACGCAGATCAGCGACATCGCGGCCCGGAATCCGTTCCAATCGTGCTTCCCGGTACAGCTGGCGGTGCAGCCGCCGCTCGTGCTGGACATCGAGCGGCGCGTGCCCGAGCACCGGCAGGGCGAGGCCGTGCGCTATTTCGAGTATGCCCTCCTCCGGCGGTTCGGGTTCGTGCTCGATATCGAGGCGACCAATTCGTACCCCGCTCACGTCGACGCGGTGTACTCGTATCGCCGCGCGCCGTTTGCGTACTCGCAGTTTGTGCATCGCTCCGGCGTGGCGTTCGTGCAGGTGTTGGGAGGCTCACAGGGATTCCTTTTCCTCACGAATCGCCTCATGGGCTCGGGTCGGGTCGGAGGCAGTCCCGTCGGGATCGGCAGGGTCCCACGGGCGGTTGCAGGCGCGGAGGAGCTGCGGATCAAATTGCAGGCGTTTTGCGCAGACAAGGAGGCGCTGTTGAAGTTCTACGACGAAGAACTTGCGCAGTTGATGCAGGTGCCTGATGAACCACCGTTGCTGACGATATAACGAATTCGGGCCGAAGGGAGCGACGAAGACGTGCCCTCTTGTATCTCATTTCGCATTTCGGAACCCTGATAAACATCTAGACTATACCCAGAGAAAAAAACTGCGCAAGGCTAGGAAACATCATGCGCGCTAACGATCATATTGCGTCCGTTCGGTCGCACACTACGTTTATATGTATCCTTGGATAAGGGTTTTCGCATGTCTATCGGGCGCATGCATCGTCAGGGCCGTCTTTTTTCGCGCTCGGGTTAGAAGGAGTAACGAACCAAAAGCATCCTCCTCGTCCTTTCCACCCGGACCGAGTCCGAGACTGCCGTAGTACTGGCGCACGCGACGGTAGACGCTGTACCCGAGGCCCTCGTAAAAGTCGATAGCAATCGAGTTTGTGCAGCGGACGTATAGATCGACGAAGAGCCCGGCGTACACGTCATCAGATACCTTCTCGAGGAAGTTCATGAACGTGCGGGCGAGCGAGAGACGCCGGTATTCCGGTGCGACGGTCAAGGCGGTAACGTGACCGTGAAAATCGTTGGGCGATCCTTCGGCTTTGCCTACGACTGTTGGGAAAACGAGGAGTGTTTTTGTTGGATTTCACACGGATAATGAGGTGGGGCCGGACTCGCGAGAAAAGAAAAGGAGACGTGCCGTATCCCATCAGTCGTCCGCTCGGGTGCTGAGCGGTGCAACACATGTCGGGCCATCGGGAGAGGTAATTGAAATAGAAGCCGAGGCCATACTGCGTGGGTGAAATCAAGGGTTATGAGCGCGATGATGATGGCGATGGCGGTGGTGGTGGTGGACAGTGGGAATGTATGCATGTGGGGGGATTGCCGCGGATCCGCGGATCCCCCCCACTCACTCGCCTGCGGCTGCTTGGTTGCTGTACGCACCGTTTCAGTCCAAATGTCAAGGTTGCTGGGGTGCACGTGATAGTAGTGATTGAGAAGTGATAGGGAAGAGGGCGATGCATGCAACGCAAGAATGTCACTGGTGAAGAACTGCGGTACTGCGGGGACGTGGACACGCACATGTTGTTGAATTTGAAAAGGTCGTCCGCGCGGAAAGGGCGAATTATGCTCATTGTGGAGTAAAGCTTGGGGGCCTGGGCCGGGGGATCTGTCGTCCGAGTCGCTGTCGCTGGTGGATGACGATGACTGACTCCGAGTCGTACGAGTCGGGATAGTCGGGTCGGCACCTTACGGATCCGGATCCGGTAAATCACATAATGATTCTCAGTCAGCGCGCGCGCGCGCGCCGTGACAGGCATGCAATAATCGATCATACTTGTACTACGTCGCATTATTATCACAACATTTGATGGTACCACAATTTTAATTTCAGATCGGCATATGGAGTAGGTAAGACAGCTAAGTGCGCAGAGTGAGATGGATTGATGAGAGAAGGAAAGGTAAATGTGAAGAGACAATGTGTGAGTGAGAAATTAATAGATGGCTAATGGATGAGTAAGAAAAAAAGCCAAGGCCAAGAGAAATGAGATCGAATCTAAGCATAAACTTGTGTTGGGGGCTGCGCTGCGAACGGTGCTAATAATTGACATCGACCCTGCTGCGTAACATTCTGGGAAGGTGCTTTTAGTTCGCTCCGTGATGATGACGATGAGCTGCCGAACGGCCGCGAGAATGGGAGGGACCGAAGAATGCGGAACGTAGACGAGCTGTGCGAGGATCGCTTCTCCTGCCGCGACTGAGCCACGTGCACCGGTGCCGGTGCTGCCGGATATGTCTCGTACTGAACTTGAGGGCCGTAGTGCTCGGACTTTGAGCGGGGGTCCACTTCCATGGAGCTCTCATCAAATGTGGATGGGGTCCGAGGAGAGAAAGATGCATCGGAAGATGAGGGCGAGCCGGGTGAATAGCCCAATTGAGGTAGAGCAGCGGGGATAACATGGGAAACGCGGCGCGACGGCGGCGCGACCAGGGACATGATAGCATCATGGTGCGCCATGATATCGTTTTCAGTGATGCTCAGCTCGAAATCGAGAACGTCGAGGAACTCGCGCTCAATCCGGCCAATGTCGCGCTTGCCAAATACTCCTGTGCACACAGCCCAGTGTACGTTCTTAAGCGACGAGTCATTCAAATACTATGAGGGATATGAGTCAGGAAACGATCGACTACAGGAGGATGCTGAATTGCTTACTTTGCTGGCGGCGATGAGAGCGCCCAGGAAGACCCGTTCGTTGGCCCACTCCTCGAGGGCGATGTGGAGGTGGGGCTTGGCCCTGTTAAGATAGACGAGGGTGGCCAAGACGACGGGCAGTTCAACTTCAGCCCGGTTAAGGACGTTGTTGACCAAGGTGGAGAAGGCTGAGCCTTCTGAGTGTCTTGAGAGGGCACGGCCGCGGCCGGAATGTGAGGGGCGGCTCAGAGCAAAGTCGACGGCCTCAATGACAGTGTCGATAAGATGTTCTATGACTGGGGTTTAGCCAAGGCACGGCAATGTTAAGCGAATACTACTTACCGATGATGGGACGAGAGAGCTTCTGGCCGACGAGCTCAAGGAGCTCAAGAGAGTGAGTCGAGGACTCGACGAGGCTAGCTTTGTGGATCGGAGAGTAAGTCATTGCGAGAGGGGAGGGAGGATGGCTTGAAAGGGAGGGGGGCTAGGAGAGGAGGAGGCGGATGTGGCAGGAGAGACATGGAATTGCGGATTATTATATAGATGTGGGCGGTGTGGGTGTAAGTGAACGCCTGACTCGCGCAGTGTTCGGAAGTAGAGACCAATGAGAGCTGACGATGACCGCCGGCTCTATGACTCTAGATTTGATCGGGCTCCCGTTGCACCCGACCCGGCCGAACCCGCCAAGCATCCATATGCCGAAACTCCGCGCGTGTCAATCGTCTCATCAACATGACACACTACATTGTGCCATTACCCACTCTCTTTCGGGCGACGGGCGAGGTGGAAACCCTCAACCCCCTCTCTCTACCCTGGTGCCGCGTGCCGCAACCCACGTTCATTCCGACCGTCGGGAACTCACTGGCACTGACTGGCACCAGTCTCACTGCCTTCGTCCCACGCTGATCCCACGCAGTCGGATTTTCGTATTGCCCTGTGCCCCACCGCAGTAATGCGCGTCCTTGTTTTGTAATGTGCCTTCCATGAAATTACCCAGATGGAGTAAACAGCGTCTGACATCGAGTCTATCACGCGTACCCGATTGAGTATTTCCAGGAACGGCGCATTGGTCATGCTCCCTTCCTTCAACGATGAAGATGACAGAGCGTCTTTTCAAATGACTCGTATCGCCTATCGCCCGTTTCGCAGCGTCCTGTCCTGCTTACAAATTTCACTGGTTGTACTCCCAGGCACTCCCTCCCAACGGCTGAATGATGCGATTGCTGACACGTCTTGCCTACCTATGCCCGAGCCCAGACATTATAATGATGATGATAAAGGTGACAAAACTCGCTTGTGAACCCAACAGCGCAAGAACATTTAGAGTGGGACCGAACAAAACATCTACGGATACAAAGCATGCATAAAGAAAAAGACGTGAACGCTGGACAGGGACAGCACGAGCATGTCGGTCGCATCATAAGTCGGCTCCCCACCGATGCACCACATGGTAATCTCCTATCATGAACGCAGGGACCGAGTCAATCCCGGCAACGGGCGCTTCCGTGTCGCTTAGATATCCCCGTCATCTGTTTAGGTGGAAACTGCCTCGGGCGCTTGACCGCCACCGTTCAGGGCTTTTCCGACTCGGTTTTTGCTGCCTTTCGGACGTCCGCGAGGGCGCTTCATGCTCGTCCCCTGCGCACCATCATCGAGCGTCTCGTCGGCCGAACGTTTGCTACTCTGCTCGGCAGCAAAGCGGCGCTCCTGCAAATATCTATTCACGTCGTTAAGCCCAGGGCAGAACACATCGTTAACGGAATCGCGGGAGCAGTAGGGGTTTAGAAGAGGAAATGGCCGTACTGTTGGGATTTCTCTTCGAGCGTGGCTTGTAGGCCAGGAAGCGGTGGCTGTCCGAGCTCGGCGCGCAGCGCATCCACATCTCGCTTTGCTGCGGCGTACTCGCCATCCGTTATCTGTTGTATGCGCGTTCGGAGCTCTGTGCACCTGCCATGGCCACATGTCAGCGACGTGGCTGTATGCGCCCGTCCGCCACGGGATCGAATACGCATACTCATTGTTGAGATGGGCCTCCATCATGTCCGTCTACCTCGGGACAGGCCATCAGAAATGAGACAGGACAGTCGGTCGGCGTTACGCCCCATACCTTGTCACGATCTTCATTCACCTGATAAGCGTCTGTTGTCAGTTCCAGTGCGATCTTTAACGGGGACTCGGAAAGTTCCTAACCCCCAACACGGAGATTTAAGGTAAAAAGATGCGAAACACACCTCTCTCAGGCAATTCAACAATCGCGTCCGCTCGCTATCGAGCCTGTGAAATACCATGTAGAACGACAAGACGTGAATTAAGCATGTGGTGCGGGGCGAAGACGGAATTGCTTAGCGTTCGGAGGTGGCGCAAATTAGACAACTCACTTGTTTTTCTGTTCTTTGAGGTCCTGTATTGATCTCATCTTCTGATCTAGCGTGGCGTGCGCCGAGAGTATGTGGGCGGTCTGCAGTTGCAGTGTAAGGGCATATTTCCTATGGTGTAGTGGCGTTGTCAGTATCTTTCTTTCCTCTCTTTTGCCACCACCCAAACACGACAATTGGCAGACAATGAGGAGATTAGCTGATAGGACTACACAGCCCTTAGGGCAGTCAGTGCCACTCGCCGGAGTTAGGTCCATAGCGGAAACATGGTATGGTACGTATACATAGAGACGCACGGGAGCTGGACGTACTTGAGCTCTGCTGTCTTGGCGAGTTGTACGAGGTTCTTGGTCCAATCGCCCTGGGCGATGAGGGGCTGCTGCTGCGTGCTGCTCTTGCCGGCCTGCGCCGGTGCCTGCTGCGTGCTCGTGCTCGCACTGGCCATCGAAAACAAAACGATGCGTCCGAAAGAACACAAGAGTGCCTGGGGGGTAGACCCTAGAGAGTCGGAGGCAAAAAAGAATCAGAGTGCCTGGGGGTGTTCTTTCGCTACATACGTACATCGCGTGACTTGAGCGCCCGTACGCTCGGTGGTCGGGGCAGCCGCTGGTCGTCTCTCCGACTCGGACGACACCTCGGACTTGAAACATCAACGACTATAACGATCCCAGACCCGTAGCTCTGTAACACCTTGGTGTCGCATTGGCAATCACTACCCCTGCTACCGTCTCCAGTGGTTCCCTCACAATTCAAATTGTATCCATCTGAATCTCCGTGGTTGCATCTTCCAATCCACCCAGCCCACATACACGCCTAATATCCCCTCGTAATAGTCGTGTGGGGGGGGAGAAGGCGCATCTAGTCTCTTCCCTTTTCAGGATCACTTACACGCGGACACCCAACCAAGGTCTCGGTTCGATGTTTATCATGAAGGCCGATGGTAGGATCCGGAACTTGACTGCTGTATGGCCGTCGAAATCTAGGGTCGATCGCCACTCGGGACGGTGCGTTTTGTCTATTGTACACTCAAGCATTAGACACCGTAGAGACGTAAAAGTTGTCGGAATCCTGCCTCTCTTTCTCACAACGTTTGGTGTAGTCATGACATCATCAATTCACCGACCCTACCAATGCTGCGACTCGTCCCCTTGTCTTGTACAGTTGTCTAGGCAAGCTCCTTTCCAGGCACTCAAACAGTTCCGTTTCATCGTTCCACATGTGCAGGTACAGGTCAAAGTCCGATATCACCCGACGGATCTCCACGGAAAGACACGTTGTCACAACAAATGCAATATGCGTATTGAGTCTGGTACTGGACTCATGAGACAACATGCTTGGATTGTCCTTTCAGAACGTACTGGAATCCCATGTGAATCAATCGCCACACTACCACAGTACGTTCGTCTGTTCAGAAACTCCGAGTAAGCCTAGGCCACAAACACTACGTGAAATTGGCCACCCTCCGTCCTGCTTCGATCTCGCAAATCAGGTTTCACGACGAATTGGTCTTTTCTACGTGAAAGGAAGGAGCGATAACCGATGAGTTGAAAAGCACATGGCGGGGGGTGCCTTCGGTGAACTTTTCTGGCGGATCTGCGTTCGTATCATGACTTCTTTTTCGTAAATCCCGGTCTCACTTGTCCCCATTCGTTTCAGAGGACGGTCATTATACGCCAGGTGAAGTGGCCGAATAGCCGGTGGGACTAGATAGGATAAATGATCGACTTTCACTTTTCCTTGCGTGGTCCTCAACCAAAAAAAAAAAAAAAAAGAATACGGCTCTGCTTCATGCCGTCAACTGTTGGTGGAGAGCGGCCGAACTCGGAACCTTGAGAATTTCCTCGGAATGTGCAGCACCGAACTCTCACGCGCGTCGCGCATGGCCGGGCTCAGACAATGGGCATGGTGTGCAAATGGCTCTCCATCGCGCGAGTACGGACGATGCATTTTCCAAGATGTCAGCGGAGGCCAGGAACTTTTGTTGCTCGCGAACTTCAGACGGTACCCATTGTCGTTTCCGAAGGCATTCCTAGAAGGCGCCAGCAGAGCGTCTCGAACTTGCATG
>Ga0209488_10001906_pt1 | contig 17617 bp, 15 predicted proteins | sample Rivendell_Oct201_8_FD_188349 | JGI IMG/M metagenome (GOLD analysis project Ga0209488, IMG submission 188349) | Vadose zone soil microbial communities from the Eel River Critical Zone Observatory, Northern California, USA -... | ecosystem: Environmental > Terrestrial > Soil > Vadose zone >...
ACAGCGTGTACCAAGCGGTGCGCCGCGCCGGCGGGCGCAGCGCCTACGTCGGCCAGCTGCCGCCGTTCGACGGGCCGTTCACCGGTCACCGCTCCGGTGGTTGGTTCTCGCACGCGCAGCTGCTGTGGAGCCAGAGCTGCAAGATCGGCGTGTGGGACGACAGCTTCGCCAATGCCGCCCGGTTCCACCGCGTCGCCGCCACCATCGGCACGCCCGAAGGCGAGCTGCCGAAGCCGCACCTGCACACCTGGGAACGCATCGACGCCGGCCGCGGCCATTGGCCGCACGCGACGCCGCGACTGCCGCGCACGCAGACGCTGGCGATCGCCGGTGGCGGTGGCGTCGCGGTGATCGCGCTGACCGGGCCGTCGACGCTGCTCGAACTGACCTGCAAGGTGCGCGTGCCGGACGACTGGCGCAAACTGCGCGTGCGGTGCTTCTGGGACGGCCAGAGCCAGCCGGCGGTCGACGCGCCGCTGCGGCTGCTCGGCGCCCTGATCGAACCGCCGTTCCGCTTCCCGGTGCGCAGCCTGCTGCTCGCCAACGACGGCGATGTCCGGATCAGCAACTGGTTCCCGATGCACTTCGACCGCAGCGCGCGGCTCGAGTTCATCAACGACAACGCCCAGGCGGTCGACCTCGAGGTCACGCTGGCGCTGGGCGACGGTCCGCATCCGCAGCCGTGGGGCTACTTCAACGCCGTCTACCGCGCCGGCGTGACCGGCACCGGCGAACCGTTCTTCGGGCCGCAGTTCGACGACGCGCGCGGCACGCTGCGTCTGCTGATGCTCGAGGACGCGTTGGACAACTCGGGTCGCATCCCCGACCAGCTGCTGACGCACCTCGAGGGCGATCTGTGCATCCGCGTCAACGGCACGCGCGGCTCCGACCACAACTTCGACGCGACCGAGACTTCGATCGGACGGTGGGGCTGGTACCTGAGTCCGGCCGACCGGCCGTTCGACTCCGACACGTCGTTCCAGTCGAGCATCCAGATCGACTACCAGCCGGGCGGCGGCAGGGACGCGCGCCGCATCCAGGGCTCGACCTTCGTGTTCGACCCGGTGCACTTCTGCAGCGGCATCGACATGTTGCTCGAGCACGGCGTGCAGAACACCTCGAACGCCGACTACCGGCTGCTGGCGTTCCTCTACGTCGAGCCGGGTGCGGCGCGGCGCGTGCTGCAGGAGATCGACATCGGCTCGCTGCCGAGCGAGCAGCAATTCCAGGTGCAGTTCACCGAGTGGAGCCACACCACGTTGAGCGGTCCGTGCAGCCGTGACCAGTTCTTCGGCACCGGCGATGTGACCGACACGCTGCGCCAGGTGCGCGACTTCCTGCGCTTTCGCGTGACGCGCACCAGTGACCCGTCGGCGCAACGGCCGATCGGCTTCGGCTGCCGGCTCGATCGCTCCGGCACCATGGCGACCGGCGTGTGCCAGGCCGATGTGCTGGTCAACGGTCAGCCGGCCGGCCTCCTGCACTGCGCGACGCACAGCGCGCTGTACCCGTGGAAGGAAGGCGGCGAGGTCGAGGTCGAGCTGCCGCGGGCGCTGACCGACGGTCTGCCGACGTTCACCGTCGAGTTGCGCCCGCGCGCCGGTGCCGATCCGCTGCGGCTCGCGCGCGTGTGGGTCTACGAGTACCTGAAGTAGCAGCGGCAGGGGCGTCGCCCGGAGCGACGCCGCGGCGCCGCCGTCAGTCGTCGTCGATCGCCGCCTGCAGGATGGCGAGCGCCTCGGTGATGGCGCGCCGCAGCCGCTGGGTCTGCGACAGCGCCGCATTCTGGATCTGGCGCACGGCGAGAATCACCTTGTCCTCGATCGAGCCGGACTCGACCTGGCCGCCGTTGGCCCGCCGTTCGGCGCGCGCTGGTCGCTGCTGTTGTTCGTCGTCGGCGGCGATCACCGCCTTGCTGCGGCGCACGGCCGGCTTCTCCATGCCGAGAAACACCTTGGCCGAATGCAGCGAGCGGCCACCGAGGCTCAGCCGGTGCAGCGCCGCCTCGGCGCGGATGTCGGCCAGCTTCAGGTTCGGATCGAACTGCAGCTTGTGGACGCAGAACAGGATGCCGTCCTTGGCGCCCGGGAAGCGTCGCCGCAGGTTGTCGAGGATGCTGTCCCAGGTGTCGTTGCCAGGGGCGGGGGATGGAGTCGGGTCGGGGGTCACGCCGGGACAGCAAAGGCGCCCGCGGCACCACCGTCAACCCGGATCTGCGGGTGGTGTCCCCATTTTGCCGCGCACAGCGGTTGGCGAGCCGCGCCGACCCCGCTATCGTTCGGCTGGTCTGCCCGCACCCCGATCCATGGCTCCTCCGGCTGCTCGCCACGGAGCCAGCTTCAAGCAAGGAGTAGCGATGAGGAAATGCATCTTCACGGTTGCCTGCATGGCGGCCGGTCTGGTTCTCGCGCGCCCGGCCGCGCCGCAGTGATGAGGTGGCAGATCGGCGCCCAGTTGGGCGCCAGGCGACGCCTCGGGTGGTAGCAGCCGCGGTGGCGCAGCCGCGGGTGGTGGCTCGTCCGGCGGCCCCGCGCCGGCACCCGCGGGCTCGGGCGCGGCCGCAGCTCCGGGCCAGGTCGGTGGGCGTGGTGGCACGCCGATGGATTTCCGTCGCGGCCGGACCAGCAAGAACCGCCTGCTGATCGAGTGGACCTATCCGGTGTGGAAGCCGCCGGCTCCGAATGCGGGCGCCGACGACAGCAACCGGACGGTTGCGGTGATCGCCGAGCACGCACTGTCGATCGAACAGGCCTACGAGCTGATCACCGGTGGCGACACGCGGCCGTTGCTGGTGCTGCGCGAATGCGAGAAGTGCAAGGGCACCGACCACGCGCTGCTCAACCGCGACCTCGACAACGAGCAGACCGTGCTGCTGACGCACTGGTTCCGCTGCGTCAAGCTGCCGCCGAACGTGCTCGACGAGCAGCATCCGTTCTTCAACCTGTTCAAACCCCAGCAGGACGGCACGCGCATCCCGCACCTGTTCCTGTGCAGCCACGACGGCAGCAACAAGATGCCGTTGCCCGGCGATCAGACGCAGGCCGAGGTGTGGGAGGCGATGTTCAGTGTGCTCGAGCGCGAGTACCAGGGCGACGCCAAGAAGGCGGTCAAGGAACTGCGCGCGCTGCTCAGCCAGTTCGACAACGTCGACGCGATGGAGCGCGACCTGAAGGCCCGCCTCGACAAGGAGGTCGAGAAGAACGGTCCGGAGTCGGACAAGGCGAAGAAGTACCAGACCGAGATCGCCGACCTGCAGAAGGACCGCAACAAGCTGTTCGCCAAGGAACGGCAGATCCGGACCCTGGCCAGGAAGCAGCAGCAGGCTGCTGGCCAGAGTGCCGGGCAGAAGGCACCGGTGCCGGCCGACGCCGGCAAGTAGACTGCGCGGCGGTCGAGGGCGGCGGGTCCGGACCCGCCGCCCGACCTTCCCAACAGCCTCCGCGGGGTTCGATGTCGAAGCTGCCGTTGCCTGGTCCGCCTCTGTGTGCGCTGCTGCTGCTCTGCGGCGTGACCTCGGCGGCACGAGCCGCCGCGCAGGAGCCGACCCCGCCGCCCGGCGTGACCAAGGAAGACGACGATGTCCTGAAGGCCGGGCCCAAGGATCCGTTCACCGACGGCGATCCGAAGCTGATGGCCGCCGCCGGCGTGGTCCGCTACGGCCCGTTCCCCTGGGGCGACCACGTCTCCACGGCCGACATCGACCACGTGCTCGGCACCGGCCGCATCCTGTGGCTCGAGACCGAGCACTTCCGCATCGGCTGCAGCCTGAGGAAGGTGGCCCTGCCGCAGGACCAGGACAAGCGGCGCTACCTGTACGACGAACTCAAGCGGCTGAAGAAGCGGCTGCCGAAGGTCGACGACCACCCGAAGAACCTCGATCCGTGGCTGCGGCTGCACCTGTTCGCGCAGCGCGCCGAGGAACAGTACGCCGACTTCACGAAGCGCATGGGCCTCGGCGCCGCCGAGTTCCCTGGCGGCGCCGCGCCGAACGGCAAGTACCTCGGGCTGCCCGACAAGTTCCTGCTGCTGCTGCTGCAGAAGAAAGCCGACCTCGCGCGCTACCTCGACCGCTTCTGCGGCGTGCAGGGCGACCGCTCGTACCGCATCTGCCTGAAGCAGACCAACCAGATGCTGGCGGCGGCGGCGGTCGAAGGCATGGAGGGCATGGACGACCAGGGTCTGCAGGGCCACGTTGCCTACTCGCTGGCGCACAACTTCCTCGACGGCTACCGCGGCTTCACCTTCGAGCTGCCGCTGTGGTTCGCCGAGGGCTTCGCCCACTGGTACGCGCGCAAGGTGCCGACCGATTTCATCAACGTCACGGTCAAGGACGACGAAGCGGTCGACCAGGAGAAGCAGCACCAGTGGCCGCAGAAGGTCCGCCGCCGCGTGCAGCACGACGGCACCTGGCTGCATGCCACCCAGCTGTTCGCGCTGCAGCAGCCGGCGGCACTCGGCTACCAGGATCACATGATGTCGTGGTCGCGCGTCGACTACCTGATGGCCACCGGCGAGGACAAGGTCGGCCTGTTCCTGCAGCAGCTCAAGCACCTGCCGCCGCCGCCGGACGGCGGCACGGTGTCGACCGAACAGGTGCAGCAGCTGGCGCAGAAGCTGCTGCAGCAGTTGTTCGCGCTCGACGCCGACACCTTCGATACGCGCTGGCGCGAGTGGGTGCTGAAGACCTACGTGAAGAAGTAGCGCCGCGGCCGCGGGCCGCCAACAATGCGGCCGATGTCCATCCTGCTGCTCGCCGCGGTCGCCATCGCCGGGGCTTTCGGTGCCGTGGCCCGTGCCCTGGTCGTGACCGCCACCCAGCACGTGGTCGGCGACGCCTTCCCGCTCGGTACCGTGCTGGTCAACGTGCTCGGCTGCTTCCTGTTCGGCGTGCTGTACGCCGTCGGCGAGCCGCGCGCCTGGAGTCCGATGACCACGGCCGCGGTGTTCACCGGGTTCCTCGGCGGTTTCACCACGTTCTCGAGCTTCGCCAACGACTGCGTACTGCTGCTGCAGAAGGACCACTTCGGCGCCTTCTGCCTCGACCTGGTCGGGCAGAACGTGGCCGGCATGCTGGCCCTGTACGCGGGACTTCGCCTCGGTCAAGGCAGATGAGAGATCGCCGTAGCCGCACCGCGGAGTGATAATCCCGAAGATGCGAGGTCTGCCGTGGCTGATGGGTGGGCTGGTGGTCGCCGTCGGCCTGTTGCTGGTGGTGCAGTCGCTGCTGCAGCGACCGGGCAGCGCGGTCATCGGCAGCCCCACTGGCCCCGCTCCGGCCGACGGCGCCGTGGTGCAGGGCCACGTCTACACCGGCATCACCGACGAGCCGGAGAGCCTGAACCCGTTCACCGTCGGCGGCGGCACCGCGCGGCGCTACGTGCTCGGCTTCACCCACGACGTGCTGATCGACACCGACCCGGCCACCGGTGAACTGCGCGGCGCGGTCGCCGAGACCTGGCAGGAGGAGCCGGACGGCGGCGCGTTCACCGTGCGTCTGCGACCGGGCATCCACTTCGCCGACGGCAGCGAGCTCACGGCCGACGACGTGCTGTTCACCTGGGAGGCCGCGCACGCGGCCAGCAGCCTGCTCGGCTCGATGGGCGACGGCATGAACCTGGTGCGCACGGTGCAGCTGCTCGATGGCACGCCTGCGCGACTGCGCATCGAACTGCAGCGGCCGCACTTCGCCGGCGTACGCGCGGTCGGCGAGTCGTGGATCGTGGTGCAGAAGCAGTTCTTCATGACGCGGCTGCGCGAGCTGGCGGCCGCCGCGGGCCTCGACGAGGCGCCGCAACCCGGCAGCGCCGAGTTCCCCAGGTTGCTGGCGAGCATCAAGGACAGCGGACCCGGTAGCGGTCCGTACATGATCGGTCAGGACGAGCAAGGGCGCAGCACCTGGCGCCAGGGTCAGGACCTGCGGTTGGTGCGCAATCCGCTGTGCTGGCGACGCTCGGCCGCGTCCGGCAGCTGGAACTTCGAGGGCATCCGGCTGCTGTTCCAGGGCGACCCGTCGGTGGCCTACACCGAGCTGACGAAGAAGAACCTCGACTGGTACGGCGCCGCCGGGATCGATCGCATCCTCGAGCGCGAGCCGAAACTGCGCGCCGATTATCGCAAGGTGGTCTACGACTACCCGAACCTCGGCATCTACATGGTGCAGTGGAACCACCGCAACCAAGCACTCGCCGACGTGCGCGTGCGGCAGGCGCTGGCGATGCTGTTCGACCGGCAGGCGATCACCGACAAGCTGCTCGAAGGCAACGCCCGCCCGGCGGTCGCCTACGGCAAGCTGGGCCAGCCCGGCTATCCGCGCGACCTGCAGCCGCCGAAGTTCGACCCGGTGGCGGCGCGGCGGCTGTTGCGCGAGGCCGGCTACGACCACGAGGCCGGCACGCCGCTCAAGCTGCGCCTGTTCACCGGTGCCGGCAACGAGGTGTTCCGCCGCATCCTCGACCTCGCCAGCGATGCGGCGGCGCACGCCGGCGTCGAGCTCGAGGTGCGCACCGCCGAGTGGGGAGGGTTGGCCGACCTGACCAAGACCAGCGATGCCTGGGACGGCGTGCTGCTCTATTTCGGCTTCCGCAGCTACGTCGACCCGTACGACATGTTCCATTCGGCCGGCGGCAGCAACGTCATGGGCTTCCGCGACGACGAGGTCGATCGTCTGCTGGAGCAGGCCCGCACCGAGCGCGACGGCGCGCAGCGGGCCGCCCTGTTCGAACAGGCGCACCGGCGCATCGACGAACTGCAGCCGGTGGCGTTCCTGGCGCACGTGCTGGTGGCGGTGCTGTTCAACGCCCACATCGAGAACGCCGAGCCCGGGCCGCTCGGGCTGTGGCCCGAACGCTTCTGGGTGCCGCTGCAGTACCAGCGGCACTGAGCGACCCTGGGCCGGGCGTTCTGCCGTGCCCGCGCGCCGGGCCTTGCGTCCATCGCTTAGTTTACTAAGCTTCGAGCAATAAGTGACCGATACCGCGCAAGCCGAGGGCCGCGAGATGCCGACTCCTGAACCGACCGAACGCGAACTGCAGCTGTTGAAGGTGCTGTGGCAGCGCGGCGAAGCCACCGTGCGCGAGGTGTACATGGCGCTGCGCGACCAGCTGCCGATCGTGCAGAACACCGTGCAGGCGTTCCTGCGGATCATGGAGCAGAAGGGTCTGGTGACGCACCGGCTGGTCGGCCGCTCGTTCGTCTACCGCGCCGCGGCGGCGCGGCAGCACACCAGCAAGAACCTGCTGACCGGTCTGCTCGACGGCGTGTTCGACGGCGCGCTCGACCAGCTGGTCGCCAGTGCGCTGGCGGTGCGGCGGCCGAGTGCCGAGGAACTGCGCAAGCTGCGTGAGATGCTGGCGGCGGCGACCGCCCGGCGGAGCCGCTCGTGAGCGTCGTCGGCTGGATCGCCGAGCACGGTGCCGTGTGTCTGTGCGGGAGCAGCGTGCTGCTGGCGCTGGTCACCGCCCTCGTGGCGCTGTCGCGCGATGTCGCCGAACGGCGGCGGCTCGGCATCCTCGGTGCGGGTGCTGTGCTGGTCTATCTCGTCATGGCGGCGCTGCCGATGCAGCGCTGGCGCTGGACCACGCCGGGCGCGGCGCCGGCAGCGACGACCGGCAGCGAACTGATGGGACCGCCGCCGGCGCCCCGCTCCGCCAGGCTGCCGGTCGTGCCCCGCGATCCCGTGCTGCCGGCCGCGAGCGCTTTGGTGCCGCCCTCGACCGAGGCCCTGGCGCTGCGCCTGCCGCCACCGGCTGCGGCGCGGCCCGCAGTCGCCGCCGACCGATCGCTTGCCGAGGGCCTGGCGATGCTGTGGGGTGTCGGTGCCGGCGGTGCCATGCTGTGGCTTCTGCTCGGCGGGCTGTCGCTGCTGCGCGTGCTGTGGACCAGTCGGCGGGCGCCGGCATGGCTGCTCGCCGAACTGCCGCCGCAGGCGCGCGTCCGGCTGCGCATTGCCCGCCGGCCGGTGCGGCCGTTCTGCTGCGGTGTGCTGCGGCCCTGCGTCGTGCTGCCCGCGTCGCTGTGCGCACCGGGCCGCGCCGCGGCGGCGCGCGCGGTGCTGCGCCACGAACTGGCGCACCTGCGGCTCGGCGATGCGCGCGCGCAGGCGCTGTTCGCCGTGTTGCTGCCGCTGCTGTTCTTCCACCCGCTGTTCTGGTGGTTGCGCCGGCAGGTGCGGTTCTGCGGCGAACTGCTGGCCGACGATGCCGCGGCGCAGCAGGGCGGCGTGCACGACTACGTCCACGAACTGCTCGAACTGGCCGAGCGCGACCATCCGGTGATGGCGGGCGCGGTCGCCGTGTCCATCTTCCATCACCCGTCCGAGTTCTACCGGAGGATCCAGATGTTGCTGCAACGAGAGCGTCCATTGTCCCACCGAACCTCGCGCACACGCTTGCTGCTGCGCACGTGCGCCACCGTCGCCGCGGTGGTCGTCACCGCCGGCTTCTTCGGCGCGCCACCGCTGCCGGCGCAGGAGCCTTCGCCGCCGGCGAGTCGCGCGCTGCGGCGCGAGAACGAGACGCTGCGCACCACGATCCAGGACCTGCAGCAGGAGATCAGAAGCCTGCGCGCCCAGGTCGAAGCGATCGCCGCCGAGGCGCAGGGGCAGGCAACGTCGCCGTCCGCGGTGCCGCCGATGCGCCCGCCCGCGGCCTTCCCGGATGCCCTGCTTGCGCCCGTGGCGCCGAACGCGCCGGGTCTGCCGCCGGCGCCGGCCGCACCGTCCGTCGCGGACACCACCCCAGGCGTACCGGTGTTGAGCGATCTGCCGGTGATTGGAAACATGTTCCGCACCGCGCCGGCCATGCCGGGTCAAGGTCCGTCGCCAACGAATACAGACCGCGCCAGAGTCAACGTGGTCGAGTACCAGGTGCAGAAGGGCGACACGCTGCGCAGGATCGTGCGGAACACCAACGGCACCAGCGACCCAGCCACCGAAGCACGTGTACTCGAACTCAATCCGGAGCTGGATCCCCAGCGCATGAAGGTCGGGCAGACGGTGCTGGTGCCGAGCCCCGCATCATCCAGGACGCCAGCACCTCCGACCGACTACGCGGCGCCGGTGCCGGCGGTACCGATGCAGCCGCAGGAACCCTACGCGACCGCGCCGTCGGCGAACGGGGCGCCGAGGGATCGGGTTTCGAGATCCACCCACGATCTGCCGGTGCAACCGCAGCCGCAGAATCCCGCAATCGCAAAGACCACGGATCCGGCTTCGAGGCCCGCCCACGCCTTGCGAGTGCCGCCGCAGCCGCAGGAACCCTACGGGATCGCGCCGTCGGCGAACGGGGCGCCGAGGGATCCAAATTCGAGATTCTCGACGCCGATGGTGCCCGACGCCGTGCCGCAATGGCCCGTGCCGGTCGGGCAGCCGCCAGCGGCAGCCACTCGCTTCCCGTCCGCAACCACGCCTCCAGACAACGCCACGCCGTCAGACACTTCGCCGTCGGGCCTGCCAGCGACCCAGAACAGCGCCAACCTCGCCGGCATCCTCGATCTGACCACCCGCTACGTCGATCTGCAGGCGGAAGTGGAAGGCGCCGAGCAGGACCTGGCCCAGGCCAGGCAGAGTGCCGAAGCCGGCGTCGGCTCGAGCACCGACGCCAGCAAGGCCGAGCGCCGGTTGCGCGCCTGCCGGCACAAGTTCGAGGTCGTGCAGCGGCTGGCCCAGGGCGAACTGGAGACTTCGACCGAGGAACTGCAACTGCTGCAACGGCGGCACGAGGACGAGACCGGCGCGCAGCGCTCCAGCACCGAGCTGCAGATCCGCCGCGTCAAGGCGCGCATCGACGCCATCCAGTCGGTGCTGTAGTCGCCGCGCTACTGCGGCCTGCCACTCACGGCGGGCCGCCTTCGCCGCGCCAGCGCAGTACGACGCTGGCCCCCGGCTCGAAGCCTTCGACGGCAAAGTGCAGCCATGGTCGCGCCGCTGTCGCCGGCGCTTCGAGCACCGGCAACGTCTGCCCGCTGCCGGCGAACTGCACCTGCCCCGCCTGCAGCGTGCCGCGCACCTGCAGGTCGATGCCGCTGATGCCCATGTTGTTGCGGATCACCGCGGCGGCGATCGCCGGGAAGTCGAGCGGCTGCGGCCGTTCGACGCGGAAGCGGAACAGCTGCCGGTCGAGATCGATCTGCCAGTGAGGACCGAACTGGCCCTCGACGAACTGCTGCAGTCCCAGCAGTTCCTCGTTTCAGGTTCAACCCTGCAGCTGGATGCTGACGAACGCGAAGTCGTCGGGCAGCGGCGCGATGTCGGCACTCGGCGTGCCGCAGGCAGCGAGCAGGATGGCGAGCGCGAGCGGTGGGGTTTTCATGCGGGAGCCTCAGAAGCGGTAGCCGACGGTGAAGTCCACGGTGCAGGAGTCGGCGTACTGCGTGCCGTTGACCTGCTGCCAGACCGGGATCTCGAAGTAGAGCTGGAAGTCGAGCGCCGGTCGCGGCCGGAACGCCCAGTTGACGCCGAGCGTGGCCCGTTCGCCGCCGCTGTCGTCGAGTCGGGCGCCGCCGAGCGTGCCGTGATCCTGCCAGTAGCAGCGCGCGACCAGGTCGAGGCGCATGAACGGTCCCGGGTACGGCTCGAGCCAGAAGCGGTTGCCGGCGGCGAGCTCGACCACCAATTCGTCGCCGGGCCGCGCGTGGTCGCCGTCGCTGTCGGTGCGCCAGTGGTACAGCGCTGCCGCGTTGAAACGCCAGCGGCCGGGCTCGTAGGTGATGCCGAGGCCGAGGGCAGGGTCGACGCCGCCGCTGCCGGGCTGCAGTTCCGGGTCGAGCCTGCTGCCGGCGCGGGTCACATCGTCGGCGCCGGTCGGCAGCGACAGCCCGGCCAGCAGCGCCACGTTCAAGGCCTTGCTCGCCGCGTCCCAGCGGTAGCAGCGCCACTTGCCGAGCAGCTCGAGGTCGCCGATGCCGGCCGTGCTGCTGCCGCCGCTGCTGCCGAGCAGATCGTGCGTCGCGTACGGCACCGCCAGGCCGACCTGCAGGTCGTGGCGCAAGCCGTATTGCAGGGCCAGCGTGCTGCGCGTGGCGAACTCGTGGCCGGCCGCGGGATCGTCGATGTGGTGGCCGCCGCGCCACAGCGATTCCTTGCGTTCGTACTCGGTGCCGAGCGTCAGCAGGAAGCCGCCGTCGTACAGCGTTTCGCCGTCGAGGACATCGAGCACCGCCTGCGCGCGCGCGGAGGCGCCGAGCGCCAGCAGCAACACGGCGGAAATCCTCACGGTCTCGAGCATCGGCGCAGCAAGGCCGCGGTGGTCAGCACCGCTGCCGCGGCGAGCCGGAGCGGCGTTGTGGAGAGATGGTGGAGAGTAGGGGAGTCGAACCCCTGACCTCGACAATGCCATTGTCGCGCTCTACCAGCTGAGCTAACTCCCCACCGTTGCCGCTCGCAGAGCGCGTGCTCCGGAAGGGGGAGCGAGAAGGTAGCGACGGCAGGGCCACATTCAAGAGTGCCCGCGCGCGGCCCCGGTTTCTTTCCGGCCACGGCTGCCTTGCACGAGTGCGGCATCCGGTTAGTCTGCGCCGCGACTTCGCAGTCGGACGGTCAGCTCTGCGTCGAGTCGCCGGCAGGGTCTGGCGGATGCGGGCGCGGCCGAGTCCAAGTCGCCTGGGCTCAGAAAGCGCGCATGCGGCGACGACGAGCCAGGGGGGTCAACATGGTCAAGAAGACGTCGATCTTCGCGCGGCTCGCCGAACGCTGGCGCTCCGCATCCGGTCTCAAGGTGGCGAGTGGCAAGCAGGACGATGCCGAACCGGTGCTGCCGTCGCGGGCGACGATGAACCGGGTCAGCAACGGCGGCCCGCCGGCCGACGTGCGCAGCACGCGCAAGCTGTCCGATCGCGAAGAGGCGATGGTGGCGATCGGCACGCACTTCCAGGACCTCGCCAGCCTGATGCGCGGCGTGCATTCGCGCATGGACACGCAGGTCGGCAAGCTCGGCGAAGCCGCCGAGGCGCTGGCGCAGCTGCCGGCGCTCGGCAACCAGCAGCTCGAGCTGCTGCGCGGCCTGTCGGGTCACATGGAGCGGCAGAACGTGCTCGGCGACCAGATCGCCCGTTCGCTCTCCGGCCTGCCCAACCTGCTGCAGAACGTCGAGACCGCGCTGCAGCGCGCCGCCGCCAGCGACGAGCGCACCGCCACCACGGTGCGCGATTTCCACGGCACGCTGGAACACGTGCAGGCCTCGATGGGCAAGATCGTCGAGCACAGCGAGAGCCAGGCGCAGTCGGCGCGCAACCTGTCGGAGAAGCGCGAGGAGTCGCTGCGTGCCCTGGCGCAGAACATGGAGCAGGTGCAGCAGCAGGCCGTCGCCGATCTGCGCACCAGCGCGCACGACAGCATGCAGACGCTGCGGCGGTCGCAGGACGACCAGACCAACCGGCTGCAGAAGGCGGTGCGCGAGCAGGCCGGCTGGAACAAGGCGGTGCTGGCGGTGCTCGGTTTCGTCGTGCTGGTCACGATCACGATGTTGGTGATGCAGCTGGTGAAGTGACCGCAGCGGCGCGCATCTGGCTGGTCCGTCACGGCGAGACCGCGGGCCAGTCGTCGATCCGCTACCACGGCAGGAACGACGTGCCGCTGTCCGACCTCGGCCGCGCGCAGGTGCGCGCGCTGGTGCCGTGGCTCAGCGGCCTGCAGCCGGTGGCGGTCGTGCACTCGCCGCTGGCGCGCGCCGCCGAGTCGGCAGCGATCCTCGCCGAGGGCTGCGGCTTCGCGCCGGCGCTGCTTCGCGTCGACGCCGCACTCAGCGAGATCTCGTTCGGCGACTGCGAAGGCATGACCGCACAGGAGATCGCCGCCCGGCACCCGGAGTTCTGGGCCGAGCACCTGGCCGGTCGCGCCGATGCGTTCCCCGGCGGCGAGAGCAAGGTGGCGTTCGGCGCCCGCATCCGCACGGCCATCGCCGCCCTCGCGGCCGAGCACCTGCGCGGCGACCTGCTGGTGGTCGCCCACCGCGGCACCGTGCGCCAGGCGCTGCGCACGCTGCTGGCGATGACCTCGGCGGCCGGCGACCGCTTCGGCGTCGAGCTCGGCAGCCTCAGCGTCGTCGCCGGCGGCAACGGCCGCTGGCAGCTCGAGCGCCTCGGCGAACTGCCGCCGGGCCACCGGCGCGCCGGGCCCTGATTCTCTTGGCAGCGCCGCCCCGAACCGCGATCCTGCCCGGCCCATGATCCACCCGACGCCGCGGCTGCGCTTCGCCCCGTCGCCGACCGGGCCGCTGCACCTCGGCGGCGCGCGCACGGCGCTGTACAACTGGGCCGCCGCGCGGGCGCTCGGCGGCACGTTCCTGCTGCGCATCGAAGACACCGACCGCGCGCGCTCGACCGATGCGTCGCTGCAGATCATCCTCGCCGGCCTGCGCTGGCTCGGCCTCGACTGGGACGAAGGGCCGCAGCAGGGCGGCGACTTCGGCCCGTACTTCCAGATGCAGCGGCTGCCGCAGTACGCAGAGACCGGCAAGCGGCTGCTGGCGCAGGGCCATGCCTACCCGTGCTACTGCACTGCCGAGGAGATCGAGGCCGGGCGCGCGCTGATGAAGGCGCAGCAGGCCGGGTTCTACGGCTACAACGGCCGCTGCCGCGAGCTGACGCCGGCGCAGCGCGCGCAGTTCGAACAGCAGGGGCGGCAGCCGTCGCTGCGCTTCAAGATGCCGGCAGCGCGCCTGCTGCAGGTGCACGACCTGGTGCGCGGCGACGTCGAGGTCAACACCAAGGAGCTCGACGACTGGGTGATGCTGCGGCCCGACGGCGTGCCGCTCTACAACTTCGCCTGCGTGGTCGACGACCTGGCGATGAAGATCACCCACGTCGTGCGCGGCGACGAGCACTTCCTCAACGGCATCAAGCAGCGGCTGTTGTTCGAGGCGCTCGGCGCCGAGTGCCCGCAGTACGCGCACATCCCGCTGATCCTCAACAAGGACGGCAAGAAGCTCAGCAAGCGCGACGCCGACACCAACATGCTCGACTACCGCGACAAGGGCTTCCCGCCGGCCGCGGTGTTCAACTACATCGCCCTGCTCGGCTGGAGTTTCTCCGGCGACCGCGAGCTGTTCTCGCCGGCGGAGATGGTGCAGGCGTTCGAGATCGCCGACATCGGCAAGTCCGGCTCGATGTTCGACGAGGACAAGCTGCGCTGGATGTGCGGCGAGTACATCCGCCGCTGGTCGCCGGCCGAGCTGCTGGCCGAGGCACGGCCGTGGCTCGAGCGCGTGGTGCCGGCGGCGGCGTTCCACAGCCACGGCCGCTGGCTGCAGCACCTGATCGCCTGCTACCAGGAGCGCGTGCAGTTGTTCGGCGAGCTGCCGGACAAGCTGGCGTGGGTGTTCGCCGCACCGCTGGTGCTCGATGCCGCGGCACAGAAGAACCTGGCGAAGTCCGCGGCCAGCGGCGGCTGGCTGACCGCCTACGCCGAGCTGCTCGCCGCCGGCCAGCTGCCGCCGAGCTACCCGCGCGACCGCGCCGCGGCCGATGCCGCGATCACGCTGCCGAGCCGGAAGGACGTGCCGCCGGCGCCCGGCCCGTTCTCCGCGCCCTGGCAACTCGAGCAGCAGTGCCGCGAGCTGGCCGATCGGCTCGGCGTCAAGTTCGGCGACCTCGTGCTGCCGATCCGCGCCGCGCTGACCGGCACCGACAAGGGGCCCGGCCTGTTCGACGTGGTGTTCCTGCTCGGCAAGGAACTGTGCGTGCAGCGGCTGCGGGCGGCGGCCGGCGCGTAGGTTCGCGGCGGCGGTTCAGCGGCCGCGGCGCGGCGGCGGCGGGTCCGGTTCGGTGCCCTGGTCCGGATCGGGCCGGCCCGGCGCCGGCAGACCGCTGCGCTGCGCCGCCTCGAACAGCAGCTGCTGGCGCGCCGGCTCGGCGGTCGTCGTCGCTGCACGCAGCAGCCAGTCCCAGCGCGTCACCGGCCACAGGCACCAGCAGCAAAGACTGACGAACAGCGCGGCGACGCCGGCCCGCAGCGCCCGCGTGAACGCCGTGGCCGGGCCACGGCCAGGATCGAAGCCGAAGAACGTCAACAGGAAACCGGTCAGCAGGCCGCCGATGTGCGCGGTGTTGCTGACCATCGGCAGCAGCCAGCCGATGACGAGGTTGACGGCGATCAGCGACAGCAACTGCCGCGGGCCCTGGAAATCCAGGAACGACAGCAGATCGCGGCCGCCGCGCATGTTCATCGCCACCGCCGCACCCATCATCCCGAACAGCGCGCCGGAGCCGCCGACCACCGCCTGCCGCGGATCTGCCCACAGGCAGACGGCGACGCCGGCGCCGACGGCGGTGACCGCGTACAGCACGGCGAAACGCACGCTGCCGAGCGAGTGCTCGAGCATCGGTCCGATCCACATCAGCGCCGACAGGTTGAACAGCAGGTGGACGATGCCGCCGTGCAGGAAGGCGTGCGTCAGCAGGCGCCAGCTCTCACCGCTGGCGACCAGTGCCGGCGTCATCAGACCGGCGTTCTGCAGCTTGATGGCCGGCTCGGTGTCGGCGAACGTCAACACTGCGACGGTCACGTAGGCGAGCGCGCACAGGAACGTCACCGGCGCCGCGTTGGCGCGCCGCAACAGCTCGTTCACTTGCCGGCTCCTGTGCGCCACAGGGCGACGCGGGCGCGCGCGCGGTAGAGACCCTCTTCGGGCGTCAGCCGCTGGTTCTTCGCCGGCGGCGACGCGGCGTACTGCAGCGCCGCGCGGGCGCCATCGGGGTCCGCCGCGGCGCGGCAGGCGGACGCCAACCAGAAGTGGCTGCGCCGGCTGCCGCCGTGCTCCAGCGCGTGCCGGCGCAGCAGCGCCACCGCACCCTGGTCATCGCCGAGCAGCAGATGCACGCGGCCGAGCTGCAGCAGCGCCTCGCCGAACGCGTGCCCCGGATCGGCGGCGACCACCTGCTGCAGGCAGCCGGCGGCTTCACGCATGCGGCCGGCGGCCAGCAGCGCCATGCCGAGCTGGTAGCGCAGGCCCGGATTCTCCGGCTCCAGTTCGAGCGCCCGCGACAGGTGCGCGATCGCCAGCGGCAACTCGCGGCGCTGCAGCGCCAGGCGGCCGACTTCGCCGTGCCGCGCCGCGGTCTCGACGTGGCGCAGTTCACCGAGCGCCCGCAGCAGCGGTCCACGGTCGGCGCGCAGCGCCGCCAGCACTCGCGCACCGAGCAACCGCAGACCCGCAGCCACCGGCGGATACAGCAACAGCCCGATCACCAGCAGCGCAGCGCCGGCCAGTGCCGCGGTCTGCAGCCATGACGCTGCCTGCTGGCGCAGCTGCACCGCCGCCACCGGCGAGCCCAGGTACACGAGGAACAGAACCAGCGGCCAGAGTGCCACGGCCCACACGGCCGCCACCAACGTCCAGCGAAACATGATCCGTACGTGCATCCGATCGGGGATGTTCGCCCGCCCAGGGGTCGCCGGCAAGCACACCGACCGGGAAGGTCACCGTGGCGCCGCGGCCGCGCCGTCGCCGCCCGCAGGCCCGGGGTAGACTTCGGCGCCGCTCTGCCGCGCCACGACCATGCCGACGATCCGCCCGCCGACCCCCGTGCTGTTGCTCGCCAGCCTCGCCATCGCCGCCGCATCGGCGCGCGCACAGGTGGCGCGTGGCCAGCTGTTCGATCGCACCGCCGAAGTGCTCGGCGAACAGTTCTACGACCACGCCTTCCGCAGCGCGCAGCTGCCGGCGCTGGTCGAGCGGTTCCGGCCGGCGGCGCAGGCAGCGCAGAGCCGCGACGAGGAGCGCGCGGTCGTGCATGCGCTGCTGCGCGAAGTGCCGGCGTCGCACCTGGCGCTGTACTCCGCCGCCACGCACCGGCGGCTCGAAGCCGAACTGGTCGGCAAGGCGCTGCCGACCGTCGGCTGCCAGCTGGTGGCGCTCGGCGGCCGGTTCTTCGTCGACGCGGTGCTCGATGGCGGGCCGGCACAGCGGGCCGGGCTGCAGCGCGGTGACCGCGTGCTGGCGATCGACGGCGTGCCGGCCGGCAGCAGCGCGCGACTCGACTGGCGCGCCGACGACGCGCACCTCGACGATCCGCCGGTGCACGACCTGCTGGTCAGCGCTGGCGAGCGATTGCTGCTGCGGCTCGAGCGCGCACCCGGCAGCATCGACGACGTCGTGGTCACGGCGGCGGACTACAGCGCGCTGCGCGCCAGCCGCAGCAGCATGCAGGTGATCGCCGTGGGCGAGCAGCGCTTCGGCTACGTGCACCTGGTGTACGTGTTCCACCTGCAGGCGACCAGACTGGTCAAGGCCAGCCTCGATCGCTTCGCCGGGCTCGACGGCGTGGTGCTCGACCTGCGCGGCCGCGGCGGCAGCGGGCTCGAATGCCCGGGCATCGTCAAGACGCTGCAGGCGTTCCGCGACACCACCGGCCTGCCGGTGGCCGTACTGGTCGATGGCCGCACGCGCAGCGCCAAGGAGGTGCTGGCGTACGAGATCCAGCGGCAGCACCTCGGCACGCTGGTCGGCGAACCGACCGCCGGCGCCGTGCTGCCGGCGACGTTCGCCCCGATCGGCGACGAGTCGGTGCTGATGTTCCCGGCCAGCACGCTCGGCAGCTACACCAGGGCGATCGAAGGCAAGCCGGTGCAGCCCGACGTGCACGCCTCGGACCGGCTCGAGCATGCCGGTGGGTGCGCCGTTCG
>Ga0209488_10001907_pt1 | contig 17614 bp, 17 predicted proteins | sample Rivendell_Oct201_8_FD_188349 | JGI IMG/M metagenome (GOLD analysis project Ga0209488, IMG submission 188349) | Vadose zone soil microbial communities from the Eel River Critical Zone Observatory, Northern California, USA -... | ecosystem: Environmental > Terrestrial > Soil > Vadose zone >...
AGGATCCTGCCGATGAGCACGGTGAGTTCGCCATCCGTGGCGGCATCGTCGACATCTTTCCCGCCGGAGACGCGCTCCCCGTCCGTCTGGAGTTTGCCGGCGACACGATCGAGTCGATGCGGTCCTACGATCCGGCGACGCAGCGATCGACGGCGGCCGTCGATCGACTGGTGGTCGTGCCGCTGCAGGACATCCTCGGCGGCGATCGGGGCGCGACGCTGTTCGACTACCTGGCGCTCGCGCGAGACACCCGGATCGTCGTCTCGGAACCGGACGAAGTCGAAGCGCAAGCCGCCAAACTCACCGAGCAGCTTCAGCGGAGCTACGAGGCCATCAGCGACGCCGAGCGATCGAGCACGAAGATTCCCGCGCCGGCAGAGCTGTTTGCGGTCTGGCCGGAAGTCGAGACAAAGCTCTCGCACGCGACCGCGCTCGTGCAGCTTGGTCTTGACGATCAACCGCACGTCCGCTGTCAGCCGGTCGTGGCATTTCACGGCCGCCTCGCGGACTGGGTCGCTGACGTGCGAAAGCAGCGTGAGTCTGGAGGAACGACGCTCTTCGCGTCGGCGTCGTCGGGCCGTGCCGAGCGCACGATCGAGCTGCTGAAGGAATACGACGTCCTTGCGGCCCCAGTGGAGAAATCAGAAGAGTCGCGCTATGCGACGGTCCTGATCGCGCAAGGTTCGGTCTCGCAGGGGTTTCGTCTTCCGGACGCCGGCTTCCAGATCTACTCGGAAGCCGATGTCTTTGAGGAAGAACGCCGGACGCCCGAGCGCCGGCGGTCCGCGTCGAAGGCCTTCCTTTCCGATCTTCGTGATCTCAAGATCGGCGACTACGTGGTCCACGTCGATCACGGCATCGGCAGTTTCGTCGGCCTCAAGAAGATCGGCCTCGGCGACAGCGAACAGGAGTTCCTCGAACTCCGCTACGCCGGAGAGGACAAGCTGTTTGTCCCCGTCGAGCGCCTCGATCTCGTCCAGAAATACACCGGCGCCAGCAAGCCGCCCGTTGATCGCCTGGGGGGCGCGTCGTGGGAGCGGGTCAAGACCAGGGTCAAGAAGGCCATGCGCGATATGGCGGAAGAGCTGCTCAAGCTCTATGCCGCGCGCAGGGCGGTGCCGGGCCACGCGTTCAGCACGGACTCGCACTGGCAGCAGGAATTCGAGGACGCGTTCGAGTACGAGCTCACGCCGGATCAGAAGACGGCGACGGCCGACATCAAGCACGACATGGAGTCGTCCACGCCGATGGACCGGCTCCTGTGCGGCGACGTCGGGTACGGCAAGACCGAGGTCGCGATGCGGGCCGCTTTCAAGGCGGTGATGGACGGCAAGCAGGTCGCGTTTCTGGCGCCGACGACCATCCTCGCGTTTCAGCACGAGAAGGTGCTGAAGGAACGATTCGCCGGCTTCCCTGTCCGGATCGACATGATCAGCCGGTTCCGGACGAAGCAGGAACAGCAGCAGACCGTCGCGGATCTGGCCGCAGGAAAAGTTGATGTCATCGTCGGGACCCACCGGCTGTTGTCCAAGGACGTCGAGTTCCGCGACCTCGGACTGCTGGTGGTGGACGAGGAGCAGCGTTTCGGCGTCGGTCACAAAGAGAAGATCAAGCAGCTGCGGAAGAAAGTCGACGTCCTGACAATGACGGCGACGCCGATTCCGCGCACGCTGAACATGTCGCTGGTCGGCATCCGCGACATGTCGATCATCGAGACGCCGCCGAAAGATCGCCTGTCGATTCAAACCAACGTCGTCAAATTCGATCCCAAGGTCATCGCGCGCGCCATCAACAACGAGATGGCCAGGGGCGGGCAGGTCTTCGTCGTTCACAACCGCGTGGAGTCGATCTTCTCGATCGGCAGCCTGATCCAGCGGCTGGTCCCGGAGGCTCGCGTGGTCGTCGGTCATGGCCAGATGAACGAAGACGTGCTCGAGCGGGCGATGCTCGATTTCATGGCGAAGAAGTTCGACGTGCTGCTGGCGACGACGATTGTCGAAAACGGCCTCGACATTCCGAACGCCAATACGATCATCATCAATCGCGCCGATCGGTACGGCTTGTCGCAGCTCTATCAGTTGCGCGGCCGCGTCGGCCGGTCCGATCGGCCGGCGTACGCGTATCTGCTGATTCCGCCGGAAGACAACTTGTCGCAGGTGGCCAAGAAGCGGCTGGCGGCGATCAAAGAGTTCAGCGATCTGGGCAGCGGATTCCGCGTCGCCGCGCTTGACCTCGAGATTCGCGGCGCCGGCAACCTGCTCGGCGGCGAGCAGAGCGGCCATATCGACACCGTCGGCTTCGAGATGTACATGAAGCTGCTCGAGCAGACCGTCCGCGAGCTCAAGGGCGAGGACGTCGAAGACGACATCCGCGCGACGGTGAATCTCGGCGTCGATTTACGGATCGACGAAGCCTACGTGCCGGACATGAATCAGCGGCTCATGCTGTATCGCAAGGTTGCCGCGGCGCGTAAAGAGGACGAAATCGACCGCGTCCTGGACGAGGCCATCGATCGGTATGGTCCGCTGCCGGATTCGGTGCTCAACCTGGCTGACTATGGCCGCATCCGGGTGATGGCGGACCGCCTCGACGTCGAGTCCATCGACCGTGAGGCCCGTACCGTCGTCATAAAGTTCAGGCCGCAGGCGAAAGTCGATCCCGTCAGGCTCGTGGCGCTGGTGCGGCAGCGCGGCGACCTGACGCTCGTCCCGCCTGCGGCGTTGCGTCTGAGCTTGGGGGTTAAGGATTCGGGACCAGGGACTGGCAAATCCCGAATCCCCAATCCCAAATCCCGACTGGGTCCCAGCAAGAGCTGGTGGACAGCCCGGGCGAAGGAAACCGAGGTCCGGCCGGGCTTTACGAAGGAAGAGATGACTAGGGCGGCGAAAGACGATCCACGCGCGGCCGGCGGTCTGTTCGAGCAGATCGGCGGCGTGTTGAGCGAGCTCCTCGAAGCACAGTAAGATACTTATTTGATTATGACTTACCGAAATCTTGCCCGCGCAATCGCCCTTGCCGCTGTCTCCTCGGCGCTCGTTCCGGTGGCGGCCCGCTCAGAAATCCTCGAGCAGGTGCTCGTCAAGGTGAACGGCGAGATCTTCACCAAGACCGATCTCGAACTGCGCCAGGTCACCGAAATCAAACAGCTTCGCAAGCCGATCGACTTGAACACCGCCGCCGGCAACGAGGAGCTTCGCAAGGCGATCGCCGAAGTGACGCCAGGGCTCCTCGTGGGCGTCATCGACGAGATGCTCATCATCCAGCGCGGCAAGGAGCTCGGCTACCGCGTCAGCGAGGAGCAGTTCAAGCAGATCCTCGATAACCTCAAGACGCAGAACAAGATCGAAAACGACGAACAGCTCGTTGCGGCCCTCAAGCAGGAAAACATGACGATGGCCGATCTCCGGAAGAGCCTTGAGCGCACCGTCATCGCCCAGCGCGTGCAGCAGGCCGAGGTGTTCGGACGCGTGGCCATCACCGACGACGAAGCGCACAAGTACTACGACTCGCACATGGCGGAGTTCACCACGCCGTCGTCGATCATGCTGCGCGAGATTACGGTGAATGTCCCGGCCGACGCGCGCGGGATCAACGTCGGGGCTGACGATGCGGCGAAGGCGAAAGCCGAGGACATCCGCAAGCGGGCGTCGGGCGGCGAAGCGTTCGACAAGCTCGCCGGCGAGGTGTCTGACTCGGCGTCCAAGGCCAACGGCGGGCTGATCGGGCCGCTGAACGTCAACGAAATCTCCGGCGACTTCCGCAAGACGATCGAAGGCCTGAAGCCGGGCGAGATGACACAGGTCATCCGCACGCAGCGCGGCTATCAGATCCTGCGGCTCGAGTCGGCGACGCCGACGAAGATCCTCGAGTTCGACAAGGCCCGCGATCAGATCAGCGAACGCGTGTTCACCGACAAGCGGAAGGACGAATTCCAGAAGTACCTCGCCAAGCTGCGCGCCCAGGCGATTATCGATTGGCGCAATCAGGACGTGAAGAAGGCGTACGAAGAGGGCCTGGCGGCGCAGGCCAAGGCGATGTCGTCGCCAGCGGCGCCGGCGCAATGACCGATGCGCAGCCGCAGTGGTTCGCGATCTGGACCCGCTCCAGGCACGAGCAGGTCGTTCGCGAGCAACTGGACCGCAAGAGCATCGAGGCGTTCCTGCCCACGATCACGCGGTGGAGTCATTGGAAGGATCGCAAGAAGAAGATCGACTGGCCGCTGTTCCCCGGTTACTGCTTCGCGAAGTTCGATCTCGAGGATTCGCTGTCCATTCTCAAGTGCACGGGCGTCGTGAATATCGTGTCGTTCGAGGGCAAGCCCGCACCGATTCCCTCCTATGAGCTCGACAGCATCAGGGTCCTTGTCGGGAGCGAGCTCCAGTTCGATCCGTGCCCGATGATTCACGAAGGCATGATGGTCGAGGTGACGCACGGTCCGCTGAAGGGCGTTGTCGGACGGCTCGTGCGGAAGGACGCCGCGAAGGCGCGGCTCGTGTTGTCGGTGGATTTAATCGGGCAGGCCGTCAGCGTCGAAGTCGACGCTGCCGATGTGAAGGCCTACTAAATACTTCATGCGTATTGGCTCTGTTGACCTGCCGTCGCCGTTTGCCATCGCGCCGATGGCGGGCATGACCGACACGGCTTTCCGCCGGCTCGTCAAACGGCACGGGGGATGCGGCCTGGTCGTCACCGAGATGGTCAGCTCCGAGGGGCTGGTGCGCGGCATCGATCGCACGCTCGAGTATGCCGAGTACACGGAAGAAGAGCGGCCGATCGCGATCCAGATCTTCGGCGGCGATCCAGACAAGATGGCGGCGGCCGCGCAGATTGTCGAAGGCATGGGCGCCGACATCGTGGACGTCAACATGGGCTGTCCCGTGCCGAAGATCGCGAAGCACAACGCGGGCTGCAGCCTCATGCGCGAGCCTGCGCACGCCGCGAGCGTGATCGCGGCGATGACGAAGGCCGTGAAGATTCCCGTCACCGTGAAGATGCGTGCGGGGTGGAGTGACGAGGAGCGAAACGCGCCGAGGCTGGCGCGGATGGTCGAGGATGCCGGCGCGTCCGCCGTCACGATCCACGGCCGGACGGCGCAACAAAGCTACACCGGCTCGGCTGACTGGAATCTGGTCTCCGAGATTGCGAACAGCCTGTCGATTCCCGTGTTCGGGAGCGGCGACTGCCTTGAACCAACCGACATCATCGAGCGCTTGCGGTTGGGCGTCGGCGGCGTCCTTGTCGGCAGAGGCGTGCTGCGGAATCCGTGGATCCTGTCGCAGGCCGCCGATCTCGCGTCGGGCAGACCGGCCCGGCCGGTGACCGCGGCGGACCGGGGCCAGTTCCTGCTCGAGTACATCGAGATGCTGCTGCATGAGCGCGTGGACGACGCCCGGGTCGCCAGCCACGATCGCTGGGTCATCAATAAGGTCCGCGCGCTCGGGTCGTGGTTCACGAAGGGCCTCGAGAGCGGCTCGCAGCTGCGGACCGCGATCAACAGCGCCGACTCGCTGGCGTCGCTGCGCGACATCCTGGCGCAGTTCTTCTTCGACGAGGCACAGATCTCGAAGAGCATGTAAACTTTTCTCCCCCTCGAGCCGAAATTTAGAACGCACGTGATCCAGTCAACCCATAGGCGCCCAAGACGCCCGCGATTGGGCATCTGTACCATGTTGCTTGTTTCTGTTGGGCTTGTCGTTGGTGGCTGTCACCGGCCGTCCGGGCCGACGAAGAAAATCGAGCCGACGTACAACAAGAAGTCCGGGCGTCTGGAGCTGCTCCGGTACGACTCAAACGGCGACGGCAACTTCGACACCTTTAGCTACATGGATGGCGCGCGGATCCTTCGTATCGAGATCGATTCGAACGAGGACGGCAAGATCGACCGGTGGGAGTACTACGGTTCGGATCAGCGGCTCGAAAAGGTTGGTTTCTCGCGCGCGCAGGACGGCGTCGAAGACGCCTGGTCCTACTTCACCGCGACCGGCGCCACCGAACGCATCGAGATCTCGACCAGGCGCAATCACAAAGTCGACCGCGTCGAGCACTACGAGAAGAGCGTGCTCGTTTCTGCCGAGGAAGACTCCGACGGCGATGGCCACGTCGACAAGTGGGAAACCTACGACGGCGAACGGCTGGCGTCGGTCGCGTTCGACACCACACACCGGGGAACGCCCGACCGCCGGCTGATCTATGGCGCCGACGGCAGCGCGCGCTTGGAAGTGGATCCGCAGGGCACGGGCACGTTCGTTCCCGTGACGCCGCCCGCGCCTCGCTCGGCGCAGACACCGCGATGAAACCTGTCGTTGGCCAGGTGACACACATGCGTACGCTCCTTGCTATTGCCCTTCTGGTGGCCTCCTCTGCAACCGCGCTTGCGCAGTCCACGGGAGGAGGCCCGCCGGAGAACGTTCGAATGCGGATCGGTCCGCTTTACGTCAATCCGACGATCGCACTCTCCAACGCCGGTCAGGACACCAACGTCTTCGACGAGGCGACGAATCCGAAGACGGACTTCACGGTCACGATCTCGCCGGGGACCGATCTCTGGCTGCGGTTCGGGCCGACCTGGTTCCAGAGCAACATCAAGGAAGACCTCGTCTGGTTCAACAAATACGCGAGTGAACGCTCGGCGAACAATTCGTACAACGTGAAATGGACGGTGCCGCTGAGCCGGCTGACGCTGACGCCCACCTGGTCGTACGTCAACACGCGCGAACGCCCAGGCTTTGAAATCGACGCGCGCGCGCAGCGCAACGACGTGGTGTACGGCGGCACGGTCGATTTCCGGTTCCTGTCCAGGACGTCCGTTGTGGCAGAGGCAAGACGAAGCACCACCGACTTCGACAAAGCGACCGTGTTTCTCGGCGCGAACCTGCACGACGAGCTGAACAGGACCGCGACCTCCGTGTCCCTCGGGCTGAAGCACCAGATCACGCCGTTGACGAGCTTCACCGTGGCCGCCGCCAGTCAGCAGGATCGGTTTGACTTCGATGCCCTTCGCAACTCCGAGTCGCGAAGCATCACGGCCGGCATCAAGTTCGATCCCGCCGCCCTCATCAAGGGTTCGGCGACGTTCGGGTACCGCGACTTCAAGCCGGCGTCGTCCGCGCTGCCCGGCTACCAGGGTTCGACGGCCGCGGTCGATCTAACCTATGTCCTGCTTGGCACAACGAAATTCGCCGTCACCGCGACGCGAGACGTGCAGTACTCCTTTGACATCAATCAGCCCTACTACGTCGCCACCGGAGGCGCAGCGTCGGTCAGCCAGCAGCTCTTCGGACCCCTTGATGTCGTCGGGCGCGCCGGGCTGCAGCGTATGGAGTACCGCGACCGAATCGGCGCGGTGGTGGCGATGTCTGACCGCATTGATCACTCGACGTCGTACGGCGCCGGCCTCGGCTACCACCTCGGCCGTGACATGCGAATCGGTTTCAATATCGACAAGAGCCGTCGGAACTCGGGCGTCGAGACACGAAGGTACGAGGGCATGACATATGGCCTTGCGGTGACCTATGGTTCATAAGAAGACGCGCGCCCTTTCGTAGACCAACCGGTGTCCCTCCGCATCGCATTCGATCTCGACGGCGTCCTCGCCGACATGGAATCTGAGCTGATCCGCCAGGCCGCGGCCGTCTTTGGCGAGGCGATGACTCAGAAGTTGCAGGAGCGCGCGCAGGAACGCGACCCGCAGTCCGACACCAACGCGGCCGCGGACGACACACCTGATGCGCCGTCCACCGCCACACTGGCCGGCACGACGCCGCCGCTGGTGAGGCTGGACATGACGGCGCGGCAGCAGCGCCGACTCTGGCACCACGTCGGGACCCTCGATAACTTCTGGGAGGCGCTGACCGAGATCGAGCCGGGCGCGATCGCTCGCCTGGCGGCCGTCGCGTCCGAACATCGATGGGAGATCATCTTCCTGACCAAGCGGCCCTCGACCGCCGGCGCGACGGCGCAGCTGCAGTCGCAACGGTGGCTGCAGTCCAAAGGCTTCCCGTTCCCGAGCGTCTACGTGGTGCAGGGGTCGCGCGGCAAGATTGCGGCCGCGCTCGGGCTCGACATCGTCATTGACGATCGCCCGGAGAACTGTCTGGATGTGGTGACGGATTCAAAGGCGCGGGCCATCCTCGTCTGGCGTGAAAGTGCGGAAGCGCTGCCCACCGCGGCGCGGCGTCTCGGCATCGGCGTGGTGCGGTCAGTGAACGAATGTCTCGATATCCTGACCACCGTCGGGGGCCAGCAGGATGGGCAGGACACCAACGTGCTCAGCCGCATCAAGCGGATGCTCGGTCTCAAACCGCTCGGCGACTAGATCAGCGCTCCAAAGATCGTCCGCAACTCCCCCACCTCGAAGTCGCAGACCAATCCTGAACTGAACGCCTGATTGAAGCGGGCGCCGAGCTCGGCATGCGCAGGATGCCTGAGGTATGCCTGCAGACCGGAAAGGTCGTCGAAATCGATGACGACGAGGATGTCGGCGAGATTGGGCGCCGCCGTTTCGTAGCCTGCGCCGTGCGTCACGCGCCGGCCGACGCGCACGCCTCGCACGTCGGGAACCTCGCGCACGGCGCGTTCGAAAGCAGCCACAAGTGCATCCCGTTCGGGCTGTGCCAGATCAGGTTTTGGCTGGAACAGGACGACGTGCGAAATCACCGCTTCGGGCCACGAGGCCCGCGGGGCGCCCGAGGTCCGCGGGCCGGCGGCCCAGCCCCTCGCTTCTTTTTGAACCTGGCGCGCGGATCCTTGTGCGCGCCGCCAGGCCGCCATTCCCTGGTCCGGCGCTCCACCGGTTCAGGCGTTCGCCGCGCCTCGCTCTCCTCTTCCGGCGAGTCCCACAGCCGTCCGTGCGCGAACCACTTCAGCAGGACGTCCGTGTTGGTGCGGCGCAGTTGCGCCAGCGTCGGCAGCAGGTCGGCCTGCTCGCGCGCGCGAAAGGCGGTCGGCTTGTGATCGATCAGGATGGTCCAGTACGCGTAGCGCGGAGGCACGCGCTGATCTTAGCCGAGGCGCTTGAGCTTCTCCACCAGGGTGGTTCGCTTGAGGTTGAGCAGCTTTGCGGCCTGCCCCTTGTTCCCGCCCGTTCGATCCAGGGACAGTTGGATCAGCTCCCGCTCGACACGTCCCACGTACTCGGCCAGGTCGAGGCCATTCTCCGGCAGGGCGATCGCGCCGGGTATCGCCGCCTCCTGAGCCTCTTGCACCTCGGGTGGAAGGTCGCCCACCTCGATCTGGGTGCGACCTGCGCTGAACGCGACTGCCCGCTCGACGGCGTTTTCGAGTTGCCGCACATTGCCCGGCCACGGGTACGCCATCAGATGCCGCATCGCCTGCTGCGACACCGTCATCGGCGGTCGGCTCGCCCCGCCTGGCGTCTCCGGCCGGAACTTCTCGAGAAAATGCTGCACGAGCGCCGGGATGTCGTCCTTGCGCTCTCGCAGCGGCGGAATCTGGACGGGGATCACATTGAGCCGGTAGTACAGATCCTCGCGGAACGTCCCGTCAGAGACCATGCGCCGCAGGTCGCTGTTGGTCGCCGCGATCACGCGGACATCCACCTTCGTCGTGTGGCTGTCGCCAACCCGCTCGAATTCCCTCTCCTGCAACACGCGCAGCAGCTTCATCTGCAGCGCGCCGCTCATCGTCCCGACCTCGTCGAGGAAGAGCGTGCCTTTGTGCGCCGACTCGAGGCGTCCCTGCCGGTTGCCGACGGCGCCGGTGAATGCGCCGCGCACATGGCCGAAGAGCTCCGCCTCGAGCAGCGTCTCCGGAATCGCGCTGCAGTTGAGCGCGACAAATCGCTGCAGACGCCGGGGACTGTGCTGGTGGATCGCGCGCGCCACCACTTCCTTGCCGCTCCCGGTTTCGCCCGTGACGAGAATCGTGCTGTTGGTCGCGGCTACTGTCTCGAGCAGCTGAAACAGCCGCGCCATCGGACGGCTCTTCCCGACGATCCCTTGATCGAAGCGATAGCGTTCTTCAAGCTGCGCACGCAGGTACGCGTTCTCCGATCGCAGCCGCCGCTGCTCAAGCGAGGAATCGAGCACGTGCAGCAGTTCGTCGATCTGAAAAGGCTTGCTGACGAAATCGCGCGCGCCGCGCCTGATCGCGTCAACAGCGTCCTTCACCGTGCCGTAGCCGGTGATGACGATGGCGATGATGTCGGGATAGCGTTCGACCGCCGCTTCGACAACGGCCGAGCCGTCGATGCCGGGCAGGCGGAGATCCGTGATGATGATGTCGAAGGCGAAGTCGGCCAGGCGATCGATGGCCGTCTCGCCCGAACCGGCCTGTTCTACGTGGTAACCGCGGTCGGTCAGCTGTTCAGCTACGGCCTCACGCAGGGCGGACTCGTCTTCCACCAGCAGGAGATGTCTTGTCTGATCAGTCATTTACGGGACCGCCAATATTTTGACACAAGGCCGGTCTCGCGTCCAGACAGAATCTGTAACTCAGGTTGCCTCGGGACCTAATCCCCAGTCCCAGTACCTCCGATACAAAGCTCACTGGAGGCAAGTGCCAAGTGGAACGCAAAACAATTTCGATCATGAAGGCCTGCGAGTTGGTTGGCGTGAGCCGGCGTACGATCTACAACTGGCTCTCGAGCGGAAAGATCGAGTACGTTCGCACGGCCGGCGGCTCGGTTCGTATCTTCGTCGACACGCTTTGGCGCGACCCGCACCACAGCGATCGTCCTGCCGTTCAGTCGATGTGGCAGGCCGAAGGGCGTAACCAGGCCTGAGGATGACCGCCGGCGGGTTCAGCGTCGAGGAGCTGATCGGGAGAGGATCGATGGACGAGTCGCCCGAATTGCGTCTTCTGTTTCATCGTCTGAACAACCAGCTCGGGATCGTCCTCGCCCACGCCGAGTTACTCGAAGCCAAAGCACCGGACGACGCCCATCGCGCGCGCGCCGCACAAATTGTGGCAAGCGCACTGGAAGCGATGGGCACCGTCAAAGAAATCCGCACTCAGACCCTCTCTACCCCCACCAACGAATAGTTGTATCGACCTACGAATTATGTGATCTAGGCGTCAACCGTTTGACGTATAGACAGGCGAATACGTCAAAATATTGACGAATTATACGGTTCTTCCCCCCAAGCTCGCCTGCTCAGTTCCGCCTTGAGACAACCGCTTAACTGACTGCAAAGTCATCAGTTACAAGCCTGAATGCATAAAGAATGTCGCCAACTTGGACACGCTGGCGATTCTTGGTACTCCGATTGCGATGTCGTGCATCCGCCGGAACAACCGAGGAGCCCAAATGCGTGTGCAGCCTATCGCCCCGAATCAGAACCGCCGTATCGTCGCGGGAATTCCATTTGTCGAAGCGCTCGCGCGCCGCATGGCGGCGTCGATGCCGAATTCGATCGACATCGGCGATCTCGTGCAGGACGGCGTGCTGGGTTTGATTGACGCCGCGCATCGATTCGATGCGGATCGCGGCATCAAGTTCGAGACCTTCGCCGAACGGCGCGTCCGGGGCGCGATGATCGACGCGCTGCGCCGCGACGCCTGGCCGCGCGGCGTCCGCCGGCAGCGCCGCGAGCTCGACGCCGCACGAGAAGCGCTGCGCCGCGAGCTGGGACACGAGCCGTCGATGGCCGACCTCGCCGCGCGCGTGGGCTCGGATGAGAAACGCCTCAGCCGCACCATCGTGCGCATCAACACCATTGAATCGACCTCGCCACTCAACACCGGCGAGCACATGGACGAATCGTCGCTGCCGCCGGCGCTCGTGCCGTCGGAGCCGGAATCCCCGCATGCGCAGTTTGAACGCCTCGAGACGCGCGACCGCGTCCGCGCCGCCATCCAGTCGTTGCCCTGGCGCGAGCGCAAAGTGATCGGTCTCTACTACTACGGCGAAGTGACCATGAAGCAGATCGGCGCGGAGATCGGCGTCAACGAATCCCGCGTCTCGCAGCTGCACGCGCGCGCGATTCGCCGGCTGCGTACCGCGCTCGGCGAAATGGGACCGCAGCAGGTGGCCGAGATGCGCAAAGCGTTCGCGGAGTTCTCGGCGAAGAAGCCGGTGATGGCCAAGGCGCAACAGGCGCCAGCCGCCGCGGTGGTCCTCGCGTACACGCCCGGCAAGAAAATCATGGCGCGTGCGGCGCTCAAGGTGGGCCGCCAGCGTCAGGCTGTGGCCGCGGCCAGGTAGCGTCCGCCTCCGGGCGGCCTATCCCAGCTCTTCCCGCACTGCGCGCAGCAGGTCGCCAAGCCTGAACGGCTTGGCGAGCCACCTGCATCCGCTTTCAGTCAGAAACTGCTCGGCGTTGGTGCCTGCGACGTCGCCCGTCACGAAAATGACGCGCTTCGACATCGCCGGCACCGAGTCGGCGAGCGCCCGGTAAAACGCGATTCCGTCGCGCTTCGGCATTTTCAAGTCACAGATCACCAGGTCGTACGGCTTCGCGGTGACGCGGGCCAGCGCCTGATCGCCGTCCGACGCCCATTCGGCGAGATACCCCTCGTCAGTCAGCGCATCCATCACCGCCGTGGCGAGGGCCGACTCGTCTTCGACGAGCAGAATCGAGGCGCCGACGATCGCGCGCCCCGGCGACGGGAGCCGCGGCGCCACGGTCGCGGCCAGCTTGCCGCTGACCGGCAGCTCGACGTAGAACGACGCGCCGCGCTCAGGACCAGACTCGAGCCGGATGCGCCCCCCGTGTTCCTGCACGATGGCGTACGCCACCGTCAGGCCCAGCCCCGTACCCTGACCGACTTCCTTGGTGGTGAAGAACGGGTCGAAAATCTTCGGCTGCACGTCTTCGGGAATGCCCGGGCCGTCATCGTTGATCTCGAGAATCGTTGATTCGCGCTCGGCGTCGTGCCACGAGCGCACGACGAGGATGCCGCGTCCGTGCGCCGACAGCATCGCCTGCTCGGCGTTGATGATGAGGTTGAGCAGCACCTGCTGCACCTGATAGCCGTCCGCGAACACCTGGGGCAGGCCGGCCGCCAGCGCGTCGATGACGCTGATGTTCGACAGGCGCTGGTCGTACGCGCGCAGTGCCAGCGTCTCGCGCACGACGTGGTTGATGTCCACCATCGCCCGCGTGGTTTGCCGCTTGCGCGCGAACGTCAGCAGGTTGCGGACGATGCGGGCGGCGCGTTCGGATTCGTTGAGGATGGTCTCGAGACCGCGGCGCATCCCGTCGTCCTGCGTGGCCTTCTCTGACAGACGCTCGGCCCAGCTCAGGATCGTCGCGAGCGGGTTGTTCAGCTCGTGGGCGACGCCGGAAATGGTCTGGCCGAGCGCGGCCATCTTTTCCGCCTGGAGGAGCTGGTGATATAGATCACGCGTTTCGTCGTCGAGCTTCTTGCGCTCGCTGACGTCGCGCATCAGCGCTTCGATGCGGAGCTCGCCGCTGTCGTCAGGCGCGTCGACGCGCGCGGTGAGTTCGATCCAGACCGCGCTGTTGTCCGCCCGTCGCAGACGAAGCAGGTAGTCGCTGACCGCGCCATCCGTGTCGAGGCGGGTGATGAGCGCAGCGCGCGCCTGCGGATCCACAAACCGCTCGAGGTCGAACGGCCGGACGTCTGCTTCAGCGGCTTCGCTGGCGTACCCGAAGATCAGCTTGAGATGGGCGTTGGCGGCAAAGGTCGTCGTGGACGTCTCACCGATGGTGCCGATGTAAACGCCCTCATGGACGGCCTCGAAGAGCCTGGCGAATGCCGCGCCGCGTCGTTCCACGGGGGAATTATAGGGCGTAGGGATTGGGGATTAGGGATTAGGGATTAGGGATTAGAGGGATTGGGGACGAGTGAGTTGTTGAGGGGGCAGCAATTCTTCGAGCGACCGATGTAGACCGTGAGCGAGTTTGCCGACTTCCGTCGAGAGTGGCCAGAACGTGTCTCGCTTGGCTTTTGAAACGTAACCTCGCCGGTCGCTGATGATCATCTGCGTTTCAAGTTCCGCGTGCTCGCCCAGCGCGATCGTGACGCGGTAGATGTATCCGGCGGTCCGATGCCGAGTGCCTTCCGCGATGTTGGAAGGAATTGAAACGCCGGCCTTGCGCATCTGAAAGGTGAGGCCGAACTGCTCGCTCGGAGGGAAGTGATCGGTGATGTCGTAGACGAGATCCGTGAGGTCGATGGCCTTCTGCCAGACGATGAGATCCCGGTAGCTCGTGATTGGGTTTGCCATCGGCCTTTGCCCAAGCACGAGATATGCCGCGCGAATTTCCACGCAAGCCTCGTTGTCGCCTGCAAAACGTGGCGGTTTCTGCCACTAAGGTCACAGCGTGACGTTGCAGATCCTTCAACCGTAGTCACTCGTCCCCAATCCCTCTAATCCCCAATCCCTATTCCCCAATCCCTAATCCCTGCTACAGTCCCCCCGACGCCATGAACTTCATCCGCCCGCGGGACCGGCTGCTCATTGCCGGCCTGGCGGTCGCACTGATTGTCGTGTTTTCGCGGCAGGTGCTCTTCCTGATCGACCGCGCGCGCGAGGTCGAAAACGCGTCCGGACTCGGCCTGATTCCGGCGCTGTTGATCCTGATCGTCGTGTTCCTCTTTCACCAGCAGGGCAAGCGTCAGGAAGCCAAGGCGCAGGCCGCCGCGGCGGAAGCCGGAGCGGTGGCTGCCGAAGGGCGCGCAGAGGAGATGGAACGCCTGGTGACGTTCGGCCAGGCCCTCGGGCGCTCGCTCGACGTCGACGCCATCCGCGACGTCGTCACGCAGCAGCTGCCCAGGCTCGCGGGCACCGACGAAGCGTGGGCGATGATGCGGACCGATCGCCACTGGCAGGCGCTCGCCGGCACGGCGCGCGAGAACCGGCGCGAGCTCGAGCGCACGCGTGAACATCTCGCGGAGCGGGCGCTCGACAAGGAGCAGCGGTCGGCGACCGATCCGGTGTCGATGGAGGGCCACGTCTGCCTTCCGATGACCGCTGGCGGCCACGCCGTCGGAGTACTCGGGATCCCCGAGAGCTCAGGCCCGTTTACCGAAGGGCGCTGGCGCGTGCTGGCGGCGACGGCGGCGCTGCTCGGCATCGCGCTGCGGAACGCGCAGCTGTTTCAGGAGCTGCGTGAGCACAGCCTCCGCGACGGCCTGACCGGCTGTTTCAACCGTACGCATGCGCTCGAGGTGCTCGACGTCGAGTTGCGGCGGGCGCGCCGATCGCATCTGCCGCTGACGCTCATCATCTTCGACCTCGATCACTTCAAGGAAGTGAACGATCGCTACGGGCACCTGTGCGGCGACGCGGTACTGGCCGCCGTCGGCGTCCGTATGCGCGACGTGCTGCGCGGCAGCGACCTCAAGTGCCGCTACGGCGGCGAAGAATTTCTCGTCATCCTTCCCGAAACGCCGCTTGAGGGCGCCAAGCGCGTCGCCGAGACGCTCCGCCGCGAGCTGGCGGATCTGCCGATTCACTGGAAGGACGAGACATTGAGCATCACCGCGAGCTTCGGCGTGACGGTGGCGCTGCCGTCCGAGATTGACAGCGAGGCGATCATCGGCCGCGCCGATCAGGCGCTCTATCGCGCGAAAGAGCAGGGGCGCAACTGCGTGCAGCTCGGAGCGGAAGCGACGGTCGCGTAAGGGGCTACAGCGTGGCCGGGCCGAGCGCGCAGGTCATCGTGCCGTCGGCGACGGTCTTGCCGTTCACGCGCGCCACGCCCTCCAGGACGCCCATCCGGCTGCCGAGCCGGATGACACGGGCTTCCATCTCGATCACTTCACCCGGCAGCACCGCGCGCCGGAAGCGGAAGCGCTTGATGCCGGCCAGCAGCGGCAGGCGCTGGCGGTTTTCGGGCTTCGCCAGAATCAGAATCGCGCCGACCTGCGCGATGGCCTCCGTCAGCAGCGTCGGGGGAAACACCGACGCGCCGTTGGCCTCGGTCGAGAGGTAGTGATCGTTGCGCGAGACGTTCTTGATGCCGACGATGCGCTTGTCGATTTCGAGCTCGGTGACGCGGTCGACCAGCAGAAACGGGTAGCGGTGGAGCAGAATCCGCTCGATGGCGGCGTGGTCGAGCGGGAGCGTCAGGTCCATGTGAGCAAACGATTATACTGGGATTGGACCTCTCGCCCCTGTGACCGAACCCACTGCCGTACCTGAACCCGACGTTCGCGCGGGCGCACTCGAAGCCCTGACGGCGCTCTTCGCCCTCGGCCGCGAAGTGACGTCGGTGCTCGATCTCGAAGAGCTCCTGCAGAAGATTCCCGAGCTCATCTCGCGCATCACGAAGTTCAAGGCGTTTGCCGTGTATCTGCTCGACCCGAAGCGCAACGAGCTGACGATCGCGTACTCGGTCGGCTATCCCGCTGAAGTCGCGAAATCGCTGCGTGTGAAAGTCGGGGACGGACTGGTCGGCGCGGCGGTGGCCGACGGGCTGCCGCTGCTCGTGAACGACGTGCGCACCGATCCGCGCTACGTGGAGGCCGTCCCCGGGTCCAACGCCGAGCTCGTCGTCCCGCTGCGGCGCAAGGGACGCGTGATCGGCGCGCTCAATCTCCTCAGCGACAACATCGGACAGTTCACGCTGGTGGACGAGGCCGTGCTGCGCCAGTTCGGCGCCAACGTCGCCGTGGCGATCGAAAACGCCCGGCTGCTCGAACACGAACGCGAGTACACCAGCACGCTCGAGACACTGGCCGAGGTCGCGCGTGAATTCGGGTCCATTCTCAATCTGGACGAGCTGCTGACGCGCCTGGCGAGCATCACGCGGCGGGTGATCGACTACCGCACGTTCGGCATCCTGCTCGTCGACGGCGAGACGGGCGAGCTGGAGATGAAGACGGCCGTGCGCTACGGCGACCAGCACGTGCCGACGCGCGTCAAGCTCGGCGACGGCCTGGTCGGCTATGCGGCGCTGCACAAGGAGCCCGTGCTCGTCGCCGACGTGTCGAAGGATCCGCGCTACATCCCCGTGGTCGAGGACATCAGATCCGAGCTGGTCGTGCCGCTGATGGTCAATGACCGCTGCATCGGCGTGTTCGATCTCGAGAGCCCGGAGCTCGACGCGTTCAGGAAAAGCGACATCCAGATCATGACGCTGTTTGCGAGCCACGCGGCCGTGGCGATCGAGAACGCGCGCCTGTACGAGACAATCCGCACCAACGAGATCCGGCTGGAAAAGGAGATCCGGTTCGCGCAGCGTGTGCAGATGGCGCTGCTGCCGACCGAGCTGCCGAAGAAGTTCAAGGGCGTCGACGTGGCGGCGCGGTTCGAGCCGGCCTACGAGCTGGGCGGCGATCTCTACGACTTCCTGACGCCGGAGCCGCAGAGCCTCGTCATCGCGGTCGGCGACGTCTCCGGGAAGGGCGTGCCGGCGGCGCTCTACAGCGCGTTTGCCGGCGAGCTCGTGCGCTCCCGCACGTTCCGGCGGCGCTACACCTCGGACCGCTCGAGTCCGGCCGGCGTGCTGGCGTCGATGAACACGATCCTGCACGAGCGCCAGCTCGAGCAGTACTACTGCACGCTGTGCTACGCGCTCTTCGACCTCAAGCGGCGCTCGGTCGTGTTCGCGAACTCCGGGCTGCCGATTTTTTCAAGGAAGCCGACATCGGACCATAGTCCCCGGGGCGCCGATCCCTCCGGATTTCGCAACTGAACTTTCTGGCGATCGCCAGGGCCGGGATTGCGTTGCTTGGCGGGGTA
>Ga0209488_10001909_pt1 | contig 17608 bp, 20 predicted proteins | sample Rivendell_Oct201_8_FD_188349 | JGI IMG/M metagenome (GOLD analysis project Ga0209488, IMG submission 188349) | Vadose zone soil microbial communities from the Eel River Critical Zone Observatory, Northern California, USA -... | ecosystem: Environmental > Terrestrial > Soil > Vadose zone >...
CTGCCTGCTCTCTGAACCGAATTGACTACCTTTCTCATCTCATTTGTCATAGCCATATTCCAGACCGGAAAGATGAATCCCTATGACTGAACACACGTGTGAGGAGTCGCGAGCAGAAGAGGCATAGCACAGTCGCAAACGGATGGTGTGTCTCGATAAGTTTTGATGATATGGTGGGCGCTGACGTTAGAAGAAAGGGGATCAGCGAGTACTTTTCTTATCTCGAGAACTGCATCAGAAAACCAGGTAGTGGCAGTGAATACTGCGATAATGGCCATGTAGGAAGAAACTGAATAAGGCTTTAGTTAATGCATTGGGGTCCCACTATCACGGGATCGCCATTACAGCATCCTCGCCAAACCCCGAAGCCTCATGGCGAGGCCTCATGCGGACCATTGACGGATCATTGACGTTGAGTCAGGATCATTTCGGTGGTAGTAGATTTCGGTGTTAGTAGCGAGTCAAGAGTTCAAGATCGTGCGCACGTCACGCTTATGCCCGCGAAGCAGAAGCGACACGGCCAGCGACGACCGTCGTGGCACTCTTGGTGGCGCTTAGCGCGCCTCCTGGAGGGTTTAAACATCGGAACTCGGAGACACATCAGTGAGTGACTAACTTCGATATTTGCTCCAGCCCACTTTTAAGTTCTGGGGCATGATGCCCACAACAGGAACGATATTCTCGCGAACGACGGAATACTGTACGTCATACGAGCCAAGAAGACAGCAGAACACCTATGTTATACAGAAACCAAAATTCCCACTTCTTTTCAAGAGAGCGCATTGTACAGCTCCTCCTGGACGAGCAACAACGTCTGCTGACTGGCGAGAAGACTCTTCCTCCTTCCTGCGATATGCGGGGCTTCGGCAACCAGTCTCGCACAGGTTTCATGTGCATCTGGCGAATCGAGCTTGAGCCCACTCACGAGAACATCTTGTAAACCCTTCGCGAGTCCAAGCACAAGTTCCTCGTCAATCGCTTTGATGATATTATCGACGAAACGTTTGAATGCGACTAATAAATAGTATCAAGCGCAGTGCCGGGTATCTTTGTTCGGTGATAATAATGGAAAAGGGAATAGAAGCACATGCCTTGAAAGTATGCTCGTACGTCTGCCATAATCCTGAGCACGTCATCCGCGTCCTCTGAAGTTTCCAATATTGCAAGTTCAAGAGGCTTCACGTTGCGAAGCCCGATCTTAGGGAGGTTCGACATGATGGTCTCGAGGGCTTCGATGAATTCTGATGACCGGTATGTGCGCCCTTGTACGCGCTCGATAAAATGGTCGTTCGAATCTTTGTGGTATAGACCTGTGTAGAAGCATAGGAATTTCCTACGGTAATCCTTGAAATAATGGGTATTTTTTGTTGAGGGTTCCCTCTCGACTTCCAGAAGGAATTTGACTCGCTTTGACGTCTCCTTGTAACATTGCTCTAGGTGAGTGACGACGATATTACTGTGGTGGGTAAAGTTCATCAAACAGACTGATTCACCAACGGTCACTACTCACGAAACACGCTGCTTCAGATGATTATGGGTGTATTGCTCGAAATGAGTCTCGACAATGCGCAAGGTGAGTTCTTTTAACTTCCCGACAGTAGCGACGAACAGGGTTTGCGCAGGGTCGTCCCATTTCTCGACAAAGGCGAGGATGTACCCCTTCTGAACTATGAAGGGGTAGTTGTTTGGTAGCTCCCGGGTGACCGCCCTGATCAGAGGGACTCTTTGAGTGAAGATAAACATTAGTACTGCATACGCATGGGAACGCACCATTCCGCGGTCTCCAAAACGTCATCTATGAATATACTCTTCCCATCGTTAAGTCCGATATCCTCATAATGCTCTTCTCCTACGAGGAACGCTGGCCGTGTTCTAACGCCCGATACAACAGCCTGTGATGCCGGCTGTGCCTCAACGGGGATAGATGCCTTTTTGTGTTTACGGTGTTTCGCTTGGGGAATCGCTGGAGAAATCAGTGGTGGCGAGAAGTAAACAGGGGCAGCGGGAGCCAGCATTGAGGATTCATAGGGTCCTTCATCCACCAAGGGTTCTGAAACAGGAACACTGTCCACGAAGAATCCGGAAACGGGCTGTGGTGATGACATCTCGTACAGGACAGGCGCTACGCTGACCTCAATGGGCGGTTCCTCACGGATGGGTTTCTGTCTAAACTGCGGAACAAAGCACGGTGCAGTCTTACGAATGGCGACACGGAATTTGTCTTGTGGCGATCTTATTTGTTGCAGGAGGCCCTCACGGCCAGGTATACCCTCACCCTGCCTTTCTACTGCTCGCGTAAACTCCGTTATGAGTCGAAATATCTCCCTCATAGGTGCGGATGAGGGAGGCGGAGGAAGATCTTCGAGCTCTTTATTTGTCTTCTCGAGGAGCTTGTTTATCTCCCGTTCGATATGCGGTAAGCTGTGAGGTTGTAAGGGGAAAAAATAGCTTCGATAGCACGCGAGAGGGTGTACGAACCGCTCCGAGATGAGGTCGCATAACTTGTCACTGAGATGGCGGGTGAGATGTTCCGTCCCCAGTTTGCTTTTGAATTCCCTCCGGAGTGTTGACCAAGGGACCTTTTCAGAAAAGAATTCGGACTCTGCCCGGCGAGCACCTTCCCATGTGATGCCATCGTCAATCGCTTGTGTGTTGGGACATTTGACGCAGAACCACAACGTTGTGTCCTCTCGCTCTCCCCGGATGAATGGCAGCCAATTTTCCTCTTCAGTTGGAGGAATTCGATCTGGCTTGGTCAACACACCTGAAGATAAGCTGCGGTTTATTTCCCTTCAAGGAAGTAACCTTTCAACTCAACATACCGATGGTTCTATCACCGCGAGGGTCGTACTCTTTGGCCAGTAGATGAGCACCCTGGTTAACAAAGTCGGCTATATTTCGTCATCAGAATTTGAAGGATACCGTATATTTAACGCAGGACGTACTTTCGCAGGAAACGGTAAGCAAGACTATACAACTTGGTTTTTCGATGTAGGATATGGCCAAAGCTCTTATCAGCCGCATCTCAGCATCCTGATCACCCCCGACAAAGAGACCTATGAAGGGTCTTAAGGGCAGCTCGGGATGAGAGCATCTCCTCAGAGGAACTAACCTGGAAGATCAATGAAGTTGAGATCGGTGACATCCGGTCCACTGATATCGAGAACAATGCGATTAGCAGAAAAGGAGATTTCATGTTCAACATTGGCTCCTTGAAGAAAGACATTGGGCGGTGTCGATGGATTCAAGATCGCTCTTTGAGCTCTCCTGATGCGTTCCGTAACCGCATCTTTTTCTGTGATGGGCTCTCCAAACGGAATCTTCTGGAAATTTGTAAGAGCGCTGCCATCAGCAGCGGTGTTCAATTGCAGCGAAACTTTGCATGTCCATGGTGTATTGTCAGAGTGCGTCAGTTGACATTCTGTCGGACATCTGTGTCGTGATTCATCTCGGTAAGATAGCCAATAGTTGATGCGTCAGAAGGACCAACCGAGTGCAAGTCCCGCTAGCGCGTGGGAGTGTGATGCCAGATATCGCCTCTATGAGGGAAGATTTCCCTGCGCTCTGCCAGCCGATTACAGCGATGGCAGGAATATCCAGTGTAACGTCGGCCCTAGAACACGGATTGTTAGCTAGTGGTAAGGACGAAAGCAGGAATACGTACCCTAGAGCGCGCACCCGAGTGAGAAATTCGAACATTCTCTTCCTTCGAGCGGCATATTGTGGATCCGATAGACCGATAGGTGCGATAGTGGGAGCCCCGTTAACCTGAGAGTGCGAGCTCATAACTGATAGAACACGAGTGTTGGGTGCTCCAGGTTCACGACTCAAGATCTATATATAAGGGATCCGCCCTAATGTCGACCCCTATTGCTTTGGGCGTAAAGCGGGCATCTTTCATTGTGATGAAGCAGGTGACTGTCTTGTTCACTTGTACGTACCCAGGCCTGAGGGCATGAACGTCCATGAGGCGGGCGGGTTACAGATAAGGAAAAAAAGAAGGCAACCTGATATCCTGATACTAATACACGCGGCATGGAAACGTCAAGGTTTGGGATTAGATCGACTGTGGATTCTACGGGTGTGTCAATTAAATGTCGAACGGGATAAGCTGTACGGCGTGATCTACACATAATTTACCATAGTTTTCCTACTTATCTACCACTTCAGATAAGCGAAGTGCCACCAAGCACGTGCGTGGAAGCTATTTTCCAAAAGTGACAGGGTTGCAATGCTGGCTGGTGCAGGCGCACCCGTTTTCGGAGTGTTCGGTCCGGGTATTCCGGTAGCGCCGTTTGGATACACGAGTCTTGAGCACTTGACAGAGTGCTCATGGATCCATTCGAAGTGAGGATCCAGTTCCTCTCTCTCATCCGTAAACTTAATGCGTAAGTCCCTCTCCTTCTCCCATATGGCCCTTCACTCAACCCGGGCTCACCAGTTCCCAGCAATCTATTCAGAAGGTCGTCAGTTTCGCCCTCAAGTTCTTCTCGCAGTGTGGCGAGGACTTGTGGGACTGCATCGTAGAGGAGTGTCAAAAGGTTGTAACAGTTAACGAGCTCTCTCACCTGCGTTCTGTTTGCGGCTGACTCCTTTGCATCTCATAGGGCTCCATCAACAATCGCATAAACATCCTATACTTCCTCGATTCATTATGCGAGGCGTCGCTGCTGGCCAAGTCCCGCCCTAATGCTCTGGGCCAGGGTGTTCAACCCGAAAGCTCTTTCTACATCGACTACGTAGGTCGCGACCTAAGCAAAATCGTCGAATTCGTCGTTCCAGAGGGCCGCATAGGTCTCCCAAACCTCATGAGTACGAAGCAGGTGTGCACCCCTATTTGTTTTCTTTCCTTGGACTCAGCGAGGTTAGATTCTGGAGGATTGGCGCAGCAAGCGCGTGCTCGATCCACAAAAAGTCGATGATGCCCTGGAAGCACTGAACACCCGAAACATCGGAGGCGAAAACAGCCCTCCTCCCTCGCCACTCGCTCGTGCGCCCTCAAGACAAGAGGCACTCCCGCGGGATGAGATCTTCAAGCGTATTGAGGCTGATCGTGAGCGACACAAGCGGTTGCGCGAGCGTCGCTGGGTACAGCCCGTTATGCATATCCCTTCTCATGCCGCCCCACTGGCGTCACTCGTGCCTCTCACGGACGACACTGATGGCGCAGACGAGCTTACGATTGATATCGAGTTTGAAAATGAATGGGAGACTACTAGTGACTGGAATGAGGATGATGACGACGCCGTAGCAGAAGAGAATGATCTATGCTATCCAAGAAGTACAAACGCCCCAATGGACGTCTCCTGATACTCATTGCATCGTTCGTACATTATTATTTACTGTGCTGTATCTTAATTTTATTCGCATGCAACCAACGGTTCGGATGTCCTCGATGTCCTACCCCACATCACCACCCTTACGTCGTTTCAGTCGACCTTTATTATCCCTAAGGCAAAAACCTCAGACGACGAGTCGATTCGAAAGTAAGACACCTACGCAAACGTGGCGTTTTTCCGTTTCCGACTTTCCCTCTTCGCCACAGAACGTTGCTGCTTGCGCCTTGCCCCCGCCTCCGGATTGGTGGCAAACTGCAAGACCCCCGTCAAACACCTCGCCGCCTGGCGAGTCTTAAGCATACCTTGGTCACGCGGGCTGTTCTCCGCTCACGCTGTACCCCCAACACCGTCTGTCGAATCTTATTATATGTGGCAGCAAACTTGGTTGTGCCAACTTTCTGCTGGACGAGGTCTTGAAGCTCCACAGCAGTCGTCTTGAGATCGTCTGTGGGACATCAATGGTCGTCCATGGGCGGGGACTAGAAGTACTCACCCATTCGCTGGTCTCGGATGGTGTCATCCTCTGTGATGCGGTATATGGGCGATAGGATGTGGATCAGGAATTCCTGCAGCAGGGAAGCTTCCATGAAATTTGCCATTGCCGCGAAGAAGCGAAGAATAGCAGCGGGTTGCTCGTGCCAATTCTCCTGTTTTCTCGTGAGCGAGAGTTCATATCCATGCACAGGTAGAGAGCTTCACTTACACTATTGGCCGGACGATTTCGCCGGGCGATATATGCAGATCGTATTTGGTACGACAGCTTAGAGAAGAGCCACGCCAGCGGGTTGTCTCCATTTACTTCTTCATGTTCGTGCTCTTCATCGTCCCTGTCATCATCTTCATTCTCAATATCCCCTGCGGGCTGGGGGTCCGAAACTTTTGCAACACAGAAGCACTTCCCGATATATAATAAGTTTTTGACGATCTGAAGCCCCAACGCGGAGTTAAGGTGTGGGCTCTTGAGCTGCGTAGAGTGCTTTTCAGCGATTTCCTTCAGATCCAGCCCGGCCAATGGCGACGTAGCAGGATAGCCGTCCCGCGGCGCCTCTGCAACTGGGAGCACGGAAAACAACTGCCCGAGGACGCGTGCGGCAGCCATCCGTACCCAAGAGTGAGGGAAGAGTAAATGTGTAACGACTGCAGTCCAAGAGACAGTTTGTTCTCGCGTGGCAACGTCAGGGAATATGCGGATGATCTTGCCCAAAACCGTGAGGCTGTGGTATGCAACTTGCCACTCCGAGTCGACATCCATCTCGTCCTCTTCCTTTGTTAGCTGTTCGGCGCTTCGCTGGATGTTCATGTTAAGGCCCTCAATCATGGAAGAAAGGTATGTTGTGGCATTGGCCTGGAGAGCGTCGAGAATTATACCATACACCTGAGCTGCTACTCGTGTCAGTTGGGGATTCGCCTGCTGGTTTGCCCAGGAGCGTAGATGCGACATCAAAAGCTGACGATGGTCCGAATTGAGGCGTAAAAATAAGCTCTTGACGATCTCGGCAGCCATTTCGCGGGACTTGGTCGAGTCATCGTTCGCGATGACCATCACGAGCGCGACGAACAGAAGGTCGGCAAAGTCACCTATCAGACTTTCCTCAAATTTCGAGACGATGGCACTAAGCAGCTCCAGTACGGACAGTCGCCCACTCTCGTACGTGAATGCGGTGTTCTTGGCAAGGAACGACATGGTCGTGCGTAGGCGACCCTTGCCTTGCGGATAGTCCAGCAAGAACTGTAAAAACACAGAACGACACAGCTCCTGGACCTGCGGAGACTGGTTCGTTACCATGATCTCGGATACTCGCTCCATGAGGTCGTAAATCTCCGGCACAATGAACTTGCGGGCGACAATCGCTCGCAGCATGGCGAAGACGGAGGCCTGACGGCCCGGTTCTTCCAAGTCCGGTGCCAACAGCTCAAGCAGGAAGACGAGGTCTTTTTCCTTGACTTCTGCATTCGATTTGTCACGCACGATCGTGGCCAGAGATTTAAGGGCCGTTTGAGCGACTTCGGATTCGGTGTTGCCGATCCCTTTAAGGATATCGATGGCCCGTCGGACAAAGACTGGAACCGACTTTTCGAGCTTCTTCAAAGGGCACTTGACGATAGCGGAAGATGCCTTCAAACCTTTGATAAGAACGTGAGAGCTGCTTGAGTAGAGGGTGTTGCCAATGACCGGAACCATGGATTCCAGTCGAGCCAGAACGTCAGGATCGCCGAAATTGAAGCGATTTCGACGGAACGCAGTATTGAATAGTTCAAGGCCAAAGGCGATTAAACTGCGTAGATTTTCCATTAATGCCAGTGAAAATAGAAATAGGTACGCGCTGGCTCACCGGAAGGAGTTTACGGTATAGTGATCTTCCAAGACCTCTGGGTTCCTCTTTAGCTCGACAATGGCGTCCCCCTTTTCCTTCTTCCCCTTCCGATCGGTCTTCGCTCCGTGCTTATGAAATTTGGAGTTGTGATTGATGAGAGTGTGACACAAAACCAGCAGCTCATTAGGGCCGAGATGCTCATTCGAGTTCAAACCACTAGCGACCCTCTGTAATGCGTCATCGACTTTCAGCATGACCTTCAGGGCCTCCGTTTCCTGCATCACGGCACGTAGTGGCTTCAGGAGGCCACTGATCTTTGGGGGAGTGATGAATTTGGCGATAATAGCGAGGGAGTCTAAGCCTTTCGACCCAGAAGAACGGACTTCCCGCATCTTGGTTTTGAACCCCTCGCTCTCAACATCTTTAGCCGGTTCACCAAATATGACCTCTGCAGATATGTGCGCGACGTCTTCGACGCAGTTATCGAGGGTTTTGAAGGTCTCTACATTCTCCGCTTTCGTAACATGTGTGAGCATAGTGTGGGTTACGTAAGCCAGCACATGGAGTTGGGGACCTCGTGTCAACGCTCCACGCATTTCTCGTAGAATCACGGGAAGGCACGACGGTCCAATCATGACGGAAATTTTGCACAGCGTGTCACGGATAATATCCCTTGTTTCCGAGGACTTGCTGCGCAACGCCTGACTGAGCACTGTGATGAGCTTTGTGATCTGAGCCTCCCTAATAGTTCCAGGAAGGTGTAATGCAACTTTGGCAATGCCGATGGATATCGGGATGCGAAGGCTGTCCTCAGTCTCATTACGGTTCTCGAGGTGCCTTAAAAGTGCGGGAAGGAGCCTGTGGTTGACTGCGTCAGAAACACGACTGGAAGCTAACGCGGGCTCAGAGGGTTTGTGCTCCTCATCAGCGTCCTCCAATTCAACTACATCAGTTTCTCCGCTCGCAATCCCGTCCATGGAAAAGTGAAAGTTGTCTAGGATTGCGACTACTGTCCGAATGTAGAGGCGTTCAGACCCGTCTTTAGCTCCCGACAGCTTGAGATATTGCTGGACTAGTGCATAATAAGCGCCCCAAGAAAGTTGTTTTGCCATGCGGCCCGTAGCAGTAATTGCAGCGGTCAACAGGTGGTGGTCAACATGTGATGCTGGCGTTATAAAATTGCCCACAAGAGGTACGAAGACGTCCGCCAGGGTAGAGCTGCGTAAATGACTTGCGTCACAGTGGTCGGCTAATCGATTCAGCGCACGAATACGACGATGGAGCTGGACATGGTAGATGTTGTTGAAGAAGTTGGCTTCCTCGTCTCCGCCCTCTAATAGAATCTTCATATCTTGTAATGTTGTGATATTGTCGCACCGTGCCACAGCATAAGCAATGACGCCAAGAACGTCCGAGCGCACCATTTCGTTCTTCGATCGGAGTCCGTTCTTCAAGCCAGGTAACAGTTTACGCAGAAAAATTGTCTGATATTCAGGGTCCGACCCTGTCACAACGGCGTTTATGAAGTGCTTGATTCCCTGAGACGAGTTACTTCTAATAGCCAGCTCATTGGGGTCCTGTATAAAGTGCAGTAAGTTGTAAAGGAGTGGCAGCCACTGCAAAGGAGTGAGGGAGGTGTGCGTGGTCCCGTTAAGCTTTGCGAACGCCTCCAATCGCCGGTCAAAGTCGGGTTCCCCAATGCGCTTCGTAGAATAAGCATTGAGCTGTTCCAGTAACTCCGCTAGACCCCGAAGAGAAATATCAATACTTGAGAACGCGTGGAACGCCGCGAGGAGTGCAACTCTACACTGTCTTGACCGGGCCGATTGGAATAATAAGGAGAGGAGTTCGTAAGTCAGCGTATATGTCGAACTCCTTGGCTCCGCCAGATCTGGTACGAGGGGAAGAACATTGGCCACAATCTTGAGGATGTCGGCCTTAACGCGCTCGCCCACATGTTTTGTCGGCTTCCGGAGCAACGGGGAGAAAAGGCTAAGTAGTGTTGACGCCTGTGTGTCATCCGAGAGATAGTGAGCGATGCCAGATAAGATGCCGATCTGGCGCTGGGCCAGTTGGTCGCTCGCTACTGTATCGCTCTTCGTGTCTTGGACAAGGATGGCGAGGTTGGATAAAAGTAGGGAAACATGAGGGCGGATAATACGTTGCGAGATATCCTCATGAAGTGACGCTAGCAATAGAAGACGATCAACGATATCGAGGATGCGTGAGATGACCGTGGGCTTGACGCCAGGAGCGGTTAAACAAGCATACACTTGCGGTAAAACACGCTCGTCATAATCCACCAGAAATGTAGCGTATCTTTCATCGGACGACCAGACGTGAAGAAGTTCCAGGAGAGCAGACGGCGCTTGAGTGTTCTCTCTGGGCAAGGATGTCAGGCGAGGTGAAACGAGGGTACGGAAGAGTTCCTTCATGTATGGCCCAAAGTTGAAGGAATCAGAGATAAGGAAGAAGCCTGCGAGGCGTCGGAAGCCCAACTGCCGAATCATCCGGAGTTGTTTCGGTGAACTACTTTGTGGGTCAGCATCCTCCATATCCTCCGGCGGAGGATCTACGTCCTCCTCCGGATCCTTGTTGTCTTGTCTGAGGGCCTCCAGTGAGCTCTGGGCATGGGCAGTCACGCTTATGGTGGCAGATATAAGAGCATGCCAGCTCGAGATCAATCGCGGACCCAGCTGCTTCAGTACGTCACCCAGTACCTGCAAAAAACCGTTCTGCTGCTTTAGCGACACACCGGCCGGGACCGAAGGCATCGCGTCAATGTCCGTGGCCTCCAGAGCGCCAGGGACAACGTCCCTGAGCATAAGGGTGACTAACAGGTCGAGCTCAGAATCGGTGCATCCGCCGAGGGCTGCCAAAACTGTCCCACGACGGTCCCGAGTGCGCCGCTCGCGGACAAAGCCAAAAAGCAACCGTATGACTGCGTCTACTAGAGCGGGGCGTTCGTCCCCGTTGGTATTGGCAATGTCGAGTTGAGCGAGCTCATCGCGCCATCGGCTTTCGTCTAGTAGACCGCGGAGACGCTCCTCATGTGGAAGCAAGAATGGTGGCTTGTATGTGAGCAGACAGGATAATGCAGTCGCTTGCAAGGAGCGGTCGGGGTGAGAAAGGAAGGAAGTATAGAGATCGTGTAATGCCTGCGTCGAGTGGAGAACACGGGGATTCGTGAAATTTGCGAAGAGGGAAAACCATGCAGCCAGCTTAGTTCGCGGAAGTTTGGCAGGACCAGATGGACTGGCTAGACCGAGGAAGAGTGGGATAAGATCGCGGTTGTGTTTCTCTGCCAGCGAGGCACAGTGCTTCAGAGTGACAAGAAGTTGTGATTCAAAGGTGAGGCGGTCGAATCGCTCTTGCGGTAGCTGATCCTAGAATTAACGACCTTAAGATTACCCTAAGCAAAAACATCGTAAATCCCACATACCCGTACGAGCTGCATCCGGAATGTGTCGTTCGCACACCACTTCGCCAGCGCACTACGTATCTTATGCGCACTCGGATCTCTCCAAGATCGCTCACTCTCACGCACCTCGTCAGCATCACCGGCTGCATCGCTGACGTCTTTCATCCAATCAGGTACGTTCTCCAGGGTTGACGAACCGACAACTGCTTTTAACTCTCCAAACACGACCTGCCATACAGTCTCTCCGCACCGCTCGGATAGCTTCTCTAGTGCATGGGCCGTAGGGAGCCAGACTGGGCGAAGGCCAACCTTGAGTTGCGACGCCAACCAACGCACAGCCAATTCCGATACAACTGCGTCGTCACCAGGGATGACCCGCTCGAGCTGCGTTACGCGGAGCACGCGCTCACGAGAGCTCTGCGCATCAATGGGAACCTCCTCTGCCTGCAAAATCCTCGAAAGGACGAGCTCTTGAGAAGGGCCTGTATCCACAAACGGAGAGGAAAGGAGGTATAGCGCATTGAGTCGGGAGCGGCGTGAATGAGAAAGTATGAGGGACCCAAGATGGCCGTACATGTCCTCGAAGGACATCTTCTGAACCTGTTCAGGACTACTACCCCCACAGGGCCATCAGATAATGATCAATATACGGAACACTATCCTACCTTCTCCGAATCACTTCAGCGAGCCCACCTAGAACAACGTCGGACCAGGCCCATCTTTGCAGCACCTTCCCCGTCCAGAGAATCAGGTTTGCATGACGTGCCCACTCATTGTGCTGGTGTGTGGCCAGTGTTCTCAGGCAACTTCCGAGTACCCAAGATGCGTTCGCTGGATCATTTTGATAGTTTGTCTCGGGATCTGATGTATCGAGTACATCGTTGATAATACCGCACGTGACACGTATTGTCTCTGGGAGAAGGCTAGTAAGGAGGAGCATGTGCTGAAGTTCTTCGATCTATATACTTGGTGCTTAGTGAGAGGAACTCAGTGGGTCAAAACCGATCTCGCACCCTTTCATGCGTGATGACCCAACCTTCGAATCGATTCAAGACCCACTCTTCAACCCGCTGCAGCCAACCTGCTGGCATACCTTTCAGTCTCTGGGTATTGTGTAACGCTGCGAGTAACCCCAGGCCACGATTGGCATCAGACCCAAGCAGGTCTGGCATGTGCTTTACAATAAGCGGAAATTCCAATGATTGCCAACCCCCCCAGGAGAGACCCGAAAGGATTCCGCACAGCTGAGCACCCAAAGTTATATCTGTCCAGGACTGTCGGACAAGATCGCGCCCTGCGCCCAGCCAAAGTGACAAATCGCCTGCCATAAGGACTGAGACGGAAGCATGAAGTAAAGGTGTTCGCAGCGAAGAAAACGGGACGAGATGCGAGAGCGTTGCCGTGATGGTAGACAGCTGGTCAGCTTTAGGTGTGTGTCAGGGGTGTGCGATCTCAGAAAACGTAGAAGCGCACCAGTCATCCGAGATCCTTGGCGTACGGAAGATACAACGGAGATGATTTCAAGGACGCGAGAGAGAGCGTCAGTGTCGCCATCCGATTCCACTGATCGTGCCGAACTAACGAGCCTCTCCGTCAGCAACTCCGAAATTGGAAAAAATTGATCTGCGCCTTTGCAGTGATGAATAAGGGCAGTGAGGAGACGGCGAAGGCAAGTATGCGTAAGAGCGGGATCTTGGCTCCTAAGATGAAATTGGAGAAGCGGTGCGACAATAGACGGTGTAGCCGTGTGAAGTGTTTGCGATACGGACTAAATGTGGTAGCCGCTAAGAAATTTGCCGGCCAACATACGGTAGAACACACCTTGCACGCAAAAATGTATGCCCAAGTACATGCATCTTCCACTCCAGCCAAGTCCTCGGCCATGATTTCAACCGCTACTTCCCTTCTCGACGCCTTCAAACGGCGTAGGACAGACCCCCAAACTTCCGCCACAGCCCGCTGTACCTCCGAGTTGCATTCGGGAAACACAATACGCACAGAGTTCCACGTCCGCCGCAGTAAGTCAGTTCCGGTGGCTGGTATCAGCAAGTGTTTGAAGAGCGAGCTGAAAGTACCAAGGAGCGCGGTGAGCGCAACCGCGGAGATTGATTGCCGAAGAAGTCGAAGAAGGTGATCAAGCAAGTCGTCATACGAAGGTAGAATAATCGAGCGAAGGTCATGGGTGAATTTCTGCATGAGACTGCGGGAACCCAGTTCGATGAGAATAGAGGATCACAAAGTTGGTAAGTGGGCTCACTCTAGTAAAGCAACCGATGCCTCATCATCGGCGTTGTCAAGAGCTCGTAACCAAAGCTGAATTATATCACTCCAGTGATGGACAAGAAGTGGCATAGAAGCGGAGATTTTCGCGGCATCTGTGGCAAACTGAACAAAAGCAGGCGAAAGGTTGAGTTGTCTCCAACGTTCTATGGCTTCAAAAAAATGAGACGAGTCATCCTAATGGTGTCATTCAGATTCTTGAGATCGGGTGAGAGACGACTGGGTCCTCACAGCAATGTCATGGTCAAACCCGGACTGATCAAGGGCCGGCGGAAGATGGACATGCTTTAGCGTCTCCTGATATGACTGATGCTGTTTGCCGGTATCAGCTTTTCCGACGGGGAATTGGGAAGTACGCACTTTGAAGCGCTTCACGCGCTGGACATTTTCTTCTTCCATCCAGTATCATACAACCTCCCAAGCGTGGCGCGGTAGGAACTTTTGCTCAGTACACGTGACCCGGTAACGTGACTTTTATCTTCCAAATATAGTCAACCCCGTGCTGCAATGCACATGACAGGTTCATTTTACCAGCAGTTACCTTGGGTGAAACATACTTTCAGTCACATTAAATGAGGGATGTTATGGTGCTAATGACATGTACTGAGGAGATTTGACTATATACCTATCAATACAATATGTGATGCAGATGTCCGTTGAATGACTCAGAATGAGGAAGGCAGGTTTTTGTTTACAAGCAACGAGAAATCAGCAATATCCCAAGGAAGGAAAAAGATTCGTCAGGAAGGAATGTCTAAATGGGACTGTCTTGTAAGTGTGCAAAAGAAGGCTATAAGTCCGTCAAGAGGTACGTTGGAGACTCGTATTCGATATCATATCGTCGTTTTTTCAAGACCAGGGATAGGCGAGCTGGCATGGCGGTCACGCGTGGAGTCGAACCTCGCAAGTCACAGGGCATCTACTAGCAGAGATTTGTTGATTTGCGAGTAGGATGGTGGTGGGGAAATGGGGAGCTCTAAGGAGGGAGAGACGCAGGAAGGGAAGTGGGACATTTCAGCCTTCGCGTTCTTCTTCTCCCTTGTGGGTTTCCGCGACTGCGCCTCAAGGTCGAGATGGAGTCTCGCAGAGTCGGACGGACTGTGCAATCCGGTCAACCGCAAAGTTTCGTCATGTCTTGAGACAGTCGTTGCACTTGGAGAGGGTTGTCGGGCTTTAACAAAGTGTAATCAGTGGGGAAGCAGGGACTCCGAGAAACAGGTGGAAAAACTCTTACGAGGTAGGTATACGTCCTGTGGCTGCTGAGGCTCTGCGACGTGTGAATTCTGATCGACATTTGAAGGTGTCAGACGACAGATGTCGATGACAGGCATAGCAACAGAATGTCGCTGCTTTTGAGTGTGACGCCGCCGCACCCCAATACCGTAGAGTGCTATGGTAATCGTCATGAGAACTGCCACGACGATGATCCCGACGGTGGAGGCAACGGCGCTGACCAGAGCTGTGTTGAGTAGGACGATCAGATATGTTGTTATCACCTCAAAAACGGTACGTACAGTTCGACATGTCTAATAGCGAGTTGGAAATGAAGCGTGCATGGAAAGCGACGTTCAAGGACTTATATAAAGGTAGGCAAGTCTATAGTGTGGCTCCTGTCGTTTCAAGAAAAATTAAGTCAGCGAGGAACGATTTAGGTAAACGACCGAAAACCAGGGCGGTGGAGATGAAAGAACAACAAGAACTGCGCGGCTAGAAAGAGGAAGAGAAAACACTGCAGTAAATAAAACAAGGAGCGAGCGGTAACCAACGTCAGGGACGGGTCGATCGCCCAGTACAAGACGTACATAACCGGTTAGCGGCAAACCGAGGTGAGGATAGCACGGCACGAAACACAAGGAAGGAGCCACCTAAAAATACGGAAGCCTTTTCATCGAGTTGTGAATATCAACGATGTTGGACCGTGGCTGAAAATAAGTTTCATGTTGTTGTTCTACCTAGGTGGGTTGCTACCCAGAGTGCCTGTGGCACAGTAAACACCACGTTACGTGAGTTGGCATGAAAGAGGAATCAAGGGACGGCTGGACGTGTCGGTCGCGCACTTCGAGGTCACGTGTCACGAACGAGCACGTGATCGAGCCGTCAAAAAAAGCCTCGCTGCGTGGCCCAGACAAGGACATCCGCGTTCGAGTCAGGTCGCCTAGGAAAGTCACCGCTCTTGCAATCAAAGTGCCTCCAATCAAGACCCTTTCAAGGCTCAAAGAGAAAGAGTCTCGCCTCGGTGTGTCTACAAGAAGTCCAGATATAGCATCTTGGGTCTCGTTTACCGCTGACTCAGAGATGCTGGACGATGAGTCTGAGGGCAATGATCTCGGCTTTGTTTGGCACAGGGACATCGAGACGGGGGAATGGACAGAGGCTCTTGCGTATGCGTCCAGGCAGCTCCTAACGAGTCGTACCAGTGTTCGGATCGCCTTCTTGCTAGATGATCTTGCAACTCTTATAAAGAAAGACAGTAAGTAGCGTTTATAACGTGGCATTATACATCAATTAATACTCTGTAGATCTCAGTCCCTCTCAAGCGTTGGAGGTGTTTGAGCTCTTGATCCAGACATATACCCGATACGTTGATTCCGCATCGCGCGATGCAGTCCAAGCTCTCGGAAAGGAACTTGTGCAACGCGAAGAAACGAGGGAACATAGAAGAGGGATAACGGAACAGATCTTGGATCGGTTAGCGACTGAAGTCGGCCGTCTATCGAAGCGTCCAAGGTGAATTTTCCTTCGCTCTACTCTGACTCGGAGTCCCCGGTAATCTATCATCTTCCTCAGCTCGCATGCAGCGGCAGACGTCTTCTCGTTACTGTGTTGGTGCTGCAGTTTGTACGCCGTTGTGGTTCATGATTCTTCCGACCTCGCATCCCCTCCTTTGTGGACGTCTCTCGCCATATCTATGGCTGTCCTTTTGGATCTCCTACAATCCTCAACCCATGCAAAACCGTCAGTACGGAAGGGCGCAGTTGTCCGCACACGCCGTGCTTTGCGGTCGGTAAATATAGTATTTACGTTCATTGAACTAAGCACTAATCCTCTTGCAGTCGCCTGCTCATCTTCCTGATGTCATGAATACGCTTTTGACTCAGTCTAAAACTTTCTCGTCTCCCCTCGTTGTCATCCCCTTGCTCGGCATTGTCGCAGATGTCACTGCGCATCTCAAAGGTGTTAAGGATATAAAATTGACATCCATCTCTGGAGAATTGAAGGTAATTTGTGGGCCGTCAGTGACAGCCTCTGAGTAACGGCCTCTCAGACAGGGATTGTCACCTTGTTCTCGAGCTCGGTACTGATGGCTCGGGCGCATGTACCCTCGCACATCACGGTAGCATATTCAACACAACTCTTCCGCCCTAGGTTGTTGCTAAGATCATTCTAGGCATCTCTCACAGGGTTCATCAAAACCCTCACTGATACCGATTTACAAGGTTCAATTTTGCCCACGGTGGAGAAGGCCTTACTCCGCTCTCCCGAGTACTCCTTGCCTGGTGAGTCTTCGACCGTTTCTTGTCAATCATCTCCTAATCAATGCCAAGTTACGAGTGATTTTTTTCTTGCCTATCCTTATCCCATTAGCGTCGATGTATTTCGTCGCATATTGGTCCCGATCTTCAGCTGTGCCAAGTCCGCAAACCCTGAAATACGCACGAACTCGATTACTCTTTTCAAAATTACTCTCGAAAGGGCTACGGACGAAGGCAAGGAGACGGGACTTACGGAACTGCTCAAACTCGCCCAAGCAGGGAAGGCGATAGGGCCAGATCGCAAGGTCTTATACTCCATGTTCAGCGTCCTTAGTGCATCGCCGCAAGTTTCCTCCCTAATGGTAAAATCAGTTCCGGCGGTGCTCGCTAAGGAGGCAAACGAGGCAGCCATAGCAACTCTTGCCTCATCTCTGACACCTCACCTCGCCCTTCACCTCAGAGAAAACCTTCCCGTTCCAGACGAGGTCTTGAAGCTCTTTGTCTCACAGATGCAAAATAGTAAGCCCATAGTCCGGCGTGTATTTGTCTCTCTCGTCGGTGAGACATTCTGGGTCCTTGGGGATCTGACGACTGCCAGTGCGACCACACTCGCACGCGCCGTGGTTACTGCTTTCGAATCGAGCTTGAAGTCCATCGCGACGAATCCGTTGAACGCTTCTGCGGGTCCAGTGGAAGGATATGTTGCTGCGGCAGTCCTTCTTGGTCCTTTTTCCCGATCGGGAGTATTCGGTAGCTAGTATACATCTTTTTATTTTTCTG
>Ga0209488_10001910_pt1 | contig 17603 bp, 7 predicted proteins | sample Rivendell_Oct201_8_FD_188349 | JGI IMG/M metagenome (GOLD analysis project Ga0209488, IMG submission 188349) | Vadose zone soil microbial communities from the Eel River Critical Zone Observatory, Northern California, USA -... | ecosystem: Environmental > Terrestrial > Soil > Vadose zone >...
GGCCTGGACGACCCGCTCGTCGGTGTCGCCGGCCCGATAGCGCTTCAAAAGCTCGAGCTGCACGTGATTGAGCGGATCGATATAAGGGAAACGGTCGCGGATTGTTCGTGCCAATGCGGGATTGCGCTCCAGCAGTGTTTGCTGCCCGAGGATCGTGAGCAGGGCCTGCTTGGAATTCTCGTATTCGCCGCGCAGGCGGGAAAAAATCGCTTCTCGCAGTTGGGCATCTCCGACCAGTTCCTTGTAGCGTGCAGCGATTCCTATGTCGCTCTTTGCCAGGACCATGTCCATATTCGAGAGCAGCGTCTGAAAAAAGGGCCATTCGGAGGCCATTGCTTGCAACAGTGGCATGCCGCTGTCGGGATGCGCCTTGATCCAGGCGCTGACAGCGGAACCGAATCCGTACCAGGCCGGCAGCATCAGGCGGCACTGCGCCCAGCCGAACACCCAGGGGATGGCCCGCAGATCCTCGACCCGGGTCGACTTCTTCCGTGAGGCCGGCCGGCTGCCGATATGCAGATTAGCAATTTCGCCAATCACAGTCGATTCCCAGAAGTAGCGCTCAAACCCTTCGGTTTCGTAAACCAGCGCCCGATAGGCGCGATAGGCGTGCTCTGAGAGTTCCTCCATTGCTTCAATGAATTCCGGGCGCGGCGCCGCTTGCTGCGGATGCAGCAACGCAAGTTCCAGCATGGCGGCGACGAGATGTTCCAGGTTCTGCCGGCCAAGCTCGGGATTGAGGAACTTTCCGGCAATGACCTCGCCTTGCTCGGTGACCCGGATGCCGGCCTCGACGGCTCCGGCAGGCTGCGCCAGGATCGCGTTGTAGCTCGGCCCGCCACCGCGTCCGACCGATCCGCCACGGCCGTGAAATAGCCGCAGGCCGACATGGTGGCTGCGAAAAACGCCGATCAGCGCCATTTCGGCCTTATAGAGCTCCCAGCCCGAGGTCAGAAAGCCGCCATCCTTGTTGCTGTCGGAATAGCCGATCATGACTTCCTGGATGCGGCCACGGCCGTCGAGGAGGCGGGTGTAGTCTGTAATGGACAGGAGCAAATCCATGACCTTGCCGCAGTTGCGGAGGTCATCGATCGTTTCGAACAGCGGCACGATGTTCAGGTCGAGCCTGGCTTCGCTGGTCTGCAGCAGGCCGACTTCCTTCAAGAGCAGCGCCACTTCGAGGACATCGGAGACGGTGGTCGCCTTCGAGATCACATAGTTGGGTACGGCATCCTTGCCGTGCTGGCGATGGATTTTGGCGGCGGTGCGCAGAATGTTGAGCTCACCGGTTGTCTCATCCGAATAGGTCAGGAACGGCGATATCAACGGTCGCGCGGTGGCGAGCTCGGCCAGCAGGAGGGCCGTGCGGGCTGGCTCGTCCATACGGAGATAGTCGACGCCTGATCCGACCGCAAACAGCTCGGCGAGCGTCCGCTCATGGACGTCGGAGTTCTGGCGCAGGTCGATGCTGGCAAGATGGAATCCGAACACCTCAACCGCCCTTCGCAGCCCTCGCAGTCGTCCGCGCGCAATCATGGCCGACCCGTTGGCGAGGAGCGACCGGTAGAGGATGTCGAGATCGCTGCGCAGCTCGGCCGAGCTGCCATAGGGCTTGGCGTCAGCGACCTCATGGCGCGGCAGAACGTGTTGTCCCAGTCCACGCGCGGACGCCACGAGGCGCGCATAAATCCCCACGATCGCCTGCCGATATGGCTCCGAGGCGCGGCGAGGGGAGTCGTCGGAGGTGCGGCGCACCAGCTCCTCAAGCTGGGAGGACACACTGACGCGGGAACGATTGAGCGACAGCTCGCCGCCGAGCAGATGCAATTCGTCGAGATAGAAATCGAGCACCCGCTTGCTTTGCATGTCGATGGCTTGACGTAGCACATCTGCGTTCACGAACGGGTTGCCGTCGCGATCGCCGCCGATCCAGCTTCCCATGCGAATGAAAGATGGGAGCTCCATATTGTGCCAGGCCGGATCGATGGCGGCGAGACCGTCTTCGAGATCCGCGTACAAGCCAGGCAGCTCCCGGAAGAACGTGTGGTCGTAATACGAAAGCCCGTTGGCGACTTCGTCGACCACCGTTGGCCGACCGCGTCGCAGCTGGCTGGTCTGCCACAGGATCAGGATGGCGCGAGAAAGTCCATCGTCGATTGCGGCGGTTTCCGCCGGCGTGAGCGCCATGCGATCGCGCCCTGCGAGGAGCTGGGACACCTCTATTTCGCGATCGAGCACGCTCTTGCGACGCACCTCGGTCGGATGTGCCGTGAGCACAGGGCTCACCAGGATCGTGTCGAACAGCGCCTGCAAGGTCGCGCGCGGCACCTGTGCCAGCTTGAGCGCCGCCAGGGTGCTCTGGATGGTTCCGGCCGATGTGGATTGGCCACCACCGTCTGCCGTCGCGCGCATGCAGCGGATCTGGTGCTGATCCTCGGCAATGTTGGCGAGATGCGAGAAATAGCTGAAGGCGCGCACGACCTCGATGGTGCGATCGTGCGAGAGGCTATCGAGCATGGCTTCGAGCTCGCGCCGGGCGCCGGCGTCGCCCTCGCGCCGGAACGCGATCGAAATCTGCCGGATGCGCTCGACCGTCGCAAAGACAGCCTCGCCTTGCTGCTCGCGGACGGTGTCGCCCAGCACCCGTCCGACCAGCCTGACATCGTCCCGCAGGGCTCGCTCGCGATCAGGGAGTTCCAGCATATTCATGATGCGCCCCGTCCAGTCGCGCCCGCCCAAGTCCATCGGGATGGCTTGCAAGAAGTGCGCCTGATCCCAGCGGCTTGTGCGATGCGAAGACGCGCGGGATGCCTAGTTTTTAGGCGCCAACAATCCGGTATAGAGCCGGAGAAATTCGTTGGCCGGCTCTGCCCACGAAACGTCCGTCTGCATGGCAGTCGCCTGCATGGCCTGCCATGCCGCGCGGTCAGACCACAGGTCGGCGATGCGATGAACGGCAGTCTCGAGTGCGTCCCGCGTCACTGGGTAGAATTGGATGCCGATCGCGAGATCGACGACCGTGTCGGCCAGCCCGCCGACCTTCGCGACGACCGGTATGGCGCCGTAGCGCATGGCGCAGAGCTGCGTCAGGCCGCATGGCTCGAACCGCGACGGAACCAGGATCGCATCGGCGCCGGCCTGAATCAGATGGGCCAGATCTTCATCATGACCGAGGACGCATCCGATCTGTCCGGCGTGATCATGCGCGAGCGTGGCAAAGCGCTGCTCCAATTCCGGATCGCCAGACCCGAGCAACGCGAGTTGCGCGCCACGCGCGACCAGCGCCGGCACTGCATCAGCCAGCACGTCGAGCCCTTTTTGCCAGGCCATCCGGCTGATCACGGCACATAGCAAATGGTCGGATTCCTCGCGAAGACCAAGCCGGCGCTGAAGCGCGGCTTTGTTTGGCGCCCTTGCCGACAACGTGGCAAGACCGAAGCGGGACGCGATCCGCGCATCCGTTTCCGGATTCCACACATCGACATCGATCCCGTTGCGGATCCCTGTCAGCACAGCGGATCGTGCGCGCAACAATCCATCAAGGCCGCAACCATTCTCTGAGCTCTGAATCTCGCGCGCATAGGTTGGCGACACGGTCGTGATGCGATCAGCGAATTGCAGGCCGGCCTTGAGGAATCCGATGTTGCCATAGCTTTCGACGCCGTCGATTGAAAACGCATGCGGCGGCAGCCGCAGCCGCAGCAGGAGATCGGCCGGGAATTGTCCCTGATAGGCCAGATTATGAACGGTCAGCACAGTGGCCGGACGGCGCTGGTCCTGATAGGCGAAGTAGGCCATGGCGAGGGCGGCCTGCCAATCGTGGGCGTGGATGATGTCCGGACGATAGCCCGCGATCTCGCCGAGACCGACCTGCATAGCGACCCATGCGAGAGCGCCGAAGCGAAACGCGTTGTCGGGCCAGTCGCTGCCATTGGGCCCCGTATAGGGATTGCCGGGGCGGTCGAAGAGATGCGGCGCGTCGAGCACGAGGAGGTCGAGATTGGCCACCTGCGAGCGAAGCACGCGTGCCTCACCGCCGAAGAGGTCCTCGATCATCAATTGCGGCTCGGCCGCTCGGATCGCCGCCATCAGGGCTGGATATCCCGGCACCAGCGTCGTGGTTGCAACGTCGTTGCGGCGGAGCGCCAGCGGCAGCGCGCCCACGACGTCCGCGAGGCCACCGGTCTTCACCAGGGGGTAGATTTCCGAAGCGACAGCAAGGACCTGGATGGCCGTCATCCGTCCAATCTGTCGATCATTGCCTTGGTGATCAAGCTGATGCCGCTTTCCGTCCGACGGAACCGGGCCGCGTCGATGTCGGGCTCTTCCCCGACCACGAGACCGGCTGGAATTCGCACGCCGCGATCGACGATGACGTTCTTGAGCCTGGCGCCACGGCCGATATCCACGTCCGGCAGTACGACAGCGTTCTCAATCTCGGCATAGGAGTGGGCATGAACGCGCGTGAACAGCAGCGACTGCCGCACCGTGGCGCCTGACACGATGCATCCGCCGGAGACCAGCGACGAGGTGGCCTGGCCGCGGCGGCCGTCCTGATCGTGCACGAATTTGGCCGGCGGAGAGATCTCCGCGAAGGTCCAGATCGGCCAATTGCGGTCATAGAGATCGAGCTGCGGCACGATGTCGGTGAGGTCGAGATTGGCGGCCCAATAGGCGTCGAGCGTGCCGACGTCGCGCCAGTAGGACGCGGCCTGTCCGCTGGTGCGCACGCAGGAGCGCGAGAAATGATGCGCGACCGCGCTGCCATGCTGGACGATGTAGGGAATGATGTCCTTGCCGAAATCATGAGTGGAATGAGCGTCGGCCGCGTCGCGTCGCAGCTGATCGAACAGAAAAGCGGTATCGAACACGTAGACGCCCATGCTGGCGAGCGCCATCGTGGGCTTGCCCGGCATGGTCGGCGGGTCCTTCGGCTTTTCAATGAACGAGCGGATGTAGTTGTTGTCGTCGACATGCATGATGCCGAAGGCGGAGGCTTCGCTCACCGAGACTTCGAGGCAGCCCACCGTCACGTCAGCATTCTGCTCGACGTGCTGCACCAGCATCGGCTCGTAGTCCATCTTGTAGATGTGGTCGCCGGCCAGGATGACAATGTATCGGGGCGCGTAGCTTTCGATGATGTCGATGTTCTGGAATACCGCGTCTGACGTTCCGGCATACCAGGCGCCCTCCGACACGCGCTGACTCGCCGGCAGGATGTCGAAGCTCTCGTTGCGTTCCAGACGGAAGAAATTCCAGCCGCGCTGCAGATGGCGGATCAGACTGTGCGCCTTGTACTGGGTGGCGACGCCGATGCGGCGGATGCCCGAATTGAGCGCGTTGGAGAGGGCGAAATCGATGATGCGTGTCGTGCCGCCAAAGTGAACGGCAGGCTTGGCCCGCCAATCGGTCAATTCCTGCAGACGGGTGCCTTTGCCGCCGGCGAGCACATAGGCCATGGCCGAGCGTGCAAAAGGGGCGCCTGTGCTTATAGCGGGCAAAGGCTGGCATCTCCCCAAACGCTCTGCAGGGCGCCTAATTGGCGGGCGGAGCTGCGCATAACTTCATCACGATCGGGAGTTCAATGGCCACATACCAGTCATTGAGCAAATTGCATACCAATTCAGCAGCGCCGCTCGGTCGTTTGCCAATCAGGCCTTCCGGTCCGCGGCTGTGGCTGGCGTCTCAAAAGGCACATTCCAGATATCGCTGGCGTACTCACCAATGGCGCGGTCGGAGGAGAACCACGCCATGTTCGCAATGTTCAGCATGCACATCCGTGTCCAGTCGGACGACGACAGCCACAGCTTGTCGATGCGGCGCTGGGTGGCGGCATAGTCGTCGAAATCTGCGGCGATCATGTAATAGTCATGATGACGCAGCGCGTTCATCAGGGACGCAAAACGCCCGCCTTCCCCCGGCCAGAATTTGCCGGCCTCTACGGCTTCGATAGTCCGCGCCAGCATGGGGGATGCCGCGATGATGGCGCCCGCGTCGAGGCCCTGGCTGCGCCGTTCCTGGACCTCGTGAGCCTTCAGCCCGAAAATATGGATGTTGTCGGGCCCGACGTGCTCGCGGATCTCGACATTGGCTCCATCGAGCGTGCCAATCGTCAGCGCACCATTGAGCGCGAGCTTCATGTTGCCGGTGCCGGAGGCTTCCATGCCGGCGGTCGAAATCTGCTCGGACAGATCAGCGGCGGGAATGATGGCTTCTGCCAGGGTCACATTGTAGTTGGGGATGAAAACGACCCGCAAAAGGTCGCGCGTGAGGGGATCGCTATTGATCACCTTGGCCACATCGCTGATCAGCTTGATGATCAGTTTTGCCTGCGCATAGCTCGCCGCCGCCTTGCCCGCGAAGATCTTTACGCGTGGGACCCAGTGCCGCGTGGGGGCGTCGCGGATGGCGAGATAGGTTGCGACCGTTTCAAGGATGTTGAGCAGCTGGCGCTTGTATTCGTGGATGCGTTTGATCTGCACGTCGAACAGGGCGTCAGGATCGATCCGCAAGCCGACGCGGTCCGCCACCAGGCGGCTCAAGGCCACCTTGTTGGCGCGCTTGGCCGCGCTGATGCGTTCGCGAACCGTTGCATCGTTGGCGGCGTCGGCGAGCTTCGCGATCAGGGATGGATCGTCAGGAACCGCGTCGCCGCAAACGTCGCGCAGAACCCTGACCAGTGCCGGGTTGGCCTGCAGCAGCCAGCGACGGAAGGTGACGCCGTTGGTCTTGTTGACGATGCGGTCGGGATAGAGCGCATGCAGATCCTTGAATACTGTCTCGCGCATCAGGCCGGTGTGAAGCGCGGACACGCCGTTCACCCGGTGGGAGCCGACAAAGGCGAGATGACCCATCCGCAGCTTGCGGTCGCCATCCTCGTCGATCAGCGAAATGGCCGCGATACGGCCGTTAAACCCTTCCGGGTCCTTGTGTTTTGCGGCCTCGATATGCTCCGCATTGATCTGGAAGATGATCTGCAGGTGGCGCGGCAGGACGCGCTCGAACAGATGCAGCGGCCAGGTTTCGAGCGCCTCGGGGAGAAGGGTGTGGTTGGTATACGAAAACGTATCGACGGTGATCTGCCAGGCATCATTCCAGGGCAGGCCATGCACGTCGGTGAGCAGCCGCAAGAGCTCGGCGATCGCAATGCTGGGATGGGTGTCGTTGAGCTGAATGGCGGCGCGTTGCGGCAGGAAATGCAGATCGCCATCGGAGCGCAGGTGCCGCGCGACCAGGTCTTGCAATGACGCGGACACGAAGAAGTATTCTTGTCGCAGCCGCAATTCGCGACCGGCAGGTGTCTCGTCGCTCGGGTAGAGGACCTTGGAAATCGCTTCCGCGCGTGCCTGCTCATAGAGAGCGCCGACATGATCTCCGCTGTTGAATGCGTCGAGCCGCATCGGGTCGACCGCGCGGGCGGTCCATAGCCGCAACGGATTGACGGTGCGGCCGCGCCAGCCAACGACCGGCGTATCGTAGGCGACCGCCTCGACCGTCTCCTCGGGCAGCCACACATTGCGCGCCGCACGGCCGGGCTCGTGGACAGTCTCGACCCGGCCCCCGAAGTGAATGTCGTAGATGACCTCTGGCCGCGCGAACTCCCAAGGGTTGCCGAATGACAGCCAGTCTTCCGGGAATTCCTGTTGCCATCCATCCTTGAGGATCTGACGGAACAGCCCGTGATCATAACGGATGCCGTAGCCGTAGGCCGGGATGCCAAGGCTCGCCATGCTCTCCAGGAAACAGGCGGCGAGCCGTCCCAGACCGCCATTGCCGAGCGCGGCGTCGGGCTCGGCCGAGCGCAGGCGGTTGGGGTCGATGCCAAGGTCGCCCAGTGCGGCGCGCGCAATATCGGCGATACCGAGATTGCAGAGCACATCGGATAGCAGCCGCCCGATCAGGAATTCGAGCGAGAGATAGTAGACGCGCTTTTCTCCCTTGGCGGTGCTGGCGCGCTCGGCCGCCAGCCAGCGATAGATGATCCGGTCGCGGATGGTGTGGGCGGTTGCCACGAACCAATCGCGATCGGTTGCGGAACTCACATCCTTGCCGACCACCAGCGCAAACTTGGCAAGGACGGCGCTTTTGAATTCCGCGAGGTCATCCTCGTTTTCTGAGCTGGTCAACGGTGGAATGGCCTTTGAGCGTCTGAGACCCGGTTCTGCCATGGCTTGCGCTATATGATTCTCGCGTTCTCGAGCCAGCACCGTCTCGCCTGCGACGACTGCTACCTCCCTGGATACCAAGCATTATTGCAAGACATATGCCGGACTGCACATGCCGGATGGCACATATGCCGGACCAAGCCCTTCAGTGGACAGGGGGGCCTCCCATTTATTTTTATTTTCCTGAGGAATTCATCTGAGGGTATTGGCCGTGGCACAGTTTCACTGGCCTAATGTTCTGGATCTGGGCGTGTGGTAAATCCTGGGGTCACTTGATGAAGCTGTTTGAGTGCCAGAACTGCGGGCAGCCGCTCTATTTTGAGAATACCCGGTGCGAAAGCTGTGGGCTTGAGCTTGGCTACTTGCCGGCCAAGGAAACCGTGACGGCGCTCAAGGATGCCGACCAGAATGGCGTGCGGGCGATGGCAGACGCCGGCAACGGCTTATACCGTTACTGTGCCAATGTGCGCCCCGGCGTCTGCAATTGGCTCATTCCCGTCGACAGCCCCGAGAAGTTCTGCGCGGCCTGCCGTCACAATCGCACGATCCCGGATCTGTCGCAGCCCGAGAACGCGGCGAATTGGCGCAAGATCGAAGGGGCCAAGCATCGCCTCTTCTACACGTTGCTGAAACTGCGTTTGCCCTTATCAACAAAGACCGAGGATCCAGAGGGGGGCTTGGCGTTTGATTTTCTGGCTCAGGCCGAGGCAGACGCCACACCCGTCCTGACCGGGCACGCCAGTGGCCTGATTACGATCAGCCTCGCTGAAGCCGATGATTCCAAGCGCGAGCGCCAGCGTCAGCAAATGGAGGAGCCTTACCGCACGCTGCTGGGTCATTTCCGTCACGAGGTCGCGCACTATTTTTGGGATCAACTCGTCAGGGATCAGCCCATCATCGGCGAATTCCGCGACCTGTTCGGCGACGAGCGCCAGGATTATGCGGCAGCGCTGCAGAAGCACTATGCCGAGGGGCCTCCGCCCAACTGGTCAGAGCATTTCGTGACGGCCTACGCCAGCATGCACCCTTGGGAGGATTTTGCGGAATCGTGGGCGCACTACTTCCACATGGTCGACACTTTGGAGACGGCCAATGCGTTTGGTCTGCGCGTGCGGCCCAAGCTCGGGGGCGCTGATCTTGCCACTGCGGTCAATTTCGACCCGCATATCGCAACCATGGATCGCATCATAGATTCCTGGCTGCCACTCACGTTTGCGGTCAACTCCATCAACCGGAGCATGGGCATTCCCGACCTCTACCCCTTCGTGTTGAGCCCGACGGTGATCGTCAAGCTGGCGTTCGTTCATGATTGTATTCACGCCAACAAGGGCCAAGCGTCCGTTGGCCGGACGCAGGAGGTCCTGCGTGCCGTCGTCGCTGGCCTGAAACGCGCGGTCGGCGTCCCGGATTCGACCTAATCAGTTGCTGAATCAATTGAATTCTCATTGAGGCTGGTATCTTACGCCACCCCTGTGGCGGCCTGGAACTTGCATTGCTGAAGTTCAATAGGGTAGCCATGTCAGCATGTCGGTTCTGGTCAGCCTCCACCACGCAACGCGCTATCGATACGACCGGGCTATTGCCCTGGGCCCACAGATCGTGCGGCTGAGGCCGGCACCGCATTGCCGGACGCGCGTTCAAAGCTATTCACTCAAAGTGACGCCGACCGAGCACTTCGTGAACTGGCAGCAGGATCCGAACGGGAACTGGCTTGCGCGCTTCGTCTTTCTTGAGCGCACCCGGGAGTTCACCGTTACGGTCGATCTCCTCGCCGACATGTCGGTCATCAATCCGTTCGATTTCTTCGTCGATCCGGCCGCGACGGAATATCCGTTCAAGTATCCGAGCGAGCTCGATGAAGAGCTCGCTCCCTATCTCAGCAAGGAGACGGCCGGGCCACTGCTGACGGAATTTGTCGCCTCGATCCCGCGCGCGCCGCAGCACATCGTGGACTTCATCGTGGCGCTCAACCAGCGTCTGCAGAACGATATTCGCTATCTCATCCGGATGGATCCGGGCGTGCAGGCCACGGAGGAGACCCTAAAGCTTCGCTCCGGCTCGTGTCGCGACAGCGCGTGGCTCATGGTGCAAGTCCTCCGACATCTCGGCCTCGCAGCCCGTTTTGTCTCGGGCTACCTCATTCAGCTGCGACCGGACCTGAAGTCGCTCGACGGTCCATCGGGCGCCGCTGAGGACTTCACCGACCTGCATGCCTGGACCGAAGTCTATGTTCCGGGAGCGGGCTGGATCGGGCTCGATCCGACCTCCGGTCTCCTGTGCGGGGAGGGGCACCTTCCGCTTGCGGCTACGCCGCACTATCGCGCAGCCGCGCCGATTTCCGGCGGCCTCGAACCGGCCGAGACCGAATTCTCCTTCGAGATGTCGCTCACGCGCATCAACGAAAAGCCGCGCGTCACGTTCCCGTTTTCCGATGAGGCTTGGAACGATCTCGATGCACTCGGCGAGCGGGTCGATGCGGATCTTGCGGCGCAAGATGTGCGCCTGACCATGGGCGGCGAGCCGACCTTTGTGTCGATCGACGACTATCAATCGGCAGAATGGAACACAGCCGCGGTCGGGCCGACCAAGCGCATTCGCGCGGACAATCTAATTCGCCGCCTGCGCGATCGTTTCGCGCCGGGCGGCCTCCTGCATTATGGACAAGGCAAGTGGTATCCAGGCGAAGAGCTGCCCCGCTGGGCATTTTCGCTCCTGTGGCGCCGGGATGGCAAGCCAATCTGGCAGAACGCCGACCTGATCGCTCTTGAGGCGCGGGCGCGTGCATCTGGTTCCGACGAGGCCCAGCGCTTCACCGAGAGTTTTGCAAGCCGGCTCGGTCTCCAGGTTGAGCATGTGCTGCCGGCCTTCGAGGATCCTGCGGAACGGATGCTGAAAGAAGGGCTGCTGCCGCCCAATGTCGATCCGGCCGATCCCAAGATCGACGATCCGATCGAACGCGCTCGGATGATGCGCGAGTTCGAGCGCAACCTGTCGGCGCCGGCCGGCTACGTGCTGCCAGTGCAACGCTGGAACGCGCAGCACACCTCGCGCTGGATGAGCGAGCTGTGGGAGCTGCGGCGCGGCCGGCTGTTCCTGATGCCGGGCGACTCTCCCATCGGATTTCGCCTGCCGCTCGATTCGCTGCCTTATGTCGCTCCGCTCGACCAGCCAACCATCGTGCCGGCGGATCCGTTTGATGATCGCGGCCCTCTGCCAGACCCGATCGCCATGCAGCGCATGTTCATAGGCGAAGGTCTGGCGGCGTCATCGGCTGGTGCGCGCGCGCGTTCCAATGCGAACGGAGCGTCTAGGCCCGTGCGAACCGCTATCTCGGTTGAGCCGCGCGATGGCCGCTTATGCGTATTCATGCCACCGGTCGAGCGGCTGGAGGATTATCTGGAACTGCTCGCGGCGATCGAAGCGACCGCGACTGCGCTCAAGCTTCCAGTCCATGTCGAGGGCTACCTGCCGCCGCCCGATCCGCGCCTGAACCTGATCAAGGTCACACCCGATCCCGGTGTCATCGAGGTCAACATCCATCCCACATCGACATGGCGCGAAGCCGTCGATGTGACGCGTACGCTCTACGAGGAAGCTCGCCTGAGCCGGCTTGGCGCCGACAAGTTCATGATCGACGGCCGCCATACCGGGACCAGCGGCGGCAACCATGTTGTGCTGGGCGGTCAAGTCTCGTCCGACAGCCCGTTCCTGCGCCGTCCGGACCTTTTGAAGAGCCTGGTTCTCTATTTTCAAAGGCACCCGTCGCTGTCCTATCTCTTTTCCGGGCTTTTCATCGGCCCGACCAGCCAAGCACCACGTATCGACGAAGCAAGGCACGACCTGCTCTATGAGCTGGAGATAGCGATGGCGGCCGTGCCCGCTCCGGGAAACGGTGCGCAGCCGCTGCCGTGGCTGGTCGATCGTCTGTTCCGCCATCTGCTGATCGATGTCACCGGCAATACGCATCGTGCCGAGATCTGCATCGACAAGCTGTTTTCGCCCGACAGTCCGACCGGCCGGCTTGGCCTCATTGAGTTTCGCTCGTTCGAGATGCCGCCTGACTCACGCATGAGTCTCGCGCAACAGCTGCTGTTGCGGGCGCTGGTGGCCTGGTTCTGGCGGCAGCCGCAGCAGGGCGGCTTTGCACGCTGGGGCACCGCACTGCATGACCGCTTCATGCTCGGCCATTTCGTCTGGGAGGATTTCCTCGGCGTGCTCGCCGATCTGCGCAACGCCGGCTATGGCTTTGACCCGGTCTGGTATGAAGCGCAGCGTGAATTCCGCTTCCCGTTCTACGGCACTGCGAGTTGCGACGGCGTCGAGCTCGAGCTCAGGCAGGCGCTGGAGCCATGGCATGTGCTGGGCGAGGAGGGCACGGTCGGCGGCACTTCGCGTTTCGTTGATTCTTCGGTCGAACGACTGCAAGTCAAGGCGCAAGGGCTCAACGCTGCGCGCCATGTCGTCACCTGCAATGGCCGCCGTGTTCCGCTTGCCTCGACCGGACGCTCCGGGGAATACGTCGCCGGCGTTCGCTTCAAGGCATGGCAGCTGGAATCCGCGCTGCATCCGACCGTGGCGGTGCAGGCGCCGCTCACCTTCGACGTCTATGATCGCTGGAGCGGTCGCTCGCTGGGTGGCTGCGTCTACTACGTCGCGCATCCTGGTGGCCGCAACTACGAGACCTTTCCGGTCAATTCCTACGAGGCACAAGCGCGACGCCTTTCTCGGTTCGAGAGCCTGGGCCACACCTCTGGATATTACACCGTTCCGCCGGAGCAGCCTTCGCTCGAATATCCCATGACCCTCGACCTGAGGCGTCCGACCCAGGTTTGATGCGGCCATGGCTCATCTGGACAGTTCCTCGCGGTCGAATGGCTGGGACCTGATTCTCGGGGGATACAAGGCGCGGCCGGGCAACTTCGATGAGATGATGGATCGCGATGGCCGCGTGCGCGAGCACTGGCGTCCGTTCCTGACCATGCTGGCTGCGTTGGGGCGCGAAGAGATCGACCGGCGCTTCGCGGCCGCCGATCGGCACCTGCGCGAGTCGGGCGTGTTCTATAGGGTCTACGAGGACCCAGCGGGCGTGGTGCGGCCCTGGCCGTTCAGCCACGTCCCGCTGCTGATTGCGCCGGCCGAGTGGCGGGCGTTGAAAGCCGGGCTTGTCCAGCGCGCCGAGTTGCTCGAGCGGATTCTCAAAGACATCTATGGTCCTGCTGAGCTGGTGCGCGAGCGCAGGCTGCCGGCTGCCGTCGTTGCGGGCAACCCGGAGTTTTTGCGGCCGATGGTCGGCGTCACGCCGGTCGGCGGAGCGCACCTGCGTTTCTGCGCGGTCGATGTCGCGCGCTCGCCTGATGGTCGATGGTGGGTGCTTGGCGACCGGACGCAGGCGCCGTCAGGGGCCGGCTACGCCTTGGAAAACCGGATTGCGTTGTCAAACGCGATGCCAGACACCTACCGGGAGCTGCGCGTCGAGCGCCTCGCGCCCTTCTTCCAGGCGTTTCAAGCCGAGCTTTCGTCGCTCAACCGCCAGGATGACTCGCGGGTCTGTGTGCTGACCCCGGGACCGCTGAACGAGACCTATTTCGAGCATGCCTATCTGGCGCGCTACCTGGGATTTCTGCTGGTCGAAGGAGAGGACCTGACCGTTCGGGAAGACGGTGTTTTCATTCGGACCGTGTCAGGGCTGAAGCGCGCCGAAGTGCTGCTGCGGCGGCTCGATTCCGATTTTGCTGATCCGCTCGAGCTCAGCGCCCGCTCGCGACTTGGCGTGCCTGGCTTGATGCAGGCGGTGCGGGACGGCACTGTTGCGATGGCCAATTCACTCGGAGCAGGTGCGGTCGAAGCGCGGGCAATGCTGAGCTTCACGCCGGCGCTGGCGCCGTGGCTGCTGGGAGAAGACCTCGCGATCCCGAACCTGGCGACGTGGTGGCTGGGCGATCCAACACGACGCGACGAGGTCCTGCAGAAACTGGACAGTGTCGTCATTGGGTCGGCCTTCATGGGGGGCCTGCTGGCTCACGCATCGGACGATGTCGGGGACGACCTGACTCCCGGAAGCGAGCTGGTGCCTGGCTCACGGCAGGGGCTTGCCGAAGCCATCGCACGGCGCGGTGTCGATTTCGTCGCGCAAGAAGCGGTGACTTTGTCGACCACGCCGGTCTGGCGCAACGGCCGACTCGAGCCGCGTCCCTATATCTTGCGCCTGATGCTCGCCCGGGTCGGCGAAGGTTGGGAGGTTATGCCGGGCGGCTTCGTGCGTGTCGCTGACGATATCGATGCGCGCGCCGTCAATCTCCAGCTGGGTGGGCGCACCGCTGATGCCTGGATGTTGTCGGACAAGCCGGTCGCCGCCGTGACCTTGCTGCCGGCGCCCGACCGCATTCCCATCAATCGTGCCATCGGCGTGCTTCCGAGCCGGGCGGCTTCCAATCTGTTCTGGCTCGGACGCTATGTGGAACGGACAGAGGCAGCCTTGCGCCTGGTGCGTGCCTTGATCGGCCGCTCGGTCACCAACCATCCGAACGCCGTTCTAGTGAATCGTCGCATCTGCGCGCTGCTGGCTGCATGGGAGGCGGTGCCGGAAGACATCCTGAGCGTGACCCCGCGGCTGGCGGCTCTCGCGGCCATGCAGCAGCGCGATCTGAGCGGTGCGCTGCCTCGTCTTGCGGGCGCCGCACATCTGGCCGCGTCCGTCATTCGTGAGCGATTTTCACCGGACGCCTGGCGAGCGCTCTCCGACCTGGTCGAGCTGATCAATGTTCCGATCGAGCCGAGCGCGACCGAGAGCACGCTGATGGAGCGCGTCAATGCCGCGCTCCGGATCATTGCGTCGTTCTCCGGGCTCGCGCAGGAGAACATGAACCAGATTGCCGGCTGGCGATTTCTGGAGATCGGCCGCCGGATCGAGCGGGCGCTTGCGACATCGCGCTTCATCCGGCAGTTCGCGTTCGGCGAGGCGCCCGACGAAGCGCTCGACGTGCTCTTGGAGCTCGCCGACAGCCAGATCAGCTACCGGCTGCGTTATGTCATGATCGCTTCGCGTGCGCCGGTCATCGATCTTGTGGCGCTTGATCCGAACAATCCCCGCTCCATTTTGTTTCAAGTGGCGCGGGTCGAGGCTCATCTCGCGGCGTTGCCGGGTCACGATAGTGACGGGCGCTTGTCCGCGCCACAGCAGGTTGCGGCTCCGTTGATTGCCCGGATGCGAACGACGGATGCGGCGACAATCGACGAAGACGTGTTGCTCGAGGTCGAAGGATCGCTGATGAAGCTGTCTGACATCGTCACCACGAATTATTTTACGACTCGTGCGCGTTCGGATGCTCCGTGGGATTCGCTTGGATGATCTATGACGTCCGCCAGGAGACCATCTACCGCTACGCCTCGTCGGTGGCGTATGCGCGGCATGTCGTGCGGCTCGGCCTGATCGACCGGCCGGACCAGCGGGTCGTCGCCGCGGCTCTCGATTTTGCGCCGGCGCCGGTCGAGCGGCGCGAGGGGCGAGACTTCTTCGGTAACCGGGTCACCTGGATTGCGCTCGATCAGCCGCATGACACGCTGGTCGTGAAGGTCGCCGCGCGGGTCGCAGTCACCCGTAACGGCTCGGCCAAACCCGATGCAACACCGCCATGGGAGGATGTCCGCCGGGAAGCCTTCGAGAGCGATGACCTGTCGTCGCAATCTCCGGCGCACTTCTTGTTTCCAAGCCGGCAAGTGTCGCTCGACCCGGAAATTCGCGACTATGCATCGGAGAGCTTTGCGCAGGGACGCCCCGTCCTCGCAGGCGCGATCGCCCTGATGAAGCGCATCAAGGCGGACTTTGTCTACGAGCCCGGTGCGACCGACGCATCGACCACGCCGCCGATGTCTTTCGCGCTGCGGCGCGGGGTCTGCCAGGACTTTTCGCATGTCATGATTTCCGGCATGCGATCGCTCGGCCTGCCGAGTGCCTATGTCAGCGGCTATTTGCGAACCGTGCCGCGTGCGTCCGAGGCGAAGCTTGCCGGCGCGGATGCCATGCACGCCTGGGTTCTCGCCTGGTGCGGGCCGGACGCCGGCTGGATCGGGCTCGATCCGACCAACGGAATTCTGGCCGGCGATGACCATGTGGTGCTGGCGATCGGCCGCGACTACGCCGACGTCGCGCCGATGGACGGGGTTGTCTTCGCATCAGGCCGGCAGCGGCTGGAAGTGGCCGTCAGCGTGATCCCGGTTGGCTGATCGCCGATGGCGGCATGCGGCGGATAGCTTCCGCCTGTGTCGATCTCAGCTCAAGGGAGCCTTCTCGGCGCGGTCGAGGGCACGTCGAAGCGCTGTGCCATCGACCGGCTTCTGCAGTACGGGCACGCTGGCGAAACGACCCTCGATCGCATCGGACGCATAGCCGGTTACGAACACGAACGGGACACCGCGGCCGGACAGCTGCTCGGCCACGGGATAGATCTTCTCGCCCGCGAGATTGACGTCCAGCACCGCACCGACAAGCTTGTGCCGGTCCAAGGCCTCGAGAGCGTCAGTGACTGTTCCAAATGGACCGACCACATGAAACCCAAAATCTGCGATCAGGTCCCTCATCATCATGGCCACGAAGGCCTCGTCCTCGACCAGGAGGATGTGCCCCCCTTCAGGGAGCGAGCCGTTTTGCGCGGACGTCTCGAAATCGAAGCGCGCGTGGGAGTTGCCGCTCTGCTCTGCAACAGAAGCATCCCCAATGGTCATCGACATTTCAAAATGCAAGCCGTTCGCTCGCCAATCGAATTTCGTTGTGCCGCCGAGCTGCCGTGCGCTTGCGGCGATGACCTTTGAGCCATAGCCGGCTGTGTCCGCCGGCCGCACGAGCGGCCCTCCGCTTTCCTGCCAGATGAGCTTGAGCACGCCTTGCCGCCAGTCCCACGCCAGCTTGATCTTGCCCTTTCCTTCCGACAGGGCGCCGTATTTGGCGGCATTGGTGGCGAGCTCGTGCACCACCATGGCGATGGTCTGCGCCGTCGCTGGCTTGAGAAACACCTGCGGCCCGGACACGGAAATACGACCGCCATCCCCGACGCAATAAGGTGCAAGCTCCTCGCTGATGATCTGATCCAGATTGGCGCCCTCCCACCGCGATTCCGCCAGCAGGGCGTGCGCGATCGACAGTGCTCTGATGCGCCCTTCGACGATTTTGACGAAATCGCGGATCGATGGCGCCTTGGTCATGTGCACGATCGATTGCACCACGGCGAGCATGTTGCGCGCGCGATGATCGACCTCGCGGGTCAACAGCTCGCGCCGCGCCTCAGCTTCCTTGAGATCGGTAATGTCGATGGTCACGCCGCTTATGCCCGTAACGCGATTGTTGTAGTCCGATGTCATCGCGGCGGCGCAGATGCACCACCGGGTTTGGCCGTCCGGCCGGCGGGCCCGGATCTCAATCTGAAATGTGCCGGTATCGGACGC
>Ga0209488_10001911_pt1 | contig 17601 bp, 14 predicted proteins | sample Rivendell_Oct201_8_FD_188349 | JGI IMG/M metagenome (GOLD analysis project Ga0209488, IMG submission 188349) | Vadose zone soil microbial communities from the Eel River Critical Zone Observatory, Northern California, USA -... | ecosystem: Environmental > Terrestrial > Soil > Vadose zone >...
GCAGAAGTCAAATCCCGCAGAGCGCCGCTTCGAGAAGATGATTGAGGATTCTCCCGTCTTCGATCCTTTGTTTGAACGTTACGCGGACGCACTTCCGAATTTCCTGCGCGACAGGGTCGAAGTCGTGGAGGGCGATGTTACGCAGCCGGGGCTCGGACTGAGCCCGGAGACTGCGCGCCGTCTGCAGAGAGACCTCCACCTCATCATCAATAGCTCAGGCCTCACGGACTTCAATCCAGATCTGCGCGATGCATTGGTAACGAACACCGATGCTGCCGTCAATATCCTTGAGTTTGTGCGAAGCGCGGATCACGCCGGACTCCTGCACCTTTCGACCTGCTATGTGGCGGGCGAGCGCGACGGACGCGTCATCGAGAAGCTAGTTCCGAATTACAATCCTCGCCATCTGCCGGACTTCGACGCCGAACGCGAGCTGCAGGCTTTGCATGATCTGATCAAGCAAGCGGAGGTGCAGGCCGAAAGCGAAGAAGTTACGGCCGGACTTAAGATGCAGTCGCTCGCCAAAGAGCATGCGGCGAAGGGCCTTCAAGGCGCAGCGCTCGAGAACCAGATTCGCAAGAATCGCATTCGCTGGCTGAAGATATATCTCACGGAATTGGGAACCCGGCGCGCAAAAGAGCTGGGCTGGCCGAACACCTACACTCTGACCAAGAGCCTGGCCGAGTCCATGATTGCAAAGCACGGAGCCGGCCTGCCCATTGCGATCGTGCGTCCCGCGATTGTCGAGACCTCGGTGGCTAAACCTTTCGCGGGATGGAATGAAGGCATTAACACATCGGCTTCGCTGTCTTATCTACTGGGCACTTACTTCCGGCAGTTGCCATCGAAGGAGAGCAAGCGGCTCGATATTATTCCTGTGGACGCGGTTTGCGCCGGCATGACTCTGATTGCCGCCGCGATCATCGAGCGTCGACACGACGCGCTGTACCAGCTCGCAACCTCCGTGACGAATCCATGCGACATGGGACGCTCGATTGAATTGACTTCACTGGCCCACCGCAAACATTACCGCGCCCAGGAAGGACTGGAGTCCTGGCTGCGGCTGCGGTTCGACGCGATTTCGGTTTCAAAGACGCGCTACAACCGTATGTCGGCCCCAGCGCAAAAGGCGATTATCAAGTCGATTCAGCGCATTATGTCGCCGCTGCCATTAAAGAAAACGCCTCTGGTAAAAACTGAGCGCAGTCTGGAAAGGTTAGAGAAGCTCATCGAACTGTTCGAGCCATTTATTCTTTTGAACGAGCATGATTTCGCGTCCGACAATGTGGAGAAACTCTCGTACGCGCTGGTCGCGGACGAGCGCGCCCAGTTTGGATACGACACCCGGTCATTGGACTGGTGGGAGTATTGGATCAATATTCACATTCCCGCCCTGCGACGATGGACCTATCCTCTGATTGAAGGGCGTCCTCTGGAAGCACGCCCGCCCCGCACATTTCAACTTGCACCAGCCAACGGAGAAACGGTAAAAACCGGGACCAACGGAGCAACGTGGCGATATTCCTGACCGGATCGACTGGATATATTGGCGCGCACGTCGCTTCCAACTTGCTGGAGAGCGGCGCCGCCTTAAACTTGCTGGTGCGTGCGCGTGATGCGCGCGAAGCCGAATTGCGCCTCTGGCAGGCATTGCAGCTTCATCTGAAATTCCCGCGGTTCTACGAATTCCTGCAGACCCGCATACGGGTTTTCCGTGGCGATCTGACTTCCTCCGGCTTCGGTTTGTCGCAGGACGAATATGATCGCCTGGTACACACGACGGATTCGGTAATCCACTGCGCAGCTTCGCTCAATCGGAAGTCAGAAAAGAGCTGTCTGAATGTGAACCTGCGCGGCACTCTCGAAGTACTCACCCTTGCCCGCCACGCCGAGCACTATCACGGACTGCGCCGCTTCAGCCAGGTGAGCACCGTGGCCGTGGCCGGCCGCCGCAGCAATGAGGTTGTAACCGAAGACGGTTCCATCGATTGGGACCGGTCCGACTATGATCCTTACGCTCGCACCAAGAAATTCTGCGAGCACATGATGCGAGTTCTGTTGCCCGACACTCCGAAGACAGTTTTCCGCCCAAGCATTGTGCTGGGAGACAGCCGTTATCCTGAGACCACGCAATTCGAAATGGTCAAAGCCTTCGTGTTTCTGGCCGGTTTGCCGGTGCTGCCGTTCCGGCCCACCGACAAGATCGACATCGTGAACGTGGATTTTGTTGCCGATGCGATTGCTACTCTGCATCAGAAAGATCAGCCGCGCTACGACACCTATCATCTTTCGTCCGGTGCAGAATCGCAGACCTTTCGTCAACTGACCTCCGCACTGGCAGCAGCTCAGCAAAAGCGAGCACCGATGTTTGTTCCGTTCATGGAGAAACCCTTCGGCGGATCGGTGGACTTTCTCTCCAACCGGAAGGGCTCAATCGCCTACGGCGCCTCGCTGATGAAAGTCTTCATGCCTTACCTTGTCTGGAACACGGTGTTCGACAACACTCGCGTTACGTCCGAACTGGGGCGCAAGCCGATTCCATTCTCACAATACAGTTATCCCCTTTTGCAATTCAGTCGCGAGAATCAGTTCCAATACAGATATCAGCCCTGGCCTGCCGCTGCGGGAGGTACCGCCGCATGATGGACTTGATCCTGGAGGCCTGGGTCAGCAGCTCAGTCGAACGGACCAGGGCAAGCTGGATGCTCGGAGCAGGGAAGCCTTGGCAGCCGGGCGAAAAGCTGAAGCTTCTGTTCGCTGGATACAACGGCACGCGCAACATGGGGTCCGACGTGCGAGTCGATGAAATGCTGCGGCAGATTCGTCACATTCTGGGCTCCGAGCGCGTGGACTTCAGTGTCATGAGCCAGAACTTCGAGTTCTCCAAGGGGTATTTCGAGGGCACGAATCAAGTGCATCTGCCGGACATTTTCCCGCCCTTCCTCGCGCGTGAAGTACCGAAGCATCATGGTGTAGTCGCGTGCGAAGGTTCAATGTTCAAGAGCAAGTTCGCCAACGCTCTCACCGCAATGATGATTGGATCGCTCGGCATTGCCGCGGCCCAGAATAAGCTTTCCGTGGGATACGGCGCCGAAGCCGGGCACATGGACCCGCTGATCGCAAAAATGTGCAGCCGGTACTGCAAGAATTCGCTCGTAATCACGCGGAATGAGGAATCGCGAACTCTCCTTCGCGAGCTGGGCGTGCCCACAGAATTAGGCACGGACACGGCATGGACCTTCGAGCCTCGCTCGGCAGAGTACGGGCAAAGTATCCTGCGGCAGGTAGGTTGGGACGGCCGGACTCCAGTGCTCGTGGTTTGTCCGATCAATCCTTTCGAATGGCCGGTAACGGCCTCAGTGGCCAAGTACGCGGTACACCGCCTCACTGGCGCGTACAAAGAAAGTCACTACCGTACGGTCTACTTCCATAATTCAGGTCCCGCCGCGGATCGCTCCTATCAGCATTACCTGACGGCAATTGCAAATGCGGTCGACATCTTCCGCAAGAAGCGCAACGTGTTTGTAATCCTGGTAGCGACCGAGCGGTTGGATGCGCGTCCAGCGAATCACATCTCAGAGAAGCTGGGCGGCGTCCCGGTGCTCACATCCGATCAGTACAACATGTACGAACTGGTCAGCATTCTGCGGGCATGTCACATGATGGCCTCGTCCCGCTATCACGGAATTGTGACGTCCATGCCGTCGCTGGTTCCTTCCGCCGGCATCACCATGGACGAACGCATCCGCAACCTGATGCGCGAACGCGGACATCAGGACCTGCTGATGAATGTGGATGATCCCGACCTGGAATCCAGGTTGCTGGCGGCGCTCGAAAAACTGGCAACAGATGGAGAGCGCATCGCCGATGGCATTGCGCGTACCGTGGTAAAGAATTTGAAAGTGATGGCGCGAATGGGAGTGTTTTTTGAAGAAGAAGTGCAGCGCCGGTATCCCGAGTTTCCCACGCGCACTGGAGAATGGAGTTGGGAAGATTACCTGCCGCCAATGAACGCCTCACTGCGCCAACTGGTGGCGGCGTACAGCTGATCTCCACGGTGTTTCAGTACGAAGTTCCGGTACAAATAAACATGCCCTTTGTTGGAGACATACTTTCGCAACTCAAAGCGGCGGCCGATATCCGAATCCTTCAGGAAATCCGCGACGGCCAAGTCACCGGTATGACCGGCGGCGAGTTACTGGAATTGGTCCGCAAAGCGCGCATGTTTCTCACTTCACAAGGATTGAAAAAGGGCGACCGATGCGGCCTGCTCGCTCCGAACAGCATCCGCTGGGTTGCGATAGATCTTGCCGCTATGGCGGAAGGCCTCATCGTGGTTCCACTCTATTCGCGCCAGGCCCCAGCAGAATTGGTCGCAATGATGAAAGATTGCACTCCGTCGCTGGTTTGTTGCGCCGACGCCACCTTGCGAGCGGGTATTCGGCAAGTCTGGTCTGAGGCGCCGCCGTGCATTCTGTTCGATGAAGTGTTTAGAGGCGCCGATCACTCCTCTTCTTTGACCCGTCCGCAACTCCGCGACGCCGATCCCGTCACCATTATTTACACGTCAGGGACATCCGGCGACGCGAAGGGCGTGGTGCTGACTGCGGCCAACGTAGGCTTCATGCTGGGATGCACTTCCGCCCGATTGAATCTGCTGATGGAAGACCATACGGATCGGGACCGTATCTTTCATTACTTGCCGTTCAACTTTGGCGCCTCATGGATCGCACTGCTCACCTTTCTTTTGCGGGGAAGTTTGATCACGCTGAACATGGATCTTGCCCGGATTGCGAACGACCTCCCCATAGTTGCTCCGGACTATTTCCTCAACGTTCCGCAACTGTTGGAGCGCATGCGCCGGGGCGTGGACGACCAGCTTCAGCAGAGGGGTGGAGTCGCGCAAGCCGTCTATTCGCGGGCTAAGGCTGCGTGGTCCAGACGCGAAGATGGAAAGGCACAAGCAAAGTCAGGCGACGGCCTATGGTTGTGGCTCGCGAACAAACTGGTATTTCCCGCCATTCGTAAAAAAATGACTGGAGGCAATCTCAAAGCGCTGATATGCGGTTCGGCGCCGCTCAATCCCGAGACTCAGCGCTACTTCTCCATGCTCGGAATTCCCGTCTTGCAAGTGTATGGTCTGACCGAGACCACCGCGATCTGCACCATGGACGATCCTCGCCACGTTGAACCCGGACGCGTAGGCCCTGCGATCCCCGGCATTGAAATGAGACTTGCGGACAACGATGAGATCATCGTGCGTGGGCCGAACATTTTCCCCGGTTACTGGAATCGTCCGCAGCAAACCGCTGAAGCCCTGCGCGATGGATGGTTTCGCACCGGCGATCAGGGCGAGATGGATGCGTCCGGCAATTGGCGGATCGTTGGCCGGATCAAGAGTCTGATCGTTCTGGGCTCGGGCCACAAGGTTTCGCCAGAAGCCATTGAAGAGGAAATCGCGCGACGGCTGCCTATTGCACAGCAGGTGGTTGTTGTTGGCAACGATCGCGGTTACCTCTCGGCAATTATTACCGGCGCGGCCACGGGAGAACAGGTGCAGGCTGCGCTGGATGCGGTGAATCCAGAGTTGCCCCACTACAAGCAGGTACGGGCATTCTGTCTGCGTTCAGAGCCCTTTTCGATAGAAAACGGTATGTTAACCGTGAATGGCAAGCTGAAGCGCGATCTGATAGCCGCACGACTGAAGAACGAAATTGACGAGATGTACCAGATGAAGCAAGCGGTGTAGTCAAGTCGCGAGATACGAAATCCGATGGGTGCCGGGGATAAGGCTGGCGTCAAACATGGAACAATATCAAGGGCAAGCGCTCTCCTGGATTCTGCGCAGCGGAATCATAGAGCTCTCGTTGCACCGCGCGCCGTGCAATGAGCTGGGTTCGCTAAGCCTTGAGGAGCTGGAAGCCTTTGCGGCCGCATTGGAAGAGATGCAGCAGCACGCGCATGCTCTCCTTATCTATAGCGACCTGGAATGTGGCTTCTGTGCTGGGGCGGACTTGCGCGAGCTCTACCAGCGGTCCCAGGCAATGAATAAGGCCGCGGCCTTAAAAGGCGTGCGCGATTTTGTGGAGCGCATGCATCGTGTCCTGAATCTGATTGATGCGGCGCCCCTGACCACGATCGCCGCGGTCCACGGGGTCACGTTCGGCGGAGGTTTTGAACTCGCTCTCGCTTGCGACCTTATCATCGCCGATAAGATGGCGCGCTTTTGTTTTCCCGAACTCCGTCTGGGACTCATTCCAGGATTCGGCGGCATCCCGCGCCTGAAGCGCGATCTGGGAAATGCAGTAGTGCGGGACTTGTTGCTTACGGGGCGCAGTTTCAACGCCACCAAGGCGCAACAGATTGGGCTGGTCAGCCAAGTGGTGTCCGAAGGCGGGGCTCTTCGCGCGGCGCGGGCCACTGCTGCTCAAGTGGGAAAATTCGACCGCGAGACGGCTATCATTGCCAAGCGCTTCATCAAACCGATTCCACACGAGGAGCTGCGGCGAGAAATCGACATCTTCTGTGAACTCTTTGCCAGACCCGCCGTCGAAGCCGGTCTGAAGAAATTCGTAGAGAGCGCAGACGCTCAGCCGTATTTGCCGTAGCGTGAAAATAATTCAAGTCAGGACGGACATGCCTACCACCGATAAAACGCTCGACGAGATCTTAAATCTGGCGGCGGCACACTTCAAGGTTGCGCGTGAAAAACTCGATCCCGATGCGGACTTCTTCAAGGCGCTTGGCATCGACAGTCTGCAGACTCTCGATCTGCTGACGCGGTTGGAACATCACTTCCACATTGAGTTGCCGGATTATGAACTGCAAGGCGTGACGGACTTTCGTACGCTGGCCAACAAGATACAGGCGAGGCTGTAAGAAACAATCCCATTTACGGTCACCGGAGCCTTGAAGCTAATATCGAGAATCGGCAGGTAATAGATTGATAACTAAGCTTTTCTCTACACCTCTGTATCTCCGTGGTGAAACAAATCTTTGATGCTTGATCTCCAACAATACTCGTGCCTGGGTGCGGCTCTGCGCGACGCACTGGACCGCTTCGCCAGCGAAGTCTGCCTGATTGAGGCCGAGCGTGATCGCGAGAAGGTCCGCCTCACCTATTCCGACTTCAAAGAGATCGCGCTTCCCCTGGCGCGGGCGCTCGAGGATGCGGACTTCGATCCCGGAGATCGCGCGGCCGTCATCATGACCAATCAGTCTAAATGGCTGATCTCGGCATATGCCATTTTCTATTGTGGCGGAGTGCTGGTTCCCATCGACTACAAACTGACCGCGGTCGAGCACCTCCAACTTCTGGCGCACTCCAAGGCGAAGGTATTGATCGTTGAGTATCACCTGTGGCGGGCCATTACGCAGTCGCCCGACTTCCACAACATCAAAACTAAGCTCGTGCTGGTAACGGAGGCGCCGCTCGGGACCGACCTTGCCGGCGGATTCCGCTGGGAAGATTTCAAGCGCAATGGCGCGCCCGACTTCGTGATGCGCCAAAAAGATGACGTAGCCTGTATCGTCTATTCATCGGGCACGGGCGGACGCCCCAAAGGCTGCGTGCTCACTCACGAAAACTATCTGGAACAGTGCCGCGCGCTTACAGCGTGGTATCCCTTCTGGCCCGGCGTGCGGTATTTGAGCATTCTGCCGACGAACCATGCAATTGATTTCATGGTGGGCTTCATCGGTCCTTTCGTGTGCGGCGCTTGCGTAGTGCACCTGCGAACGCTGCGGCCGGAGTTTGTGCGCGACGCCTTTGTCCGCTACCGGATCACCTACGTGGCGCTGGTGCCGATGATCCTCAAAAATCTGGAGCGGGGCATGCGCGCCAAGTTCGACGAGTTGCCGTCATGGAAGCGATTCTTCCTCGATCGCATGATCGGGTTAAACAAACTCCTCACCCGAAGAAGGCCCAATGTAAAACTAAGCCGCAAGCTGCTCCCGGGCGTACATCGCGGATTCGGCGGGGAATTACTTGCACTGATCACCGGTGGAGCTTTCATGGAGCCATCCACCATGCAATTCTTCTACGATCTCGGACTCCCAGTGGTAAACGGCTACGGTCTAACCGAGGGTGGAACCGCGCTCACGCTGAACGATCTGAAACCTTTTCGCGCCGACACGGTTGGCAAGCCGCTGCCTGGCGTTGAGTTGCGCATTCTCAATCCCGATGCAAGCGGCATCGGCGAAGTCGCTGCCCGCAGCAAGACTCTAATGTCCCACTACCTGGATGATCCCGACCTTACCCTCGAAACCATCGTCGATGGATGGCTCCTCACCGGCGATCTGGGCCGGTTCGATGGCAGCGGCCATCTGCAGTTGTTCGGACGCAAGAAGAACATGATCGTCACCGAAGGCGGGAAAAATATTTATCCCGAGGATATCGAGACGGCCTTCGACGGGCTTACGGTCAAAGAGTATTGCGTCTTTGCGGCAAACTATGTCTGGCCGCAGAAGGAGCTGGGGAAGGAATTGCTTGTGATTGTGCTGCGGCTGGAATCGAACCAGCAATTCGACAGCAAGTTGCTGCAGGATCTGAGCGGGCGCAATCGGCGACTGCCGGACTTCAAACGCGTTGGCGGATATCTGATCTGGGACAAAGATTTTCCGCGGACCGCGTCGATGAAAGTCAAACGCCAGGCCTTGGCGGAAGAAATCGTTAAGTCGGTGGAGCGGGGAGCGGTCGTCGCGTTGTAACGCCGGTGGTTCGCGGTTCGAACAAAATGCAAAGTGTAAAGGGGGACTGCTGCAGCAATCTTTTCTAGCCATCGTGAATCCAGCAGCCGGTGGCGGCAAGAGCCGCCGTCTGCTGCCCCCCGCTCTTGCGCGTCTGCGGGCGGGCGGCATTGAGGTCAAGGTCACCGAGACCCGCGCACCTGGCGACGCGGAGCGGATCGCGCGCGAGGCCTATGGACAAGGCGTCCGCCAGTTCATTGCCGTCGGCGGCGATGGCACATCCTACGAGGTGGTCAACGGACTCTACCCCGAGGCAAGTGATGGTGAGCGTCCAACCCTGGCGTTCCTCCCGCTGGGAACAGGGAATTCCTTTCTGCGCGACTTTAGCGATCGGGGAGTAGAGCACGCGATCGAGTCGTTGCTCGCGGGACAGAGCCGGCCGTGCGACGTACTACGCCTACGCCACCGCGCAGGCGTAGTGCACTACATCAACTTGCTGAGTATGGGATTCACCGCGGACGTGGCCACGCTGCGCGCGCGCCGCTTCAGTCACTGGGGAGAACTGGGATACATCGTGTCCGTTTTTCTCACGCTCGCACGTTTCAACCGTCGCCCATTCCCAACGCGGGTTGAGGGGGAACCGAATTTCGATGGGCGCAAATGTCTCTTCCTCACTTTCAACAACAGCAAGTTCACGGGCGGAACGATGATGATCGCCCCGCAGGCCGAGGTGAACAGCGGCCTGATCGAATATGTGAGATGGGGCCCGATCGGGCGCTTGGGGCTGATCCGCAACCTTCCGGGCCTGTATGACGGCACGCACATCGAGCATCCGCTGGCCGAACGAAAGGCGGCACGCCGGGTAGAATTTGATCTCGACGCTCCCGTGGATGTGATGGTCGATGGCGAAGTGCTGACCCTGCACTGCCAGGAATTGGACGTCCTGCCCGGAGCCCTCAACGTGGTTGCCTGACAGCGGTGATATAAAGCCGTGATATATAAATGAGTCATGTCTGAAGAACGACGAAGGAAGCAAGGCCAGCGCGACACCGTGAGCGAACCGAAGTCTCGCAAGAAGATCGTGTGGGGCGTCATCATCGCACTCCTTTTTGTCGGCGTGTTCGCTGCCGGCACCTACCGTAAGAACCATCACTACGACGCCTTCGCAAAATGCCTGGCTTCGAAGCAGGCGAAAATGTACGGACTCTACTGGTGTCCACACTGCCTCGACCAGAAAGAGATGTTCGGCAAGGCATTTCAATATGTGCCGTACCAGGAATGTGCCATCAAGGGCTCCCGCGAGATGGCTCCGGAATGCAAAGCCGCCGGAGCCAAACAATTTCCCAGTTGGCAGTTTGAAGGCGGTCCACTGCGTGAAGGAGTGCTCTCCATGGAAGATCTAAGTGGGCGGACCGGATGTAGCTTGCCGTGATGGATCACCCAGTCACGCGTGCGCGTACAAAACCTGAGGTGGGTAGCGGCACGCGCGTTTTGTTTCTTGCGATCGCAGTCCTCTCACTGGCGGGGATGATCGTGTCGGCGATCTCGCTGCAGCGTCACTACGCGAAGTCTGCGACTTCCTATTGCGAGTTCGGTGAAAAGTTCAACTGCGACATTGTGAACCGAAGCGAGTATTCGAGCCTTTTTGGAATTCCGGTCGCCGGCATCGGCGTGGCCGGATACGGACTACTGCTGATGCTCTCCACGTTTCAGCGGTCGGACAATCGGACTCCAACCCGCCTGCTGTTTGCCGCAAGCGCAGGCCTGGCATTCGCCCTGTATCTGACCTATGTCGAAGCATACGTTCTGACGACATGGTGCATCTTATGTCTGACTTCGCTTGCGATGATTTCGCTGATCGCCGTGCTGGCGGGCATCTTGAAGGTTTCGCAACCGAAAGAGTCGTGAAGTTCTCAAACCAACCGTTCTGATGGAAGCCATCCAAATCAACGAAAATCAGCCAACGAACTCTTCGCCGGACGTGAGCCGTGCGGGCTCAGCCACCGGTGATCTGCGGATCCACGAGTTCAAGAGCCACGTTTTCCGTAACACTCGATTTATTAGGGTCTGGCTCCCTCCGGGATACGACGAAAGTTCTAACCAGAGCCGCCGCTATCCGGTTCTCTACCTCAATGACGGGCAGAACTTGTTTGAGCCGGCCACGTCCTTTACGGGCGTCGAGTGGCAAGTCGATGAAACCGCGGACCGGCTGATCCGCGAAGGTGTGATTGCTCCGATGATCGTGGTAGGGATCGACAACGGCGCCAAGGATCGATTTCGCGAGTACATGCCTCATCGGTCGCTGCAGCCGATGATGCTGCGTGTGCAGGGCCGCCGTTACCCAGACTTCCTGATTAAAGAAGTCATGCCGTTTATTGCGAGCACCTACCGCGTAGCGACTGGCCCGGATAATACTGGCCTTGGCGGCTCGTCCCTGGGAGCGTTGATTGCGCTTTACACAGCACTCGCGTGGCCAGGTGTAATCGGCCGACTGCTGCTCGAAAGCCCCTCGCTATGGGCATCGAACCGTCAATTGATCAGGGAGGTCCGCGCAAGAAAGGACTGGCCCGATCGAATCTTTCTGGCTACCGGAACCGCGGAGGCCGGAAGGGCCGACCGAAATCAGAGTGTCGTCGATGATGTCCGCGAACTCGCGGGAATTTTAGGTCGCGCCGGTCTGAATGAGAAACGCTTGCGGGTCATGATCGAAGACGGTGCAACTCACCACGAGTCAGCGTGGGCACGCCGCTTTCCGGAAGCTCTGGCGTTTCTGTTCGGAAAGTAAGTCCCGGCTTATCCACTCCGTCGAGCCTACACCGGTGCGCGCAGACTCGCGTTCCCCAGCGACACTGCGCTCCCGCCAGAAATAGAATTCATTCGTCGTCCCGCATGCCAGATCATGAAAACAGCGGCAGTCATCAACACAACCGAGAGCTGCACGCGGACCCATTGGCTCAGCGGCCCGACCAATGGGGATAAGTACGCGAAGTAAAGAATAATTCCCAAGCGGCGGCTGAAGGCATTTTGTGGCCGAGCCGCCAGCCAGTCCGCAAGCAAAAGAAATGCTGGAGCCAAAATGACCATGTCATAGACGATGAGATGTGGCGATACGAGCACAGTCGCCAGCAACAGCGCCGAGTGGCGCACCGATAACGGAAGCCGGCTGCGCCAGACCATGACCACCCCAACAAGCACTAGAGAAGAGCTGATCACATACAACGCGAGCGAGATGTGCGGCGGGATCAGAAGCAAGTCCCAGAACGTGCGAAGGGAGTGAGTTTGGTACAGCTTGGGTTCGAGTACAGAGAGCGAGTCGATCACGCCGAGCACCGTGCGTATCCAGTCACGAAGCGGTCCCCAGCCGTAATATGCCCACGCAATCAGCCCCTGCGCCGCAGCGGACAGAATTGCACCGACAATAACCTTCCACCTTCGCATTGCAAGAAAAACGACGCTCGCGGCCAGACCTAGCTGCGGCTTGAACATGAGCATTCCCAAAGCCAGGCCCGCGAGGAATTCTTTCTCTTGGCGCAAAGCTAGATACGCCAGCGTGAAGCACACCAGGGCGAGAGCGGAGGCTTGCCCCCAAAGAATCAAATGAAAGAATCCCGGAAACGCGATGGCGAGGAGGAAAGATGCTACTTTTTCTTGCCGCAGCGAGAGGCACGTGCGCCACACAAGATAAATACACACCACGTACAGCAGAACACTCACGGCCAGCCAGACGATCAACATCCGGCTGTACGAATAACGCGCCACCGGTGCAAAAAATATAGAAAACTGTGGCGGATAGAGCGGTATATAACGGATTCCCGCGGCGGCAGGCACACGTTTTGCCGCAAGCTGCGCCTGGGCATTCATGTTGTACAGATCGGCGCCCCGATGCGCAAGCGCAACGGAGCCGAGCGTATACAGATGCAAAAAGTCTGTTCCCTTGAGATTGCCGGCTCGGTCGATTAAGCCCGGAGTGGAAATATTCCAGACGTAAATTGACCACAGACTCAAGGCCAGAATGAATCCGTGGGCCCGTAAGCGTTTCGCGGTCAGCCACGAGCGGGGCGTGATTCGGCTTTCCCTCAAGCCGCCATGATACTGGAGCTTTATGCGGGAGTCGCAAGTGACACAGGTACAAACGAACGCCCGATGCTCTTAGCCGCCTACCGCTTCTTTGGTGGAGGTCTTCTCGAAGAGACCGTCCACCATCGCGATCATCTCGTCATCCACCACGCGGTTGCGGGATATTGCTTCCTTCAGCGGAATCGAGACAATCTTGTTCGACCGCAATGCTGCCATGCATCCAAACTCGCCGCGATGAACCATGTCAATCGCGCCCAATCCATAGCGCGTCGCCAGAACTCGATCGAATGCCGTCGGGGAGCCGCCACGCTGGATGTGTCCGAGCACAACCGCACGGGTCTCGAAGCCAGTGCGCTTTTCAATTTCACGGGCAAGAATGTTGGCGATACCGCCGAGTTTGGCGTGGCCAAACTCGTCCTTACCCATGTCTTGCAGCACAGGACCGCCGGTGCCCTCCTGCTGCGAAAACTTCGCTCCCTCGGCGACCACCACGATGGAAAAATAACGTCCGCGTTCGTGACGCTGCCGGATTGATTCCGCCACCTTGTCCACGTCAAAGGGGCGCTCCGGAATAAGAATGACGTCGGCGCCGCCCGCGATGCCGCTGTACAGGGCGATCCAGCCCGCATCGCGGCCCATTACCTCAACCACCATCACGCGATTGTGCGCTTCGGCGGTAGTGTGCAGCCGGTCAATCGACTCACAAACCACGTTGCAGGCGGTGTCAAATCCAAACGTAAAATCGGTCCCGCTCAGATCGTTGTCGATGGTTTTGGGGACTCCAACAACCTTGATCCCTTTTTCGTGAAGCTTCTGCGCGACCGAAAGCGTGTCGTCACCACCAATCGCGATCAAGGCTCCGATTCCATGTTTCTCAAGCGTAGCGGTGCAGCGATCGATTCCATCGGCACGTTTCGAAGGATTGGTACGCGACGTACGCAGAATAGTTCCACCGCGGGGAAGAATGCCGCCCACCGCCGCGAGATCGAGCGGCATGCTCTTGTCCTCAACCAGACCACGCCAGCCCTCGAGAAAACCGACGAATTCGTCGTCGTAGTGAAACACGCCCTTGCGCACCACGGCGCGGATAACGGCATTTAGCCCTGGACAGTCACCTCCGCCAGTTAACATGCCAATCTTCATGATTCTCTCCTGTGCAGGGATAAGTCAGAACGAAGTCCTAAGAATGCACCCCGGGCGCATGGGCGAGACAAAAGTCGCCCCAAACCGCAGGGTTGGCAGTCGTTCGGAAGAATTAGATTAACACCAAACTCGACGGATGCTGAAAACTGTGCAGCATTCGCTGGATGGGATGTTTGGCTCTCCACCGAGGCGTCATCCCGAAGCCCCGCGTTTTCTCCAGCGGGGCGAGGGATCTCGCGTGGTACCTGCTCGCAAGCGTCGGCGCGGTCCGCCCGCAATATCCCTCCGCCTGAAGAGAGGCTGCCGTCAGGATGGCGCTCCGAGGGAATGTAAAGAGTTAAACCGCTATATTCATATTGGCATTGCGTCCTGGCGCAAGATTCGCCACAATGCTCGACTGAGATTGAGATGAAGATGAATAAGACTCTTTCGTTTTTAGCCTGGGGAACCGTTGCCCTGCTCGGCGCGTTTGCCGTTGGGGTAGTCGCCCTCCGTCGCGGAGAACCAATTAATGCCTTGTGGCTTGTGGTAGCCGCAACCTGCTGTTACGCCCTCGGCTATCGCTTCTATAGCAAGTTCATCGCAACCAAAATCCTCGCCCTCGACGCCAAGCGCGCCACTCCGGCCGAGCGCTTAGAAAATGGCCGCGATTTTCTCGTCACCAACAAGTGGGTAGTCTTTGGCCACCATTTCGCAGCCATCGCCGGACCCGGACCACTGGTCGGTCCCGTCCTGGCGGCGCAGTTTGGCTACCTGCCTGGCACTCTCTGGATCCTGGCAGGCGCGGTGTTCGCCGGCTGCGTGCAGGACTTCGTGATTCTGTTGTTCTCCGTCCGTCGTGACGGCAAGTCGCTAACGGAAATGGCAAAGGAAGAAACTGGCCGCATTGGCGGATTCGTAGCCTACGCCGCTGTGATTATTATCCTGGTCATTCTGTTGGCGGTTGTGGCCCTCGTTGTGGTGAATGCGCTGAAGTCAAGTCCCTGGGGCACATTCACGATTGCTATGACCATTCCAATCGCTCTGCTCATGGGAATTTATTTGCGACGGATTCGTCCCGGCAAAGTGCTGGAAGCTTCCGTGCTGGGCTTCATTCTGGTGATGCTGGCAATTTGGGGCGGCCAGTGGGTTTCGCAAAACTCTTCGATGGCAAGCGTGTTCACGCTGAGTGCCTCGGCGCTCGCGATCCTCATCATCATTTATGGCTTCGCTGCGTCAGCTCTTCCGGTATGGCTGCTGTTGGCCCCACGCGACTACCTGAGCACATTTGTGAAGCTGGGGACCATCTCGCTGCTCGCGATTGGGATTCTGCTGCTGCGTCCAACCCTGCACATGCCCGCGTTGACTCGCTTCATCGACGGCACCGGACCCGTGTTCGCGGGAAAGCTTTTTCCTTTCGCGTTTATCACGATTGCGTGCGGAGCGGTCAGCGGTTTCCATTCCTTGATTTCGAGTGGCACCACGCCCAAGTTAATCGCGCGCGAGACACAGACGCGAATGGTGGGGTACGGCGCAATGCTCGCCGAGTCTGCCGTGGCCGTGATGGCCATCATCGCGGCCAGCGTGTTGCAGCCCGGAGTGTACTTCGCGATTAACAGTCCCGCTGGCATCGTGGGCCAAGCACCCGCGGCAGCGGCAGCCACGATTTCAAGTTGGGGATTCCCCGTTACTGCAGCGGACATGCAAGCCCTGGCCCATGCCGTAGGCGAGCAGACACTTTTCAATCGTACGGGCGGTGCCCCTGCCTTTGCCGTAGGCATGGCGAATATTTTTTCGCACAGCCTGGGAGGCCAGGCCGTAATGGCCATCTGGTATCACTTCGCCATCATGTTCGAGGCGCTCTTCATACTGACGGTGCTCGACGCGGGCACACGAGTCGCCAGATTCATGATTCAGGATGCGCTGGCGCATGTGTATCCGCCACTGGGCCGAACCAGTTGGTATCCGTCGATTCTGGCGACTAGTGGATTAGTCGTGGCGTCGTGGGGATATTTTCTCTGGCAGGGAGTGAAGGACCCGTTGGGCGGCATCAACTTGCTGTGGCCCTTGTTCGGCATCGCCAATCAATTGCTGGCCACAGTGGCATTGTGCGTGGCCACGACAATCATCGTCAAAATGCATCGAATTAAGTACGCTCTGGTGACCTTGGCGCCGCTCTCAGCCTTAGTGGCAATCACGTTCACTGCGTCGTGGCACAAGCTGTTGGATCCCGACCCTCGTATAGGTTTCCTGGCGCAAGCGCGGGCATTGGCAGGCGGGCCGGCAACTAGCGCGACTGCACGCATAATCTTCAACAACCGGTTGGACGCAGGTGTCACGGCCGTGCTGGTCGTGATGGTCAGCCTGGTGGTGATCGAGTCAGTTCGAGTGTGGGTCGGCGTATTGACTGGAAAACGAGAGGCGCGCATCAAGGAAACTCCTTTCGTGGCGACAAGGCTCGTGATGGAGGAACAATAGCAATGATAATGATGAGGCAATTGATTGCAGCCGCGCGGATTTTCCTGGCAGTGTTGCACGAAGTTTTCGACGAGGCTTCGTACGCCCGTTTTCTGCAGCATGCGCAGATAGCCTCGTCACGCGAAGCCTACGCCGCATTTTGGCGTGAGCGCGCACAGTCGCACGGCCGAAAGCAAAGATGCTGTTGAGCTAGCAGTGTTGTAGATTCTAGTGTCGATCGTCGCGGGACTTGGGAGAGGTGGTCTGCTATGAATAGCCGAACGATAGGTTTGGTAACTCTATGTCTCGCGGTCGCGATGGGCATCGCGCTTCATTCGTCAGCAGGAAGTCCTGCGAAGTTCGGCGACGTTACTCAAGCCAGGGTCACGGCAGACGCAGCGGACGGTAACAACTGGCTGCTCAACGGCCGCACTTTCGACGAGCAGCATTTCAGTCCTCTCAAGCAGATCACCGACAAGAACATCGGCTCGCTTGGCTTAGCTTGGTCCCTCGACATCGATAGCGCAATGGGCGTGGTTGCGGAGCCGATTGTTGTTGACGGAGTGATCTACGTCAGCGCTCCGCAGTCCAAGGTCTACGCCGTCGATGCCGCTTCCGGAAAATTGCTTTGGAAGTTCGATCCCAAGGTGCGACTAGATCAGGCCATCAACGGAAGTTATTCCGCGCGAACCAACGCAGGTGTCGCCGTGTGGAACGGAAAAATATACGTCGGGACAGGAGACTGCCGCCTAATCGCCGTGGACGCATCCTCCGGAACACAAGTATGGGAGGCCACCGTCTGTGACCCCAAGCAAACAGGGATCACGGGCGCGCCTCATGTAGCCAAAGGAAAAATCCTGATGGGCTACAACGGCTCCGACGACGGCGTGCGCGGGTCCCTTGTCGCTTATGACGCAGAAACCGGCAAAGAGTCGTGGCGCTTTTGGACAGTGCCCGGAGATCCCGCCAAGGGCTTCGAGACCAAAGCGCTCGAGATGGCTGCGAAGACATGGTCCGGCAAAGACTCCTGGAAGATCGGCGGCGGCGATGCATGGACTGCCATCACCTACGACCCTGTCACCGATCTCGTTATCTTCGGCACCGCCGGAGCAGGCGTTGACTACGGGGAACTCTCCTCCATCAAAGTCACCGGAGACAAGCTTTTCGCCGGATGCATTATCGCTCTCAAGGCCGACACGGGAGAATATGTCTGGCATTTCCAAACCAGCTCTCCGGGATTGCAAACCGAGAACAATC
>Ga0209488_10001912_pt1 | contig 17600 bp, 15 predicted proteins | sample Rivendell_Oct201_8_FD_188349 | JGI IMG/M metagenome (GOLD analysis project Ga0209488, IMG submission 188349) | Vadose zone soil microbial communities from the Eel River Critical Zone Observatory, Northern California, USA -... | ecosystem: Environmental > Terrestrial > Soil > Vadose zone >...
ACAATTTGATTTCTACCGGTCCCGTTGCTGGCCTGGAAACTCTAGCCCACAGCTGCGGTATCCCCTGCCATTTGTTGTCTTTGCAGCGGCGCGTGGCAGCATCTCTTATAAGTTTGCTACGTTAACATCCCACTGGCATGTCCCGCAAGGCGGGAGGGACGCTTGGAGTTTTCTGGATTAGTCGAACGATGTGAACACGGCCGGCCGGTGGAGTCGAATTGGCCGCGCTCGCCATACCACTGCTAAGTCCAATGGCGAGGATAAGCAGGGCGGCGGCCGCGGAGCTGGCCACGATCTCGGTCCACGGCACACCGCTAAATACCGGCGCCGATGAGCGGGAATAGAGCAATGCAGCCACAATCGCTGCCAGATACAAGGGGATGATTCGAAGCAGCAGAAAACGCACATCAAAAAATGGATAAATGAACTTGAACGCCAGCCAAAGTGTGGCTTGAGGCATCACTGCCAACAGACTCAAAAGCGCCAGACGATCGAGAAACTCCAAGCCTCCGGTGAGCCGCAGGATTCGATGAAGTCCCAGGATAATCAAAGCGAATGCCAGCCCCACAGCGCAAAAGTTGGTCAGCACTTTGCCCGACGAAGTCATCGCCAAACTTAAGAAAGGCAGCAATGCGGCTTGTCCCAGAAAAACGATGGCGAGTGCGCCGGTTAAGAACTGATCGGCGCGCAGGCCAATGATAAGCGCTGAGAAAAACAATGCAAAAACCAATGCTTCCCAATGAGCAGGAAAGACTGCATGAGGTTCGACCACGGCCATGGCCTGAAGGTACGAAATGGAGGTGACCTGCAAAGGCTGTCCGAGCCAGAATCCCAGCAGGGTTTCTGGCACAAAAAATAAAAGGAATTGCGCCGTCCAGTAGAGCGGATAGGCGGACGCCAACCCCAACATTAGCAGGCGGAATAGACGCATTTCTGCCCCTCAGCAGAGCGGAGATTGTGTGCTTCTGGGATGGAATTTGCAACAGCTAGTCGGAAGCGTCCGGCGGTGCGGTGGGCTTACAATTGTTGGCTGTCGGAGCGAGACTACGGGGAGATGCTGCTTGAATCGCCAGCGAAGAGAGATTGCCCGCTTCCGCTCGGAATGACGGTTTTTTTTACAGACTCTTGCTGGGCCCTAGACGCCCCAGCCGTAGCGTTCTGCGTGTTCCAGGGTACGCTGCATTTCGCCGTGCAAGATTTCCATAAACCCTGCAGTTCCAATGGGTTTGGAGCCAGGCGCGGCCAAGTCAGGGGTCCGATATCCGGCACTGAGAACGCGGACTACCGATTGTTCGACCCAGTCAGCTTCCAGGTTCAGGCCAAAGGCGTCGCGGAGCATCATAGTGGCGCTCAGAATTGAGCCAATGGGATTTGCCGAGTCTGTGCCGGCCAGCGTTGGGGCGGAGCCATGGATGGGTTCGAACAGAGGCGCGCCGGAGCCGAAGCTTGCCGAAGGAATTAGGCCGATAGAGCCGACTAGCGCAGCAGCGGCATCGCTTAAAATATCGCCGAACATATTGGTGGTCAGCATGACGTCAAACTGGGAAGGTTTCAGGGTCAACTGCATAGCGGCATTGTCCACGTACATGTGCTCGAGTCGCACGTTCGGATAGGCACCGCTCATGTCGGTGACCGTGCGCCGCCACAATTGCGAACTGGTCAGCACGTTGGCCTTGTCCACGGAGCAGAGACGGTGAGAACGATTCTCCGCCCGGGCAAAAGCAAAAGTCGCAATGCGTTCGATTTCTGGAGTGGAGTAAGACTCGGTGTCCCAGGAACGCTCGGTGCCGCCTTCGATGCTGTTTCCCCGTTCGCCAAAATACATACCACCGGCGAGTTCGCGGACAATTTCCAAATCGAGATCGCCGAGGCGCTCCGGCTTCAGAGGAGACATGCCGCGCAGCGGTTCCAGTAATTTCACTGGGCGCACGTTGACGTACAGCCCCATGCCCTTGCGGAGAGCTAGCAGACCGCTTTCCGGCCGCTTGCCGACGGGCAACGAATCCCACTTAGGGCCGCCTACGGCGCCGAGGAATACGGCGTCGGCTTTGCGGCAGGCGTCAATCGTGGCGTTGGGAAGCGGTGTGCCAGTCACGTCAATCGCGGTGCCGCCGACTGGGTATTCTGCAAACTGAAACTCATGATGGAATTCGCGTGCACATTCTTTCAGCACGCTGGCTGCGGCAGCCGTGACTTCCGGACCGATGCCATCCCCGGGCAGCAATACGATGGACTTTTTCATGGCTTCCCTTACGCGACAATATCTAGTGCGGACATTATGCCCTCATGCCGCGGAAGTAGCTTCAGCAGGCACGGCTGACGCGCCACGGCGCATCACTTCATGGGCGATGCCCAGAATATCGCGTGGCCGGACGGATTTCGATTCGTCGGCAAGCGCGGTAACGCGCCGGTAGATTTCCGCAAGTTCGGCGTCGCTTGGTGCAAATCCGAGGTCGCGCAGATTACTGCGCAATGCGTTTCGTCCAGAATGCTTTCCCATGACCAGCGAACGAGACGGTACGCCTACCGTTTCCGGCGAAATGATTTCATAGGTCAGCGGATTTTTGATAATGCCGTCCTGGTGGATTCCAGCTTCGTGAGCGAACGCATTCGCGCCGACGACCGCCTTATTCGGAGCGACGACAGCGCCCGTGACTTCTGTGAGCAGCCGGCTTGCAGGGAAAAGTTGATCGAGTTTGATGTTGGTGGTGACGCCGAAACTGTCTTTGCGAACCGCCAGCGCCACCGCGATTTCTTCGAGCGCAGCGTTGCCGGCGCGCTCGCCGATTCCATTGACGGTACATTCGATCTGGCGAACACCAGCTCGTACTGCGGCCAACGAATTGGCGACAGCAAGCCCGAGATCATCGTGGCAGTGGGCACTCAGAGTAATTCCCTGCTGGTCGCCCAGGAATTCGCGAACGCGGCGGAACATTTCGCCATATTCCTCCGGCACGGCATAACCAACGGTGTCCGGCAAATTCAAAATGGTTGCGCCTGCGTCCACTGCGGTTTTGCAGACTTGGCACAGGTAGCCAATCTCTGTGCGGCCCGCATCCTCGGCGGAAAATTCGACTTCCGCAACGTGTTGACGGCCATAACGAATCATCGAGGCGATGGCCTCGATGGCTTGCTCACGCGTCATGTGCAGTTTGACTTGCAGGTGCAGGTCGGAAGTAGCGAGAAAAATGTGCAAGCGCGAAGAAGCTGCAGGAGTCAGGGCCTCCACTGCGGCGTCGATGTCGGACTTTTTGGCTCGCGCCAGAGCGGCGATGGGCACGTCGCGGACCTCGCGCGCAACTGCCTGTACTGCTTCCAGGTCGCCGCGCGATGAAATGGGAAAGCCTGCTTCAATCGTGTCCACGCCCAGATTGGCAAGCTGCCGCGCCATGCGAATCTTCTCGTCCGTGTTCATGGAGAAGCCGGGCGATTGTTCGCCGTCGCGCAGAGTGGTGTCGAAGATGCGCACTACGTCCATGGGATGCCTCGCTAGTAGTAACGCAGAATTACAGGCTGTCGGTCAAATTTATCTTTATTCTGCAATTGATAATTCTGGCTTATACTGGCGTGCGAGGAATTCATGGATCTGAGCGAATTACAGGTGTTTTTGACGGTCGCGCGTGAAGGCAGCTTTTCCCGCGCCGCCGAACGTCTCTACCGCACGCAGCCGGCCGTCAGCTTGACCATTCGCAAGCTCGAGGACGGGCTCGGTCAGCCGCTTTTTGTACGCGGCGCGCGTCCTGTACGCATGACCGACGCCGGCACGCTGTTGAGGGATTATGCTGAGCGGCTAATCAACCTGCGCGACGAAGTGAAAAAAGGCTTATCGGAACTGACTGGTTTGAATCGCGGCGAACTTTCTCTCGGCGTGAACGAAAGCTCGATTCATGCGCTACTGCCGGCGCTTGGGCAGTTCAGAAAACTTCATCCGGGTATACAGATCCGCGTCCATCGCATGTTTTCCCGCGATATTCCTCACGAAGTGCTGAATTACCGGCTGGATCTGGGCGCGGTTTCGTTTGTGCCGCGCGAAGCGCAACTGCAAGCCATGGAAATCTTGAAAGACGAGCTCACGCTGGTGGTGCCGCCAAAACATCCGCTGGCCAAACGCAAAGAAGTGGACGTTACTGACCTGGAAAACGAAAGCTTTGTCGCGCACAGCGTGGAATCACCCTTTCGGCGGCGGGTGATCGAGCTATTCGGCCGCAATCGCACCACGCTAAACATGCCTATCGAAATGCCCACCATCGAAAGCATCAAGCGTTTTGTGCAGATGGGCATGGGCGTAGCCATCGTCCCGCGCATGTGCGTAGCCTGGGAAATCGATCACGGTTGGATGAAGGAAGTGAAAGTCCGGCAACTGAATTTGCCTCGCCACGTGTATCTTGTCTCGCGCCGTGGCGCCCGCCTACCCCACGCCGCGGGTGAACTGGTCCGCCTGCTTAAGTCGGAATAGACGTTTACGACAGCCACTCCAGATGTGAGTCCATCCAAGAATTCTGAGGGACGGATTCCTTCCTATCGTAACCAGCCATATTTCGACTAATCTTGGGTGCAGCCATGACGAGCGCGTTGGTGATTCTCGCAGTAGGATTTTTTCTTGGGATGCGGCATGCCACCGATCCCGATCATGTAGTTGCGGTGTCTACCATCGTCAGCCGGGAAAAGTCGATTCCACGCGCCGGATGGATTGGGGTGCTTTGGGGCCTGGGCCACACCATCACCATTCTGGTGGTGGGCGCGGCCATCATTCTTTTTGGGTTTGTGATTCCTCCGCGCCTGGGCCTGGCTTTGGAATTTTCCGTGGCGCTGATGTTGATTCTGCTTGGTGTGCTGAACTTGACCGGCGCGATGAAGTGGATCAGCCACAAACTTTCTCCAACCCACCCTGATTTAGTTTCCTCGCGGGCCGAGGAACACTCGCACTTACATTTTCACGGCGGAAAAATCCATGTTCATCCGCACTCACACCAGGGCAGCACGCAACACCACGCAAAAGAAGTCGATCCGCCGCACTGGCTGGCCGACCCGTTCGTAAAGCTTGGCTGGTTTCATTCGCTGCGTCCGCTGCTGGTCGGAATCGTGCACGGGCTCGCCGGATCGGCTGCGGTGGCGTTGCTAGTGCTGGGAACGATTCATGATGCGCGCTGGGCGATTTTCTATTTGCTGCTATTCGGTATTGGAACAATCATAGGAATGATGCTGATCACGCTGGCGTTTGCAGTGCCGGTTACTGTCGCCGGAAACCGCTTCGCGTGGGTCAGTCGGACCATGGTTACGGCTACAGGCGTGTTGAGCCTGGTGTTCGGACTGGTGGTCGCGTACCAGATTGGAATTGCGGACGGATTGTTTTCGCCGCATCCGTCTTGGACGCCGCACTGACTCCGTTACACTGTAGTCGTCCCGGCGGGCATCCCCAGCTCGAAAATAAAATCCAGAAATTGCGGACGTTTTTGCGAGCGGCGACTAGGCTGCGGAGGCTTCTTCTACCGTAGCGAAGGTTGGCAGGAGCTTCACCAGGCCAGAGACCTGCATTACCGCAACGCCCTGTGCAGTCAGAGCGGCCAGCGCAAACTTCTGCGATTTGCTTTTCCGGTGGACGAATAGCTGAACCAGCGCGCCAACGCCGGCGGAATCGAGAAAGCTGATCCCGCTCATGTTCAGGACCAGCTTATCGGCGATGACGGGCCGCAGCTCCTGCAAAAAGCCGCTGACAGTTTCCAGACTCAATTTGCCGGTAAGCTGCGCGACCACGGTTCCAGTGCTGGAAGGAATCTGGGCAATATCCAATTTCGCTGGTTGCATAGGGGAAAAGGGTAGCGCGGCGGTCATTGCTCGTCCATAAACAAATTGTTACAACTCGGAAACACGGGTAATGCGCTGGAAACGCCCCTAGCAGAGAGCCTGAAGGCATTAGTGGCCGTAGCTGATGCGGTAGATTACGCCTATGCCGTCGTCGGCAACGAGTAGGGAGCCGTCCGGAGCGGTGGTGACGCCTACTGGCCGGCCGTAAACCAGAGCACTTTTGGGATCGGGCACGAGTCCGGTCATGAATGGAACTGGATCGGCAGAGGGCTGGCCGTCCTTGAAGGCAACGAAAGCTACCTGGTAGCCAGCGCGGCTGGCACGATTCCATGAACCGTGCTCAGCGACAAAAGCGCCGCCAAAATAGCTGGCTGGAAATTGTTTGCCGTTGTAAAAAGCAAACTGCAAGGGAGCGACGTGCGCTCCGAGCAAAACGTCGGGGACGACGGCTTTGGCCACTAGATCGGGCATTTGCGGCTTGACGCGTGGATCGACGTTGCTTCCGATGTAGCTGTACGGCCATCCATAGAAGCCACCATCCTTGATGCTGGTGAGATAGTCCGGCGGAAGATCGTCGCCCAGTTCATCGCGTTCGTTGACCGTGACCCAAGGAGTACCCGTGACAGGATTGATGGCCAGGCCGACAGGATTACGCAGACCAGTGGCAAATTGGCGCGGGTTCTTGCCGTCGAGATCGCAAATGGTGACGGCCGCACGCATGGCAGGCTCGCCAGTACCAATGTTGCTCTCCGAGCCGACCGCGATTAGAACGTACTTGCCGTCCGGCGTAATTGCGAGGTTGCGGGTGTCGTGCCCGCCGCCGGGCAAATCAAGCAATTTCTCGGCCTCGCCTGTCCGCTGCGAAGTCTTCGGGTCATACTTAAAGCGAACCAGGCTGGACATGTTGCCGATGTAAACGTAATCGTCGTGAAAGGCAATTCCGAACGGCCTGACCAGGCCGCTGGCGAAAACAATCCGCTCTTGCGCGCCGCCGGTATGCTTCGGGTCGCGCAGAATAACCACCTGGTTAGCGCCAGTTTCGGCGAGGAAGATGTCGCCGTTGGGAGCAACGGTCAGCAAACGCGGGCGTTTGAAGCCGGCAGCAAAAATGTTGATGTGAAAGCCCGATGGAACCGTGGGAAGGAAACCTTGCGGTGCTTGCGACTTATCGGGCCCATTGCCTGCGGACTTGGTGGCGAACGGCTGCGGCAGGTCGGGCTTTTGCCCGTGCGTTACCTGCGCCGCGCCTGGGAGCGGGATAAACAGAACGCCGGAAATAGCAGCTAGGCATTTTGCATTTCTGCCGAGAAACATGATTCCTCGCTTAGGGTGGGTGGATGTAATGCTATCGCAAAACTATTCTGGCGGTAAACCATGCCAGATCGCTGCCGCCTTGATGGTGAAGGTCAGTGCCTTTTGATTTCAGTTATTTTGACGTACCGCGGCTGCCTTTGGATACCTTTCTGCGGTGACGATTGGAAATTCGCGCGGACAGTATTTAAGTTGAACGATTCCAACTAGATGAAGCGCGGAAGCGCAATTTGGAGCATCGCCTGGCTGGCTCCTCGCGGAAACCTATCGACAGATTGGGCATCGAATCGAACACGAGGGTAACCACGATGAAGTCACCGTTTATTGGCCGGGCGATGAGTTGGCTGCTGTTGATTGGGCTCGTGGTTTGGTGGGGCGTGCGCGTTACTTCGGGACATCCTGCGGAACCGAAGGGATTGTTCCCGGCGCCGGCAATCGATGGGACGTTGGCGCCGCAACCGGCTTCCGAAAAAGCGCTGTTCGCGGGAGGCTGTTTTTGGGGAGTGCAAGGCGTTTTCCAACACCTGAAGGGCGTGAAAAGTGCGACTTCCGGATACGCAGGCGGAACGGTCGCAAATCCATACTATGAGCTGGTTTCAAGTGGAAGCACCGGGCATGCAGAGTCGGTGCTAGTCAGCTATGACCCGTCGCAGATTACCTATGGAAGATTATTGATGATTTTCTTTTCCGTGGCGCACGATCCGACGCAGAGGGATCGACAAGGTCCAGATATCGGTACGCAATATCGTTCGGAGATTTTTTATGCGAATGCCGAGCAGAAGAAAATTGCCGAAGCCTATATCGCGCAGATTGACGCGGCAAGGCTTTACGACCATGCCATCGCAACGCAGGTTGTGCCGTTTTCCGCGTTCTATCAGGCGGAAGACTATCATCAGGACTATTTAAGGAGGCATCCGGACGACGCGTATATCCGGTTTAACGATATACCGAAGGTGGAGCGATTGAAGCGGATGTACCCCGAGATGTACCGGTAAGCGGCAAGTGAGCAGGCGAATAGCAAGCTCTTGGAGAGGAAGGAAGCGAGAGCGCTTGCAGGGTTCGTACGACTGCGCACGCACCGGCAGGGCATGGGTGGGCGTCGAAAGCCTGTTAACCGCGCGGGCAACCGAGTGGCGAAATTCATCCACGGTCGGCAGACTGCTGTGTAGATTTTAGATGGCCACGGTTCAACAGCAATGTCGCGCAAAAGCGCCCGTACCTAAAAGGAGTTTTGCCAATGAAGAGGACTTCCCTGCTTGTCGTTGGTTTTCTGGCGGCGTGTGGTGCGATGCAAGTCGCGCCGGCTGCGGCCAAGCCCGCGCCTAAACCGGTAGTCGTAGAAATTAAAAATTCATCCGGACAGAGTGTGGGCACGGCGACTTTGACGGATGCCGCTCCAGGTGTACGAATCAAGCTGGATATTCGGTCGTTGCCACCCGGCGAACATTCCATTCACATTCATCAAGTGGCGAAATGCGAGCCGCCGGATTTCAAGTCGGCAGGCCCGCACTTTTCCGGTATGCCTGGCGGCCATGAGCACGCAGCAGGCACGGCGGCGGGCGACATTCCGAATTTTTCGCTGGTGGTTGCCGCGGATGGAACCGCGCACGTTTCTGTGGTTGCGCCGAACGTCACGTTGGGAACGGACGATCACTCGGTGTTCAGCAATGGCGGGACCGCGATTGTGATTCATGCGGTGAGCACCGAGACAACCAGTGGTGCGCCGCCACGAATTGCCTGCGGGGTTATCACCAAGCCTGAGTAGAATTTTCGTTCCCTGTGACCGCGCTAGTTATTCCGGGAATCTGGGCGCTCGGTTACCGGCTTGCCAGCGCTGCCCGGAAGCTGTGATTTCTTGCCGCCTGATGCTTCATTTTGCAGCAGGGCCTCCAGGTCGTCGTAGGCATAGATGGTTGGCGCATGATTCTGCATTAAGCCTCCGGTGTCAGCGGTTGGCCCGTAGTTGCTGTGCAGACTTCTACCGAGCATCCTGAGCATGGCCATCTGCTGGCCGCGGTGATGCGAGGTGTGAGTCAAGCGCCGGGTCATAATCCAGGCGCGAGACTTCACCACGTCGAAAAACTTGGCATCCTCTTCCCACCACGGCGTTTTCTTTCGCTGCAATTCCGTAAGCCGTTTTCCGCTGTCCTGAGCATATTGTTTGATGAATTCGATACGCGATTCCACCAGCGGCAGCGGCGGGGCAGCGACGTCAATAGCAAGCATGGTGCGAAACCAAAGGTCTTCGCTGACGCATTGGTGAATCATCTGTTCGCGCACGCTGCGTCCGCGGGAATCATCGGGACGCGGCCGGAACGGAAGATCATCGTCGCGAAATTCGCCCCACACGCTGAGGACTTTTATACGTTCGGTGGCGTAGGTCTCCACTAGAAAATCGTAGGACATTGCCGTCTCCTAAGTACCGGCTGCGCGGGCAGTTTGCCGCGCCGGTTGAACCGGTTTGTGGTAGGCTTCCCCCGTTTGCGCCTCGCAGCAGGTTCCGGTGTACATGAGATGATTGCTAATCGTACATCGTTCGGAGGAAAACCATGAATCGCAAGCGCGTGGGTGTTATCGCCGTGTTGTTGGTCGCCGCCGTTGGACTGGCGGCGTGCCAAACCCCATACCACGATCAGAATGAGCGTTATGTTTTTGTGGCTTCAAACGTGAACCTGCCGTACTGGCAGGAGGCGCAGGCGGGCCTGATGGACGCGGCGCAGCAGATGGGCGTGAAGGCGGAGTTAACCGGCCCAGAGAAGTTTGATCCGCAGGAGCAGCTTCGCGACTTTCAAAAAGTGCTAGATAGCAAGCCCGCGGGAATCCTGGTTTCGGTGACGCGCCCGGAACTGCTTACCGACGCAATTAACAACGCTATCGCCCAAGGCATTCCGGTAATTGCGGTGGATTCCGACGCGCCGAATTCGAAGCGGGTGATGTTCGTGGGTACGGACAATTACCGCGCGGGCAGCGAAAGCGGCAAACGGATGGCAGATATTCTGAAGGGCCAGGGGCAGGTGGTCATCATCACGGTCCCTGGACAGTTCAATATGGACGAGCGGCTGCGCGGCGTGAGCGACACACTGAAAAAATATCCGGCGATCAAGATCGCACAGACGATTGATGATAAAGGCGACCCGAGAATCGCGAACGACATGGTGTCAGCGCTGCTGAAGGGCAAAGCAAAAATTGATGGCATGATCTGCCTGGAAGCATCAGGGGCCTCCGGTGCAGCGGAGGCGCTGCATCGTCTGGACGCCAAAGTACCAATCGTCGGGTTTGACAAAGATCCGGAAACGCTCGATTGGATCGATCGCGACGGCATCACGGCGACGGTCACGCAAAAGCCGTACGTGATGGCGTACTACGCAATTAAGTTTGCTGATGATCTGCACCACAACGCGGTTCACGAGTTTAAGGACTGGCGGACGGCGCCCACGGCACCGATACCGACGTTTGTGGACACCGGAACCGCTATCATCGACAAGAGCAACGTGAAAACGTTCCGCGACACCATGGCAGCTCACCCGAAGCCGCTATAAGAAAAACCCATTACGAAGAAGGCCGCTCCATCGCAAGGCGTGGGGCAAGCTGTTGGCCTGGCCAGGGAGCCTGGCGGGGAACGAATGTACTGTTTCGCTAGACATCGAGCGGCTGCGCATGAATTTGAGAGGGAAGAGAGGGAGCAGCTTCACGGTAAAGCTGCTCCCTCTTCGTTCGGGGTTCGTCGGAGGAAACTACTTGTGCGGCAGTTCGAAGGAAAGGTGGCTTCGAACCGCTCGCGTGGAGTTCACTATGCGTTGCCTGAATGCCGGACGCCATACATTGAAAGCTTTAAGCCCTCGCGAAAGTTTGTGTAACTGGCGACTTCGCGAACTACCAGTGGCAGCAGCCTGGCTGCCTCTCTAAACGCAAAGCTGGCCTGCAAACGTTAGTTGACTTCAACGAGTTCCAAGGGTATGAAAGGCTTCTGCGCGCCCGGGTAACCGCCCAATCGCAGGGTGCAAAGAGAAAGCGTACGGAGGTTCCAATGACAGTGCAAGCGATCCCGCAAGGATTTCATAGCCTGACGCCCGGTCTGACATGCAAAGACGCCGCGAAGGCTATCGAGGTGTACAAGAGAGCGTTTGGGGCGACCGAACGAAGCCGGTTCGCCGGGCCGGACGGAAGAATCATGCATGCCGAACTGCAAATCGGCGATTCCATGATATTTCTGGCCGACGAGTTCCCCGGAATGTCTGCCGCGCCAACGCAGGGCGCGCCGCCATCGCAAGCGGTCTACATGTATGTGCCCAATGTTGACGCAACTTACGACCAGGCAGTGGCCGCCGGGTGCCAAGGGGCGATGCCGGTTTCAGACATGTTTTGGGGAGATCGATTCGGCAAAGTGATCGACCCGTTCGGACACCACTGGAATCTGGCTACGCATACCGAAGACGTGGCACCTGCGGAGATGGAACGACGAGGCAAAGAATGGATGGCCAAGATGGCCAGCATGTCGAAGTCCGCTGGGCAGAGCTAGGCCCGCGCGGGAAAGTCTGGGTGGGGGCCGCTGCAACCGGAGCGGCCCCCACATCAACACGAGAAGTGTTCGTTCATGCGGTTTGCAGGGCACCTGTGGGCCATGTGCTAAGCTTTTGCTGTCGGGCAAAGATTGGCCGGTAAACGGCATCGAACCTTCTTAAGCGGATTATGAGTATTCTCAGGTCCATTGCAATTCTGGCGTTCGCGGCCACGATTCTAGCTTTTGCCAGTTCGCCGCGCATGCCCGGCCAATCCCAAGGCAGCCAAACCCCTCCTAACAAGGTGAATAAGAACACGGCAGGCGCTGGCGCTTCGCAGCGCGGGAAAAAACTGGTTTTGAAGGACGGAACCTTTCAGCTGGCGCGCGAGTATCAGCGGAGCGGCGAACGAGTTCGCTATCTTAGTGCCGAACGTGGAGATTGGGAAGAACTCCCCGCGGCGCTGGTGGACTGGGACGCAACGGCAAAGGCCGAGGCAGCAGCGGTGAACGACGAAAACGCGCTCTTGAAGACCGTACATCACGAACAAGCAGAGCAGACAGCCGAGATGCCCAGGGATGTCGACGCCAGCCTGCCCGTGGCGCCAGGTATTTTTCTGCCGCCCGGCGAGGGAATGTTCGTGGTGGAGGGAAAATCGGTAACACCGCTGAACCAGGTGAGCGCGGACATTCGAAACGACCGAAAACAGCGTCTTAAACAGGTTCTGTCGCCGGTGCCGATTATTCCGAGCAAACGAAACATTGAGATTCCCGGCGCCAAGGCATCCAGGCGAATTAATTCCGAGCGGCCGGAATTCTATCTGCGTGAACCGACGCCCGATCCGGATGCGGTGTCCACGATCAGAAAGAGCAGCCGCCCCGGTGAGAACGGACCGGAAATCGAGTTGGTCCGACTGACCGTGAAAGGCGGCAAGCGGCAGATTGAATCGATCCGCAGCATTTTTGGACAGGATATTTCCGAAGATCGCAATTCCATCTCGATGCAAAGATGGGATGTGGCGAAGGATATATATCGTTTCACTCTCAGCCAGGAGCTATCCGGGGGGGAATATGCGTTCGCGGAGATTCTGCCGGATGGCGTGAACCTGTACGTATGGGATTTCGGCGTGGATCGACAAAGCGCCGCGGGATCGTCAAGTAAACACTGATGCGGTGAAGGTTGTGTTTCGTGGCGGTTACGTCGGGCATGAAATAGCCAAGAAAAAGTTACTTGTGTGAATCGTGCTTGGCCAGAACAAATGCCTCACGCATGATCTCCAATACGTCCAAAATCCGGAACGGCTTTTGCAAGAATGCTGCGCCGTCAGCTCCGGCCGTTGCCGACGACGGATCGACATACTCGCCAGTCATATAGATCACCAAAGGCTTGTGCGCACCTGCTGTGGCCAGGACATGTGCTGCCGCCGAGCGGCCGTCGCTAAATGGACCAGACGACTTGAGGCGAAGATCGCAAAGCAGCGCATCATATCTCTGTTTTGAGACCAAGCCTGCCGCTTCCTCGGCACTGGATGCGCAGGAGACCTTCAAGCCATGACCGCTCAGTCCCTCTTCTAGCAGCGATCGAATACTATCTTCATCGTCCAATACCAGAACCCTGATTCCTTTCAATAAAGTGGGTACAGGCCGCAGTGAATTACCGCTGCTGCTGTCCGCGCCACCCTTTTTGGCACTGTGCTTGGTCGAAGATTGTGGCGAAGGTTCCACCGACGCGGGCAGATAAACGCTGAATGCTGAACCACCGCCGGGCAGGGATTCAGCTTGAATGGTACCGCCATGTTCGCGCGCAATCGAAAGGCAGATGCTGAGGCCGAGACCGGTACCACCGCCGGGCCGCTTGGTGGTATAGAAAGGATCGAAGAGTTTTGGCATGCCTTCGGGCGAAATACCGACGCCATCGTCCTGCACGGTGACCACAACATTATCGCCTGCCAGAGTCAACCTGATCTGGATTCGTCCCGACTCGCGCACTTCGCGAATGGCTTGCTCGGCGTTAGAAATAAGATTGAGGAAGACCTGAATGAGCTGATTGGCATCGCCGACGATGGGCGGAAGATCAGTGCGCGGTGTGAAATCCACTTCCACCTGATTGCGGCGCAGCGAATGCTCGTGCAGCTGCAGAGTGCGTTCGATAATCGTGCTGAGGTCGATTCCCTTCTTCTGCGGCGAGGCCGGGCGGGAAAATTCCAAAAGATTTTGCACGATGCGAGCCGCGCGACGCGCCTGCCGGTGGGTCAGGTCGAGCTGGCGCTTCATGGACTCATCTAGTCCTTCGCGCTCCCGGACCAGTTCGGTGACACCGAGTATGGCGGTCAGCGGATTATTTAATTCGTGAGCTACTCCGGCAAGCATCTGACCCATGGCGGCGAGTTTTTCGGCTTGAATCAGTTGTTCTTCCATCCGCTTCAAGTCCGTTACGTCGCGACCCGAAAGCACCACCCCTTCAATTTTTTCGCTCTCATCAAACAACGGACTGAAATTGAAAAGAATTTTCCGCCATTCGCCCAGCTTGTGGCGTACGCGCATTTCCAGCGAAGCGAAACTTTGCTGGCCGGCAATGATGTCCTTGTAAAGAGCCATCAATTTTGGCAAATCTTCCGGATGGGTGCGGGTGCCGAGCTTCATTTCGCTGATTTCGTCGCTGGCATAACCGAGAATTTCGCTGCAGCGCGGGCTGACGAAGGTGTAATTGGCCTGGGTGTCCAGAACCAGGATCAGGTCGGGAAAGCTCTCAACCAGACGGTGGGCAAATTCCTGCTGCTTGTGCAGACGGCGCTCTATTTCGCGGCGCTCGGTAATGTCCATCAACGCGCCTTGATAGCGGATGACATGGCCCATGGGGTCGCGAACCGCCGCGGCGGTGTTCAAACAGGTGATGAACACGCCATCCTTGCGAAGCAAAGTGATTTCGCGCCCGGACAATACCGGCTGTTGATCCACTTCCTGGCGAATAATTTTTCGCAGCGAGCGGTCCGGAAAAATACCCGCAACCTTTTGCGCCATTAGTTCGGACTTTGATTCGTAACCGAGAATCCTGACCAGTGCGGGATTAGCGTCGAGAATTTCGCCGTCCGGCGTGACGATGTAAATACCTTCCTGCAGCGTTTCGAACAGTTCCGTAAAACGCGCTTCGTTGCGCCGCGAGGCGGTGATATCGCGTGCCAGGATGGTCATGCCATGGACTTCGTCGTCCCGCATCATGGCGTGAATGACGCACTCGAAATAATGCACGGTGTGCCGCATTTTCAGGCGAATCTGAGCTACGCCATTCCAGTGACGCTTTTCAATAAATCGCGGCATGGTGCGTTCGATCAGGTTCGGCCCGTCGCCTCCGGCGTCCTGCAAGAACTCGGATAGCTGGTGGCCAATGATGTCCTGGAATGTGCCACCCACAAGGTCGGCAAAACTGCGATTGGCGGCGCGAATCTCTCCATCGAGTGTCACGGCAACCAGCACGTCGTCAAAGGAATCAATCAGGTCGCGATAGCCCTGCTGCGAGCGTTCGATTACGGAAAAGAGCTTGTCGAGCTGTTGATCACTGGGCGCCGAAGTGTCACGCTGCTCGATGCCGCGAACCAGGCCGCGGAGTTCCGATATTTCCTGATTGCGTTTCCACGCGTAGATCATGAAAACGGCTACGACGATTACTACACCCACCAATAGAACTTCGTAACGCTGCGCGAAAGAGCGAAGAGCGTCCCAAGAAGCCGCGACGAAAGCAACTGTCACGAGCGCCAGCAAGCCGTAGTTCAACCGCCACAATTTCCGCTGTCCCTGCTCGAATTGAACAAGGCGATCACTGACCGTGGTGCGTGGAGCGTCTTTGGCTCCGGTGCCAGCGGACTCTTTTCGAAACGGTTTGAGCATCAGCCAGGTGGTCCTATACGGGATACAGAAAACCCGCGTTCTTCACACTATTCTCTAGCCTGTTGCGGCTCTCAGCAATGCGCGTAATGGCAGCAAGTTCGTGACGGATACCTGTCCACGAGTGCATTATCGCTTACGCCTCGCGAAACGCCCTGCGTTCGTAAAGGTAACGCGGGCGTGCCGCTGGCCGGGCGCTGGAAAAGGCTGTAGACTCGTCGCCTCGCCCCGAGACTACTCCTGCGAGCGTACTCCCGTTCATGGCCACGCGAGAAGCGGTTAAGCCCCACCTTCCCTCGTCTGATTCCGGAGTGAATCCGTGGCTCATCGCGGTAGTGGTGTCTCTGGCCGCTTTCATGGAGGTGTTGGACACCAGCATCGCCAACGTGGCGTTGCCGCATATTGCCGGCGACCTGGGCGCAAGCAGCGACGAGAGCACCTGGGTGCTAACTTCCTACCTGGTTTCGAACGCTATCATTCTTCCGGTCAGCGGATGGTTTGTTGGGATCTTTGGCCGCAAGCGATTTTTCATGCTGTGCATCATTATTTTTACGTTGAGTTCCCTGCTCTGCGGCGTGGCTTGGAGCCTGGGATTCTTGCTTATCGCACGCATCGTGCAGGGCGCGGGCGGCGGAGGGTTGCAGCCGATGGCGCAAGCCATCCTGGCCGACACGTTTCCGCCGGAAAAACGCGGGCTGGCTTTTTCGCTGTATGGCGTGACGGCCATAGTGGCACCCAGCATCGGGCCGACGCTGGGAGGATGGATTACTGACAATTATTCGTGGCGCTGGATTTTCTATATCAACCTGCCGGTTGGCTTGATTGCACTTTTCCTGGTGTATCGCTTGATTGAAGATCCGGCCTACATCAGCCGCAATGTGGGAAGGGCGCTTCGCGTGGACTACATTGGCTTTGGCCTGCTGGCAATTGGCGTCGGCGCCCTGCAGATTCTTCTCGACAAGGGCCAGGAAGACGACTGGTTCGGCTCAAACTTTATTTTGGGACTCGCGGCGATCGCCGTCGTGTGCCTGGTAACTCTTGCGATTTACGAATGGCGGCACAACGAGCCGATTGTGGATGTAAGACTATTCAAAAACGCCAACTTCGCCGCTTCGAATATGGTGATGTTCATGGTCGGCGCAATTTCCTTTGCTTCCACCGTGCTGATGCCGCAATTCCTGCAAACTTTATTGGGCTACACCGCGGAAAAGGCCGGAATCGTGATGTCCGCAGCGGCCATGGTGTTGCTGCTGGAGTTGCCATTCGTAGGGCAACTGACAACGCGCATTCAAGCCCGCTACCTGATCGGCTTCGGCTGGTTGGCGCTTACCTGCACCATGTTTCTTTCCACCAAGGTCATCGATCTTCAGTTGAGCTTTGCGACCGCCACCTGGTTGCGCATTCTGCAATATATTCCGCTGGGCTTCATTTTTATTCCCGCTTCCACGGCCGCCTATATAGGCATTGCCCCGGAAAAGAATAATGCCGTAGCGGGCCTGGTGAATTTCATGCGGAATATCGGAAGCAGCGTGGGCACTTCCGTGGTTACAACGCTGCTGGCCCGACGCTCACAGTTTCATCAGGGCCGGCTGGTCGAGCGCGCCTCCCCGCTGAATCCCGGTTTCCAGAATTCCATCAGCAGCATGGCGCAACAACTTGCGCATTCTGGGATGAATCTTGCGGATGCGCAAAGGCACGCGCTGGCACGATTTTATGCGAGTGTGCAGGCACAGGCCGCGGCACTGGCTTATATCGATATTTATTTCGTGATCGCGGTGGCGGCGGGAATCATGTTTCTTCTGTCTTTGGCGCTGCGCGCGAATAATCCGCGCGCGGCGGCAAAAGTAACTGCGCACTGACTGTCGGCGAACAAACTTTTCTTGAGATTCTTAATCGCGATAGGGGGAGCAGTCACCAAGCTCGCCCCTCCCCCCAGCACCCGACATGCGGGTCGGCATCGGGCGGTTCAGAAAGTTGCGCCCTTGCGGGCCGTAGGTTCGAGTCATCGTTCGCCACAAGGGCTTCGCCGCTCTGCAGGTTTCCGTATCGGCTTCACCGTCTTCTGAACTCCACCTGCAAGCTGTCGGACATGCTGGCCACACCA
>Ga0209488_10001913_pt1 | contig 17592 bp, 13 predicted proteins | sample Rivendell_Oct201_8_FD_188349 | JGI IMG/M metagenome (GOLD analysis project Ga0209488, IMG submission 188349) | Vadose zone soil microbial communities from the Eel River Critical Zone Observatory, Northern California, USA -... | ecosystem: Environmental > Terrestrial > Soil > Vadose zone >...
TTCAGGAAGAAAAAAAAAAAAAAAACTCGGAATTGCACAGGGAATATGCTAGCGCCTCTAGACTAAACTCATATAGTCCAGCGTTCGGACTTGCACGGCGTGGCACGGAAAAGCCATAGAACTGAACTAAGAATCAGAGAGGACGGGCGGCAACCGGCTGCTGGGGTTCTCTCCGGTTGCCGGTGAACACAAGACGAACTGAACGTTGAACCGGCGCAAATCGAACCGAACCCGTGACGAACGATCAAATCGGACTGTTTTATCTTTTTCCCATCCCCACGGACGATAATATAGTTGAACGCGTAGGTCAGCAGCTGGGAAGTTGCGCAAAAAGCAAATTTGAGTGATTCCATCGTTCCATCAGAGCCGATCGCGAGTCCAGGAGACGAACGAGGGACGAACTCATAGGCACAACGCGTGGACAGTGGCGCCATCCTGGCCGATGCAACAGACATGAATTAATGTTTCCTTTCCTGCCACGCCACTGGGCGCTATAAGACTGGAGTGGAGGCTGTGCTATGCCAGCGACAGCGAGTAAACCTGCCCAGCCACACTGCACGGGCGGGTGATTCATAACAAAGGACTTTACAACTATCTGCGCTCTCTGTCCTCATATACCCTGGCTGTGTCTCTCCTACAGCGCTGGCATTGCGCACATGGATGAGATATGGATGCATTAAGTTTATATGATTACAAGGGTATGAAAAGTTTGTATAACGTAACTGCGAATAATCGTGACACTGCACTGGCACGAAAAAAAATATGCGTAGAATAATCGCGTACTGTACAACGTAAACCGGATCGTTAGCATTTGATAGAAGTCTCCTATAACGAGATACCAACACCAGCCCCCCAGGCGAGCGGCACCGTGCGCACGTATAAGGTATCCCGAGCCAAGATAGACCAATGTCGTAATGTGAAGAGGGCGAGCGTGAGACGGCGCTCGGTGATGCATGCATGTGGACAATGCTTGGTGCCATAAAGATAACACTGATGCGCATCATGGCGTAAATTCAGAAACGAAATGACCGCATCGTTCCAATCAATCGTATCACCCAAGAAGTCCGCCACGCACATACAGTACCTTTACACGACACGCCCACGGACGCCACGGCCGCATCAGTCACCATCGCGACCGCCCGCCGCCCAGCTCTAGATAGGACCGGTCACGTGCACCGTCATCGTAATCATCAGCACGGGCATGGTCTTCTCGCAGCGGTGGTGAGCCGAGCGTGCGCGGGATCCACGCACCTATCGGCGATCGGAGGCTCTGCCGCAGCCGCGAGACTCGCGTAGCGGGATTATTGAACCGCTCCGCGTAGTTCAACGGTAGCTTCGCGACGAGCGACGTCCTGCGCTCCGGCGAGGGCAGCCGGCGATTCGGCGCGAGGCGCACGCCGGTGGGCTCCACGCGCAGCGTCGGCAGCGGCTGTGTGAGCGGTACAGGCGATTGAGTGTCTTCCCACAGCGGCGCGGACGACGGGACGGCGGCCGGCTTTTGATAGAGGGATGGTAGCAATGGTGGCGAGGAGACGTCTTCCGGCTTCTTGTCTACAGGCGTAATATCCTCCGGATCGTACGTCCCGTACAGCTCTTGCTCTTGCGATACGAACGTGAGTTGATTTCGCGAGCTAAAGAGGCCGCGGCTTCGGATTCCCATGTCACGTGCGAATATCTCGTTCTCTATAGATCTCGGGAAAAATATCTGCCAAAGTGGTGTGTGAGGAGGCGTGGAGCCAGATAAGAGGAAGTGATCGCACCACAAGCGTGAGGCCAGATGACACGATGACGCCGAATCCGGCGAGCATAGCAAGAAACTCTGCGAACTGCTCTATCAGTGCCCAAGTCTTCCACTCACGGGATAACCTAATCACGTACCAGTTCCAAACCTGGTAGAAGGAAAGCGATCAGTACAGTATAGGAACTGCGAGTGGAATTACATACTCGGATTGGTTGATGTGATGGTGTGGTCGAATACCATCGACTGCGAGGATGAAAGGGGACACCGCGAATAGAAGGCGGAAGAGGACGCGGATCGTCTATAGTAAGCAGAGACCCTACTTCAGACCCCGCATCAGGATACGCCAGAGCAGGACACATACATTGAGTTCGTGGAATTTGGTGAGGCGAATGATAGTGTTCATGTCGGCGCCTTCTCTTCGCTGAAGAACACTCAGCTACGTGGGAAGGCAGTTCCGACACAGTGGACTCACCAATCCGTTTAGGAAAGGTTGGAAGAGAAACCTGGGGTGGCGTGGGTATGGTACTGAGCTCAATGTGTAAAGAAAACACTCACAAGACGGGAATGAAGGATAATGTAAGCGAAAGGCTTCCAATGCTACCCCCAAGGAGCGTATACGCTTCGCACTTTGATGGGATCAGTTAATACGGATTTAGCTTAAATTCACTGAATGGCGCCGTACCTTGAGAGGATCAGCCCGGGTAAATATTGCCACCAGTGGCATGTAAAGGATGGCTGTGACTGAGCCCGCGACCCACGTCTTGAAATACATGCTGTTGAACCAATCCTTCTGCGTCGGCCCCGCATTGAGGACAAACAGCCAAAAACATAACTCTGTAGCGCATGCGTGCGTTAGAGCCCAGAGAGGACATTTGGAGTCTGCAAGCCTTACCTTCGAGATGGGTGACCCTAGACGGACGCGTAGCGTAAGGTTGAATAAGCCATCGAGGTCAAGGTTTAAAGACTCACATCTCGAACGCCCACCCAAAAGCGAGGCAGAGAACCAAAGGTAAGAGGGCATTTCTGTGAGCAGGTATCCAGAATTGATACGGGGTAGGAATAACTGCGATGGCTGAGCAGGTGGCACATGTCAAGATTCACGTTGTGCTCACCTCCATACGGGGCAAGTGTGATAAAACCTTCCGAGTACTTGATGATGCAGAAGCCCACAGCGTATGTTATTACGAGTGGTATGCTCATCAGATAAGTGTACTAGTGATGACGATCAGAGAAAGTCGCGTCGGTCGGACGAGCATTGTCACGAACGGTCATGACGCGCCTAAAGGTGCCTTGAGTGGAGTGGTTCCATCTAATAGCGAGTTCAAAATGATGATTGTAAGCCGAACCAACTGGATACTCACCTTAAACACCTGAACCGATCGAAGCACCAGAGATGATAAACCAGAAACATTCCCAACTTGATGTATCCGTCAGCACCGCGATGAAAGCGGGTGATGAGACCGTACCAGACATGAAAGCAAAGACCAGACAAGATAGGTAGCGGGCGTCAAGTGAGACATGATCGTGAATGGTCAATAGCAGAAAGTCGTGGGGGTGTCGCTTTTGAAGCCAGAGGGAGGGAAAGAAGGGCCGTATGGAGGTAGGAAGCACACGTATTTATAAAGGACCAAAAGGACCCGTGTTTTCCTCTCCATCACGGGAACACATGGTCCGCGAGGCCTGAATCTGAGCTTCCAGGTGGGCCTGTCAATAAGGTACAAAGGAATGAAGGTGATTAGGGACCGGCGGTGCAGCGATCAGCCGAAACGAGCCAATACCAACGTTTTGGGATTAAGATCGGGGCCCGCATATGAGCCCATCACGAGCGCCTCACAGTTCGTTTCAACAGTATCAGATCGACTCACGACGCTCCAATCCTTTGCTGCGGACGTAGGGAGAACTAGAGTGCCACGTATTGGCATGTCAACGAACGAACGGTCACGGTGAACACAAAGTCCCGGATGTCAATGATTTCCAAAAAAGGTAAAAACTGATATAAATTTAAAAATTTCCGTGCCAAGGGACCACCCTTGCAAGTGATGGATCACCTTGTGTTATCCCCTGATGAAGCAGAAAACCTCCTCCTCTCCTGTCGTTACGGAGACGTAGACGATTTAAAGTCATTCATCGATCGTTTCGGCACGGTACCAATCAGCGAAGCGCGGGACGAGAACGGAAACACCGTCCTGCACATGGCATGCGCAAACGGCCACATCGGTGAGTCCATTCAACGTCGAATGCACCCGCAGATCCTCGGAAGAGCACCGCAGAATTGCTTGATGTGCTCCTTCCCATCGTTCCGCCATCTCTCCTCTCCGCGCAGAACAGCGCCGGGTCCACCGCACTTCATTGGGCCGCACTCAACTCCCAGCTCGCCGCCGCTCGTGCTCTCGTCGAGTATCCTCCTGGCCCGGGAATAGACCTGATCGAAATCAAGAACGCAGCGGGGCGCTCGCCACTTGGTGAGGCGGAGGCTGCACAGTGGGAGGAGGGCGCAAAGTGGATGGTGGAGGTCATGCGGTTGGACAATGTTGGCGTTGGCGAAAGTGTGGATGATGCCTCACCGAGCGAGGACCCAGTCGTCGATGGCCCTACGGTTGAATAATAAGCGTACTAGATCACGTGCAAAACACAGACGGTGACACATTGAACCACTGAGGCCATTAGCAGCTATTTAACATGTCACGACCACGCACCCTTCGCCCGCTGCGCAGATCGACAATTACGTACCATCTGTCTGTCTATATCAGTCGAATCCATCAGCTATTACTGCGAGATCATAACAACAGCCCAATAGTGCGCAGCCTCGGACTCCAGCCATGTTTCATTTGGACAACTCTGGGACACAACTCTTGGCCCTCACGCTAGCTCGAGCTCTGAATCTGGAATGGCTAAACACGAGAAGGATCTGCCTCGGGAACACTGCGTTGATTAATGAGGTCCGTCATGTCTCTCGATACATTCGACGCAGCTGCGCTCACATAGACCGCCGCACTACACTACCACAGATCGCAGAGATAGAAACCCTGCTCGATGACGTCCTACGCCAAGTCACCATTCTGAAAAGCCACATGCGACCCATCAACTGCCTCCCGCCCGAAATCCTCATGCATATCTTCCGCTTCCTCGGCGGCGGCGCCCTCGTCGTCCCCGCCTCACTCGTCTGCCAAAAGTGGCGCCACATCGCGCTCAGCACACCCTCCCTCTGGACCGTCATCCGCGAAGACGACAACCCCCCAACCGCCCGGCGCATCTCCGCACGCTCGCGCAACCTCCCGCTCGACCTCTCCTTCCGCCTCTTCATGCGCTCGGGGGGATTCTCCGCGTTCCGCGCCTTCGTCGCACCGCTCGCACCGCGCATCACCCGCCTGCATGTACACGTAATTGGCGATCGCGTGTTTGACTTTTATCACTTGCTCGCGACGAAGCGCCCCTTTGCGATGCCCGCCCTTGAACACTTCTCGGTCCGCATGAGCGAGTACGGGTTCCAAGACGACAGTGGCGACTGCACCTTGCCGCCATTTAGCAAGTCGGCCGAGTGCCTCAGCCGGCTGACGTTCAGGTCGGCCTTGCCCCTTCAGACCCACCTCTCTCCCGCCATCAGATCGCTCATCCTCGCGGAGAGGGTCTTCGACCTGGACGCTCTGCTCGCTTGCCTCCAAGCCGTCCCCAACCTAGAATATCTCGCGCTCTTGAACTCGGTCCCACACACTTACGAGTCTGCGCCAAGATCTCTCGTCTCGCTGAACCGCCTCAGAGAGCTGCACTGGTTCCAAGCCTGGGTGATCGACAACCTCCTCGGAACCGTCAAGCTCTTCGGGCACCTCGACATGCCCGCCCTAGACACCACCCAATTCGTCCTCCTCCTCGATCCGACAAAATACTCCACCATGGACTTGTACATCCCCACCCAACGCCACATCTCCCTCTTCAGCAGCAGCAACAACAGCCATCCCATAATCGAGCTCCAACTGGAAGCATCCCACTTCACGCCAGGCAAGCCCGCCCGGAACAACGTCGTCGTCCACGGTCTGAAGAGCAGCGACCCCCACAACCACGACCACGACCAAGACTCGGAGACAGTCTTCAGCGTGCGCGTGCACAGAGGCAGCCTCACCTCATTCTTCACACCCTCCGGCATCGCCCTCCTCTCCTCCGCCCACGTCTCTCTCACCCACCTCACCCACCTCACCCTCACCAGCGCGTTCCCCTACGCCTGGTCCCGCTTCTTCCGCGCCTCCTGGCCCTCCTTCCTCCGCTCCGTCCCGACCGTAAAAGTCCTCCGCTTGCACGTCAGCGAGCCCATGGAGGTCATAGCAGCCATCGCCGCCGCCGACGAGCTATCATCATCATCCTCACCGCCCTCACCGCCCTCCTCGTCGCCCACGCCCGCATCTGATGCTGCTGCTCCACGAACCTCCTCCCACATCCTCCCCGAACTGCACACCCTCCATCTCTTCCGCTGCACCCGATCCCTGCGCACCAATACCGATATCAACACCAACACACACACCGATCCCGCCAATCCCGACGCCAATCTAGATACCGCAACCGGAACGGCCCCAGTTGGGAGCACGAATATGAACATGTCGCACGACGACGACGACGACGACGACGAGAACGCACAGATCCTCCTCCGCTTCCTCCAACGCCGCGCCGACACAGGCCTGCCCATCCAGACCATCGTCTGCTCCGCCGAGGACGCCGCCGCGCTTCCTCCCGCGGCTGTCGCCCTCGTCCGCTCGATCGAGCCGGGCCTCTCTGGCGCGTGGGCCGAGCCGACGTTTCCGAGACGCATGATTCCGCTGCTCGAGGAGCACCTTGATTGATGGCTCGAGCGGGTATATATATTACCACTCGTCAGACCAACTCTCCGTGTTCTTTTTCTTGACACTACACCGATACGCCCAGTGTTGCTGTGTGAATCTATCATGAGCTGATCTTGGAATGGGATGGCTGGTCGAACGCTTCACACGGCCATCTAAAAAGGTGTCTAGGTAGGGATACATGGGCTTTTTTACTTGCCAATCTTGGGACTAGGAGAATACTGGTAGCTACATAACTCTAGTGGTACAAAACGAGCTCAATTTAAGAGACACAAACGAAACGATCCTACACGATCACCGCCGCGGTCTGCTTCTTACGCTGCAGCGGTGCAGCGGCCGCTACCAAACGGCCCTTCCACCCCGCTCCAGCATGGAGGACGATCTGACCGTTTCGGTTGATATCGACGTTCGGCACGACCGGCGCGAAATTCCAGTTCTCCACGCCCATAGCGCTAGTCGTGCGCATTCGCCGTCGCTTTGAGCCTTCCGGCGTCTGCACAGCCGCACGACTGTCTTTCGCTAGCTGTTTATTGGCGTACTTGCCAAGATGCGGTGCCGAGCGACGGCTGCGCGGGTGGCGACTCGGTATCAGGGTGTCAGTTGCCAGTCGTTGGAGCACCTCCTCGTCAGGTTCCGCCGATGGCTTCCGTTTGCGCGGCGAGATCGGCGAAGTGGTTTCTCGGGCCATGCAACCGAGATCCTTGCAGATCGGGGTCGTCACGTTGAGAAATTGCGTCGAACAAGCATCCGCGCCTTCTGTCAAGATTCCAACCGTTGTCGTGGTGGGATGGGCCACGTATTCGGCAACCTCCGGCGCAGGCGCCGAATAAGAATTTGTGATATCCTGCAGCGGGCGACGACTTTCCTCTCCCGCAACTACTGGTGTGAGAGCCGTCAGACTTGATAATTCCTGTTGTTGATTCGCCCGACTATCCAGACTCTCCTTGTCTGCACCCATAGATGTCCTTGCCTGAGCCGCCCCCGCACCGTCCTTAACAGAAGCAGTTTCTGTCTCAGAGAGGGAGAAATCAAGCGTGGTATGACGAGACGGAATCTGTTCCGCACTTTGAGTTTGAGAACCCTGATTTCTCTCGGACTCTGCGGCTTGCGCGGTCATCGTCAGGGTGAGTGTCTCACTGCCGGCCTTCGAGGGGACACCATGCTCTTGGATTGAGGATCCTGGTGGTGAATGGATCCCTGTAACAACCGACAACTGAACTTTTTCCGCCGAAGGTAGCATAAGAGCTGTTGGCGACGGTGATCCTTCCACAGTTAGGCCGCAAGTCGTCTGGCGCCAGTGGTCGGAGAGACTCGCTGGGGAGTTGCTGTGATGCACAAAACGCCGCTGGCGGATGATTTTTGGTGTAAAGGGTAGCAGAGAATCGACTATGTTTAGCGATGGCGATGGCCATTCTGAGTACTTGTGCGAGCAGGGGTCCCATGTTGATGTCCTCCGATGCGCTGCAGGATGGCGGTACCTTTCAGCTAGCGGTTCTCGCAGAGAACGGCCGGGGCGGACTCTGATCTCTTTGCGTACACTGGAAAGGCCGTATGAGTTACGGAAATACGATGAACGTAAATGAACCGAGCACCTTCCGTCCCGCCTCTGGCTCGCAGGCACAACCAATTCGCCCTCAGGCATGACAACAATCCCACCAAGAGCTGTATCAGCAGCACCAGGGCTGCCTTCGACACGTTCGGGCTCGTTTCCTCTTTTATACGGAGCTACTAGGCTCTTAGGAAGCGATCCAAATGTCGATTCCTCCTTCTCAAGCTCCTCAGTCCTTCCTTCTCTACTTAGTATCCAGAACGCACGGCTTATACCTACCCCTTCCAGAGGTAATAGACCAATACTGTCCCCAAGATGACAACTGGTGGGGCGAACTTGAATGCCATCCGAATCCGACTTGTATCGTCTACGGTCACCGTGGGATATTCTTGCAGAAGAACTGATACTCGTGAACTGAGACCTTTCAGGCTCCGGGTGGGAAGCGGTAGCAGTGACGGCCACGGGAGATTCGTGATAGCAAGATGACGAGGAATAAGCGGCGGAGGGATCAGTGGTACTGGCTGCCTGCGCTCTACAAGGACTCTTCGTGAGGAGGATTGAAGAGAACTCGAGTCGGGTGGAATCCCCAATCGGGAGAGATAGATGAGATAGAAGAGATTCTGTTTTGGGATTAGTGTTGCAAACATCGCGGTCTCCAGTTTCGGAAATGGTGGTAGGCTGTGTAGTATGAGACAGGCAGCGTTTTACAAGAGCTCCGAGTACAAATTGAGGTCGTCCTTTCCCAGAGTCATCTGATTCACAGAAGTAGGAAATATCCGGAAAAGGTGTGTGGGTACGATCGATCGGAGGAACAACCTTCGCAGGGGTAGATGGTACACCAGAAGCCGAGCTCCCAGAACACAGTTTATTCAAAGACGCAAAGACAGAGTTATCCTGTGAAATAGAGACCGAAACCAATGATGGAACAGGAGCGAATCTTTCGCAAGGCCCTCCTAGAACGATATCAGTAAACTCTTCGAGGGCCGCCTGCTGAGGCGTTTCGGCCACCGGACCCTGGCCCTTGACAACGCTGTAATCCTTCCAGTACCTGTGTAGTCCAGAAAAGACGTCTTGAAGAAAAGGAGACAAGGCAACCTTCGGGCTATACTGTCGAGAGATGAGGAGAGCAGTACAGAGGCGTTCCATGAGAGTGACGTCACAGTCTCCAGGAAGGAATGCAGCAGTGACGAGGAATGAGAGAGTGATGATAATCATAGCTTCAGCAAAGTAATAAAAGAGCTGAGCGTGTATGAGCTCCAAGATAGATGGCTGTGGATAATCTCGTCTCTCTGTAAGCGACATGCATGCGGGTGCGTCGGGGATGTTGTTCGAACGATCAGGAATGTGAGAGAAAGTCAAGTACTGGGAGGATTCATCAGAGTCCGAACTGACTTCGAAATCGTTGTTTTCTAAGAATGGCGTGGTTGCCGTGGAAGGGGCCAATAATCGCACGGGCGCATGGCGGGCTGAGAGTAAGTTGAACTTTAAGGTTGGAAGATGCAAGGCTCGATATAGGCTAGAAGGCAGAAAAGGTAGGCCCACAGCAAATATCAAGGCGAAAACAAAAGGGAGCATAAGAGAGGATTGGATGGTTGGATGGAGATGGGCGTTGGAGAGAGTGTGTTCACTAGCGGGGGTCGTGGATTGTTTGGTTACTGCACCAAACAAAACACACGTCGCGCACTCATGGCACGTGACCACATATAAAGCTTTACAAAAGAAAATCGACGGAATCAAGATGCGTGATCCTTGGTCCATGGTGACTTAATCGTCACGTTTCGACGAACGAACAGGTTTTATAAAACATACCATGCTGACTTACAATTCCAAACCGCATGTGTTTGATTAGGACGGCGGGAAGGATTAAGTTTTAATGGCCTGAACACAACCTAAACAAGTGCTATATAAAGGCATGTATGGGTGGACAAAGGCGCGGCCTGGGGAAGAGAAACGCGAAAGCATGACGGAAAGCAAGATCAGTGGGGACTCGGAGTTGGAGGGCTGCTGGGCACCGCTGAACTCAGGCGACAATCCACACGTTGACCCGAACTTCGATTCACCAGTTTCAGTTTGGACTATGACGAAACAATTCAGCGTATAACTCTTTGCTAGAGTAGCGGATCAGGCGTTTCTGCTTTATTCTAGCAAGGTGATGGATAAGCACCAAAGGCCAGGAAAGATCCAGTCACTGAGGAGATTAATTTCGCGTTCGAATGTCGCTAAGATTGTCCCGCAGCAACGACTTGGGCTTCGGTTGCTCTTCGACAACGCGCAAGTCAGAAGTCAGGCAGTTGATCGGTTAGGACAACTATCTGGCTTCGCTGGCGACTCCCGTTTGTGGGGTGAGATTGACGTCGTTTCTCGGGCCACATCACCAAGATCATCCGGGTGGTCACGTTAAGAATTTGCTTCCCGAGTCAGGCAGGAATCAGTGCCTTGTGGGATAGCCTCGCTAGGGATTTGCTATGATGTACAACGCGCCGCTTGTGAATGACCTTTGTTGCAAAGAGCAGCGGAGAATCGACTAGGTTATGGTGATGACGGTGGTGACTCCAAGTCCTCAGTGAGTAGGAGTCCCACGATGATATCCTGACGCGCTCCAGGAGTGTGGTGGTTTCTGGCCAGTGGTTCGTGCAGAGGATGGCCAGAGCGGAATCTGATTGCTTTGCGTATGCTGTGAAAGTCGAAAGTCGCATGAGGAAAATCCAGAAATGAATGAACCGAGTACCTACCATCCGGCCGCTAGAACACGAGCACAATCAATCCGTCACAACGATCCCCCTAAGAGCAGCATCAGTAGAGCTACCTTCAGGTTCGGTTCCTCTTCTACGCGGTGCTACCGAGCTCTTAGGGAGGAGACCCAGAGTTGGTGCCTGCTTCCCAAGCTTCCGTGGCTACTTTCTAGCCAAAACATACGGCACAGCGGTGTCCCCAATGTAATAACTGTGGGCCAGAACTTTGACTCATATCCTCGAGATATCTCCAATTTTGAGGTACTATTACTCTCAAACTGAGATCATTCGGAGTCCGGGGTTGAGAGTGGTATCAGTGACGTTCATGGGCGATTCAAGATCGAAGAGGAAGATTAAATGGAGAAATCAGTGACACTGGCCACTAATGCTCTACGAGGAGTTTCTGTGAGAATTGGAGCGGTGTCTAGTCGTATCAGGGAGAATTTCTCAGAGGCGACTGTGAAAGAAGTGATACATGTAGCCGGTGCTTGACAGCCGCGCGCGATAACGTGGTAGCGAGCTCTTGAAGTCCAAAGCTGAAAATTGTGATACCTCATACAAGTTAGAAGGCCAAAAGGCAAGGACAAAGGGTACGATGAGAGAACACTGGATGTTGGTGCCACACCGCACGAACAGGTGCCACACGAACAAAAGATGGCTACTCATAGCACGTGACATCTCGGGTGGGCAAGGGAACGACCCTGTCGCTATTGTGCTTTTGTAACGGAAACAACAAGGACCCTACTCGTACTTCAGCTGTCTATCTATCTGTCTGTCTTGATGGCGCTTAATCAGAGAGCGATACTGCCTCTCATTGGCTGCTTTTTCTTATTCCGCAATCGGTTATGAACACCCATTGTTCTGTCATTACGCCGTTGTTTTTGAGATCGACTTCGTTGTCGTCGAATATGAGCGCTAGCAGATATCTTGGCCTTTTATAAGTACCGGATTGACCCCCCGCTGTCTTAAGCAACCCCCTGCTCTGTTTCCCGGTTTGTGACGTCGTGGATCGACATCACTAGAGTCTCTCACTTTTCACGTTCACTCTTCCAACTCTGTGTTTACTCCCTCACGACTATTTGTAGCCTACTCTGATGTACGTGTAACATCTATTTTATTACATGGTGCGCTTACCACTTCTGACTTTTCAGACTATAGCTATAGTTACGACCTGAATCTCACGCCAACCGATACCATGTATAACGACCATCACGTCCCCAGCACTTCCGCTCTCCTTAGGCCGCTCGACCTCAGCTTCGCTACTGCGGCACAGCCTAATTCTCGTTCTCCTCGTCAAGGCTTTGACCAAGGCACTGACACCTTTCACGTGCCCGTACCCGGCGGTGCATCTATCTTGATGAAAGACTCGGCCGGAACCTCCATGTCATTGAACCTAGATATCGACCCAAGTTCTGGAACGCCTATCCTATCCGGACGAGCAATGAACGCTCAAGGCGACATCATGGACGTCCACCCTTGCAGTTGCAACGATCCGATTGCCCCGCGCCACAAACCTGTCCCACCCCGAAGCCCAGAGCTCTTCCGCCACGGACAGGCATATGCCCAAGGCTCCGGTCAAATGTACCTGTCTCCTGCTCGGAAGTTGCCATCACGTCTGCACCCACGACCCACGCCCATTCTCACCCAACTCCGAACGCCTCTGGTCCTGGTACAGACTCACCTATCCCAATCGCCTTGCCCCGACGTTGAAGAGATCCAGAAACGGGCCGAGGCACCAGTTCCAAGGACAGACACTGAACCCCTGGAGAGCCCTTTTACCCCCACCCCCACTTCAGTTCAACGTCATTCTCGATCTTCCAGTGCCGATAGCAGCAGATTCTATACCCCTGAGTCGTGCCTAGATGATACCTCGCCTGCTCTCGCACTTCCAGTGCCGAACTCTCTCGGGCTTGAGGAATCGCATGCAGTACCGTCGTCGTCGCCAATTATGCCTCCGAGGTTGAATACCCTTCCCCCTCAATCACCATTCGGCCCGGATCTTGATGGGCCGCTCGTCGAGTCGCCCTCTTCCATAGCACTATGGGACATCTCAGAGCCTAGTGTTCTCAGCCCCCTCACGCTCCCTAGCTCACCTCCCTACTCCGCCTCTGAGCACAGCACTTGCACTGTCATACCCAGTCCTCGTCTGCCGGTCAATGTTCAGCGGGACCCGATCATTACAGAGCCTGTCGTCAATCGACCCTCTTCGCGCGGTGCAGATTCTCAACGTGGGAATAGCCCTGTTATTGCAGAGGCAAAGGACATCATACATTCCGCCGACGACGACGCTGGTGCGGGAGCCCGTACAACTTCGGATCTCTACACCAATCGTGTCGCGGGCCCATCAACGCCTATCCCCAGGACTGAGCCAGACGGACAGGAATTGCCGAATGACCCGGCAACCCAATCGGAAACAGAGCCCATGATTGTACGTTTTTCGTTTACTCTCTCTCGTCGGGATCCATTGACGGGTTTCCGTAGGCACCTGTGAACACACACGGGGCATCGCACTCGGGAGGTGTCAAAGGAACATGGGTAGCGAATCTGAGACAAAACCATATGGCACTTAAGCTCGACATCTCGTTCGACGGGCTCAACCTTCAAAATGTATCTTTGTCCGCACCCGACCCAATGCCGCCCCACTCGGAGTCGCCCTGGCATCCGTATGCCGGACGTCCCGGTGGTCGTTCAGTAACTGAGCTAGTCTTTCCACTCGCAGCACCAGCACCAGCACCAGCAGAAGCGGGCCCCGAGCAAATCCAGGAGCCCCAAGGCGACAGTGACGACGACGATGCAGAGTCCAACTCGTCGCAGTCCATCGTGACGTTCGGGAGCCGCCCATCGTCCACTTCCGCCCTGACCGACCTCCCGCTGACGCCCATTCCCGAGCTACTCCATACCCCAACAAGGCACAGCATGATGTCCACCACCTTCCCGCTCCCACCAACAACGCCCGACTATCCGCCCTCGCGCGCCTCCCCAGTTGAGAAGCAGCTCCGCGCGTCCAAGCTCCCCAGCCCGCTCGACTGCGAGCCCATCCTTGCGCAGCTCGCGCACAGCGAAAATGACATTCAAACCATCCGAACTGTACGTGCTTTACCATAAAAGGAAGTACTCCAAAGCCATATCATTGACCGTTGTCTTTTTATACATCCCACGCACACTGGCAGGCGCTCCGCGACCTCGCTAACGAATGGCAAAACGCGTTGATGATGCCCGACGGCGTCGCACTTCGTAACGTCGAAGACAGCTGCGCCGCGCTTTACCGTGCCCTCTTTGAACTCTCTCCCATCATCCTGCTCACGTGGCCGCGGATGCGACAGGCATCGCTCGATACAGACGGCGGGCAGCCGTCCGCCCGGGAACAGCAGTCGCATCTGGAACACATGGGTGAAACGGAGAAAAAGTGGTACATTAAGCAGCACAAGTTTACCACCTCGCTCCAGCGGTCCGTTTACTCTCGCCGTTTGTTTGTCTACTTACATTACTGATTGATTTCATGATGTGGTTATAGAAATCTTACACGGCTTGCGCTCCTCGCGCAGCGCGTTCGCGAAGACCCGGATGCAGCGTACAGAAGTAAGGTTTTGGAACGCATCTCTCAGTTCACGGCAAAGTTTGACGACATCGCGCTGCGCTTCAAGGTGCGCACATTACTTTCTGGGACTTCCTCTTACGTGTATAAATCACGCTTCGGGTTCATAGCTCGCCCATCACATCCGTGCCGAGCAAAAGTACCGCGCGCGTGTGCGCCACGGCATGCGACGTGCAGTCCTTTCACCCGAGCAAGCGGCAGCACATGAGTACCACAGGATACTTCTTACCAAGGTACGCGACGAGATCGGCGAGATCACGCACACGTTGCGTTACGTCGGTGACCCTCAGTAGCTCTTCCGTGGCGACCTAATCGTCATATTTATTGGACGAGCATGCAGTACGTCTAAGGCGCGTTCTGAAATTCAGCTATCCAGTTCAACACAACCCTGCCTTGTGAGACGACAAACATGGACTAGACGTTTTTCTTTGCTTGTACGTTGTTTCATGCCTGGCAAATACCTTACAAATCGCCTCTCCATCTCCACCTCTTCGTAAATGACACATATACGTTGTATCATAATTCCCTTAATTAATTTGCAAAGCGGCGGAGCGCGCGATAAATCCGAGACCAAAGAATCAAAATACCATTTCTGCAAATAACAAATCCACAGCCCGAACGATTATGAAAAAGCTCGGATTTGTTTGCTTGCTGATCTCGCAGTAGGAAGGGTAAATTAAGTTTGAAAAAATAGAATGGTACGATACAAACAATAAAGGCGTGTGTTGGTGTACAAAGGAGTGGGAAGATGTAGAAAAAAATGTCCCGACACAAAGCACAGCCGAAGTCACCACAGACCCAAAAAGTCCATCAGGCGACACTGAGAGGGCTCTGGCAGTTGAAGACGAGCAAGCCACTCTATTGACGTACAAAATCAGAGAGGGAAAGAAAAGATAAGAGCTACACCCACCGCGCGATTGTCGTTGCAACACATAGGGGAGGCCGTGCAATTGCCTGCACTTCCGGTGCTGCCGTTCATGGGAGAACAATCTACGCCGATAGGCCCATGTCCATTCTGCAAAGCACCAACATCATCGGGGTCGAGGCCGAGCCCAGAGAGCCCGAGTCCAGAGAGGTCGAGACTCGTCAAGCCCTTGAGGAGGGCGAGAAGATCAGTTATGACGTCTCGCTTTCCGTAGGGATTATCATTGTCCTCCTCGGTTTCCTGAATCAACAACAACGCGTTAGCAACGAAACAGCAGATATAGAGATGGGATAATGACCAACCTGGATGACCTGGTTACAGCAATGTTGATTTCCCACGTTGCACGATTGCTGGTTGTACGACACGGCTTTGTTTGAGGAGTAAGGCCTGTGCTTCTCATTGTATTTCCGGCGTGGCGACATGTCACGGTCGTATGCCTGGGGATACTTCTTCTCAGGGTACTTCTCCTTCTCAGAATACTTCTCCTTCTCCTCAGGATACTTCTCCTTCTCCTTCTCCTCAGAATAAGACTTCATAGGCTCGTTGTGGGGGTACTTCGGCGGGGGACGGGGAGGAGGATAAGATGAACCCGAGTACGATGGCGACCTTGATCCGTCGTCGTACTCACGGGGCGGGCTCATAGGCGTCGCTGCCGCGGAGATGGCCAGACCAGCAACAACGTAGACGAAGAGAGAAGAGAAACGCGAAAGCATGACGGAAAGCAAGAGTAGTAATGGGAAGTGGAGAGACCGTTGGAGAACCGCTGGGCACTGCTGAACTTGGGCGATATACTGCCATGTTTTATAGGTTTTCGAGTTTGCATTCCATTCGCCAACTTTGGTTCAGACCCTCAGACGAAACTGCTTTCTAGACAACTGCCTGTCACCGGTCATCATATGATTCTTTGCTTGGAAGATGCCAGAGTAGCCCATCATAGATCTGCCCAATGAGAGGCGCTTCTATTTTACGTCCCGATCACGGCTTGGGCGCATCGAAGAGAAAAGCAGGCGATCTAGCCAATGAGGAGATCGTTCATGATTTCACATGGCATTACAACGTTCGCCAGAAATGACAATGCACAAGTCAAAATAGAAGACTGTGGGTTCGAATTCCACAAGTCTTCGGGCTCGAAAGACGCATAGATTCCCAACGAAGCATTGATAGGGGCAATAGATATCCAACCGGTTCCTAAACAACTAGCCTGGCGATCACCATGACGTCGACAGCGAGCGGCAATTGTGTGGGTTGGACCGGGTCAGACAAAGTCCGGAGAGCCTCCTGAAAAGTCTCGATTTTCGTGCGTGCTGTCCAAATGAGTCACGTCGGGGATTCTTCCGACGACCGAACGGTGACAAGAGCGGAAATTTCCGGAGACAATCCGATTCCCACATCGAAGTAATTCTCACACTATCGCGGCGTCGCGTCGCACTATTGGTGGCAGGTAAAAGCTTGTGGAAATAGTGTGGTACGACAAAATAAGCGCTATAATACTAAGGCTCGTGTGTATATATGCAAAAAAAGAGTGGAAGTGTCCATAAAAAATTGTCTTCGTCACCTCACAGAGCCCGAGAAAAATCAAGGGGGGGCGAGGTTGATCGTGATAGGCGAGCAGGCAACGACGATCAAGCCGTTCTGGCGACGTACAACATCAGTAATGACAGGGGGAAGAAGGAACAGCACCCACAAAGTGATTGTTGTTGCAACACATTGGGTTTGCAGTGCAGCTGCCAGCAGAGCCGCTGCCGTGTGGGGAACAATCCGTGCCCCACTTCTCGTTCGGCTCGGAATTCTCAATACCATCGAAGATATCCTCAATGCCGTCGGCACCCGAGAAAAGCGAGCGAAAGGCCGCAAGTGCCGCAAGTGGATCGTCAATGTCCCGAGTGTACTCCTTACTTCTCGGCGACTGATGCAACACGTTAGCAATCAAACAACGGGTTATGAATCGGTAATGACTTGCATCGTGGACTTGGTTGCAGCATTCCTGTTTCCCCACGTTGCACTCCTGAATAGTGCTGTTGTAATTGGCCCCGGGCTTTGGCTGCGAAATCCGAGACGGCGACTTTGAGCCACCGTGACCCTTGTAGTCACCACGCAGTTCCACAAGTGGAGTTGCTGCAGAGGAGGCGACGAGAGCGGCCGCAACGTAGACGAAGAACGACGAGAAACGAGAAAGCATGATAGAGAGAGAAACTCTAGGAATGCACTGGCAGAGGAGCGTCGG
>Ga0209488_10001915_pt1 | contig 17576 bp, 16 predicted proteins | sample Rivendell_Oct201_8_FD_188349 | JGI IMG/M metagenome (GOLD analysis project Ga0209488, IMG submission 188349) | Vadose zone soil microbial communities from the Eel River Critical Zone Observatory, Northern California, USA -... | ecosystem: Environmental > Terrestrial > Soil > Vadose zone >...
AGGCTCTTGCACCCAACCTCCTCGTATGAGGGTCGTACGGTCCATTTTCTACAGCCGCACACATCGCATCCCAACGAGGTTTATCGAATGAATACAGGGGCAACAGATACATATATTCGATAGAAGCGGTGCTGAACCGTTACGGAGTCTATGGACATACATTTACGAAGATGCGTGTTGAACGCCTGGTCCTTGGAATGGATAGTATACCGGTTACCACGACGGGCATCATAAAAGAACAAAGAAATGTTACCTCGATGCAGTTGCACATTTGGATGAGGACTTGTTGAGAATTAACTGAATGAGCTGAGAGATATGAAGGCCTTGGTTGTGGAGTTGCTCGAGGTTTGAGTCCCCTTTTATATCTGTGATATAGAGTTAGGTTCACGTCTACAGCTTGCACTTCCATTCCACAGTTTTCCCATGCAGTACCGATTCATAGCACCCGTAGTCTGTCGTTTGTCACGATTGATATCAGAACACCTGACTATTGAAGCCAAGTAAGGTACTGCCGTCGGCGAATGTGTGACTGGCTTTTCCCATTTCTTGGGAAACGGGCTGAAATGGCATACCACCTGACAGTGCGCAACTTGAGAAGTACGATAGTTTACGAAGTGTTGCGCCACGTGCTGGATGAGGAGATTCCCCAAAGATATAGGAGTGAGGGGTGTCACACGGAAAGGCAGCGACGACAGAGACTGGCTGAGCTGTGTCAAGAAAAAGAATGGCGGAGGCATCGAGTGAAGTGAGCACCGTGACAGAATGTGTAGCAGATATCCAAAGTTGGGCCAGGAAGCATCAAGAGGAAGACCATCTATGAGTGACGGTCAATGACCCCGTTGTGGTGACCTCTGAGCGGAATAATTCTAGTCAGGTGACCAACATTATTCGGCTGTTTCCGACCACAATTTTGAGACGGGGGCAGTTTTGTAACGCTCTGCATCATGCCAGACTCGTTCTTTACCACAAAAACGCGGAAGCGGAAACGCGCAGCTTCCAAAGACTCGGGTCCATCTTCTAGTAAAAAAAATTTCAAGACGAGCAATGGTCGCGTATCTGCCAAGACGAAAGGGAAAGCCCGCGCGACGGACGAGGACCTGCACTCGGATGGAAGCGCATCTGTGGCCTTGGACGATATGGACCTCAGGGCGGATGAGGTAGACCCCAATGAGAGCGGTGATGAGGATGCGGATGAGACACCTGCAGAAAAGAGGCTCCGTTTGGCAAGGCTCTATCTTGAATCCGTTCGGGAGGGCGTCGGTGCGTCGTTCTTCCCCAATTGTCGTATTCTCACTCTAGCGTCTTTTGCGTAATCAGCCGATGGGGAGGTCGACGCGGCCGAAATTGACAAAGAGTTGATCTCTGCCCGCCTAAAGCAGGATGTCCTTGAGCATGCGGGCAAGTTGCATTTATTCGTAGCAGATTCTGTGAGCACTTCGGTACGTATAACTACGTGTGTGCGGTTGCTCATCCCCTGCAGTTTGACTCTTCGCGACCCCCGCCTACACTCCGGACGCGGGGCCATAGATTCTCTGTCACCTCTGCTGTTGCCTCCAGCGATGCACGCTTTCTTTTTACCTCTGGAAAGGAGGGATCCATCATAAAATGGGACCTACACACTGGTACCAGAATTGCCACCTTCCCCAAGATGCGCCCCGGAGGGGGCAAGGGCAAGGAGAAGGCGACAGTCGCTGAAACACCTGGGCACACTGATGAGGTGCTTGCTCTTGCCCTAAGTGATGATGGGAGGTACCTTGCCAGTGCTGGTAAGGACCGCAGGGTGTGCGTGTGGGATGCCGAGAAAGGCGAATGGGTTAGAGGTTTTGGTGGTCATAGGGACACCATAACTGTGCGTTCACTATCTCGTCCAACATTCCGGCTCTCTTACACGTCATATACCTTTTTACGGATCAGGCTATAGCTTTCCGGAAAGGGACGCAGCAGTTATACACCGCGTCCTACGACCGCACAATAAAGTTATTCGACTTGTCGGTAATGGGATATGTGGAGACTTTGTTTGGCCATCAAGATTGTATTCTCGATCTCGATGCGCTGCGCGCGGAGACTGCAATCAGCGTCGGCGGGAGGGACAAAACGGTCCGCTTTTGGAAGATCGTGGACGAGTCGCAGCTCGTATTTCGCGGAGGCGGCCGGAGCTCGGTACGAGAGCTGTTGGAAGGGGGCGGACTGGCAGATGTTGATGATGAGGGTGACCGAGACGGGAAGCGAGAGGGTCAGTCAGAGAAGAAATACGTTGAGGGGAGTTTGGAGTGCGTTGCCATGATCGATGAGTCGACTTTCGTCAGTGGCGGCGACAGTGGGTGAGTTCATCACGGACAAATATCGGACTCCAGTTCATGTCCTCTTCGTTCATTAGGTCAATATGCTTGTGGACGACCCAGAGGAAGAAACCTATATTTACACAAGCCGTTGCCCATGGGTTTAACGAGACGATTTCGGAGACAGAGGGCATCATTCGCACCCCACGTTGGATTACAGCCTTGGGGGCACTGCAATACTCAGATATCTTTGCTTCCGGTGCGTGCACTCTAGATACGAGGTGTGCGAACCTTGACATAATGCGCGTAGGGTCGTGGGATGGTCATATTCGTCTATGGAAGGTTGATCCGAAGATCAAGTCTTTTTCCGCTATGGGCAGTTTCCCTGCTTCAGGGGTTATCAACTCATTGCAGTTGATATCACCGCGGAAGGGTTCGTTGGATGAGGCTTCGTGGGCGTGGCTGCACGCGAGGGCAGAAGCCGGTCGTGTTGCCAGCGCGCCATCGATGAGAAAGTCAGGACCGATTCTCTTAGTGGCAGGGGTTGGTCAGGAACCACGTCTGGGTCGCTGGGTGACTGTCAAGGGGGATGGGGCGCGTAACTGTGCACTTGTCATGGCTTTGCACCCACGAACATTACGTTCTTCTATAGATAGATAGTGATCAATTACAGAATCGCTTATCCAAGCGCGTCCCTCGTCCCTCGAGGCAGCACAAGGTAATATGACTCGTGCATACCAGGCCGGGCACTGACTAACTTACAGTTGCTGTGCTGGCCCTCATGTTGCAGGGCATAACCAGAGTCTCGGTGCCTTGTGGCGTTGTTAAATTTTCTTTTTCCCGTCTGTCTCTCCGCAGTAGCAACAGAATCGGTATGCGTGGGCTCACAGTCGATGCGTTAAACCCTGCGATCCTCAACGTTCAGTACGCCGTGCGCGGTGAGCTGGCGATCAAAGCCGAGGAATACCGCGAGCGACTCAAAGCGGGCGGACCCCACGATCTGCCCTTCACCAAGGTCATCTCGTCCAACATCGGTAACCCCCAGCAGGCTGGACTCGATCAGCCTCCAATCACCTTCAATCGTCAGGTGCGCCCCCCCGTTTTCTTTTTCGTCTTTCAGTTTTCTGGTTTTGGCGCGTTCGATGCGCTGGCCCTTCTTTTTTTTCTTTCTTTGCGCCCGCTATTCGGCATTAATCTAACTTTACCTTTTGGCGGGGTATGGGGCATTTTTGGGTCGTTGGTGGGGGACGTTGTGCAGGTTGCGGCGTTGATGGAATGGCCGGCACTCGCTGAGCGGGCAAGAGATGTGTTCCCTGAAGATGTCATCGCGCGAGCCAAGGAACTCCAGAGTGAGATCGGTTCCATCGGTGCTTACTCGCACAGTCAAGGTGTCCCCTTCATCCGGAAGAACGTCGCGAGGTTCATCGAAGGTCTGTTTGTCGTCACCATTTCCGTAATCCTCCCCCTCCCCCTCTTCCCTTCCCACCCCACCCCGCTCTACCCCTACCTGGGGGAAGGGGGAAGGGAAGCGCCGTGGTTTACCCTACCCAAGCCAAGTCTGGAACTCATCTCCCGCCATCCCCATTCCCAGAACGAGATGGATACCCGTCGAACCCAAACCACGTATTCCTAACCGCCGGCGCATCTGCGGGCGTGACGTTGCTCATCTCGATGCTCATCTCGAACCCCAAATCCGGCATCCTCATCCCAATCCCTCAATACCCGCTCTACACCGCGACCCTAGCCGCGCACAAGGGCGTCGGCATACCCTACCACCTAAACGAAGAGGCAGATTGGGCGACCTCCGCCCCGGACATCGAGTCCGCGATCCGCCAAGCGCTCGCAGATGGCATCGAGCCCAAAGCGCTCGTGATCATCAACCCGGGCAACCCGACCGGCGCCCTCCTAGACGAAGCAACAATGTCCCAAGTCGTCCGTCTCTGCGAGCAACACAACCTCGTCCTCCTCGCCGACGAAGTCTACCAATCCAACCTACACGCGCGCGCCACGCACCCCTTCACCTCCTTCAAAAAGGTCGTCCGCGCCCTCGGCTCCCCCGTCCCCCTCGTCTCCTTCCACTCCATCTCCAAGGGCGTCACGGGCGAGTGTGGCCGGCGCGGCGGCTACTTTGAGTGCGCCAACATCACAGAGGACGTCATCGCGCTCATGTACAAGATGGTCTCCGTCGGGCTCTGTCCGCCCCTCGGCGGCCAGGTCGGCGTCGACTGCATGGTGCGCTCACCAAAGCCCGCCGACGCGAGCTACGCGCTGTGGAAAGCCGAGACCGACGCGACGCACGCCGCGCTCGCGCAGCGCACCAAGACCATGGCCGCCCGACTCAACGCGCTCCCCGGCGTGTCTTGCGTCGACTCGCCTGGCGCACTCTACTTGTTCCCGCGCATTCACCTGTCCGCCAAGGCGATCGAGGCGGCTCGCAAAGCGGGAAAACAACCTGATACGCTCTACGCGCTCGAGCTGCTCGACAACACAGGTATCTGCGTTGTCCCCGGGAGCGGATTCGGGCAGAAAGAAGGTCAGTACCACTATCGGCTGACATGCCTTTGCCCGGGAGTGGAGGAATACGTCGGTGCACTGGAGCGCTTCCACCACGAATTTACCGAGCGTTATGAAAGCATCTGAAAATTTTGGATCTACACGTAGATACTTGATCTTCGCTTGGATTAGTACCGGGTTCTGAATTGCAAACATGTTGACCACACGGTGGCTTAGAAGTAGAAAAAATGCATGTATTATGGGTGCAACTACGTAGCAATCATACAATGACCAAGTGCGCTCAACATCTTGTTCCCCAGAAATCCAGGTGGCACACAAAACAAGAATGGTATGGTCAAAATAACACCGATATAGGGCCAGAATAAGAAGCGTCATAAGAGTCCGACGATGAATGCACAAGGTCTGGTACGGATGACTGGTAGGACAATGCATACGCCGGCCCTACGCTATCCCCCACGAGAGGTGATGTGATGTCCTCGGCCAGGCGGCGCACACGGGATAACGAAGGAGGGAGGAGTGAGCTAGTCGGGGCAACATTCGTGTCCTCTATTGAGGGCGGGTAGAGGCTAGAAATGTCACTTGCGACGGATGAAGTGGAAGATGCTCTACTCCGAGGGGGGGGAACGTCAAGCATGTGAACATTCGAAGACAGACAACGTGCGCGATCGCCGGGAAAAGAGGTTGATAGTAGATCTCCTCCAGGTTCGTGATCATCGCAGCGGCGTTGACAGCGCATGCAATGATCTCCAAAGCGCATTCGCTGATCGGGCGTGCAAATGCACTGGGAAGTAGGTTCATGTTCATGGAACACATCAGGTAGACTGTCCAGCGTTATCGGCATGGGCTCGACGATCCTGGGGAGGTCGAGGAGGGAATAATCGGACATATCCTGTTTGGAAGCATCTTCAAACGATGGGGGGATCATCGGAATATTCTTGATCCATTCTTCTAAAGGTTCAAACTGCTGGCGACCATCTTGGGGAGTCGTCGGCGGCGTCGGAGCAGGATGAGGAGGAACCTCGGAAAGACGGAAGCATCCATTACATGAGCCCGGATTGGGACAAACTTCTCGACTGGTCCACGCAGCCGGACCTCTGTGCTGTAAGCACGTAGGACAGGCACACGTCTTCCCACAGGTACAGGAGCCCCGGAACCCGGCTGGGAACTCTGGTGAGTCCAGCTCATCCTGAAAGTCCGGGAAAGACGAAGGGGGAAATGTCCTCTGAGAAAAAGAATGCCCCGAACTATCACTAGACCACGCCATAAGGTCTATTGACCGATGTGCCGTCAGGCCATTCTCGGAAAGGTTGTCAGGGTGCCCTTCTTCCGAAGAATTATGATACTCCTCATAGGCGCGACCGTAAGGGCTAAAAAACGCGGATCCGTGGGAGAAGCGGTGATTGTGGGGATGAGGTTGTGACGCGATGTGTTCATTCGAAGGAGGTTGGAGGACGGGACGGGGAAGGACAGGACGAAGCGCATGTATGCTTAGTGGCACGAGGCCATTCGTAGCGCTCGTCGATGAGATGAGTGGTGGCGCCGCAGCGTCCTTGGGTTTCGGTCGACTGGGTTTCTTGGCGCTAGAACAGTGACAATCCGCACCATCCTTACAGCAGCAGACGCGGGCTGGTGGATAGTGGGTAAGTTCCGGTGAAAATAGTGACAAAGGGACGAGAAAAAGATACCCACTAGCAAACTCCATGGGAGGAGGTAAGTCGGTCGAGTGAATGGCAACCGACGTCCCGGGGACTTGAGGCAATCCATCGGGAAACGCGGCGCTCGCTAAAACCCTTGCTAAATTGCCTGGAGTTGTGGGGGAGTCCCTTACGGATTAATTCTTCCGTAGAGTATTAACTTTGTATGCGAGCTCACCTTTCTTGCGGCCTGGGACAGACTCCTTATCTGAAAAGTGCTCTTTGGATTCGCACATGCACTTGACGTGTACTTGTTTTGTCTTTCGGAGTTCACGACAGTGCTCGCATTGGGTGATAGGGCGGCCCTTCTTCTTTATCTCGAAAAGAGGGCGGTCTGTGTGTTTGCAGGCAGAGGAACGATGACCTTTGATACATGCTTCACTGTACGGGGATTACCAATGAGCAATGGATAGGAGAAGCTGGTATGAAAAGACATACCAAGCGTATTTTTTATCGCTGATGAGAACCTTGATGACGGGAAAGTGAGTATGGGGGGGAAAGAAACGGTGGGAATTGGGAAGAGTGACGAGAGCTCACCATTTGTGGGAAAAATTGGAGAGCTTAGATAGAGGTAGAGTGTCTGGGACAAATGTCAGGTCGACTTGTCCACTAACGCTCAGAGAGCGAGTGTTATTGGGACTGGAAGACGGACTGGCTAAGGCTGTTGCTGGTACAGATAAAACACATCAGCAAGGGCGATAGTCTGGTCAGAGTCCGTTGATTGGGAACGCACGTTGGCCTAAATTCCTGAGAAGGCCAAACAAGAGACAACAATAGCATTAGTCCCTCACCTTAATATGGAAATTAGTTCACACGAATGGCCGGAGCACCGGTATCGACGGAAGTGAGGCCGGTGTAGGCGCCGAGGGTCTTTTCCTCGACGTGTTTTCTACAGAAAACATGCAGGAAGGTCGCGTTCCTCGGTGCGTCGCCCCCCCCTCCCCTCCTATCGATCGTCCCTTAACTCCCCTCCCCCACTCCACAGCGTCAAAAATAGGGCACCAGCTGCTATCCAAGTCTGGGTCTCCTCTTTATCACCTAGCTTTGGTACTCATCGTTCCCATAGATCACTGCAGAGCAGCTCCTCAGAGAGGTATCAAGTTCACCATTCACCAACACTACACCCACACTAACCTTCATCTCTAGGCTCAAGAGAGACAAGAGTCTCAGTTTCGTGCACCGAGACAGCGCGTTGAAGACTTTGAAGAACTCCATGAATATCGTGGTCGCAAACGCAAAGAGTTTGAAGAGCGCATTCGTCGCACTCGGGGTAGCATGTCCGTCATTCTTTCCTTCTCCTTCCCGCACACACTTATCTATCGTAGAAAGGAGTGGATACAGTACGCCAGTTGGGAGGCCTCACAGAACGAGTTTGCGCGCGCGCGCTCAGTCTTCGAACGTGCACTTGATGTCGACCCTCGAAGTGTGCCCCTCTGGCTCACTTACACCGAAACAGAACTCAAATCCCGCAATGTTCAACACGCACGCAACCTTTTCGATCGCGCCGTCACCCTCCTCCCTCGCGTAGACCAGCTCTGGTATAAATACGTCTACCTAGAAGAGGTCCTTCAAAATATTGCCGGCGCCAGGCAGGTCTTTGAGCGATGGATGGCGTGGGAGCCGGACGACAAGGCATGGCAAGCCTATATCAAGCTTGAGACTCGTTACAACGAGCTTGACCGTGCAAGTTCCATTTACGAGCGCTGGGTCGCCGTCCGCCCTGAGCCTCGTGTGTGGGTCAAATGGGGCAAATTTGAGGAGGAACGTGGCAAGGTTGACAAGGGGCGCGATGTGTTCCAGACCGCGCTTGAGTTTTTCGGGGACGAAGAGGAACAGGTCGACAAAGCCCAGGCGGTCTTTGGCGCCTTTGCCAAGATGGAAACGCGCCTGAAAGAGTATGAGCGCGCGAGGGTGATATACAAGGTACGTTCTCGTCTTCCCCATCTCTACACGGTGTCTTTTCTCAAACCGCGTGTACTCAGTTCGCCTTGGAGCGCCTCCCACGCTCAAAATCGGCTAACCTTTACGCCTCGTACACAAAGTTTGAAAAACAACATGGCACGCGTACAACTCTAGAGTCCACTGTCCTTGGCAAGCGCCGAATCCAGTACGAAGAAGAACTTTCACACGACGGCCGTAATTACGATGTCTGGTTCGATTACGCTCGTCTCGAAGAGGGTACCTACAAACAATTACGAGAAGAAGGCGCCACTGCGGAGGAGGAAGAACAGGCCGTCGCTCGCGTACGTGAAGTGTACGAGCGGGCAGTTGCACAAGTACCGCCAGGGGCCGAGAAGCGCCATTGGCGGCGATACATCTTCTTATGGCTCGATTACGCATTATTCGAGGAAATTGAGACCAAGGTCTGCTCTTAGTCGCCTCCCCTCCGCAGCTATAACTAATGCCAGATCTAGGATTATTCTCGGACGAGAGAAATTTACCAAACTGCCCTGCGGCTTGTACCACATAAGCAATTTACGTTCGCCAAATTATGGTTGGTGTATGCGCGATTTGAGGTCCGGCGACTGGACTTGCCCGCAGCGCGGAAAGTTCTTGGCACGGCCATCGGGATGTGCCCCAAGGAAGCATTATTCAAGGGTTACATCCAGCTGGAATTCGATGTATGGAATCCTTGTCTCATGTTGCACCTCATGACACTGACGCGCGCGCTTTCTCAGCTCCGAGAATTTGATCGTGTTCGGACACTCTATGAGAAGTACATCGAGGCGCGCCACCCCTTGCGTATCGTCCTGACGTTTCGTGTCCACTGACGCCCATGTCCTTCGTCCGCAGTTTGACCCTACAAACTCCGCAGCATGGATCAAGTACGCAGAACTGGAGACCCAACTCGCGGACTACAATCGCGCACGTGGCGTTTTTGAGCTTGGCGTCTCACAAACTCCACTCTCGATGCCGGAGCTCCTCTGGAAGGCATACGTCGACTTTGAGGTGGAGGAGGGTGAGCGTGCCCGCGCGCGTGCGCTGTACGAGCGGCTCGCTGTGGCAAGCGGGCACTGGAAGGTCTGGGTCGCGTATGCGACTTTTGAAGCGCAACCAATCCAGCTTCCTCGGGACGAGCGCGAGGACGAGGATGAGGAAGGCGACGACGGGGACGAGGAGAGGGAGCCAAAGATGGTTGAGGGCGACCTGGAGCTGGCGCGTCAGGTGTTCCAGAAGGGTTACAAAGATCTCAAGAGCAAGGATATGAAAAATGAGGTAAGCAGGACTCATCCTTCCTCCGGCTGGAAAGATTACAAAGCATGGTTTCTGGGCGTTTGTGGGGTAGCGTGTTGCGTTGTTGCAAGTATGGAAGTCATTCGAGGAGCAACGCGGAACGACGGAAGATATTGCCAAAGTGGAAGGCATGATGCCCGTGCAGGGCAAACGGCGTTACGTCGACGAAGAGACCGGGCAGCTTGTGGAAGGTACGCTATTCACTCGTTCCGTTCAAGGAAATACTGAATCAACCGCTGTGCACGGCAGATTACGACTATATATTTGCAGATGACGAGCGCGAGGCGAACCCGACGTCGTTCAAGTTTCTACAAATGGCTCACGCGTGGGCGGCCACCAAAAAGGCCGGACTCGGAGGTGCCGGCAGCGGTGGTGGTGGTGGCGGTGGCGGTGGCGGTGCATTATCAAGGTTTTCGCACTTCACGGCGGCGCCAGAGCCAGTTGCACAGGATGACCAAGACAACGATAGTCATAGGCGGACCGGATCGGACGGTGGTGAGAACGAATCCGTGGACGAGGACATGGGGAGTGTGGCGAGCTCACAGGGCGAATCGTAAATTGATACGAACACTCCACCCCGGGCACATGATGATACCTCGATGAATTCAGGGGTATATTTTCATGCGAGATAGGGACACTTGTGTGCCACATGACGGCAGTAAGAACAAGAACGTAAAGTAACGAAAAGAGCAGTCAACGACATCCTGCTGCTGATGGACAAAGGGTACCGAAGATAGTGTTGTTTGGCTAATCGCAGTTGCGCCAGTTGGCAATGTAGGGACAACCCGTCACGTAACGAAAAAAAAAAAGCCACCTCTGATCGTCGGACAAAACTCGGCAGGACCCTATGGGCGAAAGTTACGAGAGCCTCAAAGAGGATGAAATCGAAGCGAAGCGAGAGATACGGCCTGATTACAACCTGTTGTTGTGCTGTAATGTGCCGTAAAACCGTTCAGAGGGGTTCTAACTTGCTAAAAAAAAATATTGCCGGCTGAGCGGAAGTATAATGACGCCATCCTGCTGCCAGCGTTTTCATGCTTTCTCCGCGGGCAAGACGGACAGACGGAGATGGGAAGGGATAGATGTACGGACAAACGGGCGTAGAGTCGTCGAGCCGACGGAATCGATCGCATCTCGCTCGCTTTGTGTGTGTATGTGGCGGAGCGGAGCGCTCCAGAGACGAGACGCGACGCGAGAGCACCACGTCGTGTCCGCTAACTCCTATTGTCTGATTCTCTCCACCAAGTCCGTCGGCGTAGCGCGTCGCTGCGGGCGGCGGCCCCAGTTGTCTGGGAAGCGCGCATCGACATCGAGGGCCTCAAGTCACTTACACCATAGTGCCGATGCTGATGCGGGGGCCCTGAACACGACACCCCCCCTTTTTAGATCTCCGTTGCCGTTGCAGTGATATGTCGCTTTCGACGATATAGCCCTGGATCTATCTGTGCAAAATTACGCTTGCCCGATAAGGTCATTCAGCTTCATGATGTGGGGTCATGATCGATCGGCTGTCATGCTGTCGCTGTATGCTGTGGCATATGATTGGTTGAACGAGGCGATAGGGAATGTGCGCAGCTGATGGGTTAACATGCGAATCTGCTGCATGCCGTGATGGACAAGCGAGTGAACGACAAGGCACGCACATCAAAATGAGGAAGGAAGACATCCACATGCAACGGCTTTCTGTCTATTTCTTCTACAACATACAACCCGAGTTTCAGCGGCGTTTCAGTAGCCTTTTCGCGAGGGGACGATGTGAATTGGTGAATTGAAGCTAGATGGCATGTTTTTCACTAACAGAAGGGGGCACTTTCTTAAATGGAACCTGTTTCTGCAAGCCGTCAGAAATGAGATTCAGCTGGGAAATGGAAAGCTGTCAGGAAGTAGGAAGGTCGGCTTTCGACCAGCCTCGCCGTAGCATTGGCATCGGGTTGCTTGCAGAAGGAAAGTGTGAGGGCCGTTTAAGAGTCGAGACCACTACGAGAGCCTACATTTGATCCAGGGGCGGCATGCGTACATTACATGAGCACCGGTTGTTTAGGTGTGCCGCACATTCCAGAAAATCTTTCATTAGTTTCTGATCGTTTTCTCCCCGACACACGTTCCTGGCGCTAAGCGCAAGAAAACGCGGGGCAGGGGTGGTAAGAACGTGCCATAGCCGGGAAGGGGATAGCCCCGAAATGAAATGAAAATGAAAAGAGTGTTAAGAAAATTCGGGATGGAAAGGTCAAGCTAACGGGGAGCACCCAACGTGGCACTCCTCTTGCCATTAGGATGTCCCTTAACCACCACCTCTCCACTCTTCGATTTCATTTTCAATCTACGCCCGCCACCTTTACCCCGAGGTTAGGGACGGTCACTCTTTACCGACACTCGGAAAATACCTCCATTGAGGTCCAGACGCCCGGCCTGATAACCTCTACATCGCGAGGCGTTGTTCCACATCTTTCCAGTGATCACATCAGAGTTTCAGACCCCATCCGGTGCATACACGTCCCTTTTGAGTCCTTGTGAGTGTAGTTACTGTACGCCTCGCGACGGTGCATTTCGGATCAAGGTCCTCTCAATCTGCCAAACTCTTGCAGCTTGCAACTTTCTCCGCCACTTCCGACCCTTCACCCCGGCCCATATCCGCTGCACACGTGCCTCGGTTTTCGCCCAAACCGACACATCCTCGCCCTGTCACTGAGGGTCCCCGCGGATGATAGAGACATGCCCCCGAATGGGAATGACTTTGTCTCCGCTCTCTGTTTGCGCGGCGTACGCAAGGTCACACCCTGCTCCTTAATGTTAACCCCCCTTTGTTTCTCGCACGGCTCACCTTCGCCGTCCGTAGGTGACCCCGAACGAATGGAGGGACTATGTCCTTTCCACACAACCCGATCTTCTCGTGGCACTCTCCGACATCCCTTTTACCCCCGGTCCCCACTCGCAAAAGCGGATAACCAAGAGCGTAGAGCGCTCCGCGTCCTGGTTGGCGAACGTTCTTCGACCGCTCCCAGGTGGACACGTTTCCGCCCCCGGCGCGTCTCATCTTCTAAACGTGCTCGTTCATATGGCTGGCGGCATCACCCCCGCCGCGAGGGAGGCGTTTTCCCGATCCCTGTTAGAACCTCTCCTCGATAAGGAAGCGGAAGCCATCAAACCTCTGGAATACCTCGATCAAGGCGTGGCAGGCTACACCTTTGATCTCGCTCCCCTGCACAAGTCTCTTTCCCCGAAAAACCCGTCCCGTGCCACGACGCCGACGAATGGTCCCATGACAGTGCTCGATCCCTTCTCTGTTCCACCCGCACCTTCTGCGACCACGCAAATTATCTCCTTGATCCGTACTTCACTCGAACCCCTCCCCGCGAACAAGCCACGCGTCGTTCACTCTGCAGGCTCGCCGCACGAGATCCTCGCGCTTATCCGGGACATTGGGATCGATCTCTTTGACGCTCACTGGGCACAACGTGCCGCCCACCTTGGTGTGGCCCTTGACTTTGCGTTCCCAGCACCCGCGGGCATATCCGGCGTGACGCCCCGCGAGATTGGACATAACCTTTACGACAAACGGTATTCACACGACTTTTCACCCTTTGCTGATGCTTTGCGGAGCTGCACTGCCGAAGAAGATGACGAGCGACCTCCGTGTCCCTGCATGGCTTGTGCACCCTCGCGGCCGAGCGAGCCCCTGAAACACAGCAAGGTGGACGAGGTACCCCCGCTGTATGCGCCTGCGCCTTACACGCGCGCATATGTACATCATCTTCTCCAAACGCACGAGATGTCTGCTCATACGCTCCTCGCGTTGCACAACCTCTCCGTGCTCGACACATTTTTTGCTGGTGTGCGACGCGTTTTGTCTGATCAGCCCGAGGCACTTTCCCAGGAGATCGCACGGTTTGAGCAGACCTATGAGAAACTTGGCGTACTGGCGGAGGCAAGGGCGGATTGGACTGAGGTTACACTTGCACGCGGCAAGGGCAGGGCGGTGCGGGAGAGGGAGAAGCTGAAGCAGGACGAGCTCGGGACAGCAGTTGAACTAAACTAACAGAGGATATGAATACAAGTGACCATTTGAAGAATGCCGCTTTCTAAGTCTAAAAGCGAGAACAAAACACAAAAAGGCGTCCCCGCTTGGGCTCAACTCCTTCCCAATGTGCCAACGACGGCAACGGCGATAAAAAGCCCGACGAGCTGCACTGCCCTCCCGAGCCCCGAGACACGATTGACACGGTCCAGCTCGGTCTCCTTCCAGTCCCTACGTGAGGGGCGGTAGTATAGCGTGCTGTTAGCTGCTGTTTGGCGAACGTGAGGATCGCTCGACGCAGACGGGTGCGAACGCGGGTGATGGTGGTGGTGATGTGTGTGTGGGTTCGAGCCTGGGGGAGGACGATGACGGCGCTCCCAGGCGTAGTTCGCGGTCCGGCGTCGCGTCTCGTTCGCCGTCGCGTAATGGGAGTACGGAGGGGGCGGTTCGTAGTGGTGACGATGGAGAGTACCGTCGCCCGACGCTGCAAGAGAACGGTCGTATAACCGTCTGCAAATTTTGCATGGGCCAAATTTGGAGAGGGAGGAGGGGGGGAGAGAGTTGAGAGGAGGGGATGGGAAAAGGAGGGGGAGGAGAGGGGGGCTCTTACCGCTTCCTGTCGTCTCCGAGGACTGTGTACGCCTCGCTGAATGTGAGAAACTTTTCCCTAGCTTGGGGATCGTCGTTTATGTCAGGATGGAACTGCTTGCTCAACTGCACATATCGAAGCAGTGAATTTTCATTTTCTTTGGTTTGTTTTTATTTCCTGGTTGGCTGAAGGGTGAACGCACCTTGTAATAGGCGGACTAGTATGGCACATGAGGTTCTGGAATGATGGATCGGGCGAGTTCGGTAGAAGGGTGCTGACCTTGATCTGACTCCGACTAGCGTTCCTTGGGACGGACAAGGTATCGTAGTGGTTTCCCGCCGCGTGATGCGCCCGCGTCGCGGAAAATGTCCGCCGCCGAGGACGACATGCTGGCGATCTGGTGGCACCCGCACGCTTCCTGATGAAGGCACCCAAGTGCAAATGCATGACTCGGCAGTAATCGACCCCCGAGGGGAGAAGTTTGTATAGTGATGATGACAGCAGAGTCAGGACGAACGATGCGGTTTACCGGTCACTGCCACCCATGGGCCACGGCGCCACAGGAGCTGATTAGATAAGTTTGGAGCTGAACCGTCCGCATTGGGAAACTGATAACAAAGTGCCGGAGCTGGTCAAACGACCTTTTGTTTTCACTTTCCATTTCTTCTTATGAGCTGCTTAATACAAAAAGACATCATCTCCGAAGCTAAAATGAAGTTAATTAATTTCTGAGGTAGGCACTTGACAGAAATGTGGGAACAAACAAAAAAAAAGTTGTTCCGATGCAGACCGCCACGTGACACTCGGCTGACCAATCTCAAGTCCAAGGTAAAGGCAGGCAGAAAAAGCCGCTGCACTGCCCAGACCCTCTTGACCCGTAACCACTGTCATGGTCAGTTTAGTTTCTGCTTGTCCCTCGTAGAAGTGCTCACAATTTCGTTCTATTTTCAGTCAACCAACTGCCGACGACGTCTTATCCGTGATTTTAAACGGCTTTCGAGCGACCCACCTGGAGGGATCTCTGGCAGCCCGTGTCCTGATAACATCATGTTATGGAATGCGGTCATCTTTGGCCCTGGTGCGTATCCCTGATGCATCGCATCGACACTCATCCTTATGATGTTTCGTTCTGCGTAGCGGACACACCGTTTGAGGACGGCACTTTCAAACTTTTATTGACGTTTGATGAGTCGTATCCGAACAAGCCACCGACGGTGAAATTCCTTTCGCGAATGTTCCATCCGAACGTGTACGCAAGCGGGGAGCTCTGTCTCGACATTCTCCAGAATCGATGGTCGCCAACGTACGACGTCGCGGCCATCCTCACCTCAATACAAAGTCTGCTGCATGATCCGAACCCGAACAGTCCCGCAAACGCCGAAGCGGCGCAGCTCTATCGTGAGAATATGAAGGAGTACGTGCGGCGGGTGCGAGCTACGGTGGAGGACAGTTGGCTGGAGGATGACGAGAAGGCTGCTGCGGGAGAAGAAGAAGAGGCGGAAGCTGAGTGAAGGATTACGCCGGCGTTATCTGTTCCTCATCGTTTTGGGGGTCCGTCTGTGGGGAGTTGGGTGGAGGTTTTTCTTTGTGTGGGTGTAAGCGGAGCATCTGCGACCATGTCCAAACCTGTTGTTCTCGCTGTTCTATTGCTTGTGAGTCAGTCTTGTACTCATATGATTCATCACCCTCAAGCCCTCCTCAGGGGGCATTCAATCAGCATGGACTTATACATAATTTTGCTTCTCAAGTCTCTCTTCAGTTGCTGTTTTTTTTTAGTTTGCTGTGGTTCTATAATCTATTCAAAGTAGATGTGTTGGTTCGTGGTGGGGACCCAGAAATTTGGCGAGCGACCATCTGGCCTAAGCTAGTCATCACGTGATGTGAACACGTCAAGTTGTTCACGCGCCGTGCCGTGCATTGCCCTTCCCCAGCCTTGTCGGGCCTCGACCAGGCCTTGGCCATCCCCTGCCCTGAACCAGTCACTAGGACAATGGTTACCACACCCTCAATAGCAGCAGATCATGAAGCGAAGCGACAGAAGCTAACCTTGGAAAAAACCAAGGTCGTCAATGTGAGCATATCGCTGCCTCTCATGGACATTTTTTGATAGCCGGCCCTCCTCGATCCCATTATTCGGTCTCTCATCTGCCCTCGTCATAGCTTTCAAAGCAACTTCAGATAAGGCTACAATATGCTCGTCTCAAGGTAGAACACGGATGGGTACGTTTTTGCTAACATGGAGCCATATCATCAAGCCTGCGCTCATTTATCATCCCGTATGTCTTAGCAACGCCAGTCCCTAAATGAGGTTGAGAACTTGTACTTTCATCACTCCACACTCAAGGGGAAATCGAAAGCCTCAGGGCCATCATCGTTTTCTGCTCGCCCTTCGTCCTCTCTGGGCGCAACGAGATCATCACCGTCGACCGCTAGCGGACCATCCCCGAAAGCCACATCGGGCTCCTCACGGATGACGACAAAGGGTAGTAGGGGTGCCCCGGAACCAAACCAAGCTGCGGCCCCGGTATCCGCCGCCGCCCCTTCTTCGTCTCCGCCTACCGTCATTGTCTCTTCACCGCCTGCTGCTGCTGCTCTCGCATCCCCCCATGACACACCGCCGTCGTCACAATTGTCTACTCCTGCAAAGAGCACCCCGTCGTATAATGCTCGGGGCACGCCGACGCCTGGCGGTGGAACGCCAACGAGATCGGCGACGCTTTCTCCTTCCGTTCTATCTGCGTTCACCCAAAATTTCGCCGCCATGCAGCAGCAGCAGCAACAGCAGTCGCGCGCGACAACGGCGACGATGGACTTTTCGTCCCTCTCTCCTTTCGTCACAACCGCCTCGTTCTCCGGCTCTAGCCCCTCCATCGCAGCACCGTCCTCTTTCGTCTCTACCGTGCAACCATCGCCATTCCCCCAGCAGACACTCGCATACGTCCCTTCGCCGTTCGCCCCGCCCTCGTCCTCATCCCCGCCCGTCCCCCCCGCCCCACCTCTACCCATGTCTCAGTTTGCCGCATCGCCCTCTTATCCGGCGACAGTGCCAACACCTGACATGTCCGCCGCTTCTCTCTCGACATTCCCTCCGACTCATCAAGCAGCTGCCTTTTCCTCACTCGTCCAGACGCATCACTCCCCTTCCCCTTCTCCCACTCCCACACCGACACCAGCACCTACATCTGTACCCACCTCCACTCCACCTGCGCCCGCGCCCGCACCTCCAAAAGCATCTCCATCCACCACATCCA
>Ga0209488_10001916_pt1 | contig 17567 bp, 15 predicted proteins | sample Rivendell_Oct201_8_FD_188349 | JGI IMG/M metagenome (GOLD analysis project Ga0209488, IMG submission 188349) | Vadose zone soil microbial communities from the Eel River Critical Zone Observatory, Northern California, USA -... | ecosystem: Environmental > Terrestrial > Soil > Vadose zone >...
GCCATCGGGGAAGAATCTGCGACGACGCCGGAAATTGTGAAGACTGCGCCGCACACGACGCGCGTGCGCCGTCTCGACGAAGTTGGCGCTGCGCGCAAGCCGGTTTTGCGTTGGAAGCCGGCTGCCCCATGCAGAGAAGCAGCGGACTGAGCGAAGAGAACGATCGTCTAACAGGTGCGCGTCAATCGAAGATTCCCTTCAAGGCACACATCCACCTTGTCGTTCAGCCATCCTGGCGTGCTCCTTGCTAGAATCACCAAAGACATTTTCTTGTCTGGACCGAAAGCCGCATGACCTCCGCCGTCGAAGCCTGGCTCCCGAAATCGATACTCCTGTTGCGCGGCTATGATCGCCACAAATTTCTCTCCGATCTGATCGCCGGAGTGACCGTAGGACTCGTCGCTCTCCCGCTGGCGATGGCGTTCGCGATTGCTTCGGGAGTGCCGCCGCAAGCAGGCCTGTACTGCGCCATCGTCACGGGCTTCCTGATCTCGGCTCTGGGCGGCTCGAAAACACAGATCGGCGGCCCGACGGGCGCCTTCGTCGTCGTCGTGGCTGGAATCATCGCCAAGCACGGGATCGACGGGCTGTTCATGTGCACCATGATGGCGGGGGTTCTCCTCGTGTTGCTGGGCGTGACCGGCATGGGCACGATGGTGAAATATTTTCCCCGGCCGGTCGTCGTCGGCTTCACTAACGGCATCGCCATCCTCATCGCCAGCACGCAGATTCGCGACTTCTTTGGTCTGAAGATGGAGCACGTCCCTGGTGATTTCTTTCATCGCATGATGGCCTTTGGGCAGGCGTGGAATACGTTGTCGGTACCGGCAACCGCCGTATCGATCCTTTCGATTGCGCTGATGATTTTCTGCCTGAAATACGCAAGGAAAATCCCGGGTGCAATCCTGGTCACGTTTGGCGCAACGGCTGCCGTCATCTTTCTGCATTTGCCCGTAGAAACGATTGGGACGCGGTTCGGCGGAATCCCCAGCGGCCTGCCGAGATTGGCCATTCCGCATTTTCACTACGACGTATTCCGGCAGCTCTTGTCTGCCGCTTTCACGGTGGCCATGCTTGGCGCGATCGAGTCGCTGATGTCCGCGGTCGTCTCCGACCGCATGAGCAATGACAAGCACAATCCCAACGTGGAATTAATTGGCCAGGGCATCGCGAATATCGTTTCCCCTTTGTTCGGAGGACTCCCCGCCACCGGAGCCATCGCACGAACCGCCACCAATGTGCGCTCCGGCGCGAAGACGCCCATCGCGGGAATCATTCATGCGTTGACGCTGTTGGCGATCGTTCTGTTTGCTGCTCCGCTGGTGAAAAACGTGCCGCTGTCAGCTTTGGCCGCCATCTTGATGATCGTGGCCTACAACATGGGCGATTGGGAGGAAATCCCCGAGATATTGAAACTAAGCAAGGCGGACATTGCGGTATGGCTGCTGACCTTAACGCTGACGGTGGTGACGGATCTGACTTTTGCCGTGGAAGTCGGGATGCTCCTCGCCGCGCTCATGTTCATTCGCAAGGTCTCGCGAACGACGACTGTCAGCCCGGTGACGAAAGATTACGTGGAAGACAGCCGCGTGCATGTTTTGCAAGGCAAGGATATTCCGGAATACGCGATTGTTTACCGCATTCATGGCCCGTTCCTTTTTGGCGCGACCGACAAGTTCGCGGACATTCTTCATTCCATCGACAAATTGCCGCCTATCGTTATCCTGCGCTTGCGAAATATGACGGCGATCGACGCCACCGGCCTGGGCGCCATCCGCGACCTGGCGGACACGCTGCACGATTCGGGACGTTCGTTGCTTCTGTGCGGGGCTCGCGAACAACCCTCGCAACTGATGAAACAGTCGGAGTTCGAGCGCCACGTGGGCGCAGAAAATATTTGCGGCAGCATCGCCGATGCGTTGCGGCGTGCCGCCGAAGTCTATCGCCAGCAACACGCTGACAAGGCCGCGAGCTGACCGCGGGCAGATGAGAAACGCGAGCGACACTTCGGAGACTTGCTGGGAATTCCAGTACGCTCTCACTCCCTCATTCAATTCTCTTCAGATTCGCGCCAATTCGCCGCGATTCATGACCTGATGCGCGTCTCTGCGTTGATTTTCCTTCTATTTTGAGAACCGCACCGAGTCTAGGATCGAGGAAAACGTCTTGTCGTAATTGTCGTAAGCAGATTGTGGAGCGACGCAGACGAAATAGACCAAACCCTCCGGGCGCAGAACAGTGACGACCCAATCCGTTTCCTGTCCGCCGGCGGGAGAAAGATTGCTCAGATAGGTCGAAAGGCCGGGCTGGCCGTTCAAGCGCAAACGTTCGCCTTGCCGCGTGATTTTCATGCTCGGGTTCGCCTTTTGAAGTTCCTGAATCGCCTGGCCTGTCGCGTTGTTCAGGGCGCTCCCATCGTTGGGATCGCCTTTGGCCTGCGCCACGCCGATGATCAGCCCATAGGCGAGGGCGCTATGGCCGCTGCCGTCAGCTACAACACCGCCTTCGGGAGCAAAGGAAACGCCACCTCCGTCGCTATCGGGATACTTCTTCCAATTGTCCGGGTACTTGAGCGCGTACGAACTCGCTTGATACTCCGCGAAGTTGCGGGACGGCGGCGCCGGGGCAGAGACGGCGCCGGCCACTCCGGGGGCCGGTTTTTTCACCACCGGCAGGGCCAGGACTTCGCGCTTGATGGCTTCGAATTCAGCGGAGTCTCTCTTGGCGTTCAGCGGAACGCCCCCGAGCTTCTGAACTTCTTCATCTACCCGCCCAACGCGGTGCTCCGGATTCGGGTGGTCGGAAAAGAATTCCGGAGGATTCTTGCCCTTGGTCTCGGCCTCAAGTTTCTCGAAAAACTGCGCCATGGCCCGCGGGTCGTACCCCGAATCGTAGAGGACCTGAGTCCCCATGACGTCGGCTTGCGATTCAGCGGTTCGCGAATAGCGCAGGAGCACACCGCCTGCGGTGAAACTGCCTAGTGTCGTCAGGAGCGTGCCGCCCGCGCTGTCTCCGAAGACTGCTCCAAAGATCCCCAGACCCGTTTCGGCCACGATCGCCTTGGTTGCCTGGTTGGTGCCATGGCGGAGAGCGACGTGCGACAACTCGTGCGCCAGCACTCCAGAGAGCTGCGCCTCATTGTCCGAGGCTTCGATCGCGCCGCGGTTCACAAACACATATCCGCCGGGCAAAGCAAAAGCATTGATGGCTTTGTCATTCACGCAATGAAATTCGAAGGGGTACTGCACGCCGCCCGTGGGCAGCTTTTGCGCCAGACGCGCGCCCAGTTCCGCCAGGTAGGCATCGACCCTCGGTGCATTGCAGAGCGGCAACTGCTTTTCAGCATCCGTGGCAGCGCGCTTGCCAAGAGTTATGTCGTCTTGCGGAGAAAACTTGTTCCAACCCTGCCTGAATTCCGTTCGCTGCGCCAGCGCGCCCGGAACCAAGACGAAGGACAGGCCCAGAAAGAAGCCCGCCACCAATCCGCGATGCGCCCGGGACGCCCCGAGCCCTCGACCAGCGTTTCCTCGGAGAGTTATCCAATTCAGCGCCCGGATGCTCACGATGACCTCCCAGAAGTCCTGTCAGGTAGGATGGCACTCCTCCATTCAAGGTTACTCCAGTGGCTGAGGGGGACGAAAAGAAAAAGCCCGGGCGGCTAGCCACCCGGGCGGGATTAGAGAGAGAATACAATTGACTTAGCGGACCGTGCGCGGCGCGGGCTCCGGCGAAAGTGTCACCCCGGGTGCATCCGCGGACTTGCCGCTCTTTGCCGAAGTGGTGCGCGCGGGATTTACAGGCTCCACTTTGCGCGTTGGGATCGCCAGGTTTTCGCCCTCGCGGGTGAAAGTCAGGCAGTCCTGCTCCTTGTTCCAATCGATGCAAACGAGGTCGCCAAGGTGAACCTGCTCGGTCGCCAATAAGTTCGCCAGCGGATACACCACGTGGCGTTCGATGGAGCGCTTGAGGTGCCGCGCGCCGTAGCGCTGATCCGTGCCTTCTTGCAACAGGAAGTCGCGGCCGGCATCGGTCACGCGGAACAAGAACTGCCCCTTGGCGGTTTCCAGAACGCGCTGCTGCACCTGGCCCAGCTCGATTTCGAGCACCCGCTCTAGCTGCTCGCGTCTCAGCGGATGGAACACCACCACTTTGTCTAGGCGATTCATGAATTCCGGCGAAAACTTGCGGCGGGCTGCTTCCACGGCTGTACGTTCGATCTTTTCATCGAAGCCGGCAGCAGGCTTGTCCTTCGGCCGAACGAAGCCCATGCCGCCCTCCATGAGTTCAGTAATTTCTCCACCGCCGAGGTTCGAGGTCAGGAAAATGACAGTCTGAGAGAGGTCCACGCGGCGGTTGTCGCCCAGCGTGAGCGTGGCTTTATCCAGCATTCCAAGGAGCAATTGCCACAATGCATCGCTGGCCTTTTCGATCTCGTCGAAGAGCAGGAAGCTGAGCTTCAGCTTTTCGGTATGGCTCGCGGCCAACGCTTCCTGAGTAATTAACGGATGGGTCTCGCGGTGGCCCAAATATCCCGGAGGTGAACCAATCAGTTTGGCAATTTCGTGGGAGTGCTGAAATTCCGCGCAATCGACTTTGATCACCGCACGGGCGTCCCCAAAAAGGATCTCCGCAGCCGCTTCCACGATGCGCGTCTTTCCGGAACCGGTCGGACCGAGGAACAGCAGGTTGCCCACCGGACGGCCGGGGGAGTTCAATCCGGCACAAAACACCTGAAACATGTCAACCAGGGACTGTACACCTTCTTCCTGTCCCACAATCTTTGCTCGCAAAGAAGAGTGAAAATCACACGTGTCATTGCTTCGGATGGTTGGATCCAGTTGATGGCGAACGGCAGCTTTCATTTCATCAACCCTTCTTGGCGTCCAGCTCCGCCAAACGCGCCGCGCGTCTCACCTTCGCGCATCATTGAGATAGTGCATGAGGAATGCCAATCTTTTCCACAGCTTCGGGAGCCAAAAAGCGGCGCAAACTCAACAACATACAGGAATTGCAGTTCTGGAAACTGTCTCAAGCCGTGAGACGGTGTTTCAACTGCGTGCAAAGTGAGAGAGGTGAAACAGTTTGTGTCTGCCGCAAGACGACAAAAAAGGGCGCATCTTTCCAAGCGCCTCCGGTCAGAGTTAAAGTGCTGCTTTAACTATTTTAACGGTCCTGTTTCTTACGCCCCTGCGGGGACGCCGCAGTGGACCCTCCGGGCTGCGCCACCCTCGACTTTCTCTCTTCAACCGCGGTTTCCGTCGGTGGCTCGGCGGACTTTCCGTCCATCGCTTCGGCAGCGGCTGAGCCGGCGCCGAGTGCTCCCTGCGATGCAGCCTGTACGAGCGCACCTTCGCCTTCCCGCACGAACGTAAGCTGTTTGTGACTCTCATCCCAATCGATCCGCACCAGGTCGCCCAAGGTAACTTGATCCGTGGCCAGCAGATTCGCGAGCGGATAAACAACATGCCGCTCGATGGCGCGCTTCAGGTGGCGGGCGCCGTAGCGCTGATCGGTGCCTTCCTGCAGAAGGAAGTCGCGGCCAGCCTCGGTCACGCGAAAGAGAAACTGCCCTTTGGCGGTGTCCAGGACCCGCTGTTGCACCTGACCCAGCTCAATATCCAGCACTTCCTGAAGTTGCTCGCGCTTCAAGGAGTGGAATACCACCACCTTGTCGAGGCGGTTCATGAATTCCGGCGAGAATTTGCGCCGCGCCGCTTCCACGGCCGTGCGTTCCACCTTCTCGTCCAATCCAGTGATTGGTTTGTCGGTCGGCTGAATGAAACCCATGCCACCTTGCATGAGTTCTGCAATCTCGCCGCCGCCCAGGTTGGACGTCAGGAAGATCACCGTTTGCGACAAATCCACTTTACGGTTGTCGCCCAGCGTCAGTGTGGCCTTGTCCAGCATTCCCAGCAGCAACTGCCACAGCGCGTCGCTGGCCTTTTCGATCTCGTCGAAGAGCAGGAAACTCAGCTTCAGTTTGTCGTTGTGGCTGGCCGCCAGCGTTTCCTGTGTAATCAACGGGTGAGTCTCGCGATGCCCCAAATATCCCGGGGGCGAGCCAATCAGCTTGGCAATTTCATGGGAGTGCTGAAACTCCGCGCAATCAATCTTGATCACCGCGCGGGCCTCGCCAAAGAGAATCTCGGCGGCTGCTTCCACGATGCGGGTCTTCCCTGAACCCGTCGGCCCGAGGAACAGTAAATTCCCCACCGGGCGGCCTGGCGAATTCAATCCGGCGCGAAACACCTGGTACAGGTCCACCAGCGCCTGGACACCCTCTTCCTGTCCGACAATTTTCCCTCGCAGCGCGGTTTGGAAATCGATTGTGTCCGTGCTGCGCTTGCTGGGATCGAGTGCAAGGATGTAGTCGCTCATGACCGCCTCCTAGCGAGCCCGCGCTAACGGGTTCGCACTGCTGAATCGACCGCGTCCACGGCCAAACTGGTCGAGCTTGACCTGAATGGTTGACTGCAGGAGCCGCAACTGCACAAGCAACTCCCGTGCCACCACGGGCGACTCTGAAATTCGGAGGAGCGGCGGAAAGACGTCCGCCAGGTCGAGATTGAGGGCTCGAAGAGAGGAAACAAGTTTTTGGACTGCGGGAGAGTTGGGATTCGCCAGGTCCACCTGGCCATTCAATTGTTGGCGCAGCGCTTTCCAGTTCAGCTCCACGAACGGATGCTTCTTGGAAACTTCGCGCACCAGGTCATCGGTGATTCGCGCGCGGGCTCCCAGTCGCGCCAAATGGAGCTGGCGCACTTTTCCGCCGCGGCGCACGTTGTGCACCAGGTAGAACGAATTTCCTTTACGGCGGACAAACGCCACGACATCACCTCAAACTTCCGTCATTCTGCGTAGTGTAATTCCGTTCCACTACGCTCTACAACTTAAGATGCTTTCTTTCGCCAAAAGTTGCGTCCAATTAGTAACACGTCCAACGTAGTGGAAGCGGCGCGCAAATCCTCATCACTTTTTTTGCTGCGTTCCATCCGTTCTTCGCATCCTTGAATCTTCTTCACGTCTTGCCCTTCTAATTTCAATACCGCAATTCGATGCTCCCTATTCCCTGCCGCTTCTTATCTCATCGGCAAGAAAGGGCTATTACATTAAACCCGGCTGCCGCATTTTTCTCTTGTTCTTCCGCTTGCGCACGCCTAGGATGACGCTCGCATTTTCCGGTAACTCTTTGGCTCGTTGAGGATCTAATGCGAACGTCCTGGGATCACGTCTACCGTCATGTGCAACGAATTCCCCGCGGCCGGGTTCTAACTTATGGGGCGCTCGCTAAAGCCTTGCGCCTTCCTGGCGGCGCGCGTACCGCTGGCCGCGCTATGGCTGCCACTCCCTCTGGAAAGGGCATCCCCTGGCATCGCGTCATCGGTGAGCGCGGCAAAATCCTCATTCGCGAGCCTTACGCTTCCCTGCAAAGAAAACTCCTCGAAAGCGAGGGCGTCGCAATCATCGAGTCTCGCGTAGACTTGAAACGCCACCTCTGGAAACCGCCACAAAAATCCACCCTGAAACACGGAGCCTCCAGGAAGCGTATTCGGAAGTGAAGCCGCAGGCGGCCTGTTCTCGCGTTACGAGGCAGACGCCTATCTGCGGTATGCTATACGCTCTTTTTCGACCGCGCCCCGAGTGGTGAGGGGCAACCAACATGGCCAGTTCCATCCTTCAAGTGGAAAACCTCGTCAAGCGCTACGGCGACGTCGAAGCCGTCCGCGGGGTCAGCTTTGCCGTGGAAGAGGGCGAAGTTTTCGGGCTGCTCGGGCCAAACGGCGCAGGCAAGACGACCACCGTCGAAATTCTCGAAGGCCTTCGTACTCCGGATGGGGGACGCGTCTCCGTCTGCGGGTTCGATCCGCAGCGCGACTCGGATGCCTTAAAACACGAGATTGGCGCCGCGCTGCAATCCACTTCACTCCCGGACAAGCTTCGCGTGATGGAAGCTTTGCGTCTCTTTGCCAGCTTTTACAAGCGGCGCCGCAACCCAGAGGAATTGCTCCAGCGCTTCGGCCTCGAAGAAAAGCGCAACACTTTTTACAGCCAGCTTTCCGGCGGCCAGAAGCAGCGTCTTGCTCTCGCCATGGCTCTGGTGAACGATCCCAAGGTCCTGTTCTTCGATGAGCCGACCGCCGGGCTTGATCCCCAGGTGCGCCGCGAGATTTACGACATCATCGAAGAATTGAAACGCGAGAAAAAAACAATTGTCATGACCACGCATTACATCGAGGAAGCCGAGCGGCTCTGCGACCGCGTCGCCATCGTCGATCACGGAAAAGTTATCGCCCTCGGTACGCCGCGCGACTTGAAAGCGCACTCCGGAGGCACCACGCGCATCGAAGTCCGCCTCTCGAATCCGGAGTCGAACGGAACGCTGAAGAACCTTGAAGGAGCAACCGACGCGCGCGAAGTCGACGGCGCTTACGTCATTCACTCCAACCGTCCGCCGCAAACCATCGTCTCTCTCGTCAAGCATCTGGAAGCCCAGGGCAACGAACTTGTGAGTTTGGAAATCGCTTCGCCTTCGCTCGAGGACGTTTTTATCGAAATGACCGGAAGGAGGTTGCGCGATTGAATAACTTTGTCGCACTCACGCAGATGCGCATCCGCTTGGCCTTGCGCAACAAAATGTTCTTCTTTTTTATCCTCGTCATGCCTTTCACTTTTTTCTTCTTGTGGTTGGGAGTAATTGCCAAAGGCGTTCCGCAAACGGTGGGGTTTTATCTCGGCCCAGTCCTCGCGTTTAATGTGATGGGCAGTTTCTGGGGCCTCAGCGCGACTCTCGTCACGTTCCGGGAACAAGGAATCCTGCGGCGCTTTCATGTGGCGCCGGTGACCGCCAGCGACCTGCTCGCCTCGAGCATCGTCGCTAATTACGTGCTTACCATTCCTACCGTGGTAGTCGAATTGTTCCTTGCACGTGTCATTTTTCACGTCCCGAGTCTTGGTAATCCCATTTCGCTTTTCTTGCTCATCTCCGTCGGCATCCTCTCTTTTGGCTCGCTCGGTTTGGTCGTGGCCAGTGTGACCAATACCATGCAGGAAACCCAGGTGCTGAACCAGCTCCTCTGGCTGCCGCTCATCTTTCTCTCCGGTGCCACTTTCCCTCTGGCCTTTTTGCCGCGCCCCGTTCAGCGCTTCGGTCTGTTTCTTCCGGCCACCTACCTCGTAAATGGTCTTCAGCAAACCATCGTGAACTCCGCCACAGCCTGGAGTCGTTATGCTGAAATCCTCTCCCTTGCCGTCTGGGCCTGCCTCACGTTTTTCCTTTCCGCCCAGCTCTTTCGATGGGAGCCGGAAGCCAGGATTCCGCGGCGGGCAAAGCTGCTAGTCGCAGCCACGGCGATACCTTTTCTACTTTTGGGTGTCGTGGAGAACAGGACGGATCGCATCCTCCTCGAAGCCAAGTCGGCGTTCCTTTCACTCACATCGCCAATGTCTGCACCCAGGACTGACGGAACCAGCTCTCCCGGGAGGCCTGCGCCCGGCGAAAAACCATAGGATCAAACTCCGAAGTATTTACCATACGCGCCAAATTGGTTCCGCCAAGGCAACCGTGGATGGACACGGCGCATTGACGCTCACCGCCGCGTACCGTATTCTGCGATTTCGCGCTGCACCACGCGAATGGCACTTTCGAACAGGGAGCATCTATGCCGATTCAGGCGACTGAGAAAATCTGGCACAACGGAAAGTGGATCAACTGGGACGACGCCAAACTTCACGTCCTTTCTCACGTCGTGAGCTACGGCTCCGCCGTCTTCGAAGGTATCCGCTGCTATGAAACCAAGCAGGGTCCGGCGATCTTCCGCTTGCGCGAGCACATGCAGCGCCTGATCAACTCTGCGAAAATTTACCGCATGGAGCTTCCCTTCTCCGTCGATCAGTTCGCCGGCACGGCTTGCGAACTGGTCCGCCTGAACAAATTAAATTCCTGTTACGTCAAGCCCATCGTCCTGCGCGGCTACGGCGAAGTGGGAGTGAATCCCCTGAACTCCCCGATCGACATTTACATGGCCTGCTGGACCTGGGGCGCCTATCTCGGCCCGGATGCTTTGTCCAAAGGCGTTGAAGTCGGCGTCAGCTCCTGGACCCGCATCGCCCCGAACACCCTTCCCGCCATGTCCAAGGCCGCCGCGAATTACATGAACTCGCAGCTCATTCGAATGGAAGCGACCTTCAATGGCTACACCGAAGGCATCGCCCTGGATTCCGAAGGCCACGTCAGTGAAGGCTCCGGCATGAATGTTTTTCTCGTCCATGACGGCGTGCTTTACACTCCGCCTCTCGCCACCAGCATTTTGCCGGGCATTACGCGCGACGCCGTTGTGAAGCTGGCGGAAGACCTGAGCATCCCCGTAAAGGAAAGTGTTATTCCCCGCGAAATGCTCTACATCGCCGACGAAGTTTTTTTTGTCGGCACCGCCGTCGAAGTGACGCCGATCCGCTCCGTCGATCACATCCAGGTCGGCAAGGGCGTGGCTGGACCGATCACACGCAAGCTCCAGGAAGAATTCTTCGCCATCACGAGCGGCACCAAGCCTGACCGCCGCAACTGGCTGACACCGGTAAACGCCCCCGTCGGCGCCGCGACGCGCTAGCCGACTATACTTGCGATTGTCTTTGCAGGGGCGAAGCGCGCCGCGCCCTTGACTACCTAGCTCGACCGGTCGCTAATAATTCAACAAAAATCCCGGCGGTGAAACGCCGTCCGCATCCTCCGCGAAGGCAGCGGGAATGCGCCTAGCTTTTGCGGCACAGATATGACCATGGTACAATGACCATAGCTATAAAGGAGTCTCCGGATGAAGAAGATGGCAGCGGGTGTCTTCAAGGCAAACTGTCTTGCAGTCATGGACGAGGTTCACGCCAAGCACGAAACCGTCGTGATTACTAAACACGGCAAGCCGGTGGCGAAGCTCGTCCCGGCCGGGCGACAAGTTGATGATATTTTCGGTTTTCTTCGCGGGAAGGTCACGATCACGGGCGACGTGGTCTCCCCCGCTTTGTCGGGGCGTGAATGGGGCCATCTCAAGTGATTTTGCTCGACACGCATGTTGTGCTTTGGCTGACGTCTGATCCTGCCAGGCTGTCGAGCAAAGCCAGGACGGCAATTGAAGTTTCGCGCAAGAATGGAGACGGCTTGGCGATCTGCGATATCACCCTCTTGGAGTTGGCGACGCTCGCGCGTAAGGGCCGCCTCCGCCTCGGTATTAGCCTCGAATCCTTCCTCCAGGAACTTGAAGCCCGCTTTGTCGTCCTGCCCATCAGTGCCCGTGCGTGTGCGCGCGCCATCGGACTTCCCAAGAATTATCCCAAAGATCCAGCGGATCGCATCATCGGAGCCACCGCGCTGGTCGAGGGGCTTCCTCTGATTACTGCGGACGGTGAGATCCATCGCTCCAAAGTGGTTCGCGCGATCTGGTGAGAAGCGCATGAAAAACGTGGGCCAAACCATGGGCTGCGGGTCACACACCCAAGCGTCGTCACAACTTGGCGGTTGGGACAATAAGCGTTTCACATCTTCCTCCTGGTTTTCTCCATCTGTCGGCTGTTAACTGTGGACTGTCAACTTTTCCCGCTTGCGTTGACTCCCTCTCTTCCACCCCCTATCATTTCGCCCAGCAGCAAACCTCCATATGACCGGTCAAACCGTCTCTCACTACCGCATTCTGGAAAAACTCGGCGGCGGCGGCATGGGCGTGGTCTACGCCGCCGAAGATCTCAAGCTTGGCCGCCGTGTCGCCCTCAAATTTCTTCCCGATGAACTCAACCAGAACCCGCAGGCGCTGGAGCGTTTCCGCCGCGAAGCGCGTGCCGCTTCCTCACTGAATCACCCCAACATCTGCACGATTCACGATATCGGGGAACACGAAGGCAAGTTTTTCCTCGTGATGGAGTTGCTCGAAGGTGAAACGCTCAGGGACCGTATTGCCGGACGTCCTCTCGCGATGGATGCACTCCTCGAAATCGGTATTCAAGTCGCGGACGCTCTTGATGCCGCCCACAAAAAAGGTATCGTTCACCGCGACATCAAGCCCGCGAACATTTTCATGACCGCCCGCTGCCAAGCCAAGCTCATGGATTTTGGTTTGGCGAAGCTCGCCCCTGGCGGCACTGCGCCGGGAACCACGCTCGGCTCACTCGAAGGCGTGACAACAGAAGACGCCCTCACCAGCCCCGGAATCGCCATGGGCACCGTCGCCTATATGTCCCCTGAGCAAGCCCGCGGCGAAGAAATGGACGCGCGGACCGATCTTTTCAGCTTCGGAGCCGTCCTCTATGAAATGGCCACCGGCCGCGTCGCATTTCCAGGTCCGACCTCCGCCGTCATCTTCCACGCGATACTCGAGCGCACGCCGCCCAACCCCAGCGCCCTCAATTCGAATCTCGCCCCTCGCTTCGACGAAATCGTCGCCAAAGCCCTGGAAAAAGACCGTGCCCTGCGCTACCAGAGCGCCGCCGAAGTCGGCGCGGATTTGAAGCGCCTCAAACGCGACACGGACTCGGCCCGCGTCTCCGCCGTCGCATCGGCAAACGCAAAAAACGCCTCTCGCCCCACGAGGAGTGGCTTGTATTTCGGACTGGTGGCTGTGATCGCGCTGGCTGCCGTCGTGGGTTGGTATGGGTGGCGTCGTACTAAACGAGAACCGCCGAATTCAGCGACCACCGCGGTCTCAATCGGTTCGCTTGCCGTCCTCCCCTTCGTCAACGCCAGTGGTGATTCCGGCGCGGAATACCTTAGTGAGGGCATCACGCAGAGCCTCATCAGCACACTCTCGCAGCTGCCCAAGCTCAAGGTGGTCTCCCTGATATCCGCTTATCGCTACAAAGGGAAGAACATTGATCCGCCGGCCGTCGCCCGCGAGCTTCACGTGCGGACGATTCTCACCGGCCGCATGACCCAGCAGGCCGACAACCTCTCCATCAGCGCCGAATTGATCGACGCTGAGAACGACCGCGAACTTTGGGGCAAGCAGTATCAACGCAAACTCGCCGAATTGAACACTCTACAATCTGAGATCACCCAGGACATCGTCGACAATCTCAGGCTGCAGCTCACCGGCGCGCAACATACTCTCGTCACTCAAACACCGGCCCAAAATTCAGAAGCCTACCAGCTATACCTCCGCGGCCGATTCCACTGGAACAAGCGGAATGCGGAAGGCGCTGTAAAAGGGATCGAGTATTTTCAACAAGCCATCGACAAGGATCCCAATTATGCCTTGGCATACTCGGGACTGGCGGATTGCTATTACGTCATCGCCTTCCACGAGCTCGCTGTTTCGCGAAGCGATGCAGCCGCGAAGGCTAAAGCAGCGGCTACTAAGGCTCTGGAACTCGACCCTGCCCTCGCGGAGGCGCACGCCTCATTGGGAATCGAGCTGGAAGATTTCGAATGGGATTTTTCTGCTGCGGAGCGGGCATTCAAGCGGGCAATGGCGCTCAATCCGGGCTACGCGACTGGACTCCAATGGTACGCGGAACTACTACAAGATACTGGGCGTCCTGACGACGCCTTGCCCATCATCCAGCGCGCGCAGGACGCCGACCCATTTTCCCTGATCATTAACGCGGTGCATGGTCAGATCCTTTCCAGGAGTGGACGCGCGAAGGATGCCGCGAATCAGTTTCAGAAAACTTTGGATTTGGAACCAAACTTTGCCCTGGGACACCTGCTCTATGGACTGGCGCTGCTGCGAGAAAGTCAATTTGATGCAGCCGCGATACAGTTTCAGGAGGCCAATACCCTTTTCCCGGAATCGCCACTTTCTCGCAGTTTCCTCGGTTATGCTCTTGCACGAAACGGGAAAACAGAGGAGGCACGCAAGATACTGACAGCGCTCATTGATGACGTAAAAGTGGACCGCGCTACGTGGCACGGGGTTGGCGGAATCTATGCTGGACTCGGCGAGAAGGACCACGCCTTTGCCGCGCTCGAACTGGCCTTTCAAAAACACGAGAACTGGATGACCCTGCTCTTGAATGATGAATCCATGGAGCCACTGCGGAGTGATCCGCGCTTCGCCGGCCTTTTGAAGCGCGTCGGACTGCCAGCGCTGAAAAAATAAGCTGCTCTGCCGGCCGCGATAAATTTCGTTCATAGGGCTGGCATCCTGCTGCCGGTTCCGGCTAGAATGCACCCGTTCGAATCGGGCGCGTATTCCTTTCCGTGCACGGAGACTTTCGAATGTACAGCACATCGCAAAAGCTGATCGCGGAATTCCTCGGAACCTTCGCCCTGATTTTTTTCGGCGCGGGCTCGATTTGCGCGGATCAATATTTGCATGGCGCAGGCGGCCTCGGCCTCCTCGGCATCGCGCTGGCACACGGCCTCGCCATCGCCATCATGGTTTCCGCGCTGGGACACATCTCCGGCGGGCATTTTAATCCCGCGGTGACCATCGGCTTCTGGGTCACCAAGCGCGTCAACACAGTAGACACCATTCTCTATTGGGCCGCGCAGCTTGCCGGCGCGACCGCCGCCGCATTTTTTCTGAAGGCCGTCGTCCCCGAAGAGACCTGGCGCGCCGTCGCTCTGGGCACCCCGGAGCTGGCGCGGGATTTTCCGCGCTGGGCGGGCATGGCTCTCGAAGCTGTAACGACGTTCTTCCTCGTGCTCACGGTTTTCGCAACCGCGGTGGACGAGAAGGGCGCGTTCCGCTCGATCGCGGGCTTCGGCATCGGTCTATCCATCTCTCTCGGCATTCTCGTCGCCGGTCCTCTCACGGGTGCGGCTTTGAACCCCGCACGGGCATTTGGGCCTGCGCTCGTGGCAACGCATTGGGCCAATCACGGAGTTTATTGGGTCGGTCCGCTGGCGGGAGGATTTGTCGCCGGGCTGCTCTACGATTCGCTCTACCTGAAAAAAGCATGAGCCGTTTTTCCCGCGACTGAGAATTAACAACTTTCAACTCAAAATCCCCCTCCCTCCGTACAGTTAACTAGCCCGCAACCGGGCTGCGCGCCTTGCTTGCCCACCCTTTCTGCTGGTGCTACTGTCGCGTCTTAGCTGTATTCTTGCGGGGTTCACACGACATGGCTATCAGCATTGACGATCTTCTCCGCCGCGCGGTCGAAAACAAATCGTCCGACTTGCACCTCAAAGTCGGCAATCACCCGTACTTGCGCGTGGACGGCTTGCTTGCCCCGCTCGCCGACGTGCCGCGCGTCACGCCCGAAGAGATGCTTTCGATGGCCTTCAGCATGATGACCAACCGCCAGAAGCAAAAGTTCAAGGAAACCGCGGAATTGGATATGGCCTATGGCGTTGCGGGCCTGGGCCGCTTCCGCGTCAACGTTTTCCAGCAGCGCGGCAACGTCGGGATGGTGCTGCGCGTCATTCCCACAAAAATTCGCACCACCGACGAATTGAACCTCCCCCCCGTCGTCAACAAGATTTGCGAAGAACAGCGCGGCTTGGTGCTGGTTACGGGCACCACCGGTTCCGGTAAATCCACCACGCTGGCGGCGATGATCGACCGCATCAATGCCAACCGCTCCGATCACCTGATCACCATCGAAGACCCCATCGAGTTCCTGCACCGCGATAAAAAGAGCTTCATCAATCAGCGCGAAGTCGAAGTGGACACCGCGAACTTTTCCACCGCGTTGCGCGCCGCCCTGCGTCAGGACCCCGATGTGATTCTGGTCGGCGAAATGCGCGACCTCGAAACCATTTCCACGGCGCTGCTCGCCGCGGAAACCGGCCACCTTGTTCTTTCTACTTTGCATACTCTCGACGCGACGGAAACGATTCAGCGTATTATCGCGGTCTTCCCGCCGCCGGAACAAAAACAGATTCGTTTGCAGCTTGCCGCCACGCTGAAGGCGGTCGTCTCGCAGCGCCTGGTGCGCCGCGCGGATGACAAAGGCCGCGTGCCGGCCTGCGAAATTATGATCGCCACCGGCTACATTCGCGATTGCATCATCAACGCGGACAAAACGCGCTTGATTCACGACGCCATCGCCGCCGGCACCAGCCAGTACGGCATGCAAACGTTCGATCAGTCGCTTTTCGATCTCTACTCCAAGCAGCTCATCACTCTCGACGAAGCCCTGGCGCGCGCCTCCAACGCCGACGAATTCAAGCTGCGCATCCAAGGTATTCGCTCCGCCTCCGACTCCGCCCGCGAGGAAATGGAGCGCCAAATGGCCGACTTCGAGCGCTTCGCCCGCAAGTAGTTCACATTTTTCAGTCATCAGTTCTCAGTAAGAGCCGGCGCCGTCGCAGGGTCTGGGGATCGTTTCTCCACATCTGCAGTCTGAAAACTAACGACCCACAAATGATTTCATTTTGACTCTGGCAGTTCCTCCTTTTATGCTTCCAGCATGTTTGGGAAACCGCGGCAAATTGAAACCGAGGCGGAACTGTACGATGTTGCGGTGCGCGCATTGATGCGGCGGGCGCATTCGGTGCATGAGATGAAGCAGAAGCTGGAGCGGCGGAGCGATAACAAGCTGCTGGTGCAATTGGTGATGGCACGTTTGAAGGAAAATGGCCAGATTGACGACGCGAAGTACGCGAAGCAGTTTGCGCGGCAGCGGACGGAAACCCGCAAGCAGGGGAAGTATCGGGTTGCGCGAGACCTGCGCGCGCGCGGAGTCCCGGACCGGCATATCGAGGCGGCGCTAAAGGAAACGGCCGAGCAAAACGATGAAGGCGCGATGGTGCGCCAGCGCATCGAGCGCAAGCTCCGCTCCTACCGCGGCGAAATCGACGAAAAGAAAATGGCTTCCATTTACGGGAGCCTCCTACGGGCAGGATTTTCGGCGGACGTGGTACGACGGGAATTGAAGGCAATAACGAGGGAAGAAGTGCCGGACGTGGGGATGGAGTAGAGTTTCAACCTGTTCTGTAGCGCAATCTAGTCTGCATTGCAATCTAGTCTGCAATACAGTTTAGTTTGCATTGCAAACCAAAATAAACCACCCGCAAACTAGAATGCGGTGCAAACTAGTTTGCATCGCAAACCAAATTGATTTCCTCCATCGGATTGATTAGGCAGGGGTTACGCGAGGACCTGCTTCAGGAACTTGAGGGTGCGGTCCCAGGCTAACTTGGCGCTGGCGGCGTCGTAGACCTCGGGGCGGGCTTCGTTCATGAAGGCGTGCTGGGCGTCGTAACGATGAATCTCGAATTGAGATTTGGATTGCTTGAGGGCGGCTTCGAGGTCATTCACCTTTGCGGGCGTCCAGTGGCCGTCGCGGTTCGCGAAATGACAAATCAGTGGAATCCTAATCTTCTTTAATTCGACGGCGGGGAGTTCCGGGATGCCGTAGAAGCAGGCGCCGGCGTCCATCTCCGGAACGCGCAAGGCGGCGAGGATGGTCAGCACGCCGCCCATGCAGAAGCCGCCCACTACAACTTTCTTCGAGCTTTGCTTCAGATACTGCACGGCGCCGCGAATGTCTTGCTCCGCCGCATCGGAAAGGTTGAGGTTGGCCATCATGTGGCTGGCTTCGTCGGAAGCTTTGGCGACTTTGCCGCGGTAGAGGTCCGGCACAAGCGCCCGGTAGCCAGCTTCGGCGAGCCGGTCGGCGGTCTTCTTGATTTGATC
>Ga0209488_10001917_pt1 | contig 17565 bp, 11 predicted proteins | sample Rivendell_Oct201_8_FD_188349 | JGI IMG/M metagenome (GOLD analysis project Ga0209488, IMG submission 188349) | Vadose zone soil microbial communities from the Eel River Critical Zone Observatory, Northern California, USA -... | ecosystem: Environmental > Terrestrial > Soil > Vadose zone >...
GCAGGCCGCTATCAGCGAGGACCGACTCATAGAGTGTGGTCACGGACCGCGCGGCTTGCCGGAGCGTCGCGCAATAACAGGGAAGCGCTAGAAGTTTCATTGAAGCCACCTTGGGACCCAGAATACATGTATATGCATGCATTGTCAAATATCTTTGAGAGAGATCTGCGCAACTCGCTCTCAACCAAGGAGAAGGATCTTCAACGCGGCGCGCTCTCGCTGCGAATACTGGCTCGTGTTTTTCGCCCTGCCGCGCAGCAAGGACGAGCGTTGGGGGAGGAGCGTGGCCGCTTAGATGGCGCCGGCTACCGATACCGCGGTCTCGCGCAACCAGCGCCCGGTCCCTTGCGACTACTCATCCGTACGTTGCAGTACGGTCGCCAGTTCTTTCGGCTCGATGAAGCCGTCATGATCAGTGTCGATCTTGGCGAAGTTGGCTCTGAGATTCCCGCCGACCGGGCCCACCAATTCCGATTGGTCCAGCTTGCCGTTCATTTTAGTGTCCAGCATCCCGAACACCCGAGTCGCTTCGAGCGCCTTGTCGTAGACGGTGTATCGGTTCATTTTGTCGGAGGTTTCGCCCACCCACCGGTAGTGCAGCGCCATGTACAGCATTTCATCGAAGGATTGATCGCCCCACCGCACGGTTCGGTTATGGTCGGGATTGGCCGGGTTGCGCACCGAATTATCGTAGGTGTAGATCGCGATCAGCTTCGAGCCCGCCGCGACTTTCACCGGCTCAGTAAACATGTATTCGCGCTGCCAGTTGAAGTCGTAGTGGGGCAGCGACAAGAGCAGCGTCTTGATGCCATCGGGTGCCTGTAGCCACAGCTGCGTCGAGCTGCCGCGGTAATGCGCGTGCGGGAACGCACCATAGAGCAGCGCCTCCTTCGGGAAGGTGATGTAGGCCTGCTGTTGCCAGTTCTCGGTGTTGGCCGGAATGGTGAGGTATTTATTGGCGATCGCACAATTGCGCATCACCAGCTTGGGCCTGTCCTTGTAGAAATACAGCGCCATCTTCGAGTGCTCGGTAACCGCCTGTCCGTAGGGCGTGTAATGCAATTGGAAGCCCACCGCGCCACCCGGGGGAATAGCCACCCCGGTATCATTGGGCTCGGCGAAGGATTCCGCGCCCACCGCATAGCTGCCGACCGAGGCCCCCCATGTGCTTTCATTGGCCGATTGCCCAGCCGGAGGCGGCTGAGTCAAGTAGCCCGTCAGCACATGGTGCACGGTCTGCCGGTGCTCGACCTTGATGGTCGAGGCGCGCAGCCACTTGCCTTCCTTCAAGGGATTGAGCACAAAGGGTCTTTGGTAATCGACAATGCCGTTGGCGGGAATGTTGTAAGCCGGAATGTCGAGCACCAAGTCGGGCGTGCCCAAAGGCCATTCATCGGCGTGGAATTTCTGCTGGCTGAGAGGGTCCACGCCTTCGCCGCGCGGCGCACCTTGTTCAACCCAATGCACCAGCTCTTTAATTTGCGTCGAGGAGAGGCTGCGATCGCCAAGGAAATGACCGATGCTCGGATCGGCGCGCCACGGCGGCATGCGCTGCACCCGGATCACCTCGCGGATCATCGCCGCGAACGGCTTGATCTCCTCATAGCGAGTCAATGGCATGGGGCCGATGCCGCCGGGTTCATGACAGGACACGCACTTCTCCTGAACGATGGGCGCTATGGTCTTGGCGTAGGAGATCGGCACGGACGCGGCTTTGGCGCGCTCGGGAAAGTCGATGAGGCAGCCCACCGGTTCGACCCTTGGCACCGCCACCGGCCGGCCGGCCAGCAGTGAATCGAGCGCATCCTTGGCCCAGGTATGTTCGGCGCCGGCCTTCTGCCGCTCGTAGGTCACGCGATCATCGATCGGGCCACGGTATACGATAGTCCAGGTCTTGGGATCGATGACGATGGCTTCGGCGGTGCGTGTCACACCCAACTGCTCGCCCACCAATTGATTGCTGTCCATCAGAATGGGCAGGTCGTAGCCGTAAGCCTTGGCCTCGGTGAGGATGGCCTCGCGCGTGTCCGTAGGCGTCGAATTCAGCATGAAAATTTCCACGCCCTTGGAGGCATAGTCATGTTGCAGCGCCTTGACCGCAGTTGCCGTGTTGCGGATGACCGGGCAGCTGTTCTCCTGAGTGATCAGCACGATGGCGCTCGCATCGGCGAGCTGCCGCAATTCATGCGAGTGCAAGGTTTGGTCGGTGAGTCTGAAATCATCGACCGTGGCCGGTAAATTCACGGCGGGCGGAGCTTCGGTCAAGGTCGGTGTCGCAACGCTAAGCCCCATGTAGAGTTCTGCGACCACGAACAGTGCCACCGCCGCCACGGATGTAGGATCCCTCTTCATCGTTGCCAATCTCCCCGTGGTTCGTTGTGGAAATTTCCGGCCGCCGCTTCTACGGACTATGGCTCGGTATTTTTTGACAGTGACCTCAGGGTATTAGCGGGGTATTTCTCGACGATGTCCCGAATATTTCTGTGTGGAAATAATCACATGTTTACGAGCATCAGGTGCTAGCTTCTACCGCCCACGGTATCAGATACCGGGTGGCCCTCTCGATGAGAGCGGTCCGTTTCGGCTGCTCGCTGCGTGTGTGGCTGGGTTTCCATTACAGGGTCGGAACGCGGGGGCGCACCACCATCCGACAGTGGGCCAGCCAGAGGAATCCGGAGCGTAAACAGCGCCCCGCCTCCCGGGCGATCCGCGACTTCGATCGAGCCACCGTGCGCCTTGGCAATCTCGGCAACGATCGCAAGTCCAAGACCGGCTCCCTGTCGGGTCACGCTCCGACCGCGCCAGAAGCGCTCGAAGATGCGCTGCCGGTCCGCTTCCGGCACGCCCGGCCCGCGATCGGCCACCGTGACCATCCCCTCCTCCGACACCGTGACCGCCACCTCGCCTCCCGCGGGGGATTGGTGTACCGCGTTCTCAACGAGATTGCGCACCGCATCGGCAATCGCGTCCGCGTTTCCGCGGACTTGGACCGGTAGGGACGGGGCATCGAAGCCGAGCAAACACGCCTGACCGATGGTCCAAGGTGTCATGGATTCCAGCACGCCGGCAGTAGTCGCCACGAGATCGATCGTCGCGGAGACATCCATGGGAACGCTATCCAACCGAGCGACTCGAAGCAACTGCCCCACCAGCCGGTTCATGCGGGCCGCATCGCCACGCAGCTTCTCGAGCTCTGCTCCCCCATCGAGTTCGTCGAGCGCCGCCGTGAGGATAGCCAGCGGGGTGCGCAATTCATGCGCCGCATTGGCGGTGAACTGACGCTGCACTGCGAAGCCCTGCTCCATCCGATCGAACGCGTGGTTGACCGCTGCCACCAAGGGCACCAGCTCGGTCGGCAGATCCGCCGTCGGCAGCCGAACGGCGGTGGCGACCGGCCCGATGGCCGCGGCCCGCTCGGAGGCCACATGCACCGGCCGCAAGCTACGACGAATGCTCCAGACGGCAATGGCGAGCATGACTGCCGCGAACACGGGAACCGCCCAGACGAGATCCAGTATGAATCTATCCACCAGCCCTGCTGCGAGGGCTTCGGCATCCGAGGCCGCTGCCACCGACACGGAAAGCGGTCCCGCGGCGCTATCGACGCGCACGGTGACACCGTTGTAGTCCTGCATCGTCGGACCGAAGTCGTCGAGCTGAAAAGGGCGTCGCTTGCCGTCGGCGGGGGGCCATCGTCCGACCTCGGCCGCGAATTCCGGCGCCGACGCGGCGACCAGTGCGCCGTCGCTGCTGCGCACCGCCAGCAACCGAGTCCGCGCCGGCGAGTGGTAGAGCTGGTCGAGCCTCGCCGGCAGCGTGAGGTGGAGTGCGCCATCCGGACCCCGCGCGACAGCATGCGCGATCGTAACGGCACGGCGCTCGAGCTCGTCGTCGCCGAGAGACCGCGCCGCCTGGGTTCCCTCGTAGACTATGGCGCTGACCGCAAGGACCGTCGCGACGACGAAAGCTGCCGCGAGCCGCAGCACCAATTGCGCCTGCAGGGAACGGAACTGAGCTTTCATCCCGGCTGTTCGACCAGCAAGTAGCCGATGCCGCGCACCGTGTGGATGACGGGGCTCGCGCCCGCCTCTGCAAGCCGGCGCCTGAGATGGTGGACATGAACCGGAATGGCGTTCGATTCCAGCTCCTCGTCCATGCCGTAGAGCTTCTCCTCGAGCACCGATCGTGGCACCACCCGTCCGAGTCGGCGCATCAGCAGTTCGAGGATGGCCAGCTCCTGGCGCCGCAGCGTGATGGGTGTCGTGTCGACACGAACGTCGCGGCCGATCGTGTCGAATGCCAGATTTCCGGCTTCCAGGGTCATGCCCAGCGCATGGCCGGGCCGGCGCAACAACGCCTTGATGCGCGAAATCAGTTCGCTCACGGCAAAGGGCTTGACCAAGTAGTCATCGGCCCCGGCATCGAGCCCGCCGACCCGGTCTTCCACGGCGTCCCGGGCCGTCAGAATCAGGATGGGCACGTTGTTCCCGCTGCGACGCATCGTGGCAAGCAACTGAAGGCCGTCGCCGTCCGGCAACCCTAAGTCCAGGATGATGGCATCGTAAGTGACCAAGGCGAGCGCTTCGCAGCCGGCAGCCGCGGTGCCGACCGCGTCCACCACGAATCCCGCGCGCTGGAACGCGGAGTGCAGCAGCTCGACGATCCGGGCTTCATCCTCGACGACCAGAAGCCTCATTCCGTCACCGTAATCTATTGGCCAAAAGGGGGCCCCTCCTTGCAACCTATATCAGAGCACGTTTGCTTTAACGCAGCGTTAAGTCGGCGCCGCGCAGGTCCCGATAATTCTGCCTTAAACCAGATCTGCGACACTTTCATCTGAATGGACGGTTTTTAGGGAGCCTGTCGATGAACCGCCCCACCGGCGACCAATTTCCTGACACCCTGCGGCAGTTGGCTGTTCAGCCAGAATTCAGGGCGTGGACTATATAATGTCATCGTCGGGCTCCAAATGACCGTAAAGACCGCCCGCATCGCGATTGGTATCCCGCTCGTCGCTCTCGTGGCCTTGGCGCTGTGGAAGCTCGGCGCCCTTTATGGGGCAACTCGTGAGCCGCCCGCCCCACCGGCGGCATCGGTGCGCGCCGCGGTCGTTCGTCGCGGCGCAATGCCTACCACCGTGACCAATATCGGCACCGTGCAGGCCCTGAACACAGTGCTGGTGCGCGCCCGGGTGGATGGCGTGATCGAGGAGGTGCTCTTTAAGGAGGGACAAATCGTGTCTCGAGGGGATGTGCTGGTCAAGCTGGACCCCCTCCCGTTCGAAGCCCAATTGCGCGTGAACCAGGCGCAATTGGCGAAGGACGTCGCATCGCTGGACAACGCCAAAGTCGATTTGCAGCGATATGAGGATTTGTTGAAGGCGGACTCGATCTCATCACAAACACGCGACACGGCGCGATCGCTGGTCGCGCAACTCACCGCGGCCGTCGCCAATGATGCCGCGCAAGTGGATATGGCGCGCCTGTCGTTGTCGTATACCACGATCAAAGCCCCCATTACGGGGCGCGTAGGAGCGCGGTTGATCGACGCCGGGAACATCGTGCACACCACCGACACGAACGGCCTGGTCGTCATCACGCAGTTGAGCCCCATCGCGGTCACTTTTGCGGTCCCTCAAGAGCGTCTGAAAGACTTACGCACAGCGCAACACCGCGGTTCGATCCCGGTCACGGTGTTGAATGACGCGGGGGCGAGCGAAGAACAAGGCGAGGTGATTTTGATCGACAACCAAATCGACACGACCACGGGTACCATCCGCTGCAAAGCGCAATTTTCGAACGCGAACGACACTCTGTGGCCTGGTCAATTCGTCACGGTCAGGGTCGCACTGAAGACGCTGCCTGATGCCATTGTGATACCGACGATTGCCGTCCAAAATGGCAGCGAAGGTCCCTATGTCTACGTGGTCACGGCGGATCATCACGCGAAGGCCCGAGACATCCATATCGGATCCGTCGAGGGGGATCAGACCATCGCTGCCAGCGGGCTCTCCGCCGGCGAGACGGTGGTCACCGAGGGACAATTTAGGCTCGAGACGGACGCCTTGGTCCACGTCGAATCGGTCGATGCGCCGCGGGCGGCATCGCTTCCCTGAGGTAGCGCACGTGCACGCTCACAGGGTATTCAAGTGAATTTCTCCGCCTGGTTCATTCGGCGTCCCGTCGCAACCTTACTGCTCATGCTGGCGCTCCTTTTTGTAGGCATCGCTAGCTATACGCAGCTGCCGATCGCCGGTGTGCCCCAGATCGACATTCCTACGATCACGGTGATCACTGACCTGCCCGGAGCCAGTGCGGAAACCATGGCCGCAGGTGTCACGTCCGTGCTCGAGCGCGCATTGGCGAATTTACCGGGTGTCCTTTCCATCATTTCGACGAGTTCGCTCGGTACCAGTTCGATCAATGTGCAGTTCGAACTCTCGCGGAGCGTCGATGCGGCCGCTGTTGACGTGCAGACGGCCATCAATACGGCGCTCGGCGACCTGCCCAAAAATCTCCCGCATCCGCCGACGTTCGAGAAGGCAAACCCCGCGGACGCTCTGCTCATGACCATTGCCGTGTATTCGGACACGCTGCCGATTGCCGCGGTCGATGACTACGCGGAGAATTATCTGACCCCGGAAATCGCCCGCGTCATCGGGGTCGGGCTCGTCGATTACAACGGCCGGCAGAAGCCGGCGGTTCGTGTCCAAGCGGACCCGGGCCGGCTCACCAGTTTGGGAATGAGCCTCGAAGACCTTCGGCAGTTCATCGGGGAGTCCACACTCAACGGGCCCAAAGGCACCCTCAACGGCGCGCGACGATCCCTGACCCTCGACACCAATGATCAGCTCGCGCACGCCGCAGAATATTCGGACCTGATCATCCAGTCACACAACGGCGTCGTCACTCGCCTTCGGGACGTTGCGACCGTCGTCGACAGCGTGGAGGATGTCAAGCAAACCGCATGGGTGGGCACTCACCACTGCGTGATCGTCGATGTTCACAAGCAGGTGGGCTTCAACGTCAATGCAACCGTCCAACGAGTGAAAGCCCTCCTGCCGCGCCTGCAACGCGACTTACCCGCGTCGGTTCACATGACGCTGTTGGCGGATCGCACGCAGACCATCCGATCCTCGGTGAAGGACGTTCAAATCACCCTGTTGATCACGTGCGCGCTCGTCGTCTTCGTGGTGTTCGTCTTTCTCGGCGATATTCGCGCCACGGTCATTCCGGCGGTCACCATTCCGCTCTCCCTGCTCGGCGCGATGGCCGCGATGTATCTGCTCGGATACACCCTCGATAACGTCTCCCTCATGGCGCTCACCGTGTCCGTCGGCTTCATCGTCGATGATGCCATCGTGATGCTGGAGAACATCCTGCGTCATGTCGAGAGCGGTGAGGAACCGACGACCGCGGCCCTTCGAGGATCGCGAGAAATCGGCTTCACGATCCTGTCAATGACCATCTCCTTGGTCGCCGTCTTCATCCCGGTACTTTTCATGGGGGGCATCGTTGGACGCCTGTTCCGCGAATTTGCCGGCACCGCCACCGTCGCCATCCTGACGTCGGGACTCGTGTCACTGACCCTGACGCCCATGATGTGCGCCCACTTTCTCCGCCCGGTCGACATCCGAACCAAGTCCCGGTTGCACGCGACCATCAAACGTGGGTTTGACCGTGCGCTACACCAATACGCGTGCGGCTTGCGTTGGTCCATCGAGCATCGGCCGATCGTACTCGGCGTGCTGTGTCTCACCATCGCCATCACCGTCGGGCTCTACATTGCGATTCCGAAAGGCTTCTTCCCCCAACAGGACAACGGATTGATCTACGGCGCCACGGAAGCGGCGCCCGATGTCTCCCATGCGACGATGGTACTGCGCATGCGCGCGCTGGTGGACAGGATACGCGGCGATCGGGATATCCAAAATGTCTATTTCTACGCGCAGGGGGAGCCCACGGAGAACATCGGCCGCATCCTGATCGATTTGAAACCGTTCAGCGAACGGCACAGTTCCGTCTATGAGGTGATCGACCGTCTCAACGAGCGAGTCAAGGGAATGCCCGATATCGCCGTCCAGTGGCAGGCTCGGCAGGATCTGCAGTTCAACGCCCAGGTCAGTAGGTCCCAGTTTCAATTCACGTTGCGCGATCCGAACATTGCGGAGTTGCGTCAATGGTCCCCGGTGATTCTGAAGGCGCTGCGTACGATCCCGCAGATTCGGGACGTCGAAACCGATGTCGATCCAAGTGCGCCGCGGGTGAACATCAAGCTCGACCGGGATACGATGGCGCGCCTCGGTGTCACCACGCAGAGCGTGGACGACACCCTGTACGATGCGTACGGGCAGCGGCAAGTGGCGACCTATTTCACGCAGGTGAACGTCTATCGCACCATTCTCGAGGTGGCTCCTCAGTTCCAGTTGGACGAGACTGCCCTGGCACGACTGTATGTACCCTCTAAAACGGGTCCCCCGGTGCCGCTGGGCGCGATCAGCCAGATCGAGTTTTCCGCCGCACCCCTCTCGGTGAATCACGAAGGGCAGTTTCCCGCCGTCACCCTGTCGTTCAATCTCGCCAAAGGCGCATCCCTCGGCGATGCCGTCGATGCGATCAAGGCCAAGGAGCGATCAATCGGCGCGCCTCAAGGATTGACGTCCGTTTTTAGGGGGAGCGCCAGCGCATTTGAAGAATCCCTCGCCGGTCAGCCCTTTTTAATCGCTGCGGCGCTGTTCGCCATATTTGTCGTGCTCGGCATCCTTTACGAAAGCTTCATCCATCCTTTGACCATCCTCTCAACCCTCCCATCCGCCGGCATCGGCGGGCTCCTCGCGCTGATGCTCTTGCACTACGATTTCTCGCTCATCGCGTTGATCGGCGTCATCCTGCTCATCGGCATCGTGAAGAAAAACGGCATCATGATGGTCGACCAGGCGTTGGTGCGGGAGGCGCAGAACGAATCACCCGAAAAGTCCATCTACGAAGCGGCACTCACCCGATTCCGGCCCATCATGATGACCACCATGGTGGCGCTCCTCGGGGCACTGCCGCTCGCGTTTGGCTCCGGCGCCGGATCGGAGTTGCGCCGCCCGCTCGGCATCGTGATGGTCGGCGGCTTGTTGCTCTCGCAGGTGCTGACGCTGTTCACCACACCGATCATTTATCTCTACATGGACCGTATTGTTGCGTGGTGGCGTGCGGTGCGCGGCCAAGAGCTTTCGGGGCTGCGCGCCCAATAAGGACTGCCTTGGGCAATTCCGCTGTCGGTTTTTTCGGCGGATGCGGGTGGGACGACAATTTACAGCCGCGAATCATTCCAGCCTCCACCGAGCGCTTCGATCAGCATTACGCTCGCCTGAAGACGAGTGGAGAGCACCGTCAATGCCGTCTCCTCGCTGCTGAGGCGCGTGGTCTGCGCGGTAATCACGCTGCTGTAAGGAACGGTTCCGGCCTTGTATTGGTTGAGCGTAAGACTTTCCGCCTCTTTGGCCGCCGCGACCGCAGCCTCCTCGATCACAGCCTGCTGTTCCAGAACACGCAAGGTGACGATTTCGTCCTCGACTTGTTGGAATCCGGACAGCACGGTTTGCCGATAGGTGGCGACGCTGGTCTGGTAGGCCGCTCGAGCCTGGGCTACCTGCGCACGACGCAGTCCGCCGTCGATGAGTGTTTCGGCCAGCTGCGGTCCGATGGCCCAGATCTGGTTAGACGCGCGTAGCAACTGGCTAAAGGTACCGCTCGAGTACTGGTCTGAACCGGTCAATACGAGGCTTGGGAAGTAGGCTGCCTTGGCGACACCGATCTGGGCGTTGGACGCCGCCATTTTGCGCTCGGCCTCCGCAATGTCCGGCCGTCGTTCCAATAGCGTCGAGGGGACTCCCGCGGGCACCGTGGGAACGTCGGTCCGCATCGCGGAAGGTGCCAGCGAAAAGGATGCCGGGTCTTCACCGAGCAATACGGCGATGGCGTGTTCGAGTATGCCGCGCCGAATCTTGGCACTAATTTGCTGCGCTTGACTCGTTAGCAACTGGGTCTGAGCGCTCACGACATCGGCCCTGGCCCCGACCCCGAAGTGATAGCGACTTTCGGCGATCTTGAGGGACTGCTGTTCGGCGGCCACAATCTCGTCCAATATGCGTTGCAGCTGGTCTTGGGCGCGCAGTTCGAAAAAGTCGATCGCCAGCGCACCCTGCGCCGATAAAGTCACCGCCGCGAGGGCGGCGGCACCCGCTTGCGCAGACGCGCGATTGCTTTCGACCGAGCGGCGAACCTGACCCAAGATATCCAAAGGCCAGTTACCGGTGACCGCAGCGTTAATCGTGGTGTGCGCGGGGTCCGCGCCGATCGCGCCGCGCTGCGCTCCGACACTGGCATTCACGGTGGGCCAAAATCCGGCATTGGCTTGGGCCAGCAGAGCGCGAGCTTGATCGAAGGATGCCGCCGCTGCTTTGATATTCTCGTTGGAAATGTCGACCCTGGCTTCGAGCCGCGCCAGATCGTCGTCGCTAAATATGGTCCACCAGGGCCCACGACTCAATACATCGCTCGGCTCGCTCGGCTTCCAGTCGGTGGACTCCTTATAGCTTGATGCAGAGTCAAAAGTCGGTCGCTGATAGTCGGGGCCGACCGCACACGCCGTTGCCAGCGCCGCTCCGAACGCGAGGCCGACCCGGGAAGCAATCCGCAGCACTTTCATAGCGTTCCGCTGCGACGTGCGACCAATTCAAGGGTCTGGCGGCATCCAAGCTTTCGCAAAGGAACTCTTACCGTCCGTGTACGTGGTCCACACCCAACGCGTCGCCGGATCGACAGTGACGTTTCTGGCCGTCGCGGCCGTGGTTACGTTGCCTAGCGCTACGACTTTCCCTCCCGTGGTGCGCACCACCGACATTTTGTCGGTACCTGCGCAGTAGACAAGGCCTCCGACGGCATCGAACGCGATCTGATCGACTTTCGGTACAATTGCGACGGAACCCGTCGCCAATCCGGTCTTGGTGTCGAGCACGACCAACTTGCCGTTGTCGCCTGCCGAAAAAATGCGGTGATTGAAGGCCAACGGCGGAGCGGCGGCGGCCGCCATCACCGAAATCGAACAACACATCAAAGCAATTGCCATGCACTGATAGCGAGTTCTCATGTTGATTTTCTCAGATGGCGTCGAACAACCGACTTGTGCAAACGTGGCAATACCGTAGCAAATGATTATTATCGCAACGTTAACTGCGGCGGCTTTCCGGCTCGGGTCGAAGACACTTCTCCGGCTGCCGCAGAGGCTGGCACAACCATCTGAACGAACTCTGCCATCCATGTCTGACATGCCAATGTCAGGACTGCGACGAACAAGCCGGTCATCAGAATGCCCAATGCCGTGATCAGAAACTTGGTTATCGAGGACCTGAACATTTGTAGTTGCCGACTCGTCCGGCGGCGCGGGGTCGAAGCAGTGCCGACTTCACGCTGCGGGACAATTCCGACGCCAGGAACTTGCAATATCGCTACTCAGTTGAAGTCACCCCTGATCCACAGCAGGGGCAGTCCTGAAGGGCGTGCAGTTAACGTTGCCTTAATATTCGCTTGATACCGTGGTGCCCTATTCGCATAGAGTCGGCAGATCAACACCATCAGAGGAAACGAGGATGAAGAATCGCTTTCGTTTTCCTGACAGGTTCTTGAAAGCTTTCGATGCCCATGATACGGAGCCTGATGCGGTAGTGAGGATTGTTGGGCGCATCAGACGTAACAATAACGATGATGGGGGAGCACGATGAAAAGACAACGCTACGTTGATGGGAAGCCACACCCGCATTGCGCGGGCTTTGGAACAAGACGATCCGCCTGATGGCCCCCGTGCTACTGGACGGTGCCATTGTCGTGACGCGGTCGCGCAGATCTCGGCGCGATGACCAGTCCGGTCACGCGATGCGATCGTCACGACTAACTCCGTTGGCGCGGGCGGCCTCGGAACCCGCCACCCTCCATCCATACCCTCGGTAATCCTATGCAAAAACTGATCGTCGGCCTGGCGCTTTTGTTTTCATTCTCCGTTGCAGTGGCAGAGAATGAGGTCGCCCTCAAGCTCGTGCAGACGATCCCGCTACCCGAGGTCGACGGGCGCATTGACCATTTCGCGATCGACGTGAAGGGTCGGCGGGCCTTCCTCGCGGCACTGGCGAAAAACACCATCGAGGTGGTCGACCTGAGGGCCGGCCGGGTGACCCGCACGCTCTCTGGGTTCGCCAAGCCCCAGGGCGTGCTCTTTGTCCCCCAGTTCAACAAGCTTGTGATCGCGTCCGGCGCGGATGGCTCGGTCAAAACCCTCGACGGAACCACGCTTGCCGTGATTCACACTGCGAGCGTGTCACTCGGGGCCGACGCCATCGGCTATGACCCGCGGTCGAAACGAATCTACGTCGGCTCCGGCGGAGGCGACGCCAGCAAGGAGCGAGGTGACCTCACCGTATTCAACGTCGCCAGCGGCGCGCAAGTGGCCGCCCTCACCACCGACGCCCATGCGGGCGGCAGCGTCGTCGAGGACCATGGCGAGCGTGTCTTTGTCCTGGTGCCGGAAAAGGCCGAGATCGGTGTACTCGATCGCAAGACGAGGGCGCAGGTGGCCACATGGACCATTCCTGGGATCCAGAAAAACGTGGCCATCGCCCTGGATGAGAAAAGCCACCGCCTCTTTCTCGGGGTGCGGACACCAGCGAGTATCGTGGTGCTCGACTCCGACTCGGGCGCCGTGGTCGCATCCGTCCCGACGGTGGCGACGCTCGACGGTTTATCCTTCGATGTCGCCACCCGGCGCATCTATACGAGCGGCGGCGAGGGCTTCGTCGATGTCACGCAGCAGATCGACGCCGACCACTACGAGCGCATCGCGCGCATCCTGACGGGCCCAATTGCACGCACCTCGGTTTTTGTGCCGGAGTGGCACCGCTTATACGTCGCCGTGCCGCGCGACAAAGAGCGCGGCGCTGAACTGCGCGTGTTCGACGTCGTCCCGTGACATTTCCCTTTCAATTCCAACTTGTCAGTTAGCGAGGCATTCAACTATGCATCTTCGTCGTATCCTGCTCGGTTCCGTAGTCTGCGCGAGCGCGCTTGCCGCCCTAGGTCCCCTTGCTTATGCGCAGGAGCGCGAGGCGCCACCTGTGCGCGAAGTGCAAGAAATACCTCTGCCGGGCGTGCAGGGCCGTCTCGACCACTTTACGATCGACGCCAAGCGCAAGCGCGTGATCTTTTCCGGTCTCGGCAACAACACGGTACAGATCGTGGATGTGTTCGCAGGCCGCATGATCCATCAAATCGATGGACTCGCCGAGCCGCAGGGGACGCTCTACCTCGCGGAATGGGACAAGCTCTTTGTCGCGAACTCGGCGAACGGCCACGTGACCGTCTATGACGGCGCTAAATTCACCCTGCTTGACACGATCGACTTTGGCGAAGGTTCCGATCCAGATAACTTACGCTACGACGCGGTCGCAAAGAAAGTCTATCTGGGCTATGGCGACGGCGCCATCGGTGTCATTGACCCGGTAACGAACAAGCGCCTCCCAACGGAATACAAGTTTGAGGGCCATCCGGAAGGGTTTCAGCTCGAAACGAAGGGACCTCGCATTTTCGTCAACGTGGCGGATACGAAGAATATCCAGGTCATCAACCGACAAACTGGAAAGATCACTACCTGGGCGCTGCCGACTGGACATTCGGCGAACTTCCCCATGGTCCTCGATGAGGCGAGTCGACGTGTCTTTATCGGCACCCGCAAGCCGTCTCGACTCACGGTCTTGGATATGGATTCCGGGAAGGTTGTCGCCAGTCTCCCGACTGCGGGCGACATGGATGACATGTTTTATGACGCGGACCGAAAGCGCATTTATGTGGCCGGCGGAGAAGGGTTCTTGGGCGTGGTGCAGCAGGTCGACGCGGACCACTATGCGAACATGGGCAAATTTGCGACCGCACTCGGCACCCGCACCGGCGTGTGGTACGCGAAGCGTGACCGACTCTACATCGCGGCTCCCCCCAGCGGCGTCCTCGGCGCCCGCTTACTGGTTTTCGAGGCACAAACGGACTAAGAGCTCATCCGTAAATAATGCTTATACAAGCTGAGATGCGACGGAAACTGATGATGGCAGCGGGCCAGCATGTTGAGTGCAAGGTAGGAGCGATGGAGCTTCTCGTAGCGCACCAGGAGCTTGCGAAAGCGGCTGGACGATCGGAGCGGCTCCAGCACACAACTTCGGGGACATCAAATTCCGGCCCACTCTCTGCGAAACATTCTATCGAAAAGAGCTTTGAGTCCGCGGCAGCCGCCCCTCCGGTCGATGCAAGACCGTCGAACCTCGTTGTCGCCGGTCAAAGTCTGCTGCGTTCTTTTCAGATTCCCGGAACCGATGCCGCCCTTCGCGTTTCAGGACATATGCGGCTCGGGGCAAACAAGGACCTCAACCACAATCTCAATAGCTACAAATTTATAGCGGTCGGCGCCGATGGTTCCAGACGGTTCCGAGATTATTGAAGGACGGACGCAATACGATGAAAACACTGGGCAAGATTGCGCTTGCAACCCTTGGTGTCGTGGCGATGGCGGCCATTGCCGTAGCCGGCTACCGTATATCCCGGGACACCGAGCACCGCCTCGAGCCTAATATTTCAAGGCTACATACCGCTGCGCTCGGATAACATGTTCACGGCACTCGACTATTTAACGCTGGATGGCGACAAACTATTCGTCACCGGTGGAAGTACTCGACACCGTCCACACGCACTATGGGGCGCACACACTGGCACTTGACCTGGCGACGCACGCTCTATATGTCGGGTATGCGAGCCTGGTCGTTGGTCCGCGCGTCGCTGTATTCATCCCTCGTATCTAGCAGCTGCAAATCCTACCTAGTAATCCTCGAGCGGCTACCAAGCAGACTGTCCCGTACCCTAAGAATTGGCGTTAATAGCAGATGGCGGATCATTTCACTACCTCGGGTTTATTCGGTTCATTAGCTCAGGGCACGGGCTCGAATACCGGCTTCGCAACAAGGCCGTCTACCGTTCCTCGGGCGGTCGAATGTTTCGAAACATGCCAAGCAGAGCAAGATCATAGGCGATTTTCAAGGATGCGCATATGACCAGCGGCCAGCCGAACGGCGAGAGAGACAGCAGATATCCGGCGATAGTTGGGCTGACCGCAGCGGCCAGACTTCTCGGGACCGCGGTAACGCCGGCGGCACTCGCCCGTTCGGCGGGCGTCACGACCGCCATGACATATGATGTTCGAGTCGGCACGTCCATCTGCGACAGCAGACTACGCAGGAGCAGGAGAACGACCGCGAGCCGGAGTGTCGGTACGAAGGGAACGGCAAGAAGGCAGAGACTCGATGGAAGATGGGTGAATACCATGGTATTCACCAGACCGAACCGGCGCGCAATCGGGGCGGCGGCGATGTAAGAGAATGCGGCAAGGACATTCAACCAGAACATTATATTGGCCGTCGTTGTCAACGAGAGGCCAAATTTCTGGAAGAGCCAGAGCGCGAGGATCGATTGCACGATAAAGCCACCGGCAAAGGCATCGATGCTGAAAAGCGCAGCCAACTTTGTAACGATGAGGCGGGAGGGTCCGAGCGCGGTGTCAGCGGCGGGTGGAGTGGTCGCATCGGTCGCGATAGACCTATAGATCGCGCCCGCTACGATGCCCAGCAGGGCGTAGACAACGAACATTCCCCTCATCAAGGCCAATGAGTCCACGGCGAGCGGCCTTTCAAGCACGTCAGGTGCCGCCGCGAATAGTGCCCCCAAAGCACCGGATAAGCCGCCGACGACGCTATAGCGAACAAAGAGCGCCGTTCTGTCTGTTCCCGTAACGGCATCCGCCAAAAATGCCTGATCCAGGGGCAAGAAAATACTGACATCGCCCGATGAGGGATTGAGCGTGCCGACGAAGCCGATGAGAAGCATCGGCCAGAAAGCGGTAAACCAGGCAAAACCAATCCCGGTAAGTGCCATCAGGATGGACGCGGCAAGGAAGAGCCGATGCAATCCGATGCGCCTCAATAGGAAGCCAACCGAAAGAGTCATCCCCGCGGACCCGAGCAAGGTGACGGTCGTCAGGACACCAATTCGCAGGCCATCCAACCCCAGCGCCAATAGATAGGCGGGCAGGACGATGCTGACGAATCCATCACCGAACGCGCGAACCGCCTTGGCAAGCAAAATGCGACCGGAGTCTGGGTGCGCGGTACGTGGAAGAAAGCGGAGCCACATGCTGCGATCTCGCCACGACTCCGTCTAAAAGACCGGAAAAGCTGCACGTCGATCGAGATTTTGTTCGTCCTCGCATCGTCCTAGGTCAGCATTCATGGCACGGTCTCGAATATCAGTATCGCGGCTTTCTGGTCGCCGATCGCCTGGGATGCCACGTACAGACGCTTGAGTTGGGGCACGAATAGAGACGTACCCGAGCCCGGTCTGGTCCTGATCTTGGAGACCAGCTGGTAATGATCAGCGTCCTTCTGTTGGTACACGTACACCCAACCGGGCGAGGCTTCCGGCGTCCCGTACCAGCGGCCACCCGACATGTAAATCCGCTTCAGGTCGGCGTCGTAGTGGACGCCATCCATGGTCTCCGGTCCCGGAAGACTGACAATTTCCTTGCCTGACAGGCTGTCATAGACGGTCATCTCGGCCGGAATTCTCGTGCCCACAAACAATCGGTGGCCCGTCCGGTCGAGCGCCATATCTCCAGCGCCGTCGCCGCGCGCCGGCCAGCTCTTGAGAAATGCGCGTTTTCGGGTGTCAAATTGAAAAATCAGATCCGCTCGCGAGTCGCATATGAGGAGTTTACCTTCGTCCTCCATCGCCATTTCCGCGAGATGCCCTGGTCGGTAGGTTGGGGCGATCATGTCGGCGACAAACTGGTCGGACGGCGCGCCACGATTTGCTTGCATGATTCCGACTCTACCGTAGGCGTCAAATCCGGCATTCTGGCCCCCGTAGCCGAAATAGATGAGATCGGTCGCTGGGTCGTACAGCAGGCGGTTCGGATCGGGCTCGAGCTTGAGCGCCTGAATCAATCGAAAGCTCTCGCCTTGAAAGATCCGTACGGTACCGTCCAAGCTCGACACATACAATTTGTTGAACTGACCGCCGAGAAAAATCGCGTCCTGGGCATCCTTGATGCCGGGGATGCTCTTGATGACCTTCTGGGCATCGAGGTCGACGACTTCCAGAGTTCCGTTGTCAACTGCTGCTACGAATAAGCGCTTCTTCTCCAAGTCCACGGCCATGTGGTCCAGCCGACCGTTCACACCCGAGAGCGAAATGGTTTGTACGAGACGCAATGTGGACTTGTCCTGACCGTAGGCAGGAAAAAACGGGGCGAAAAGCAAGGTCACGTAGCACAAAATCATTAGGTATTTCATGAGATCTCGTTCCGATGTCGTAAAGCCGCGCGCCGGTGATAGCCGACGAGAGCGGCTGCGATCGCAGCCGCCCGGATCAACCCCGAGCCAATCGTCGGCCTCATTCCAAGGACTCTGACACCGATTTTAATTGCGTCCCCTTC
>Ga0209488_10001918_pt1 | contig 17564 bp, 10 predicted proteins | sample Rivendell_Oct201_8_FD_188349 | JGI IMG/M metagenome (GOLD analysis project Ga0209488, IMG submission 188349) | Vadose zone soil microbial communities from the Eel River Critical Zone Observatory, Northern California, USA -... | ecosystem: Environmental > Terrestrial > Soil > Vadose zone >...
GCGCATGACCATCCAGATGACGTGGCCGCGGGCGGCGCCGAGGGCCATGCGAATGCCGACTTCGCGGGTGCGCTGGGCGACGGTGTAGGCCATGACGCCGTAGAGGCCGATGACGGCGAGGAGAGTGGCGAGGAAGCCAAAGACGGCGGAGAGGCTGGCGATCATGCGCTCGGTGGAGAGGGAGTTGTTGATCTGGACTTCGGTGGTGCGCATGGAGTAGACGGGGAGGTTGGAGTCCATGTCGCGGACTTTCGAACGGATGGCGGTCATCAATTGATTGGGATCGGCGGTGGTGCGGACGAAGACGGTCATTCCGGTGAGGAAGCGGTCGGCAAGATATGGAACGAAAGCCTGCTCGGGAATTTCGTCGCGGAGATTGGTGTACTTGAAATCCTTGACGACGCCGATGACTTCCATGTCGGTGGGAGTGCCGGGATCGGTGCCGAAGCCGAGGTGGAAGCCGATGGGGTTGCGCCCGGCGAAATATTTTTTGGCAAACTTCTCGTTGATCATGACGGCGGTGGGCGACCAGTTCCATACTTCGGGGCCGTGCTTGACTTCGTGGTTGTCGTTGATGCGGAAGTCGCGCCCGGCGACGACGGGAACGCCGAGAGTGGCGAAATAGTTGGGGCTGATGGAGTTCATGTAAGGCTCGGCGTGCTCATCGGGCTTGGCAGGTGTGAAGCCCTCGACGGACATGCTGCTGTCCCATTCGTTGTCTTCGAGAATGCGCATGGCGGCGAGGCCGACGGATTGGACTCCGGGAATCGAAGCGAGGGCGTCGGATAGTTGAGGATAGAAGACCTTCAGGCGCTCCGGAGTATAGCCGTTGAGCGAAGGATCGATTTGAAAGCCGACGAGCCTTTCGGGGGAAAAACCAGGACCGAGATTGCGCAGGTTCGCCAGACTGCGGACAAAAAGACCTGCTCCCACCAGTAGCAGGAGGGAAAGCGTTACTTGCGCGATGACGAGGGCTTTTCGCAGACGATGGTGGCCGCCGCCGCCTACGACGGCTCCGGCTTGATCCTTCAAAGTTCCGGCGATGTTGGGCTTGGTGGTCTGGAGAGCAGGGACGAGGCCGAAGATGACGCCGGTGAGAACGGTGACGGCGAGGTTAAAGAGAAGAATGCGAAGATCGGGCGTGCTGGAAATGTTCATGCCGCCGGAATCCGAAGGCAGATAGATTTTCATGAGGGCGCGGGCGGCCCAAAAGGCGAAGGCGAGGCCGGCAAGCCCGCCGAGGGCGGAGAGAGAAAGACTCTCGATCAAAAGCTGGCCGATGATGCGCGGGCGCGTTGCGCCCATGGCCAGACGAACGGCGATTTCCTTGACGCGGCTGGAGCCGCGCACCAGCATGAGGTTGGCGAGGTTGGCACAGGCAATCAGCAGAACGGCGCCGGTGGTGGCCATCAATACCCAGAGCGGGGTGGAAAGCTGGCGGCGCGTGTAAGAGCGGCCCTGGGAGCCGGGCAAAACGTCAATCCAGCATTTTAGAAATTCGTCGCGGTCGTATTTTGAGGCGTTATAGAAGGCGGCCTGCTGCACTTCCATCTCGAGCATGGAGTGCATGAAGGGCTGGAGGGCGGCCTTGGCTTGCTGTTGCGTGACGCCGGGCTTCAAGCGTCCGAAGGCATTCACCCAGCGATTGCGGCGCTCCGCGAGCATGTCCACCGGATTGCCGATGAGCATCTGCGCCTCCATCATGACGGGAACGAAGATTTTCGGGGAGAAGCCGAGTTCCACGCCGTCAAAACCCGTCTGGGCGACGCCGATGACGGTCATTTTGTAATTGTTGAGAGTTAGAGTTTTGCCGACGATTTGGGGGTCGGCGGCAAAACGTGTTTTCCAAAAGTTGTGGTTGAGAACGACGTAGGGATGGCCGCTGGGGACTACATCGTCCGCGGGGGTGAGGATGCGTCCGAGGGCGGGGACAACGCCGAGAGTGGAAAAGTAGGTGCCGGAAACCAATTCCACAGACACACGTTCGGCCTGCTGGCCGAAGGAAAGGCTCGCGGAATTGGGAAAGCGGCAGAACATGTCGGAGAAGACTTGGTTGTGCTCGCGGAAATCGCGGAACATAGGATGGGAGATGGCGTTGCCTCCCCAGTTGCTGCCGTAGTGGCGCCCTTTCATGGTGAGCAGGACGAGTTGCTGGGGATCCTTGACGGGGAGGAGACGGAGGAGAACCTGGTCGAGGAGGGTGAAGATGGCGGTGTTGGCGCCGATGCCGAGAGCCAGGGTGAGGACGGCTACGGCGGTGAAGCCGGGAGTGCGGGCGAGCATGCGGAAGGTGTACTTGAGGTCGCGAAGGACGATGTCGAACCAGCCGATGACGGTCAGGCGGCGAGTGGCATCATTGCCGGTTTTGGTCACAGGTATCCCCCGGGCAGCTAGAGGTAAAGACGAAGAAAGTGGTGAAAAGTTTGATGAAAGTACGAAAAGATTCGTGGATTTTTGGAGGGAGTTTATAGCAAAGAAATGGCGAAAATCTCCCGGAGAATATGGGGCAGTTTAGCCAAGGGCGGGATTTAGTCGGCGCTGGTTGTGGCTACGCGCTGAATGTCCAGGGCTTCTGGTTTTTGCTGAAAAAAGGCGGCGACGCGGTCGATGATTTCGTTCAACGGAGTGCGGGGGCGGAAGCCGGTCAGGGCGTGGAGCTTTTCGACGGAAGGCACGCGACGCATCATGTCCTCGAAGCCGGGCTCGTAGGCCTGGTCGTATGGCACGTACTCGATGGGAGAGGAGCTGGCGGTGCGGTCTTTCACCCTGAGAGCGAGATCTTCGATGGTGATTTCCTCGGTGTTGCCGACGTTGATGACTTCGCCGATGGAACGATCGGTGTCCATGAGGCGGATGAGACCTTCGACGGTGTCGCGGACATCGCAGAAGCAGCGCGATTGCTTGCCGGTGCCGTAGATGCTGATGGTGGTGTTGTCCAGGGCGGACTTGACGAAATTGGGGAGCACCATTCCGTAGCGGCCGGTTTGCCGGGGACCGACGGTGTTGAACAACCGCGCCACGATGACGGGGAGCTTCTTTTCCTTCCAGTAGGAAAGAGCGAGAAACTCATCGAGGGCCTTGGAGGCCGCGTAGCTCCAGCGTCCTTTTGTGGTGGGGCCGAGGACGAGGTCGGCATCTTCGTGGAAAGGAACATTGGTGTTCTTGCCGTAGACCTCGGAGGTGGAGGCGGTTAGAACGAGTTTCTTTTTTTTGCAGGCGGCTTCGAGGATCAATTGCGTGCCGTTGACATTGGTTTCGATGGTCTTGACGGGACTTTCGACGATGAGTTTGACGCCAACGGCAGCGGCCAGATGGACGATGACATCGGCATCATCGACGAGTTCGGCAAGCAACTGGCGATTCTCGATGTTGTCAAGGTGATATTGCATGCGATCGGAAGATTTGAGATGACGGATATTTTCGATGCTGCCGGTGGAGAGGTTGTCGAGCAAAACGACGCGGTCGCCGCGGTCGAGAAGGCGCTCCGCGAGGTGTGAACCAATAAAACCGGCGCCGCCAGTGATCAGATAGCGCAAAGGGCCTCCTTAAAGGGCCTGGGAGTCATCGTCATCATCATCATCGCGGGAAACGCGCTGGGCGATGGCTTCGGAATCTTCTTCATGCGGAGCTTCAGCCGCTTCCTGGGGACCATATCCGCTCGAGTATGGATAATAGCGGTAAGAGTAGTAGTAGTCCGGGGCGCTGGAATCCACGGCGTTGAGAACGACACCGAGGATTCGGCACTTGACGCTATTGAGCAGGTCGCGGGTGCGAGTGAAGGCTTCCTTGGGCGTTTCGCCGCTGCGAACGACGAGAAGAACGCCGTCAGCCTGCACAGAAAGAATCACGGCATCGGTGGCGGCCATGACGGGAGGAGAATCGATGACGATAAACTTGAACTTGGTGCGCAGCTCGGCAATGGCGTCGGCGAGTTTATGTGAAGAGAGCAAGTCCGCGGGATTCGGCGGAAGCGGACCGGTGGGAATGGCGACGAGATTGGGAATCGCGGGGTGCGGGACGGACACCAGATCGAGACTTGAAACACCGGCCAGATAGGAACTCAGACCGGCATATTTTCCGCCGGCTAAATTGAGGAGGCGGCCGACGCCGGGCTTGCGAAGGTCGGCATCGACCAGCACGGTGCGGTCGCCGAGCTGCGCGAGGGTAACGGCAAGATTCGCGGCGGCAGTGGTCTTACCCTCCCGAGGGAGAGCGCTGGTGACCAAGATAACCTGAGGCGGATGATCAGCCTGCGAGAGCAGAATGGAAGTTCGCAAGGCGCGAAACGCTTCCGACATTTGCGACTTGGGCAAATGCTGAGCGACCAGCTCGATGCGCTTGTCGTGACCATTGGAAGAAAAGCCCTGCAATAGGCCAGTGCGCTTTCCGCTCCCGTTGGAACCGGTAAACTGAGGCACGACCGCGAGGGAAGGCAGGCGCGAGAGGGTTTCGACGTCGTCCGGGGTCTTCACGGTGTTGTCGAGATATTCGCGCATGAGAGCCAGGCCGATGCCGCCGACCAAACCCACGAGAAAGGCCAGAGCCACGTTGCGGGTCTTCGCGGGACGAGCCGGGGTAGAAGGAATCATGGCGGGATCCACGACGCGGATGTTGGAAGAGCGGAGGCCGGCGGAAATGGCGGTTTCCTTCAACTTGGTCATGAGACCTTCGTAGAGAGCTTTGTTGGCCTCGGCTTCGCGCTTGAGGATGTTGTATTCCACAAGCTTTCCCGCCATCTGGTTGGTTTCCGACTTCTGCTGATCGAGAGCCTTGGTCAGGAGAGTTTCGCGCTGCTGCGCTTCATGGTAATCGCTCTCGAGGATATCCAAGATTTTCTGTTTCTCTTTTTCGATGGTCTGATCAAACTCTTTGAGCTGAGCCTGGAGGCGCAGTACCTTGGGGAAATTCGGGCCGTATTGGCTCAATTGATCCGCATATTGCGAGGCGGCGTCGCCGTGCTTCCGCATCAAATCGGCGAGCGCGGAGTTGCCTTGGACTTCCGGTACGGCGTCGAGATTGCCGGACTTAGCGAATTGGTAGAGCGATTCTTTTTTCATGCGCTCGCTCTGCGCGTCGGTCAACTGCTTGTTGACGTCGGAGAGCCGCTGGGTGGTGATGTTCTGCTTGTCGTCGAGCGTCCAAATCTGGTTTTGGCGTTCGTAGGCGATGCGGGCGTCCTCGGACTTTTGCACCCTGATCTTCAGCTCTCCAAGCTGGTCGGCGAGCCAGGTGGAAGCCTGAGTTGTAGCCTCGTACTTGCTGCGGAAATTCTGCTCGATGTAGGAGGCGATATGGGCGTTGACGATGCGCGCGGCGAGCTGGGGATCGGTGGATTCAAAACTGACGTCCATCAGACGGCTGCTGGGGACGCGTTTGACGCTGAGACTACCCAAGAATTCGGCAAGTTCGGGCGGACGTTTCTGGTTTGCGAGACTGCCGCTGGCGATGGCTTCCGAGGGCCCGTTGGGCGAGGAGAATTCCGGGCGGGCCGAAAGATTGTTGTTGCGAATGGTCTGGAGCGCAAGCGTTTCACTGGTGAGGATTTTGGATTGCGTCTCGATGTAATTTTCAAGATCCATCATGTAGTCGTAGGAATCGGTGCCCGGGAAGGGGAGGATATTAGCGTTCTCGCGGTCAATCTCAACCCGAGCAGTAGCCACGTAAACGGGCTGCATACGGAAAGTGGCGATGGCCACAATGGTGACGACGGCAAGCATAAAGGAGAGAATCAGCCACTGGTGCTTGCGAAGAATGAGCAGGTAGTCGTAGAGGTGGGGTTCGCGCGGGGAGAGCTCAAAGGAAGGAAGGCGGGACTGCATGGAAACCAGCTCAATGGCGCCATTGGAACCATTTTCGCGGGGTACGAGTTTGTTTTCGTCAGCCAATTTTAGTGGTACGCCACCCGGTAGAGAGCGACTCCAGACCCGAGCGCAATTCCGAATTCCAGAGCCCTGACCATCGCCTGCCTGCTTGCACTGTTTGGCACATACAAAATGTCGCTGGGCTGAAGCTGAAGATCTTCCGACTGGCGTTGCATCACCTTCTTGAGGTCGACGGCAACTTCGTGCTGCTGCCCTTGATTGTCTTTTCGAACGATGACGGCATGATCGCTTTTCGCGGTGGGACTCAAACCACCGGCGAGTGCCAAAATTTTCAAGGTGGTCAGCTGCCCACGGTCATTAGCCAGTACAAAACCACCAGGCTTGCTCACCGCTCCCAGGACGTAGACAATTCCTGAGTGAGGGACGGTAACGATATCGCCGGCCTGGAGAATGATGTTGTTGGTAGCGTCGCCGCTTTCCATCAGTTCGTTCAGGTTGATGGTGATCGTATTGTTCAAGTGAGGCGGATCAATTGGCGCGGGGGAACTCGCGGAGGCAATGGAGCCGGCAGCTGCAGAGGATGCAGACTGCTGGGGCGAACCCTCATGGGCCGGTGCTTTGGAGGCAGTGGCGGGAGCAGGATCTTCCGGGCCGATCGCTGGAGGCTCCGATGGATCGGACGGCGCTTCGTGTGCGGGCCGGTTCACGATCACGGTGTCGCCGGCGTCATTCGCAACGCCCCCGGCCTCTGCCAAAACTTCCAGAAGAGTCACGGGCCGGTCGGCCTGGTAAACCATGGCATGTCCAACCGCCCCAACTACGGTGATGGGCTTGCTCTTTCTCTCCTTAACGGTGAGGCTAACTTCGGCATGAGAGACCAAGCCGTTGGATTCCAGGACTTCGGAGATCTTCTGTTCGGCCTGAACTTCGGTGAGTCCCGCGACGTGCAAGCGAACGGGCACGAGGGGGATGCCGATAGAACCGGTCTGGCTGACGCGCACCACCCGGCTGAGCTCTTTTACGTCGAAAACTTCGAGTTCCAGCAGATCGCCATTGCCGATGATGTAGTCATGCGGCATCACACGCGCTGACGCGGACAACGAACGTATGCGGTCGTTGACCTGTTGTGGCGTCTCGAGAACGGCCTGCTGAGCGCTGCTGGGCGGCGCCAGAACCAGTAACACTTGCAGGGCAGTCGGAACGAGACACCACACCAACGCACCCAGTCTGGCTGGCTGCATGAGAATAGATGACCCCCAAGCGTGAGTATACAGCGAGAACGCCCAAGTCAATCAGTGATTTGGAATTTATCGATGCCGCGACCTTTGGGGCGGGGACGGCGGAGCGACAGTCTGGATCTCGGAGGTCGCCAGGTGGGCCATCAGAAAAAACAGGAGCGCGTTAGAAGGGATGTGCAGATTGAAATCGACGAGGCTGTGAACGAGGAAGCCACTGCAGGCCACCAGGCCGGAGAGCTGCAATGTCCCGGCAAAGGAATTGTTGGGCTGGCGGAATCGTTTCAGGGATTCGCCGAACAAGACGCCGAGAAACCAGGCGCAACAGAGTCCACCGAGGAATCCAGTTTCTGCGAGAGCCTCGAGATAGTCGTTGTGCGTATGGTTGACGATTTTCCCATCGTAAAGTGATTCGTATGGTGGATAAACGATCTGCAGAGTGCCGAGTCCCGTTCCGGCGACCGGGTGATGAAGGAAAATTTGCCAGGTGTCCCGGCGCATGGAGGCGCGCTTCCCGGCAGTGGCTTCGAGCGACTGAAACGAAGAAAAACGCTGCAAGAGCTGTCCGACGCCGAGCCAGGAAACCATGAGCAGCGCCAGGAGAAGGACAGTAGCGCCGGCAAACAATTGCTTCCCCGCGGTGCGGCGCAGAATCATCACCAGCGCCAGGACCGCCAACTCGACACCGAAACTCACGATTCCTCCGCGGGAGGCAGAGAGGAATAGCGCGCCGATGGGAACGACCGCGAATAAACCGACGACAGGCCAGCGCTCCCGGCGCACTCTACCCAGAACGAGGGGAACGAGGGCAAGCGGGAGAATCAACTCGACGAATCCGGCGAAGTGGTTGCGGTTCACGTAGGGTCCAAAGGGGATTCCACCGTAATGCATCTCGCGGAACCAGTAGAGCTTTCCGTTGAAGGTAAGGTGCTGGAGAATGCCGAAGATGCTGATCAAAAACCCGAAAAACATCCCGAACCAAACAAAGCCGCGCCAATCCTGAAGGGTGCGGAAAGCTTGCACGGCAAGAAAGAGGAGAACCAGGTCGGAGACGAGAAGCAGGAGTTCCGTGCGCGTGGCGTAGGAAGAAGCAGTGGCATGAAAAAACCATTGGCCGCAAACCAGCAGGGAAAGCGCCGCCATCGGCGGGAGCAGAGGAGAATAAACAATTTGTTCTTGACGCGTGAAATAAACCCACAAGGCCCAGGCGACAAGGAGCAATCCAGCGCCGGTCTCAAAGACGGCCCGCGCCCAATCTTCGACGCCACCGTGCGCGGCAACGGCAAACACGGTCAGGGCGCAGATTCCGAAGCGCAGCAACCTCATGGTTTGGGACGCTCCGGGAGTTGCGGAACCAGCGCGACGTCATCCACCCAAACCGTGCCCTGAATCTTGTTCTCGGCTTCGTTGCTGGGAAAACGGATCAAACAGACTTGCACTTCATGAACATCATTTGCCGGGGTCCAGGACATCGCGATGCGCGTCCAGGGCGCAGTCCCGCGAACATCCGATGTGTTAGCCGTGGCAGTGTACTGCGAGTCTAATGAATGCAACTGGAAGCGAATGCCCTGGTCCGTGGTGAGCGCTCTGGTCTTGACCCAAGCGGAGAAAAGATAGGCGGAGGAAGGCTGAACGGGAACGTAATGACAGACGCCCGCGAAATTGACGTTGGATTTTCCGTCAAAGATCAGCCGCAAGGAACGATTGCCGGAGTGTTTCTCCTGGGTATCGATGCCGAGCTGCACGCCGCGGAATCCCTCCGAAAACAACCAGGAAAAACCGCCACCCGTAATACCTGATTCGAATCCGCCGTCCCATAAGAGCGAGCCTGGCGGAGTTTGCAGATCAGTCAGGCCCGCAAACAGGACCGCCTGGTCCCAGACCCGGCTGGCTTCCGCGATGCGTCTTTCGGTCATCAAGGCACCGATAAGGGAGAAAGAATCGTACAAGGAAATGCGGGGATGAAGAGAAGCGAGCCGGTCCCAAACTTTGAGGGCATTCGCGGTGTGTCCGTCCGTCGTTTGGTCGCGAATCACATCAACGTAGGCCTCGCTAATCGGTGGCAAGACGCGATCGAGGGCTGTTTCGATGGTGGATCCAGCACGCAGGGAGCGGGAAAAGGCTTCCGCGGCTCGCTTGGGGTCAGCTTCAATGGCCAGGCGCATTTCGCTGAAAGCGGCGTCAAGCTCGCCCTGCCGCAACAGGAAATTGCCGTATCGCCAAGAAACCTCAGCGGAAAGAGGATAAGCCTTTTTAGCGTGCAGAAAAGCGTCGCGCGCGGCGACCAGATTGGATTCCGATTCGTAAGCGGTGGCAAGATCCAGCCAGGTTTCTGAGGATGCCGGATTCAACGACAGTGCGGAAAGGTAGGAACGAATGGCGCGCGGGGCGTCGGGATCCTCCAGATTGTATTGCCAATAGCGGCCCAGGAGATACCAGTTGCGCGGGTCAGCGGGCTCCAGGCGCGCGGCGTGCTCATAGGAAGCCGGAGTTTGCACAGCAGCGTAGTGGACGGCAAGGGCATTTCTGATGCTGAAGTAAGAGAGGATTAAGGCGACAGCGAAAGCAGCAGCAACAAGCACTGCTCGTTGCGCGTTGCTGGAGAGACGCAGAATCATTCCTCGGTACTGTGCCTAGACCGTTTCGGAGTTGCAAGACAAAAGAGGCAGGCCGTTGCGCGGTTGCTGCGGGAGAGAGCTGACAGTACAATAGCGCTCCAGCCAAACGGCGTTTAGCAATGAAATGCGCGTTGCCAGGAGAAGTCCACGCTACGGCTGTGCTCGGGCAGGATGGGAATAGCGTTCTTTCGGAGGAAGCTGAAGTCCGTGCTCTTTTCAAACTGCGAAGTACAAGGCACTCGGATAGAAAGGCAAGCTGATTGAGCGGCATCGTCGGCATCTTTCACCGGAACGGTGCCCCGATTGAGCGGGCGCTTTTGCAGCACCTCGTAGATTTCCTCTCCTATCGTGGCCCTGATTCCCGCGAGTGCTGGATGGATGGTTCGATAGGGCTGGGCCACACCATGCTGCGAACCATACAGGAAACACAAAACGAACGTCAGCCCGCGAACCTAGAAGGACGATTCTGGATTGTTGCAGATGCGCGGCTCGATTGCCGAACGGAACTCATAACCCAGCTAGGGCGATGCGGCCGCGAGCTCCGGGCCGTGGCCTCGGACTGGGAGTTAATTCTAAACGCCTATGCTGCCTGGGGCGAAGCGTGCGTGGATCATCTGCGCGGCGATTTTTCCTTTGCGGTCTGGGACGCGCCCAATAAACGGCTATTTTGCGCGCGCGATCATTTCGGCATCAGACCTTTCTATTACACACAATTGGGGAATCTCTTTCTTTTCAGCAACACGCTCGACTGCATCCGCAAGTATCCTGCTGTCTCCGGGCGATTGAACGATCTTGCCATCTCTGATTTTCTCCTCTTTGACATGATCCGGGAACCCGGAGCTACGTCCTTCGCGGACATCCAGAGGCTGCCGCCCGCGCATGTCCTTGTGTGTAACGAGGACAGCGTCTCTTTCCGCCGCTATTGGGTGCTGCCGGTGAGCGCCCCCATTCATAATGAGCGGCCGAGCGAATGCGTCGAGCAATTCCGCGAACTGCTAGATCGTGCCGTCGCGGACCGGCTGAGAACTAACAGCGTGGGTGTATTGATGAGCGGCGGACTTGATTCTCCCACCGTGGCTGCTAGCGCCCGTCGGATCTTGGTTGGAAATGGAGCTGACGCTGGCGTGCGGGCATATACCGAGGTCTTCGAAAGTTTGATTCCGCACGAGGAGCGCCATTACGCGTCGCTCGTGGCGGAAGCCCTGAAAATCCCGATCGAATTTCAAGTCAGTGATGAGATGGGGCTGTGGAAGTACCTGAATCACCGAGAGGATGGTTGGCCTGAGCCCATACATTCGCCTTCGTCAGATGGCGGACTTCATGAATTGCGCCAGGTTGCGGTCCGGAACCGCGTAGCCCTGACTGGCTTTGGAGGCGACCCCGCCCTTTCGTGCCTGCTCTCCGTTCATTTTTCCCATTTGCTCAAAAACAGACAGATTGGCCAAGCACTGGCGGACGCGATGCAATATCTTGCGGTGGAGGGCAGGTTTTCGCGATTGTATATTCGCACGCGCTGGCAGAGATGGTTTGGATCCAAGAGTCAAACACCCCAGTATCCGGGGTGGCTGAACCCGGACCTCGAAAATCGCCTGGGCTTGCGCGAGCGGTGGGAACTGTTTATGTGCGCTTCGGCTCTCAATGGAGCCGCTCGCCGTACAGCTTATGAAGCAATGGTCGATTCTTTTTGGCCAAACTTGTTTGAAGGATACGATCCCGGGATAACAGGTGTTCCCCTGGAAGTCCGCCATCCCTTTTTTGATCTTCGCTTAGTGAGTTTCTTGCTCGCCTTGCCCGCGCTGCCGTGGTGTTCCGACAAGGAGATACTGCGCGAGGCTGCGCGAGGCATCTTGCCTGATGCGGTGCGTCTGCGACGCAAGTCGCCGCTACTGGAGGATCCGCTGCTCGCTCTTCTGCAGCGGCCGGAGTCGGCGTGGGTGGATTCGTTTGAAGCCGTTCCCGAACTGGGGCGATACGTGGAGCGTAGACTCATTCCGAAAGTTTTTGGAGAGAAGGATACCTGGACTGCGTGGATTCATCTTCGGCCACTCAGTTTGAACTTTTGGTTGCGGTCAAAGGCGGCAACGGGATAGACTTCTTTGGAGGCGCCTAGTGACATCGAATTCGCGGGAGTGTGGCAAGAAAAAGCCGTACCAAAAACCTAACCTCAGGGTTTATGGAGATATTCGGACGTTGACCGGAACCACCGGCAACCACATGGGGATGGCCGACGGCGGCTCTATGGCGTTCAGTAAGACTCTTTGATGGGTTATGCCGCAGAATATCTGTCTTTCGCCCATGTCGCTTACGGGTTGCGTATTGCAACCAACATCCCGCTGTCAGGTCTTCCCGAAGAATCTGGGAGAGCTGGACAAGAAGCGGTCGACGTTCAGATTCGGCTGAAGGAGAATCCAGCCTTTCTTCCCGCGTTTTTTGATTTTCCGCGTGAATTTCTCTACATCAGTGCGAGCAGTGGCGAGCAAGGTCAGCCCAACTTGCGGGTAGGAATGCTCGCTGATGGTAAATATTTCGGTTTTTTCTATAACGATGGAGCGCGATTCGCCGTCGATCGCCATGGACGCGAAGTGTGGGCCGACTGGCCAGAGAATTACACACTTGAAGATGCCTGCACCTATTTGCTCGGCCCTGTGATGGGATTCGTGTTGCGGCTCCGCGGCGTAGTTTGTCTCCATGCTAGCGGAGTGGTTATCGGTGATCGCGCCGTTGCTCTGGTGGGGCTGCCGGGCGCCGGCAAATCGACTACAGCTGCCGCCTTTGCCTGTGCCGGCTTTCCGGTGCTCTCTGACGACGTCGTGGCGCTGGCAGACAAGGGAGCGCAATTTCTTGTTCAGCCGGGCTATCCCAGGGTGAACTTGTGGCCGGACTCGGCCGTCACCTTATTTGAATCAGACGATGCTCTGCCGCGCATTACGCCCACATGGGACAAGCGTTATATGCCACTTGGCCAGAACGGCCACTATTTCGCTTCGAGACCTTTGCCTCTGGGAGCGATCTACATCCTGGACGGTCGAGACAGGGCTCTTACCAGTCCTGTTGTAGAAGAGGTTTCCGGGGAAGAGGCATTCATGGCGCTCGTGACCAATACGTATGTGAACTATCTTCTCGACCAGGATATGCGGCGCACAGAATTTGATGTGCTCAGCCGCGTGGTCTCGGAAACTCCTATGCGTCGAGTGCGCCCTCCGGCTGAACCCTCGGCAATCTTTGACCTCTGTCAAGCTATCGCTGCCGATGCCAAACGAGTAATGGCCGTTCCGGCAAACGCAACCTTGGTGCACGGATAAGTCCGGATGTACAACCTGGGCGGTTATGGCTCGATGATCGCGGATCGCGTCCGCGTGGAGGCTTACGCTGCGGCGCTGAGAAAGAGCGTCCGCGAGGGATCCGTCGTCGTAGAAATCGGCACGGGCCCAGGTATTTTTGCAGTGCTCGCGTGCCAATTTGGCGCCGGCCGGGTCTATGCCATCGAGCCCGGTGAAATTATTCAGGTGGCGCGAGAGGTTGCCGCCGCTAACGGCTGCGCCGATAAAATCGAGTTTCTCGAAGAGCTTTCTAACCGTGTGATCCTTCCCGTTCGGGCCGATGTCATTCTTTCTGATCTCCGGGGTGTGCTGCCGCTTTTTCAACGCCATGTCCCTGCCATCGTTGACGCCCGGCGCCGCTTTCTTGCGCCCGGCGGAACCATGATCCCGCGAAAGGATACGTTGTGGGCTGCAATCGTGGAAGCTCCAAAACCCTATGGTGAAGCGGTGGACCCTTGGGACCGGAATCCCTTCGGCCAGAACCTGAGTCCGGCGCGGCAGCTCGCTGTGAACGACGTTCAGAAAGTGCATGTGAGTTCCAGCCAGCTCTTGACCGGGCATAGACTCTGGACCACGCTGGATTATGCCAGCGTCGAAAACCACGATGTTCGAGGCAAATTGGAGTGGACGGTCGAGCGCGCCGGGACCGGGCACGGGGTCGTGGTGTGGTTCGATGCGGATCTGGCCGAGGGCACTAGCTTCTCCAACGCTCCGGGTGTTCCCGAGACAGTGTACGGGTCTCTCTTCTTCCCCTGGACACAGGCCGCGGCCTTAGCGCAAGGCCAAACCGTTTGCGTAAGCCTTGAGGCAAAACTGGTGGAAAACGAATACGTCTGGCGATGGACCACGCACATCAAGCCCCTCGGAGGATCGGGCACTTCCCTCATTCATTTTGAGCAATCGCAGTTGGCCGGGGCAGTGTTGTCCACCACGCAGCTTCGCAGGATAGCGGCAGACTACATTCCTCAACTTTCCGAGGACGGGCTCCTGCGCCGCAGAGCTTTCGACCTGATGGACGGAAGAGCTTCGCTTGAGGAAATTGCACACAAGCTGGCTGCCGAATTCCCCCGACGCTTCTCAAGCTGGCAACAAGCCTTGTCGTATGCGGGTGTTATCTCACAGGAGTTCAGCCGTTAGGTGGCCGCAGAATCTGCCTGCCCACAAAACGCCAGTGAGATCTCTCAGGGTATCAGTCTTTGCTGCCGCGGCCATATTTACGCGCCAAGCGGAATGGCCGGCGCACGGCATCAAGAAAACCATGCCGCTTTGTTTCCGCGCCGGATGCATCCATCCAGTCTTCTTCCGTGGGCGAAAAAGAGAGTCTGAGCAGGTAGCCGGGAGCGGAAATCAAGCCGCCGCGCATGCGCATGCGAAAAATGGCGCGCTCGAAGAGGCCAGGCGGCGCACCACCGGCGGCGGGCAGCCACTCGCACGCTTGTTCCGCGAGCCGGGCAGCGACCGCATCTGCCTGCACCAGCGCTTGAACTTTTTCCGGCAGTCGCGCTTTCAGCAATTCTGTGGCAAGGCGCAGCCCCGTGTGCAGCATGCGCTCCGCTCCCACTGCTTTGGCCGAATCCGCGACACGCTGCCAATCGATACCTGTTTGGCGCGAGGCCAGCGCAGCGACATCGGCAATCCACATCAAACGCTCCCAAAAGTGTTTTGCGCCGTGGATGCAGATCAGCACCAGTTCGTCTTCCACCGAAAGAGCAGGTGCTTCATGGGAATCGAGGCGCACGCGGATTTGCCGCGAAAAGCATTCCTCGAGGGGGAGCCGGCGGGGGAAGTACCGCAGCGTACAGTCGTTGTGCAACTCGACGATCAGCTTTGAATCCGGCATGGAGAAAAGATACTGGCCGGGGATTTTCCCGGCGTCGATGGCGCTGAGCGGGACTTCGGCCACGTAACCTGCAGCGCTCATCAATTCCGTTGCGCGGCGAATGTCCCGCTGACGAACGAGCAAGTCCAGGTCACCATAGCTGCGCATCGCCGGGTCGCCATAGGCCTGCATCGCGAGCACCGGACCTTTTACGACCAAGGCGCCGATCCCTTCCGAGGTGAAGCGGTCGAGTACGCGAAACAACTCGGCGTTCAGCCGTAAAGTAAAAAAAATCTGCGCACGCTGGCGATCGGCAAGCGACTGCCTTATTTCGAGCGGGACGAAAGGCTCTTCGAGATCGCGCAGAGATGCCGTCAAGTGGCCGGCCACGCCGTGGTCTTCTGCGAGTACGAGCAACCGAGCCCAATCCGCGGACCGCAACAACTCTGCAAGCCGCTGACGATCGTGCGCCGGAGAAGCGCACTCGACCAGCGCGGACCATTCGTTCCTGAACGAAGCGGCGCCGGATAAAGGCGAAGAGGATATCGGCTCGGCCATAGCGGTCGAAGGTTAGTGTAGTCGATTGGAAAGGCTATTTCGCGAGAGAGATGCTGGAGAAGAAATCTTGGCGCGCCGCTCCTGGCTACTTCCCTATCGACGCGGACAATATCTCATCACTGCGGCCACGACGGCGGACATCAATCCCGAGACGCTTGATCTTCTGGTTGAGCGTTGAAAGTGGGATAAGAAAGCGCTCGGCGGCTTCGGTCTGGTTCCAGCCGGTGCGCTCCAGCATGTCAATGATGATGCGGCGCTCGATCTCGTCCATAATCTGGAACAAGGACGGCTGAGGATTGTCCGCGGAGGCCCGCGAACCGGATTCGCCCGGAAGCGGCGGCAAAAATTCCGAGAGTTGCAGGCGCACGCCGCGAACGATTTCCTTGCTGCGAATGCTTTCCGGCAGCAGATCCGCGTCAACACGCTCCTGCGTGGAGAGGACCACCGCGCGCTCGACGACGTTTTCCAGCTCGCGCACGTTGCCGGGCCAGTCGTAATCCATCATGAGCTTCATGGCCGCCTGCGTGAATTGCCGGAGCGGCTTGGTGTTTTCCTGGCAATACCGTCCCAAGAAATGCGCGAGCAGCAGGGGCACATCTTCGCGGCGGTCGCGCAGAGGCGGAATCTGGATGTGGATCACGTTCAGGCGGTGGTACAAATCTTCGCGGAAGCGGCCCTCGCGCACCAGCGTTAGGAGGTCGACATTGGAAGCGGCCACGATGCGCACGTCGACTTTGAGCTGCTCGGTGCCGCCAAGACGCATGAATTCGCGCTCCTGAATCACGCGCAGAAGCTTGGCCTGTGTTTCCGGGCTGATGGTGGCGATTTCGTCGAAGAAAATGGTGCCCTGGTCGGCGACTTCGAAGAGGCCCTTCTTGGAAGCAACCGCGCTGGTGAAAGCGCCCTTCACATGGCCGAAGAGCTGGGACTCCAGGAGGTCGACAGGAATCGATCCGGTATTTACGGGCACAAAGGCTTTGTCCGCGCGAGTCGAAGCGGAATGAATGGCCTTGGCGATGAGCTCCTTGCCCGTGCCGCTTTCGCCGCTGATGAGAATGGTGGAACGCGAAGGGGCGACCTGCGTTACGAGGTCCAGCAGCGCCTGCATCTTGTCGCTCTTGCCAACAATGTTTGGAAAATTGAAGCGCTGCTTCAGGGCGCGTTTAAGCTGGACGTTTTCATCGCGAAGCCGGCGCGATTCCACGGCTTGCGCCACCTGGGCGAGCAATTCATCGTTGGACCACGGCTTGGTAATGTAGTCCATCGCGCCATTCTTGAAGGCGGCACGAGCCATTTCGATGGAACCGTAAGCGGTGATCAGGACCACGGAAAGCTGGGGATCGCGGCGGTGAATCTCCTTGAGCATGTCAAGACCGTTGCGGTCCGGCAAGCTGACGTCCAGGAGGAGAAGGTCATAGGGATGTTGTTCCAGCTTCTCAAGGCCGGACTCGCCCGTTTCGGCGCTGGAGACACCGTAGCCTTCGCCTCTTAGAAGGAGTTCGAGGCCTTCGCGGATTTCCGATTCGTCGTCGACAACCAGGATGGAGCCCTTAGACATGGACCGCTTTCCTGACTGCGGGGAACTCGACGTGGAACGAAGTGCCTTTGCCGGGCGTCGAGCGCACATCAATCTTTCCAGCGTGTTCTTTAATAATGCCGTAACTCACGGAAAGGCCGAGGCCGGTTCCGCGGCCACTGGCTTTGGTGGTGAAGAAGGGATCAAAGATGCGATGGATGTGTTCGCGGGGTATGCCGGCGCCGGTATCGGCCACTTCGATTTCGACGCTGCCGTTGTGCGCGACGGTGCGGACTTCGAGCATTCCGCCGCCGGGCATGGCATCGCGCGCGTTCAAGAAAAGGTTCAAGAAGACCTGCTGCAGCTTGTTGGCTGACCCACGAACGGGCGGCAGTGGCTCGCTGAGCTGCTTCACCACTTGAATGTGGGAAGTCTTGAGCGGGTGAGCCACGAGCGACAAGGTTTCCTCGACCACACGGTTTACATCAATGTCCGCGGCTTCTGCAGCGCCGGTCCGCGAGAAATTCAGCAGATTGTTGACGATTTCGCTCGCGCGGAACGTCTGCTTCACGATTTTTTCAATGATCGATTGGCGCGGGTCGCCTTCCGGCATCTGCTTGGCCAGCATTTGAATATAGTTGGAGATGACCGCAAGCGGGGTATTCACCTCATGCGC